>ENA-UOUL01001764-UOUL01001764.1-bioreactor-metagenome-genome-assembly--contig:-NODE-1764-length-28211-cov-3.879434_pt1 | contig 28211 bp, 21 predicted proteins | sample MGYA00249838_ERZ747220 | MGnify/ENA primary metagenome ERZ747220 (study PRJEB28778, sample SAMN05720191) | bioreactor metagenome | isolation source: Anaerobic biogas reactor | place: USA:Washington...
TGTTGGAGCTGGCCCTGCCGCCCCTGCTGGTGGGGGCTGGCGTGCTTGCGCTCATGGAAAGCGGCGGGCATGGGCTGGCGGCGCTGCTGGGACTGCAGCTCGAGGCGCTGGCGTTCGTCCCTCTGCTGGCAGCTGCGATCCTGGTGTACCGCGATGCGGTGTCGTGGCGCCCGCTCCTGGTGGGACTGGCGGTGTTGGCACTGCTGCTCGCGCCCTACGTCGTGTATGACGCGCTGAACGGGTGGGATAACGCCCGAGGATTGTTGGCTTACGCTATGGGCGGTGGGGGCACGTTTTCGTGGGATGCGGTCCGGTATTCGTTTGAGCTTGTGGGCAGCGGGGGGATCGAGGGACAGGCCGGGCCGTACCACGTACAGTTCCGCCAGCAGGTGCCCGATCTGTGGTGGATGAATGGCGCACTAGGCGTAATGCTCGCCGGTGGCTTGTTGTATGGGGCTCACCAGGCTGTGCGTGGGCGCACTGAGCAGCGGCGGAGAACATTCGTGTTGTTGCTGCTATGGTATGCGTTTCCGGTGTTGCTGCAGCTCAAGCCCTCGACTCCGACACAGCCCCACTACTTCGTGATGCACTACCCGGTGCAGTACATCCTCATCGCGGCGGTCGTTGTGGCGGCGGGCGACGCGATCCGGCGCCTCTCTGAGCGAGCGAGCCGCACCGGTCGGGGGCACGTCCGGGCGCGGCGGGTTGCCGTCGCCGTCGCCGCCGTGGCACTGACGGTGGCGTGTGTCTGGCAGATTCTCGTGACGCTCGAGCTGCGCAGCTACATGGCGGCGCATCCCTCGACGGGCGGCTACGGCGTCCCGCTCCGCTACACGCGTGCGGTGGCGCAGCGGGCCCGCAGCCTGCTCTCACCCTCGTCCGAGGTCGTGGTGCTGGGCACCGGCACGGCGCCCTTTCTGACCGAGGCGCCGACCGTCTTCGATGCCGTGCTGTTCGACGTGCCGCACCGCTTCGCCGACGGTCGCGTGGCGCTGCCCTTTCCCCAGCGCGACCACGTGGTCTACCTGCTGACGCCTGACCTCGTCGCCGGCGAGCAGGCGGCAACGACGGCGTCCGCTCGGCTGCCGTCGCTCCCCACCGTGACGCCGGCAGTGGGCGTCACGCTGCCCGACGGGCCGGCTTACCGCCTCTACGTCTGGGAGAGTCCCGACCGTACCGAGGTTCTGGCCGGGATGACGATGTTGGGGGGCGGCGTTCCCTTCGCGAACAACGTCGTCGTCGCTGCGACCGAGCTCCCCGCGACCGGGCGGGCGGGTGCCGCGCTCGACGTGTGGCTCGTGTGGTGGGTGCGTATGGGGCCAGAGCCCGACGACGTCCACTTCACCGCCCAACTGGTCGACGATAGGGGGTGCCTCCTGGCGCAGGACGACCATGCCGGCTTCCCCTCGCACACCTGGCGGGCCGGCGATCTGGTTTTGAGCCGCTTCTACCTGTCGCTCCCCACGGATCTTCCCGCCGGGAGCTATCAGGCTCGCGCCGGGGTCTACACCTATCCCGACATCACCGCCGTTCCCGTGGTCGACCCGGAGGGCATCCCCGTCGACGACGGCGTGACGCTGGGCACCCTGACCGTCGATGCCGGACGATAGACCCCCAGGACTAACCACAGAGATGGCAGCGGGGCAGCGTTCGGGTTCGGCCACGACCAGGCCCGAACGCACAGAACCAGCTCCCGCGGGCCTTCCCTGAGGCGCGCAAGCTGCGCTTAGGGCCTGGCCCGCTACTGCGCAGCCAGCTTCTCGCCAAGCAAGGCGATCACGGCGTCGATCAAGATCTCTCGCCGGTCTGAACCGGCCCCGCCACTTCCCGTCCCGACGGGCGTGCCCGCGGCCTCAGCCGCTGTGCGCGTCGCCTCACGGTCTTGCTGGCTCAAGCCGCTGTTTCTGCCTCCCTGGGGCGTGACGCCCGGCACAGGTGTCACCAACGCGACGCCTTGCTCTGCGTAGAAGGCTGTCAAATCGGCGTTGGTCAACTGCATCGCTGCAATGGCCTTGATCTGCACGGAGGTCATGGTCTCGATGATCTGCGTCTGGATAGCGGTCGTCTCCTCAGGCGCCGTGGTGGTGCTGGTACTGAGCGCTAGAAGCGCCTGCCAATAGAGGTGGAGCGCCTCTGCCTGTTCTGGCGCGATGGCGTCGGGGGTGCCCTCAAGACGCAGCGTGCCCAGCGCCAACTGGTTGCGCACGCTTAGGGCATCCGTGTACGTCTCGCTCAGTGTCGTCGCTAGCGTGCCCTCGCCTGTGGGCTTGGGCGTGGCGGCGGCCTGCGCTGACGCGGTCGGGGCGGTGGTCGCCGCGATCGTGGGCGATGCTGAGGGACTGCAGCCTGCGGTCAGCACGATCAGCATCACGACAGTAACCCCTCCAACAATAGCTCGCGTTCCCATGGTATTCTCCACTCTGCGCCCTCTCTCGCGGCCGGCTCAGCGGGTTCCCAGATAGGTGATCACAGCATCGAGGAGCGCGGTGTTGAGCCCGCCGGTGCCGCCGCCGGTGCTGGCGGCCTGGCGCGTGGCGCGCTCGTCTTCGCTCAGGCTACGCCCCATGCCCCCGCCGCCGCCCATGCTGCCTGCGCCCTCGCCGGTACCCAGGGCGATGCCGCTGGCCGTGGCCCACGCGCGCAGATCATCCTGCGTTAACTGGAGATCCGCGATCGCCTGCAGTTGGTCGGGCATCAGAACCTCCTCGATCTGCGCCAGCAGCGCTTCGACCTCGGCCGTGGCCGCCGCGCCGCTGCGCGTAGTCCCGCGGAGGGCCTGCCAGAGCGGGAGTAGCGCCGCCGCTTGCTCTGGCGTGACTTCGTCCGCCGTGCCCTGTAGCTCCAATGTACCCAGGGCCAACTGGTTGCGCGCTGCCAGGGCGCCTTCGTAATCGGTCGTCAGCACGTCGCTGGCGTAAGTCTCGCCCGATGTCACCGCGGGCGCTGCCGCCTCGCTGCCACTCGAACACCCCAGCAGGGCGATCGCCAACACCAACACCACCGCCACGCCACTATAGGTTCGTCTGTTCATCCCCACATCCTCCAAGTTATCGATATGTTGCCGGCCGCCTCTGGATCGGTCACTCGCGGCAGCTGGGCGGTTGACCTCAGGCCGGAGACCGTGAAACACAGCCCCAGGCTGCGGCGCTCATTCATGTCGCAGCGCCTCGATCGGATCCAGCTTGGCGGCCTGCGTCGCCGGATAGTAGCCGAAGAAGATCCCAACCGCGGCCGCCGCGCCAAAGGCCAGCGGGATCGAGGCAGCGACCAGCTCGGTGCGCATCGTGCCGAGCTCGTTGAACAGATAGCTGCCGCCAACGCCCGCGACCACGCCCACGAGGCCGCCGACTAAGCTGAGGATGATGGCCTCCAGCAGAAACTGTAGCTGCACGTCCCACGGACGCGCTCCCAGCGCCTGCCGGAGGCCGATCTCGCGCGTGCGCTCGGTCACGCTTACCAGCATAATGTTCATGATGCCGATCCCGCCGACCACCAGCGACACGCCCGCAACCCAGGCAAGCAGATTGCGAAAGGCCTCTGTCGTCGCCTCCTGGGTTGCGATGATGTCCTGCTGCGTCTGTACGCTGAAGTCGGGGCGCGCGGGGTCGACGCCGTGCCGCTCGGCCAGCAGCGCCGTGATCTGTGCGATGACGCTGTCCATCGCCTCGCGGCTCTCGGCCTTCACATAGACGGTGCGCACGCGGTCGCTGCCTACCTGCATCGGCATGAACCGCTGGAAGACCACGGTGATCGGGATGTAGATTCGGCCGTCGTAGTCCACATCGCCCACCACGCCCTTCGCTGTCATGACGCCCACGACGGTGAAACGCGTCGAGCCAATGGTGACCTCCTGGCCCAGGGGGACCTGCGTGCCGAAGAGATCTTGCGCGATACCGTAACCCAGCACCGCGACCTTGGTCTTGCGGTCGTTCTCGTCGGCGTTGAAGAAGCGCCCGGCGGCGAGCGTATAGTCGCGCACCATAGGGAACTCGGGGGTGACGCCGAGAATCGAGATCGCCTCGAGGCTCGCGCTGCCGCCCTCGACATTCTGCGCCGAGAACTGCTCTGCCGACACGCCGGCGATGTTGCGCACACTTTCGGCGATGGCGACCGCGTCCTCATAGACAAAGGTCCGCGCCGCGCCCGGTGAGCCGCGCAGCGGACCGACGATGATCAGATCGGCGCCCAGGGCGTTGATCTGATCGGCGATGGCGGCCTCGGCGCCCGCGCTGACCGCCAGCATGATGATGACGGACGCCACGCCGATGATGACGCCCAACGTGGTCAGGAACGAGCGCACCTTGTTGAGCGCCAGCCCCTCCCAGGCCATGCCCAGCGTCTCGAAAAACGTCATGGCTCGGCTCCTTGCTCCTGGCAATCGCCCGCGCCGGTGCGCCCGTCGGAGACGACCTTGCCGTCACGCAGGCAGGTGACGCGTTCAGCGTGGGCTGCAATGGCGGGATCGTGCGTCACCATCAAGATCGTGACGCCCTGGGCGTGCAGGTCGCCGATCAGGGCCATGATCTCCTCACTCGACCGGCTATCGAGGTTTCCCGTCGGCTCGTCGGCAAGGATCAGCGGCGGTTGGTTGATCAACGCGCGCGCGATCGCCACCCGCTGCTGCTGCCCGCCCGAGAGCTGGTTGGGATGGTGCTCCAGCCGGTCACCGAGGCCAACCGCATCGAGCGCCGCAATCGCGCGCTCGATGCGCGTCTCTGCGTCCGGGCGATCGCCGTCGCGGAGGTACAGCATCGGGAGCATCACGTTCTTGTAGGCCGGGAGCCGTGGCAGCAGGTTGAAGGACTGGAAGACAAAGCCAATCTTGCGGTTGCGCACATCGGCCAGCTCGGCCCGGCTCAGTTCGCTCACGTCCTCACCATCGAGCGTATACGTGCCGGAGGTCGGGCGGTCCAGGCAGCCGAGGATGTTCATCAGCGTCGACTTGCCCGAGCCCGAGGGGCCCATGATCGCCACGAACTCGCCCCGCTGCACGTCTAGGTCGACGCCGTCCAGCGCGTGCAGCAGCGCATCGCCGCAGCCGTAGGTCCTGGTCAGATTCCTCACCGAGATCAATGTGTTGCTCATCGGTTGCTCGCCTTCTCTCGCCATGTCCGGTCGCGGTTTACTCCGTCGCCACCGTTCCCGTGCTCACGACTTCGCCCTGCTCCAGGCCGGCAACGACCTGTGCGTTGGCAAAGTCGCGAAGCCCCACCTCAATGGGCCGAAGCTTCAATTCGCCGCCATCGGTCACGACAAAGACCGCATACTGCCCGGGCGCGAGCTCACGCAGCGCCTGCACGGGTACCAGCAGCGTCTTGTACGCCTCGCCGGCGATCACCTCTACGTTGGCGGTCAGGCCTATCGGCAAGGGCGCCTCGTCCTCGCCCGTCTCCAGCGTTGCCCAAGCCTCGATAGCCGGGGTGCCCGCCACCGTCACCAGCGTGGGGTGGATCCGCGCAACCTGCCCGGCGAACTGCCGGTTCGGCAGCGCGTCGAAGACGATGGTCGCCTTGCTGCCCACGGCTACCCGCTCGAGGTCGCTCTCCTCTAGATAGAAGCGCACGTAGGCTGCGTCTCCAGCAGCCAGCGTGATGAGCGGATTGCTCCCTACAGCCTCGCCTACACCGGCGGTGACCTGCGTGACCACCCCATCGGCAGGCGCGACGAGGACGGTGTTCTCTAGCGCCAGACGTGCTGACTCGACAGCCAGCGCGGCCTGCTCCACGTTCCATTCCGCGGCCTGGACGTCGGCACCCGAGCGCGCCTGGTCGAGCGCCTGCTGGGCGGACAAGAGCTTGACCCGGGCGGTGTCTTCCGCGCCATCATCCTGCAGGTTGAGCACCGCCAGATTGTAGGCAGCGCGCGCGACCTCGAGATCGGCTTTGGCCTTATCCAATGCGCGCAGCGTGGCAGCGCGCTCGTTCTCCAATGCCGTCGCCCGGTTGCGCACGGCGAGCTCCCAATCGCGCCCGGGGTCCCACGCGGTGTCGTAGGCCGCCTGTGCGAGTGCCAATTGGCTGCTGGCTTGGTCCAGGTTGACCCGTGCCGAGGTGAGCCGGTCTCCCGTGTGGCCCGCCTCGCGCAGAAGGCCATCGTAAGCAGCCTGGGCGGCTGCTGCGTTTGCCTCGGCAATCGCCAGCGTCTGCGCCTCTGCGTCGCGTGTGGTCGCCAGCTTCGCCTGTGCCTGGGCGAGCGCCAGCTCGGCCTGCGCCAGCTGGATGCGCGCTACTCTGTCATCGAGGCGCGCGAGCGTCTCTCCGGCTGTGACCCTATCGCCGACTGCCACGGCCAGCTCGGCAAGGGCGCCGCCGGTACGGAAACTCAGCTCGAACTCGGCCTCAGGCATCAGGGCGCCATCGCCCGTGGCTGTGATGACGATGTCCCCGCGACGGACGGTCGTGGTCTGCAGCGGCGCCTCCGCGGGCGCCTCAGCCGGGGCCAGCACCCGCGCATAGACCCCATATCCGGCCGCAGCCAGCCCCACGACCAGTGGAACGATGAGCCACGCCCGCGACCGCTGTTTGCGCCTGCTGAGCCTGGATGTCATAGATGTCCTCCTTCTGTTGCGCGACCTTGCCGGACCCGCCGGCCGGTGTACCAGAGGACCCCGGCGATTTCCCGCCGGGGTCCTGGGTGTGACTGGCTCGTCTGGGTGCGAATCAGACGGTCACGCCAGTGTGTGCACGTCAGTCGGTCGTGGTCTCCGTGCGGATGCAGGTTCCGTATCCGCGGGGCGCATCGCTGTTGCTCCAGCCGCCCATCCGACCGAGCCCGCCACGACCGCGGGGACCCGCCTGCAGGCCTGGGGTATAGGTGCCCTCGGCGCAGGCCTCGAAGGCCGGCAGGTGGTGGTTGAGCGAAGCGTTGCGCAGGTTCTCCGCCACGCGCAGCACGTCCGGGTTGTCGATCGTGCTCATCAGGCGGTCGTACAGCGCGGCGTTGTCGATCTCAGCCTGGGCCGCGGCGGCGCAGGCATCCTCAGCCGACTCGAAGGTCGGGACGTCGAAGCTCGGGATGCTGGGCAGCTCGACGCCGTAGCGGGTGAAGACCGACTCCAGCGCGGCGATGTGCTGCCGCTCGGCCCGCGCGATGGATGCGAAGGGCTGTACCTCACCGAACTGCGCCATCACGGCTTCGTAAGTGGCCAGCGCGTGATGTTCATCGATCAGGAACTCGGTCAGCGCGGCCTGCTCGTCGGCGTCCAGCTCGCCGGTCACGACGAAGGCCGATTGCTGCATGAACCCACCCCGTCCCGCGCCGCGGCCATCGGGCGGGCCGCCCGCTGCCAATGCGACGGTGGGAACCACCAGCGCTGCGACCATTGCCATCAGCAGTCCACCCATCCAGAACTTTTTGTGTGTGCGTGTCATCTTACAGATCCTCCTTGAGATCTAGGTTTTCCGTACTCAACTGCCTATATCATAGAGGATGTGTGTGAAGATATGATGAAGGATCGATGGGGGCTTCGTGAAGATTGGGCGGCAGAGGCGCGGTCTCGACCGCGCCTCTGCCGTGCCGCGTCCAGCGCAGCGATCCGCAGGATCCGGCAGCCGCACGCACCGCCGGTGTGCACGCGAATCACCGGTCGTGCGTCGACGCCGATCCTTCGGATCCGCAGATAGGCGCGCCGCGTCCAGCGACGCGAATCACCGGTCGTGCGTCGACGCCGATCCTTCGGATCCGCAGATAGGCGCGCCGCGCTACGGCGCGACAGAGAGCCGGAGCGTCTGCCCGGCGGTGAGCGTCGGCGATGTCAGCAACCGCGCCGTGAGGGTGCCGTCGTGGGCGACCCACTCGACGGGCTGCGTCTCGCCGTTGAGCGTCGCCTGCAGGGTGCGGGGTTGGCCCTCGACGCTGAGGCTCAGCGTCGCCAGGGGTAAGGCGCCGCTCGTCACTTCGATGGTGTTGGTCTGGCCCCCGCCCGCACGCTCCTGGGTCAGCCGGCCCCAGATGCCCGGCAAGATCAGGATGCTGTCGTGGGCCGCGGGTATCAGGCGCGGCGCGACCGTCAGCGCGCCGGCCTCCCGGTCGTAGACCAGGCCCTGAAGCGCGAAGAGCGACGCCCAGATGTCCAGCGGGCGGAAGTAGTGCTCGCCGCACTCGATGTGATTGTATTGCATGCCCGCCGCCGTGTACCGCTCGACGACGTCGCGGATGACGGCGAGCCCTTCGTCGACCAGCCCCTCGGCGATCATCGTGGCAGCGACGTAGTACTCGGTTCCCGTCCAGGGGGTGACCCATTGGCCGGCGCGCGCTTCGTCGTCGCCCCGCATAGAGAAGCGCGCGAAGTAGCGCCAGTCGGTGCGCCCGCGCGGATCGGCGCCGTTGAGCAGGCCCACCTCGGGGACGCGGTTGTAGCGGTAGACGGCCTCCAGCGCCGCCCTCGCGTGTGGCTCGGGGTGGACGGGCGGCAGGCCGCACAGCCGCAGGTAGAGGTGCCCGCTCACCTGTTCGGCCATGCATCCCTCGTCGGCCGCGTCGCGCACGGTGTCGTAGCAGAGATTGTAGTACTCGCCGTTCCACAGGCGGCGCTCGAAGCTGGCTGCGCCCCGCGCCAGGATCTCGCCGAAGCGGGCTGCGGCCTCCTCGTCGCCCACCCGCCGGGCGATGGCAACGGCGGCCTGGAGCTCCGCGAGCGCCATCGTCGCCTTGTAGCAGTTGATGGCGGGCAGGAACCAGTGGTCGTAGGTGATGAACGAGATGACGCCGTCCTGCAGGCCGTCGCCGTCGGTATCTTGCGCGACCTCCGCCTCCAGGACGTCCTTCACGACGGGCCACACCTCGCTCAGGAAGGCCGCGTCGCCGGTCCACAGGTAGTCGCGCCATACCTGAACGGCGGCGCCCTCGTGCGAAATCGCCGTCCGCCGCTTGGGCCGCGGGCGCATGAGCGCGGCGCGCCAGTCCTCGACGGTGTAGTACTGCTCGTATCGCTGCTGGTACCAGAGCGCGTAGGTCTCCTGCGCCGATACCCCCTCCCGTTGCCAATGGCGCCGCTCGACCTCCAGGAAGCCCGGCGCGTCGGGCTGCGCCATCTTGCGCTTCATCGCCATATAGAGCTCGGGGAAGAAGAGCAGGGGCTGGAACGACGACCACAGCGTATGCGCCGTGGGGATGACCTGGCAGCAGGCGGTGCCTTCCCAGGCCGTCAGGTCGCCGTTCTTCAGCCACCAGAAGCTCTGGGGGAAGGTGGTGAGCTGCGCGTTGAGGGCCTCGGCGAGCCACACCGGCAGCCCGCGGTAGAGCGCGTCGCAGAAGGCCCGGCTCTCGGCGTGGAGCCGGGAGTAGTGCTCAGCGCCATAGCGGACGACCTCGCCGGCGCCGGCGAACCAGTTGGCGTACATGTGGCCCAGGTTTTCATCGTTCAGGTGGTAGTGGTAGTGGTTGGGGAAATGCCAGCCGAGCATGAAGACCACGTCGGTCTCGGCACCGGGGGCCAGGGTGACCTTGCGGCAGACCGCGCCGCGCCAACGCCAGCCGACCTGAATCTGCGGGTAGAAGAGCGAGCCGGCCGGATGCGAGATCTCGCGGCGCACCACGTCGCGGCGCCAGTCGTCGGGCCCGCCCGGCAGGTCGCCGGTGTCGCGGAAGGTATAGAAGAGCTGGCTCAACCCGGGCGTCTGCGCGTGGTCGAAGCCTACCCGCCCGTCGCCGTCGGTCCACGCCGGCAAGACGGTCGCACCGTCGCCGAGCACGCCCACCGCCAGTGTGCCCGCCGTGCGGAGCGCCGGGTCGAGCCCCGCCGCGCCCATGGCGACCGACGTGAGCGCGCCCTCGCGAGCCGCGTGGTGCTCCAGCGCGAGCTGCCGCTGGTCGTAGCCGGCGAGGTTGCGCATGCTGAAGAGCAGAGAGACCTCGCATGGCGTGGCGCCCTCGTTCCTGACGTGGAAGGCGAAGAACGCCAGCGGCAGGCCAGAGTCGTGGGCGTTGAAAGGGATGAAGGGCGTGAACGCCTGCAGCGTCACGGAGACGGGCACCGCCGGGTCGCTATAGGCCAGGGAGGCGAAGGGGTAGCGCCCGCTGTAGGTGATCTCGTCGATATTCCGCAGGAAGGCATACTCGTAGATGCGGGCGTAGGGGAAGTACTGGGACACCGCGCGCGATTCCTGATCATCGTGATAGAGCAGGCGCACCCGGGGGCCGTCATCTGCGGCCTTGACGCGCAGCGCGAAGAAGGCGTCTTCGCTCCACAGGTCGGGCGGCACGTCCGCCGGGTCACCGCTCCAGGTGTAGTTGTTGAAGATCTCCCAATCATGGAAGCGCCCATCGTCGCGCAGCTCCACGCTGCCGGTTCCCAGGCCGCCGAGGGGGATGCCCGAGGCCAGCCCACACCGGTGCCGGTAGACGGGAGCTTGGGGTTCAGCGTCTCGGCTTGCGGTTGCCATGTCAGGCCGTCCCGCGCACTGCGTCCAAGACGGCCTTGGCCTCCGGCACACTGCCGAAGAAGCGGGCCAGCTTCGCACATGTTTCATAGTCCGCACAGTGGGCACAGTTGGCCACACTGCGCGCCAGACCGCAGGCGCGGATGTCGCACTCGGAGCAGTGCCCGACCAGGCGCGTGCTGTTGCTGACGCACCCGTCGCAGTTGATGTCAGCGGCTTTGAAGGGGGCCCCATACTCTTTACGCCAGAGCGCCGCCACGCGCTCGCGCGCAGCGTCGTCGTCCGCTTGTGTCGCCTGGTATGCAGCGCAGTCGGTACACACCAATCCACAGAAAGCGATCATGCGCTCCATTGCATCCTCCTTGCTAGGGGAGCTCGACTTCGAAAACCGGGGGAAACGACGTCTGCCACCAGAAGTCCTCGGGCGTGCCGGCGGGAAAAGCGCCGGCGTGGCTGCCGGGAGAGCCGGGCTGGAGGTGGAAGTTGCCTTCCGCCGGCGCCACAAACAGCGGCGCCCCCATGGCCGCGTTCTCGCCATCGTAGGCGTAGACGTCGGCGAAGTTGTCGGTCCACCCGGCGTAGACCGGATAGGTGTCGTCGTTGGTATCGTGGATCAGGTTGCCCGTGATGCTGATCCGCTTCTCGGCGAAGACGGCGGTCACGTCGTCGCTCTCTTGCAGATAGTGGTCGCTGTAGCCGATCTGGAAGGCGCGGTTGTCGCTGAAGATGTTGTCACGAATCTCGACGTCCTCGACGTTGGCGGAGAAGAGATAGAGCCCGCCCGTGATCCAGTGGTAGGACGTCGGGGGGTTGGCGGGGCCGTGGCCGTTGTGGTGGACGGTGTTGTTGTAGATCCGGATGCCGCTCCGCGGGCCGTCGCCGCCCCAACGCCCGAAGAGAATCCCCGTGCCCAGGTTGTTGTAGAAGAGGTTGTGATGGATGCGGACGTCGCGCGCCTCTCGGCCACCCTCCACCGAGATCGCCATGCCGGCGCCCCGGCAGTTGTGGACGACGTTGTGGTCCACTTCCACATCCTCCAGCACGCCGAACCAGCTATCGACGTAGAGGCCCTGGCGGTCGCAGTCGTGCACATAGTTGTGGTGGACCCGTCCGTGCGCGCTGGTCTCTTTGACGTCGATGCCCTCCTTGTCGCAGTTGTAGACGTGGTTGTAGGCGACCTCGAAGTGGTGCGCTCCGGCGATGCTGATGGCCTCGTGCGGCGGCTCGCCGCGGCGGGTGTAGCCCTGCGGCAGCATATCCCAGGTGTTGGCGTGGATGACGGTGTTCCCGATCACCTTGATGTGTTCGGTGGTCCGGTCGCCGCCGTGGGTGCGCCAGACGCCAATCCCGGGGCTGAAGGTGGTATCGGCCGTGTTGTTGATCAGCTCGATGTGCTGCGAATCGCGCACCATGAAGCCGGCCTGATGCGAGTTGCGCACCGTGAGGCCGATGACGCGGATGTAGGCCCTGCGCTCGATGTTGAAGCTCCCGGCGTCGTGGGAGAAGAGGCCCGGGCGGGTGTTGTCGATGGCCGATGCGTCGAGGATGGGCTGCTCGCCGGGGTAGGCGCGGTAGGTGATCCAGGCATCCTCGGTGCCGGGGTAGTTGAGCAGGACCTGCATGGGCAGCTCGTAGAGTCCACCGCGCAGATAGACCGTCTGCCCGGCCCTCAGGACCCGCGCCGCGTAGTTGACGGTGGCCCATGGCCGGTCGAATGTGCCGGGGTCGGCGTCGTCGCCGTCCGGCGCAACGAAGAAGACGTCGCCGGTGAGCGGCACCGCGGCAACGGGCGACGGCGCCGCTGTCGCGGTCACGGTCGGGGCGACGTCAGTGACGGTGGCGGCAGGCGCGGCTGTCGGGAGCGCCGGCGTTGCGGCGGTGCAGGCGGTCAACCCAATGGCCACGATCGCAACCCACCTTAATCCTGGCGAGTGTCTCTTCGCGCTCACTTCAGCCCGCGGATTCGGATGCCCTTCATCAGGTATTCGCGGCAGATGATGAACATAATGAACACCGGTATGGTCTGTAACAAGCCCAACACCACCAGCCCGTTCCACGAGAGGCCGGCAGCCAGGATGCGCTCCATCTGCGGATTGCGCGCTGCCGCGGACGCGTCCATGCCCCCCTGCGCGCGGGTGAACTCCAGCACCATGCGGGCAATGGCCACGGTCAGGGTCTGCTTCTCTGGGGTCTGGATCGTGATCAGAGGCCAGAGGTAGCTCTCCCAGACGCCGCTGAACTGGCTCCAGGCCGCCACCGCATAGACCGGGATGCTCATCGGAAAGACAATGCGGCGGAAGATGTTGAACTCCGAGCCGCCATCCACGCGTGCCGCGTTGATGATCGAGTCGGGGATGGTGTCGAAGTAGCCCTTGAAGAGCAAGAAGTTGCCCGCTGCAAAGACACCGGGGATGATGATGGCCCACGGCGTATCCCAGATGCGGAGGTAGGGCATGGAGGTCTCGGTGCCGGGCCAGTTGGGCGCGACCGGCAGCGGGAAGGGGAAGTTGCGCGTGAGCAGGAACGACGGGATCAGCGTGACCACCCCGGGGATCATCATCGTGCCGATGAAGAAGAGGAAGGTCCAGCGCTGCAGGCGCCCGCGCATCAACTTGCTGTTGGCGTAGGCCGCCATCGACGTGGCCGGCAGCGACAGCGCGAGCGTCATCAGCGTCATAAACAACGAGTTGCGGAAGTAGATCCACAGCGGGTGTTGGAGCAACATGGCCGCGGTGGCGAAGTTGCTGGTCAGGTCCCGCGACGCGATGGCCCACACCAGTTTCCAGGCGACCGTCGTCGGCTCGCGGGGCCAGAAGACCGGCGTGGGCGACATCAGCTCCTTGGCCGACGTGAACGACATCACCAGCATGTAGTAGAAGGGGAAGAGGTGCATCAACACCCCTATCGTCAGGAAGATCGTCATCGCCCACCACGCGATGCGGAGCGCGGGTTGTTTGCGTCCTACGCTGGGAAAAAGAGACATGGTTCCTCCATCCGTGAGGCCCGATCAGGCGTCGGGGTCTTCTTTGAAGACCGCCCGGAAGAGCATCGTGATGACCATGATCACCAGGAAGAGGATCACGGCCAAGGCCGTTGCGTCGCCGAGGCGCAGGCTGCTCCACAGCGGTTGGTAGATGTACATCACGACCGAGCGGGCCGCGCCGCCGGGATCGCCGGTGGGCCCGGTCATGATCTGGAGCCAGGTGAACTCCTGCAGCCCTCCGATGATGGCAAACGTCAACATCATCGAGATCACCGGGCGCAACCGCGGCAGGGAGATGGTCCAGATCTTGCGCCAGAAGCTGGCGCCCTCGATCTCGGCAGCCTCGTAGTACGAGGTGGGGATGCTCTGTAGCGCTGCCATGTAGATCAATCCGGGCCCGTAGAAGAGGATGCCTGGGAAGATCAACCAGAAGAGCACCATCTTGGGGTCGTTCAGAAAGCGCTGTTCGGGAAAGCCGAGCGACCGGATGACGTTCTGGAAGAGGCCGTAGCGCACGTTGTACATATAGCGCCACAGGATCGTGCTGGCGATGCCGCTGAGGGGGAGGAACCAGAGCAGCATCATCCAGCGCCGGGTGCCCGATGGCATCTCCATCAGCAGGATGCCCACCAGGATCGGGATCATGAAGGTCAAGATGATGGAGAGCCCCGCGTAGGTAAAGGTGACCCGAAAGGCTTTGGTCACCAGCGGATCGTAGGACAGGCGAATGTAGTTCTCGAGGCCCACGAAGTCTGGCATGCGCATCAGGCGCGAGTTCGTGAAGCTCAGGTAGAACGCAACCACGACCGGGTACCATCCCCAGAACAGCTGGAACAGGAGCGCCGGGATCGTGAACAACCAGCGCTCCAGGCGGCTGCGACGGCTGAGCTCTTGGGCGGGCGCGGTGACCTCAACCTGTGGAGCCTCTAGCGTTTCGACAGCAAGAGGGGGATTCTGTGCCATAGCGACTCCTTAGCTCAACTGCGGGCGTATCGTAGCGGCGGACAGCCCGCCGCTACGATACGTGACGGTTGCAGCCGGGTTAGCTGATCACCGGCAGGACCCTGCTCTCGTAGAATGGCTTGAAGCGATTCTCGTAGAACTCCGGGTAGTGGGTCTTGAGATACTCGTCCATCGCCGCGTACCAGTTCTGCGAGGCCACGACGAACTGGGCCTCGGAGACACTGGAGGCGAAACCGCCCACCTGCGCCATCCAGTCGTCCTGACCCTGCCGGAGCATGCCGGCGAAGTCGGTGACGCCGGGGTCGGTGACCATCAGGTTCATCTGGTCGTCGATGGCCTGCCCGCTGGGCGACGGGTTCTGCTCGGCGGGATAGTACTTGTCGGGCGGCGGCTCGATGGGCAGCATGCCGATTTCCTTCCAGCGCTGCACCAGCGCCTCGCCGAAGGCGTCTTCCGGCGTGGCCGGCACGCCCGGGTGCGACTCGCGGCCATCCATGTACAGGAACGCGTTGTAGACCTGGGTCGGATCCTTGGAGGCCTCCCACAGGCCCTGCTTGTTCATAGCGATGCCCTCGCCCCAGAACATCCAGTGGACCAGGCCCACGCCCTTGTCGTGCGTCTGCGCATCGTTGTTGGGGCTGAAGCAGACCGGCCCCCAGATGTCCACACCGCTGCCCAACTGGTAGCCATCGCCGGTGGGCAACGAGACGGCGCCGAAGACCTCGGAGAAGTCCTTGCCGAGGTTCCGGGCCATCGCGTGGTGGCTGTCCTCGGTCCCCGGGCCGCCGAACATCGCCCAGTAGTTGAAGCGACCGAAGGCGATCTGTTCGGCGCGGAACAGGCGCTGCCAGTCCTCGTCGCCGCCGCCTATGGCAACGTCCGAGAGGATCGCCTTGTCCACGTGCAACAGGGCGTGGTAGTCCTCGCACAGCTCCACCCAGCGCGGGTCGCTGGTCAGATCGCGCTCCCAGTGCCAGGGGCTGCTGGGCGCAGGGATCTGGGTCAAGAGGTCCCAACCGTGCATCCCCAGGTGGTACGCCATGAACCACGTCGGCGCGCCTATCCCGACCATCCCGGTGGACTCGTCGGTCAGGGCTCTCCACAGCTCGACCGCCTCGTCCCACGTCCAGCCGATCTCCGGCTCCTTCAGGCCCTTCTCGTTGATCAGGTCTTTGCGGTAGTGGAGGGTGCCGGCGGAGGGCGCGTACTCATTCAGCGAGTAGCTGAAGTACTTGCCGTCGACCTGGCTGTTGGTGCTCCAGTTCTCCCACAGGTGCGGCAGCGAGAGCTCGTGCATCCCGTACTTGAAGACGAGGGGCGTGATCTCGGCGAGCATGCCCTGGACGAAGGCGTTGACCGCCTCGCCCCGGCCCCACCCGCCGCCAACGCACGGGCCGTAGAGGTAGGTGACGTCGGTGCCGCCCACCACCTGGGCCATGATCCCCTCCGGGTCCCAGATGTTGACGTCCTTCTGCTCCAGCTTCACACCCGGGTTCTGGTCCAGGTACGCCTGGATCGCGTCACGGGTGACACCGTCCAGCGGGTTGGCCTCGACGGCCTCATCGGTGATGACACTCACAGGCCAGCCGCTGGTCGTGATAGTGACGTCGACCACCGGCGCCTGTTCTGGAACGGCGGTGACCATCACCTCCTTCTCGACCACGACTTCCTTCTCGACCTCAACGGTCGTCTCGACGATTTTCTCGACTTCGACCGTTTCTCTGATGACCTCTGGCGTTGGGGTCGCGCAGCCGGCCATCACAGCTCCCGCCGCGCCCAAGCCCATCAAGCGCAGCATCTCACGGCGTGTCAATTTCCTCACGGCTGTTCCTCCTTCTTGACGTGCAGACGGAACACAAGAGACGATGCATTGCCAACCAGCGTAGGTTCATGTGCGATGGCGACCACCTCCTTCTCCAAGCAAGACTCACGTCGTATCGCCGATGACGAGCTCGACCGGGAAAACGGTTTCGAGTGGAACTTCCTCCCCTTCGATCAGGGCAAGGAGCAACGCTACAGCCTTTACCGCGACCTCGCGCCAAGGCGCGCGAATCGTCGTTAGTGTGCGTGCCGGTTCGATGGCGCCCACGATGCCATCGAAGCCGACGACCGCCACATCTCCGGGCACGCGGATGCCCGCGCCTTCGCAGTACTGGAGGAAGCGGTAGGCATGGGTGTCGGCCCACGCCGCCACCGCCGTGGGGCGCTCCGCAGGCGGGGCTGCCAGCCAGGCTATCTCTTCCGGGCCGATGTCGCCATAACCGTCGACAGGCGCGACCTCGGTGATCCTTATGCCGTAGGCCCGCGCGGCTGCCTTGAACGCCGCAAAGCGGCGCACCGCCGATGCGTGGTGGTTGGGATCCTGGCGATACATCACGTGGTGGTGGCCTCGGGCGGCCAGGTGGTCGACCAGAAGCTGCGAGCCGGCGACGTCATCCACGGTCACGGAGGGCACATTGGGCGTGGGATCCGCCAGCGCGACAACGGGGACGTGCGATCCTGCCAGCCGTTGCATGATCTCGGCGTCAGCCGGCAAGGGGATCGTGATCAGGCCGTCGACCCTGCCGTTCGCCAGCGACGCATAGACCTCGTCCGCCGGGCGTCTGCGCTGGTCGGTGAGCAGCATCAGGTCCATCTCGTGGTCGAAACAGGCGGCGTTGAGCCCTGTCAGCACGTCGCCCATGAAGGGATCATGCATGTTGCCGCTGTTGCGGTAGAGCCCGATAGTACCGGTCCGGCGGCGCCGCAGCGCGAGCGCCATCGCGTTGGGACGGTATCCCAGTTCCTGCGCCGCATCGAGGATGCGCTGGCGGGTGGCTTCGGAGACCTGGGTGCTGGCGGCGGCGTTGTTGAGGACGACCGAGGCCGTCACACGATGGACGCCGGCGAGCCGGGCCACATCCTGCATGGTGGGGGCACGTCTAGCACGCGATTTCACAGGCAACGGTTACGCTCCATAGCGCAGTAAGGGACGGCCGATAGCCGCTTGCCAGGTCCGGTTCACGCGTGCCCGGGTTGAACGTCGCTGCCTAGTATGACCGGTGGGGCTGTGGTGGGCACGGTCGTATATCCAAGAGCGCCAACACTAAGGTGGGGGAATACCCGTGATCAACCTACACGTGTAGTTATGATAGCAGAACTTTGTCCGCTTGTCAATACATTTCAGAGGAGCGCGCCAAGATCCTCATGCCAATCGCCCTGCTCGCCCGGTTCTGCGGCCTCGAACAGCCCGGGCAGCCGGGCGCGGAGCGACTGCGCGTGGTAGGTCACGAGCCGCGCGGCCTCGTCGGGGTCGCGCTTGACCAACGCGTCGAGCACGGCGGCGTACTCGCGGTGGGTCACGGCCATATCGCCGGCGCTGACTGCGTCGCTGTGCGCCAGGATGTAGAGATCGGCGCGCTCTGTGTGGTCGACAACGACGTCGCGCAGCGGCGGGTTCTCGGCCGCGTCGCCCACCAGCTCCCAGAGCCTGCGGCCCGTCTCCAGAAAGCCGGGCAAGTGCCCCCGGTCGGCGTGGTAACGGTTGCGATGGAGCGTCTCCCCCAACGCCTGGAGCAGCTCTTCGGTGATCAGGTGCGCGGCCCGGCGGACCAGGTGCGTCCCGACGATCTCGATCGCGGTCAGCAGGGCGTCGAAGGTCCGCGGTGAGGCGACGCGGATGTACAGCCCGCGCCCCTCTCCAGGCCCGAGCAACGCCTCGTGCTCCAGGATCGCGAGGGCCTCGCGCACCGGCGTGCGGCTGATGCTGAGCTGCGCGGCGAGCTGCTCCTCGACCAACGGGGCGTCGAACGGCAGCTCATCGGCCAGGATCGCGGCCCTGATGGCGGCGTAGGCCGCCTCGCGGTAGGTGCGCTTGTGCGCCCCGATCGGGCGCAGATGTCGTTGTTCCATACGTCTCCCTGCCTTACGCAGTCTCGCCCAGCTTGACCGCCTGGAAGATCTTCATACGACGGAGCAGCACGACCAGGCCCACCAGGGCGGTGAGAAAGAGCCCGCCGAACAGCAGGTGGATCCGGCTGATGGCCGGCCAGGCGATGATGACGGCGAATGGCGGATAACGCGAGGAGGCCTCGACACCGATCTGCAGATAGGGGATGAACCAGGCACTGACCCACAGCCCCAACCCCGTGCCTGCCACGCTGCCCACCACGATGAGCGAGGCCAGCTCGGCAGCCAACTGCGTGATCATCTGCTTGGTCGACAGCCCCACCGCGCGCAGGACGCCGAACTCGATGAAGCGGCGACGGAACGAGAAGAGCGCGTAGAGCAGGAAGCCCAGCACCGTGAGCGCTGCCGATGCCACAAAGCCCACCGAGAGCAACCCGAACAGCCCCTGTCGTTGGGGCCGGCGCTGCTCGTCGAGGATCTCCAGCGGCGCGGACTTCCAGTCTGTCACCATGATGTTGAGCCCATCGTCGACGACCTCGCTCGAATCGATGTAGGGATCGGTGAGCAGCACCGTGAGCCCACGGACCGTGGCCACGACCTTGCGCTGGTCGGCCGCCGGCGTGGTCTTGAGCCAGACCTCGTAGGGCACCGTGTACCCGATCCGCTCGTGCAGGTAGCCAAGGTTGCCGACGAACAGCGGGCCGTCCTCCGGATACCAGGTGGGGAAGAGGTCGATGGCGCCGACGATCTTCACGTTCATGCGCGTCGGCGCGTCGGGCACGTTGATAATGAGGGGCACGATCTCGCCAACGTCCAGCCCGGTGGCCGACAGGTAGTCGCGCGAAACCAACACCCCGTCGGGGTCGGGGGCCAGCAGGTTCATCAGCCCGCCCAACGACTCGTTGGCCAGATCTTCCTGCCAGTAGGCCACCTCAGGGAAGTCCATGCGCTCCACGCCGATGTAGGAGGCGTTGAGCGGCGTGCCCCCCAGACCCTCCGCAACGGCGGGGTAGCGGCCCACGCGGGTAGCGGCCCGCACGCCGGAGACAGTCAGGTGCGACTCGAGCGGGCGGAAGAGCCAGCGCGCGCCCAGGGGCACGGCGCTCAGGTCGGCAACGGAGGGCTGCAAGCTCGGGGGCAGGTCCAGGGCGCCGGCCCCTCCGCCGCTCACCTCGATGCCCCTCTCCGCCAGACGCAGGTCCGCGCCCACCAGGTAGTACATCTGCTTGCTGAGATGGGCGTCCAGCGTGTTGGCCAGCGACGCGGTGAACGTCGAAAGGCTGAGCGTGAGCGTCAGCAACACCAGGGGGATCGTGAACATCGCCGGCGCCCGCGCCAACTGGCGCGCCGCCAGCAACACGCCCACGCTGCGCGTCTGCGCCGAGATCCACGCCAGGATCGACATCACGATGGGCAGGATGCGCGCGAGAAAGAGCGTCAGCGCGAACAGACCCAGGGCGGGCGTCAGGAAGAGTAGGGGGTTCTGGAAGATATCGGTGACGTCGGTGCCGCCGGCCGCCGCCAGGCTTCCCTGCTGCTCCAGCAGGTAGAAGCCATAGCCGGTTGGCAGCAGCAGCAGCACATCGAGCCAGATGCGCTGCCACCAGGGCGGGCGCAGCAGCCGCGCGCGCTCCTGCTTGTAGGTGATGATGGTGTGCCGGGCGGCCTCCAGGGTGGGGAGCAGCAGCGCGACAAATGCCAGGGCCAGTGCCGCCAGGCCGCTGGCCCACGCGGCGGGCATCAACCCGACCCGCAGGTCGGGCGGCGCCGAGAAGTCGAGGAAGCTGCGGGCCTGCCCCATCAGCCAGGCGATTGTGCCCCCGGTTGCCGCCCCCGCGACCAGCGCCAGGGCGCCCAGACACACCCCTTCGACCGTCACGATCCCGGCCATCTGGGCCTCGGTGGCCCCGCGGCTGCGCAGGATCGCGATCTGACCGCGCTGCTGGGCGACGTAGAGCCCCACGACCAGGCCGATAAAGGCCAACAGGAGCGCCACGGTGGGGATGCTGAAGGCGAAGAGCTGAAAGGAGAGCTCGGGCACGCCCTCGCGATAGGCGACCAGCGCCTCCTCCGGCGAGATATCCATAGCCACGGAGGGCAGGTAGAGGTCGGCCTCCTTCGCTATGGCCAGGATGCGGTCCAGCAGCGGGTCCACGTCGCTGGCGTGAAGCCCGTGACCGTCGGCCTCCAGCTCCCACTGCCCCAGGTAGATCTCGTCCTCCATCATCGGGCTGATGTGCTCGGCGAAGGTCTGCTCGGGAACGAGCGCCAGCTCATCCAGCGGCGTGCTCCAGAAGGTGGCGCCCCGGTCTACGGGGGTCCAGGTCCCGGCGATGCGGATCATGAGGCTGACGGGCACGGTGCCCAGGACCAGCCCCTGTTCGTCTTTGCGCACGTCCTCACGATACGCGAGGTAGACCTCGCCCGCCTGCCAGCCCTGCTTCCGCGCGGCTTCGGCGGAGACGAGGACGTCCACGACGCCGTCCATAGGCGCGAGCGTGCCCGGAAACGCGCCGCTCTCCAACTGGATATGCCGTTCGAGGTCGCTCACCATCGCCAAGCTCAGCCACGACATCGCGGGGTTGAGCGTGGGATCGGCGTTGGCCCAGTGGATCTGGAAGATGTTCGTCTTGAAGTGGCGGGTCAGCGCGTGCGGCTGGAGTCGGCGCCAGGGCAGCGAGGGCCCGGGCAGCTTCAGCGCGTCGACGGCGGGCGCCTCGAGATAGGCGTCCAGCGACCGCGTATCCTCCCACTCCAGCGGGCCATCGCGCGCGCCCACATAGCGGAAGCGGAAGGTCAGGGGGGTCACCTCGGCGGGGGGCGTCTCTCCCAGGAGCAGCTCGCGCAGCAGGCGGAAGTAGACGGCGTCGGCGTAGAGCGGGATGCTCATGATGAAAGCGACCGCGGCGGTCAGCCCGGCGAGGGTGGCAAGGGCCAGCCCCCACTGCGCGAGCAGGCGCTTGATGGTCACGAGGACGATGCTGGCACCCTGGCTTACGACTCGCAGGAGAACTCTGATCATAGCGACGACCCCCAGAGAGTATGGCAATGCGCGACGGTCCGCGGCCTGCGCGACACTCCGCGGCATGCGCCAAGGTCCGCGGCATGCGCGAAGGTCCGCGTTCGGCGCGAAGCCCCGCGGCGGCTACGCTGGCCCGCACGATCGTATACAGTATACGACGGAATCCGCGCCGCCGCAAGAGGGGGGACAGGGACAGAACGGCCCTTCTATGCGGGTCAGGAAAACGGGGTGGCAATGCCGAACCCTCGCCACGGCGAGCCCGCCCGGCGATGAAATCGCCGGTCTAGTGCACGACACCCGATCAATCGGGTTTCCGGACCGGAAAAGGCTGGCGGAGCTCCACTCTATGGGGCGTTGCCCATTCCATGGGGCGTTCCCCATTCCATGGGGCGTTCCCCATTCTATGGGGCGTTGCCCTCAAGCCCGGGCATTGGTGCCCGGGCTTGATCTAGCAGGTCATTCCCTTCCTTTTTCCCCCAAAGTGAAACGTTGAGACGGGCGCATGTGCAACGATGGTCGACCGCTCCCCAACCGTGAGGCGTATGGAGACCCGCCGCCGGCGCCGCGCCTGGCCATCTTGGGCGGGGAGATCTGCGAAATCATCTGCCTCTCAGCGGCATCAGCGATTCAGTGCGTGTCCAAGCCCTCGGCCTGCGCACTTCTGCATACAATCGCGCGGAAGAGGCTTGCAATTCCTGCCAGGTTGGGTTATTATGGTATCTAGTCTGCAGGTTTGTATACAAAGCGCTGGGAGCAGCGCATCCACCAGAACTCAGCATCGGCAAAGGCAGGCGCCACCATGGCAAGCGTCACGCTCGAGAACGTGCTGAAGTACTACGAAACTACCACGCTCATTGGACCCGAGGAACGCAAGCCCGCCCTGGACCACATCACCCTCGATGTCATGGAGGGCGAGACGCTCAGCATCGTCGGCCCGTCGGGCTGCGGCAAGAGCACGCTGCTGAAGGTGGTGGCGGGGTTGGAGATGCCGACCGAAGGCCGCGTCCTCTACAACGGTTACGATGTCACGCCCATTCAGCCGCAGAACCGCGGCGTCGGCATGGTCTTTCAGGACTACGCGCTCTATCCCACGCGCCAGGGCGAGGGCAACCTGCGCTACTACTTCGAGGTGCGGCAGACGACGGAGCAGGAGCGCCAGCAGCGGGTCAAGGAGACTGCCGAGCTGATGGGGATGGGGTTCGAGATGCTGCTGGGGCGGATGCCCGACACGCTTTCGGGCGGCGAGAAGCAGCGGGTGGGGATCGCGCGTTGCATCGTCCGCGATCCCAACGTCTTCCTGCTGGACGAGCCCATCTCCAATCTCGACGCCAAGCTGCGCGAGCGCACCCGCACCGAGATCAAGCGTCTCCTGCGCAAGTTCCAGATCACCACGCTCTACGTGACGCACGACCAGCAGGAGGCCATCTTCATGGGCGACCGGATCGCGGTGATGCGCGCCGGTCGCCTGGAGCAGGTGGGCACGTTCGACGACCTCTACTACACGCCGGCCAACCTCTTCGTCGCGCAGTTCATCGGCACGCCGCCAATCAACCTGCTCACCGGTGCCATCGACGACGGCGCGCTGGTCATCGACGACGCGGCGCAGGGCACGATCCGCCTGGCGCTGCCCGATGCGGTCGCCGAAGCGCTGCCGGGCGGCCCCGTCCGCCTGGGGGTTCGTCCGGAGGGCTGGCAGGTCGCCCCTGCAGGCGCGCCGGGAGCCCCGCTGAACGTGGGGCACATCGAGCGCCTGTATACGGAGCGCGCCGGGTTCGTCTACGGCAAGCTGGCCGGCGTCTTGATCAGCGCGCTCGTCCCGCTGGACTACCCGGAGGTCACTGCGGTCAGCCTGACGCCGGATTGGGACCTTGTCTATTTCTTCGATGCAGAGGGCGAAACGGCGCTGCACGTTCCCGGTGTACCGGACTTATTCTGAGGGGCTCAACAGGAGGGGGTATGCCTGCCGTCAACGTCAAGAACCTGACCAAGCGCTTTGGCGACAAGACCGCTGTGAACGACATCAGCTTCACGCTGGCAGAGCAGGAGTTCATGGTGCTGGTGGGGCCTTCGGGCTGCGGCAAGACCACGACGCTGCGCATGCTGGCGGGGCTGGAGCCGCCTACCAGCGGCGAGATCTACTTTGGGGACTGGCTGGTCAACGAGATCCGGCCCAAAGACCGCAATGTGGCGATGGTCTTCCAGGACTACGCCGTCTTTCCGCATCTGACGGTCTACGAGAACATCGCCTACGGCCTGCGCTCGCGCCACGTGCCCAGCATCACCATCAAGCAGAAGGTGCCCGAGGCTGCCGAAATGTTCCGCATCACGGACTATCTCAAGCGCAAGCCACGCCAGCTGAGCGGCGGTGAGCGCCAGCGGGTGGCCCTGGCGCGGGCGATGGTGCGCGATGCCGTGCTCTATCTCTTCGACGAGCCGCTCTCCAACCTCGACGCGCAGCTACGGCACCAGGCCCGCGAGGATATCCTGATGCTGCACCACGAGAAGAGGGCCTCCAGCATCTACGTGACGCACGATCAGTCGGAGGCCATGGCGTTGGGCGACCGCATCGCCGTGATGCGCGACGGCCACATCGAGCAACTGGGGACCGGCACGGAGCTCTACGAGCAGCCGCGCAACCTGTTCGTGGCCTTCTTCATCGGCACGCCCAGCATCAACCTGTTCGACGTGACGCTCCACGCGGAGGACGGCGCCATCTATGCCCGGAACGAGGCATTCGACGTGCGCCTGCCCGACGAGATGACCGGTCGGGTGGGGAGCCACGCCGGGCGGGTGGTGAAGCTGGGAATCCGCCCCGAGGACCTGCACGTGCCCCGGAAGGCGCCCTTCCCGGTGACGGACGATAACCAGATCCACGGCGTGGTCAACGTCATCGAGCCTTCGTCGACCGGCTGCTCGGTCTACCTGAGCACGGTGACGCACGACCCGCAGGACTTCGTCGCCACCTTCCGCACGCGCCTGCCGGCCCGGTACGTGGGCGAAGAGATCCCGCTGGCGATCAACCTGCGCCGCGCGCATCTCTTCGACGCCGAGACCGAACGGTCTCTGTTCCATCCATAGGGCGCTGCAGACCATCCGGCTACGACCATGCCATTCCCAGACGATACCGGCGTCCGCCTGGAGGACCATCGCGGCCCTCTGTTGAGCGCCCTTGCCACGTTGTGGGACCAGGTCGAGCGTATGGTGATGCTCAACGTGGCGTGGGCGATACACCTCCTGCCGTTGTTGGGGGCTGTGGGCTTCCCGGAGCTGCCGCGGTGGCTGCGCATCGGCATGATCGCGTACAGCGCGCTGGCCATCGCCCCCGCCACGGGCGTGCTGTTTGGCGCGTTGTGGCAGGCGTGCGACCAGGAGCTGTTGAGCGTGGAGCTGGTGCGCGAGACGCTGCAACGCGTGGGCGTGGCCAGCTATACGCGCCTGGCGCCGCTCTACAGCCTGTTCGTGTGGCTCTCGTTGCTGGCGCTGTGGGCGGCACGCCGGGACCTATTCGTGCTCGACACGGTAGCGCGCCTGCTCTTTCTGCTGCTGGGGGTCTGTGCGATGTACTGGGGGCCGATTTTCGCCGAGGACCCCGACCGTTCGCTGCCCGCCATCGTCCGCCGGTCGGTCGCCGTGGTCCTGCGATACCCGCTCCCAAGCCTGTTGCTCAGCATCGGCGTGGTGCTGGCCCTGACGCTCGGTCTGATCTCGGTCGGAGGGATCTTCCTGGTGGTGCCGGTGCTGGTCGCGCTGCTCCAGATTCAGCACTACAAGGGGAGCGGGCTCCCGGGCTGAGCAGGCGCTGTCAACAGCGAGCGCTGCAGGTGCCCGCCGTGCGCAACCGGCACCCAGGGTTGATAGGTTCGTGAAACGTTATAGCGACACCGTTGGGGAGGGTGAGCGATGCTTGAGATTCGTGGGTTGACGAAGCGCTATGATGACAACACCGTCGTCGACGACGTGACGTTTGACGTGGGCGATGGCGAGTTCTTCGTCCTGCTGGGGACGTCTGGCGGCGGCAAGACCACGCTGCTCCGGTTGGTCTGTGGGTTGGAGCGGCCCGACGCCGGAACCATCATCGTCGATGGCCGCGACATCACCGCCCTGCCCCCGCGCGAGCGGAACGTGGGCATGGTCTTCCAGGACTATGGGCTCTATCCGCATATGAACGCCTACCAGAACGTCGCGTATGGCCTGGAGGCGCGCCGCATGCCCAAGCACGAGGTCGACCGCCGCGTGCGCGAGGCCGCCGAGAAGCTCAACATCACCGAGCTGCTGGAGCGCATCATCGTGGACCTCTCGGGCGGTGAGCAGCAGCGGGTGGCGCTGGCGCGCGCGCTGGCGAAGGACGCCGACCTCTATCTCTACGACGAGCCGCTGTCGAACCTGGACCCCAAGCTCCGGGCGCAGGCACGCCGCGATATCCTGAAGGTGCACCGCGAGAAGGGCCGCCCCAGCATCTACGTGACCCACGATCAGACCGAGGCGCTGGCGATCGGCGACCGCATCGGCGTCATCGCGCGCGGGCGACTCATGCAGGTGGGCACGGCCGAGGCGCTGGTGGACCGGCCGGCCAACCTGTTCATCGCCGGCTTCATCGGCACGCCGCCGATGAACCTGATCCACGGCACCGTCAGCCGCCAGCCGGGCGGCTTCCAGATCGACGGCAACGGTATGCAGCTGACGCTGCCCGAAGCCTGGAACCCGACGCTCGACACCTACGACAAGCCCGAGATCGTCCTGGGCATCCGCCCGGGCGCCGTGGTGCAGATGGACCGGCACGAACATGTGGCGAATGTGGGCAGCGTGTTGCCCCAGAACGTGATGCCCGGCTACGTCGAGGACCTGGAGCCACTCGTCGGCGAGACCATTGTGACGCTCAAGATCGGCGAGACGCTGCTCTCGGGCATCTTCCAGGAGGTCGATGAGGCGCTCAATCCGGGTGAGCGGATCAACGTGGGGATCGACAGCGATCAGATCAGCCTCTTCGATCCACTGACCGAACAGGCGCTTCCCTATCCCGAGTTAGGACGTGCCTAGCGCGATGAGGCCCAGAGCGATGGCTCACAGATCTGTGGGGCGCACCCACGCGGCTCTTGGCGACCCCGGCGTGGTGATCTCTCCCGAGGCACTCCTGGCCCTGAACCGGGGCTTTGACCGCCTGGCGGCGCTGCTGGCGCTGACCCTGGGGCCGAACCAGGGCGTGGTCATCAACGCACGCAACGGCAAGGGCGACCCCGAGCTGCTCGTGGATACGGCCACGATCGTCAAGCGGGTTATCGAGCTGCCCAACCGCGCCGAGAACGTCGGCGCGATGCTCATCCGCGCGATGGTGCAGGATATGCACCAGCGCTATGGCGATGGCGCGGCCACCGCGGGTGTGCTGGGCGCCGCGATGCTGCACGAGGCGTGCGTGCTCATCAGCGCGGGCGCGAACCCGATGCTGCTGCGGCGCGGGCTCGATCGCGGTGTGTCGGCGGCGGTCGCGGCATTGGAGGCGCAGAGCCGTCCCGTGGACGGCCGCGAGCAGTTGCACCAGATCGCGCTTGCCGCCACCGGCGATGCGGACCTGAGCACCGTGTTGGGCGAGATGTTCGACCTGCTGGGCCCCGACGGCGCGCTGATCGTCCACGAGTTCTACGCGCCCTACCTGGAACGCGAGTACCTGGACGGTGGGCGCTGGACCGGACGCCCCGCCGCCCGGCGGTTCCTGGCCGAGGGGCAGCCGGAGCTGGCGCTGGAGAATCCCCTGATCCTGGCCGTGGACCAGCCCCTGACGAGCCTGGACCACGTGCGCCCGCTCCTCGAATTGGCGCTGTCCCAGGGCACGCAGCGCCCGGTGCTTATTGTGTGCCACGAGGCCAAGGGAGACGCGCTCAACACGATGCTGCTGAACCTGAACCGGGGCACGCTCAACGTGAACGCCTTCGTGCCCACGGCGGGGCTGTTGCCGATGGAGGACGAGCTGGCCGACCTGGCGCTGCTGACGGGTGGGCGCCGGCTCTCGCCCGCCGAGGGCTGGCTCCCGGCCCGCTTGCGCCCCAGCGACTTCGGGCAGGCCCGCCAGGTCACCTTGACCCGCGAGGCGCTGACCGTGATCGGCGGCGCGGGCGACATGGCCGAGCGGCAGAAGCGCATCGGCGAGCTGCGGGCACGCTTGCGCCAGACGCAGCGCGACGCGAAGGACTGGGAGCGGCTGCGATTCCGCATCGGGCGGCTGGCCGGCGGCGTGGGCATCCTCAAGATCGGGGCCTACTCCGAGCGGGAGCGCGCTCTGCGCAAGGAGCTGGCGATGCAGGCGGTTCGCACGCTGGATCTGGTGCACGAGGCCGGCGTGGTCCCAGGGGGGGGCGTGGCCTACCTGGAGTGCCGCGCCGCGGTCGCGGCGGAAGCGCAGCGCTGCAGCGACGACGATGAGGCGCGCGGGGTTGCACTCGTTGCGCGAGCGCTGGAGGCGCCCTTTGCGCAACTGGTGCGCAATGCCGGGGAGCACCCGCCGCTTGTGCTGGCCGAGGCGCAGCGGCTGGGGCCGGGCCACGGCTTCGATGTGCGAACCGGTCGGTACGTGCACATGCGCGACGCCGGGCTGCTCGACTGCACCAGCGTCGTCTGCGGCGCGCTCCAGGCTGCGGGGAGCGCCGCCGGGATCGCCCTGACCACCGACATCATCGTGATGCGGGATGCCTGAACGGAAGGTCAAGTCTATGACGATCTGGGAAGACTACGTCTCGATCGACGCTCCTTCAACGGTGTTGGCCGTGGCCGTGGACAGGGGCCGGGTGTGGGCCGGCGGTGTTGGCGGCGTGGCCGGCTATCGCGAGGGCGGCGACGGGGCGTGGCAATCGTTGCGCGCTGGTCTGCCGCTCACGTCGGTCACGGCCCTGTGCTACGCGGGCGGATGGCTGATGGCCGGAGGCCCCGGCGGCCTGGCGCGTTCGGCCGACGGCGGCCGGCGTTGGGAGAGCGCTCACATCGCCGG
>ENA-UOUL01001768-UOUL01001768.1-bioreactor-metagenome-genome-assembly--contig:-NODE-1768-length-28166-cov-5.575848_pt1 | contig 28166 bp, 27 predicted proteins | sample MGYA00249838_ERZ747220 | MGnify/ENA primary metagenome ERZ747220 (study PRJEB28778, sample SAMN05720191) | bioreactor metagenome | isolation source: Anaerobic biogas reactor | place: USA:Washington...
AAATGGGCTATCTGCCAGCCCCGTGTTAAGATCGGTCGGCGATCTCTTCATTCAGACTCCCCATGCGGTAGCCGTCCAAGTCCAGCGCGACATAACGATAGCCCGCTGCGCGCACGCGGTCGCAGATCTGCGTGCGGAGCGGCTCTTGCACAGCCAGCGAGAGGCCTGCGGGCTCGAGCTCGATGCGAGCGAGCGGATGATGATCGCGGACGCGGAGCTGCTGGTCGGGCAGCAGGGCGTGCAGCGCTTGCTCTGCGATCTCTATGCGGTGCAGCGCTTCTGCGGACAGGGGCGTGCCGTAAGGCACGCGCGAGCTACTGCTCGCGGAGGGTAGCGTGAGACGCAGAGCTAAGTACTCAGCCTCCGGTGTCGATTACAGAACCTGTTGCACCGTGGAGCTGCTGCTCTTAATCACAGTGGTAGTGGGGCCTGGCGCCCTGCCGGCCCAGGCCCAACCGCCGGCTCCGGCTGAACCAGCTCTGCCCCCGCCCTCGCTGAAGACCGTCATCGTGCCCGAACCGCCGAACCTGCACCTTTATGTGCGGAATCGTCAGGCGGCTATTCAGTTGGGCAAAGCCCTATTCTGGGATATGCAGGTCGGCAGTGACGGAGTTACGGCCTGCGCCAGTTGCCACTTCCACGCCGGGGCAGATAACCGGATCAAGAACGCACTCTCGCCGGGAATACGCGCCGGCGACGAGACGTTCCAAGTAGCCGGTCCGAACTACACCCTGCACTTTACCGATTTCCCGCTGCGTGCCCTCTCGGACCCCGAGGACCGCGACTCACCACCGCTGTGGGACAGCAACGATATTGTCTCGTCCTTGGGTCAGTTCCAGACCGACTTCATCCAGACGCGGCTGGGGTTTCCCCTGGATCTGGGCACCGAAGTCGCGGACCCGATCTTTCACGTCGGCGCCGTCAACACGCGGCAAGTGTTATTCAGAAATACGCCGACGGTCATTAATGCAGTCTTCAACGCTGCTAATTTCTGGGACGGGCGGGCCAGTCACTTCTTCAACGGCGTAAGTTTCTCAGGCCCCTGGACCCGAACTCAGGAGTTTTCGTAAATATTGAGGGCGTCCTCGGCAAACAGCCCCTGCTGATTTCGCAAGCCAGCCTGGCCTCGCAGGCGGTAGCGCCCCCGCTAGCCTCCACGGAAATGTCGTTCGCTGGACGGAGCTGGCCGCAAATCGGACGCAAAATGCTGAACCTGCGTCCGCTAGACAAGCAGATGGTCCACCCGCGCGACAGCGTGCTGGGACCGTTATCCCGGGCGCGACTGGCGCGCCCGCTGGACAGTAAAGTTTCAGCATCCGACGACACTGTGCCGGAGACTTCCGGCTCCCCGGTGAGTCTTGGGGGCGTGCCGCTCGCAGGCCAGCGCGGACTCTTTACAACGTACGAAGCCTTGATCCGTGACGCGTTTCAACCGCAATACTGGAATTCCGACCTCATAATAGAATACCAGCCGGACGGTGGCTCGAGCGTAATACCTCGTCCGGCGGGAATGTTGGCCGGCAACCAATTCACCCAAATGGAGGCCAACTTCTCGTTCTTCTTCGGACTGGCAATCCAGACCTACGAGTCCACACTGGTGGCGGATGATACGCCTTTCGATCGGTACCTGGACGGTGACCCGGACGCGCTGACGGCGGAACAACTGGCTGGCTTCGATATTTTCCTCGACCGCGGGCGCTGCGCACAGTGCCATACCGGACCCGAATTGACCGAAGCCGCCCTGCGCGGCATCGAGCTGATGTTCATGGCCAGTCCCGGCCGCGCCTTCTACGACATCGGTTTCATTAACATTGGCGTACGACCGACGGCCGAGGATATCGGGCAGGGCGGCATCGCGCCCTTCATTAATCCCGTGACTGGGCAACCTTATCCACTGTCGCTGACGCGATTAGCATTGCTCAAGCGCGCCGGCCAATTGCCGCCGGCGGTGTCGCTGTTCGTTCCGGACCTGCCCTTCGGAACGGGTTCGCCGGATCCGAATCGTGTCTCAGTCGATGGGTCACTTAAGGTGCCGGGCCTGCGGAACGTGGAGCTTACCGGCCCCTACTTCCATAACGGCGGACAGGCAACGCTGCGGCAGGTCGTGGATTTTTATGACCGCGGCGGCGACTTCTTCGACGAGAACTTCGACAACATGCATGCGTTCATCGGCGAATTGGAACTCAGCGAGGATGACAAGAACGCCCTGGTGAGCTTTCTATTGTCGCTGACCGATGAGCGCGTTCGTCAGGAACAAGCGCCATTCGACCACCCGCAGCTCTTCGTGCCGGTTGGGCAATTCGGAGATGAAAGCGCAATTGTGGGCTCCAGCCGCGTACTTCGCGACGGATTCCGTGAAAATGAAGAGGTCCTGGAAATACCGGCGGTGGGCGTGGGCGGGCGCGTGGAAGCGCTGCTGCCGCCGCTGGGCACGTTCCTTAACCTCAGTCCTTTTCAGCCGTAGTAACGTCTGCGCGGGCCGGCGAGCTTGCGCATGTGTGCATTTAAAAAAGGAACCATCAATGGCTTTAAGCAGACGCGAATTCCTGGCGCGCGGCCTGGGCGGTTCGGCGGCGCTGGTGGTCGGATCGGCCGCCCAGAAAATGCCATTTCTACCCCACTACGCTTCCCTGTCGGTACAAACGCTCAACTTTCACATCAGCGACGCCATAAAGGACATGGTGACGCACAATGCCATCAACGAAGCCCAGTGCTACTTCTGGGTTTTCAAAGAAGAGCGCTGGCCGGCCGAGGTCCCCGGCCCCATTATCCTCACGACCTACCGTGAAACAATCGAAATTACCATTACCAACGATCTCGACGAGCCGCACGCGTTCTACATTCCGGGCATGTTCAACAGCGGGCCGATTCAGCCGGGCGAGACGTACAAGGGCTCCTTCCAGGCTTCCAAAGCCGGCACTTTCCTCTACTACGACAACCTGAATGAGCCGGTTAACCGGATGATGGGGTTGCACGGGGCTTTCATCGTCATGCCGGCGGCGCCGCAACCGGGGCACAAATACACGCCGTATGTCGTTCCGACCGCCGCGGTGCAGCGGCTGTTCGATGACTTCGGAAGCGCTCCGTGGTGGCCGGGCCTGGCCTGGGAAGAAGGTGACCACGACACCCACACTCTGGCTTTCAGGCAATACGTCTGGGTGTTGCACCAGGCCAGCCCGAATCTGTTCGCCGAGGTCGGCGAGCTGCCGCCAGGGGAGATATACCCTGGGGATCAGTTCATGGAGGCCTTCTTGCGCGACCCATTCAGCCCGACCGGCGATAATCGAATACCGCAGTATTTCACGATTAACGGCCAGTCCGGGCACTTCGCGCATAACAGCCCGCATCTTTGCCCGAACAACCGCGTCGGCGAGCCGGTAATAATTCGCGTTCTCAATGCCGGCTTGTGGACGCATTCCATGCACATCCACGGCAATCATGTTTACCTGCTGGCCCTTAATGGCGCCGTTCAGAAGAATCCCCTGTGGGTAGACACGTTCACCGCACGCCCCATGGATACGTTCGACTGGGCCGTTCCGTTCATGCGGCCGCCGGATATTCCCAACCAACGCGGGATCGGCCGTGCTGATCCGGGGCTTCCCACGGCCGGCGGCGGAACCACGTGGCCGCCCAACGAAGAATTGGCCCTCTTCATCCCGGCCATCGGCGAGCGCATGGGGCTGGACCTGGCCGGCGAGCCAATCGATCTAAGCGTGCAGCTGTCGCCCTTGTGCTACCCAATGCACGACCACTCCGAACCCTCCCAGACGTCTCAGGGCGGCAACTACAACTGCGGGCTGGTCTGCGGGATCGACTTCACCGGCGATCGCAACACTCCCGGCGGTGCCACGACCTTCCCCGCCGGGGGCGAGCACGAGGGGCACGGCCCCGAGGCCACCGGACCGGCGGCGCCGCCGATCGGGGAGTACCCCCAGGGGACGGCCAAGTGGTGATGCACTTTGAGAACGTTATGCCAGAATGGAGATGAAGATGCCAGCTTTTCATATACCGCGGCAGTCAGTGATTGGAATGGAGGGGCATTGGGCGAAGATGTTCGACCCGCCGAATGAAAGCCCGGACACGCCGGAATTTGTAGAGCCGACCAACCCGGTCCCGGAAGTCATGCTTGCGGCCGGATACCTGGACCGCGTGACCACGCCTCATACCGTGCAACGCGATCTGATGCACGGCGACGACATCGAAACGTGGGACGGTCTCAAGGAATTGGTGTTCTTTCTGTTCAGGGATCGGGACAACCCGGCCGACGATGGTCATTTCCCGGGCGCGACCATACGCGTGCCGCGCGGGGTCATGTTTCACTGCGAAACCCAGGGTCACGGCCCGCCGCCGCACACGATCCATTGGCACGGCATAGAACCAACTCCGATGAACGATGGCGTAGGTCACTGCTCGATGGAAATCGGGCATTACATCTACCAATGGCAGCCAAATTTCATCGGCTCTTATTTTTACCACTGCCACCGCAACACCGTGCAACATTTCGAATATGGCCTATACGGCTTGTTGCTGATCGAGCCGCCGGACGCGTACTTCGCGTCCATCGCTTCGATTGACCCCGACGGCACGTATCATCTGAACGACATACCCATTGGGGCCTGCTCGGATGGCAAATTCCGTATCGCGGCCAATTTGGCCAGGTTCCCGCAGTTTCCGGGCTTCATCGGCGGCGACCCGGTGGAGGGGGTCGCCAATGGCGACCCGCACGCTTTTACCGTGCCGTACGACGTCGAAGTGCTCTGGGTGCCCGACGACCGCGACTCAGTCTGGAGCGATTTGGCGCCCGACGCGCGGGCCACGTATCCCAGGTTCGGCAGCACGCCCGGCGTGGACGACGAGTTCGATCGGAACCCGGGCCACGATGATTTCTTCGCGTTCAACGACTTCAACGCCGATTACTGGTTCATCACGGGCGTCGCAGTGCCTGCCCATAAGGGCGGCACCGCAGCCATCCCGCCGGGCTTGGTGATTCCGCCGGAGCTGAACAGCGGCGTGTCCGGCTCGCAGATTTCGGTCAACGCGCGCGTCGGCCAGACGATTCTGGTGCGCTGCATCGACGCCGCGTACAACTCCATCAGCGTGACCTTGCCCGTCGACGCAGTGATCATTGCCATGGACGGCCGGGCCCTGGGAGTGCCGCCGTTCGGGCTGTACAACTCGGCCTTCATTTTGCCGGCCGGTGTGCCTTTCCACCTCAGCACGGCGCGGCGCCTCGACGCTTTGATCCGGCCGACACAGCCGATCGACTCGTTTGCCACGGTGCAGTTCATCGATACGCGCGGTCAAGTACCCGGGACGCCGGAAGTCGTGCTTATGACGGCCCGGATTCCATTTGTCGTTACACCGTAAAAGCTCGGGTGCCAAACTAGGAGAAAACACAATGACTAGGACTTTACACATCGTGGCCGCAATGACCGCGTCGCTGCTCATAGCGACGGTCGCGCAAGCTCAACCGGGACTGGCGGAAGTCGGCCCCATCGACCCCGTCAAGGGTTTCCCACAATGGATTCAGGACTGGAACGGCGTCGCCCTGCAGATCGGGCTGGACGGAGACGGCTCTACAGGTCTGTCTTTGTTCGACCCGGTTGATCCCGAATTTCCGTTCAGCGCCGTAGTCGGTTTCGGCGCCGAAGCCTTCTATATGTCCGCGGAATCGAGCATTACACTGCCTGGCAACCGTGACGCCCGGCTCGTCCTCGCCGTGGAAGCCGCATACGCAGCTGACGAGCCTATCGACGGCGACCAGACTGTGTTCGCACGCGTTCGGATTCGCATCGATACTCCGGTGCCTGGCGACTATACCGTCATTCATCCGTACGGCGTGAATTTCTTTCCTAACCGGGCCGCAGGGGACCGGGGCATCAACTACACTTCCGACATCGGTGGCATTACGCCCGACTTCTCACGCGTGTTGGGAGGCGCCATCGGACCGTATCTGCGGGCCGTTAATCCGCCGCCGCCGGCCGGCTACATCGGAAATCCACAGGTCGACCAGACCGTCACCGGCAGCCCCTTCGGAACCAACTTCTTCCGCATCGAGGGGCCTCCCGGCGCCGACCTGGACGGCGCGGGTAACAACTTCGTCCAGACCGAGCTGTTTCAGCTTTGCGGAAAGCACTTCGACGGGCAGACTCCCACACCGATGCGCCTGGACCGTGCGACGTATAGCCGCAATACACTTGGCAAGTTCATCGACGTATACGCGACCGCCGTCCCGACGGCCACTCTGATCGTCAATGCCGGTCCCACCATCGTCGATGTGCCGATGATCACCGATGGAACCGGCAACTACTTCGCGCGGCTCCCGGTTGGGGCCGAGACGCCGTTACCCGCCACCGTTGCGGTCACTGGGACCAACCCGCCGAGTAGTCTACCCACCACGCTGACAACCAATCTGGTCGACGCCGTGCACGTGACCCGCGCCCTTTACGACGCAACGAACCATGTTCTGACCATAGACGCCACCTCCAGCGACACCTTGCCGCGGCCGACGCTGACCGTGGTCGGCTACGGCACGATGTCCCCCTCCTGGCGCCTGGTCGTGCCGGACGTGGCGGTGCCGCCGGGCAGCGTCACGGTGACCTCGTCCGCCGGCGGAAGCGGCACGCGGCAGATGGACGCCACGGGCGCCTCCACACTGCCCCCTCTGCCGCTCTCCGCGCGTGCCACGGTGGGAGGAGCGGCAGTGTCTCCGAGCAGCGTCTATCCCGTCGAGCCTGTCAGCCCTTGAGTGGGCAGACAGTGGTACCGGTCTCGCCACAACGGCACGCCAATACCCGTGGGTCCGAAACCGTGCGTTTCGGGCCCACGGATCATAGCCGCGCAGGCGCCCATACGCGGTGATTCAGGACAGCAGGCGCTTGCGCATTCTTCGCAATGACACTACGTGGCAGATGACAATATAGATGCAAAAGATCGCCAGATATGCCAACGTGACCCGGGTAAACTCGCCCTTGTATAAAGCCCGCGACAGTTCAATCGCCGGGGTAAGCGGCAGAAGACCGGCAAATACCGTCAGCACCGTATTATGTCCACGCACCGGGAAGAAGGTGCCGGAAAAGAAAAACAGCGGCGTGATTATCCCGCTGGTGAAAAAAGAGAAGTTGTTGATCATCCGCACATAGCTCGTGACGATCAGCCCGATCGCGCCGAACAGGTACGCCGTCGCCGCCCCGACTACCGGAACCAGAACGCACCAGGCCGTCGGCCGCACCCCGAAGGCCGCCGTCACACCCAGCACAATGCTCGAAAACACCGCGCCCTTGGTGGCTGTAAACAGCAGCTCGCCAATGAAGATCTGGTTGAGCGCCAGATGCGTGCCGAGCATGGCGTCATAGGTTTTCTGATAAACCAGCCGCACAAATGTGCCAAATGTGGTCTCGAAGACGGACGTGAACATGGCCGACGCAACCACCAGGCCGCTGGCGACGAACGTGGCGTACGGCAGACCGTCGAAGCTGGCATTGGGCATGTAGCTGCCGAGGCCCAGGGCGATCGCGGCGAAGAAGAACAGCGGTTCAAAGACCGGCGGTGCGGCATTGGCCAACAGCGTCTTGGTGTAGACCCGAACATGCCGGTACCACACCCCATATAGGCTCCAGAACCAGCCGGTCCGCAGCCGCGTCTGCGTTCGGAAATACCCCAACTGCGGCGGCCGGACGCCAAGCACCGGCTCGGCCGCCGGCTGAGCCGCCTGCGCAGCCCGTGCGAGCTCCTGCTCGATCAGCTCTTCATGCCGGCCGCGTTCGCGCTCGGTCACTGGTATTGCCCTTTCGCCTCACTCGTGCAGCCCGCGCCCCGTGAATTTCAAGAATACATCTTCCAGATTGGCGTGCCGCAGCAGGGCGTTCTGCGGCAACTGGCGGTATAGCGCCCGGAGCGGCGGTTCGGTGTGTGAATAGAAGTAGTCGGTGTCGCCGACATGCTCGTGCCGCACGTCGGCGCTCAGGGCCGGCCGACTCTCCAGACCCGAAACCTGAAGCACATACCGCTCCAGGTGACGCTCGATCAGCTCTTGCGGGCGCCCGCTGAGTATGATGCGCCCGCGGTCCATGAGCATTATGCTGTCGCTGAGCTGCTGGGCCTCGTCCATGTAATGCGTGGTAAGCAGGATGATGATGCCCTGGCGGCGCAGCTCGCGCAGCATGGCCCAGATGACGTGCCGTACCTGCGGATCCAGACCGGTCGTGGGCTCGTCCAGAATCAGAAGCTCCGGCCCGTTCAGCAGCGCGCGTCCGACCATCAGCCGCCGCACCATGCCGCCGGAAAGGGCGCGGATGCGGCTGCGGGCTTTGTCGGCCAGTGAGAGCCACTCCAGCAGTTCAGCCGTGCGGCGGCGGGCTGTGGGCCAGTCCAGCCCGCAGTAAAGTGCATGCACGTGCAGGCATTCGGCGGCGTCGAGGTCTTCATCCAGGTTGTTGTCCTGGAAGACGACGCCTAAGCGCGAATTGATGAGCTTGCGATCTACCATCGGCGTGAGCCCGAAAACGGTCAGCTCGCCCGAGGTTTTCTCGATCGCACTGTAGATCATGCGCATCAGCGTGGTCTTCCCGGCTCCGTTGGGTCCTAAAAAGCCGATGCACTGGTTGGGCTGAACTTGGAAATCCACCCCGGCCACGGCCTCCAAATTGCCGAACTTCCGCGTCAGCTTGCGGGCGACGATCACCGGAGGCGCGCAGGCGGCTTGGTCTTGGTTCATGGTGACCCAATAATACCGCGGCCGGTCCTAACTGGCCTGCCGTAGAGCGGCATTGCCTGCAGCGCGCGAGTGCAGAGATTCGGCGAAGCTGAGGAGTTGTCGGGTTGGCCCCTGATGCGCGTCGGGAACCGGATGCAGGAACGGTGGCGCGGCTGCGCAGCGGGGACATCGCGGCGCTGGAGGCGGTGTTCGAGGTGCTGTCGGGTGCGGTAATCCGCCTCAGCCGGTCTTTAATGGGGAATTCCACCGATGCCGAGGATGCGGCGCAGGAAATTTTTCTGCACGTCTATGAACAGGCCGGAAAATTCGACGGCCAGGCGCGTTTCTCGACGTGGGTCTACCGCCTGGCGGTGCGGTATTGCTTGAACAAGGTGCGACAACGGCGGCGACGGGCGGCGGCGGAGAAAGCTGCGGTTGCGCAGCGAATTCGGCTCGTGACTGCGGAGCCCGGCAAGCTGCCAGCGACAAAAGACGAAAGCGCCCGCGCGGCAGCGCTGTTGGAGCGACTGCCGCCCTCCTATCGGGCCTGCCTCGTGCTGCGCGAGATCGAGGGCCGCTCCTATGCCGAAATCGCGGAGTTGCTCGACATTCCGCCCGGCACCGTCATGTCCCGCCTCTCCCGCGCCCGCCGGCTCCTGGCCGCAATGCTCGATGAACCGGCCGAAAAATGACCGGGGCACGACAGGCAGCAAATACCAACGCCCCCCGCCAAAAAACTTTTTCGCCCGAAAGGGAATAGACGAATTCCCACCGGTGTCAAAAAAGCGGTAGGGAAGGAAAGATGACCTGCCAAGATGCCCAAAAACAGCTCTCGGCCTACCACGACGGCGAGTTAGACCCCGCGCGCCGCGAAGACCTGGCCGCCCATCTGCAGGCCTGTTCGGCGTGCCGCGCGTATCTTGCGCGACTTTCGCTGCTGAGCCGCCTGTTGCAGTCGGGCACGGCCGCCGAAGTGCCGGCGAACTTGCTCCCCCGCGTGCTGGGCGCGCTCGCCGCCCAGCGCCGGCGCCGAAGAATTCGCGAGTGGGGAATTCGGATAACCGCCGCCGCGGCTGGCTTGGCCCTGTGCGTGGGCGCACAACGCCTGCTGATGGTACGTCACGCCCGGCCGGACGCAGCGTCGGCCGAGGCTAGCATTGCTGTGGAGCTCGCGCTGCGCGAACTCCAGGGCGCAGTCGCGGGCGCCGGCCTACAGGACCGCGAGCTGGACGCATTGGCGCGCCGCCCGGAAGTCGTGCTGTTTGAGGAACTTACGGGACGCCTGAGACCATGAGACAGTCGTTGGTGATATGGCTTCTAGCCGGCGCGCTGCTCGGCAGCGCAGCATTGAACGCATTCCTGGTCGGCCAGCGGCGGACATCGGCCAGCCCTTGTGCGGCTGGCGGATTCTGTCCGATAACTCTCGACCGGCCGAACTGTCCGCTCGCCGACGAGCTGCAACTAACAGAAGAACAAAGAGTAAAAATATTCAGTTGCTGCGGCGGAGGGGTCTGTCTGCGGCAGGGCGAGCAGCAAGCCAAGGTTTTGGAAGACTCATTGGCACAGCTCGAGCAAGCCCTTGCGGCAGACAAGATTGATTCCCAACTGGTGGAGAGTCTGGCCGATAAGATTGCCGGGCTGCGAGCCCAGGAATGGAAGGACCGCATTCATTGCGTGCTGCAGGTCCGTATGGCCCTGACCCCCGAGCAGTTGGCACGCTTGAACACGGAGCGGAAGGTCCCCTGATTTGAAATTTTCCGGTTTGCCGGACGCGCGATGCGTGCGGTCGGTACGGCAGTTTCCATGACGAAGGAGAACAAAATGAAGCTTAAGGGCGTGTTGGTCGGCTTGTTGTGCGTAATTCTCCCGGCCGCAAGCTGGGCGGGCGATGGTAATGGTAAGGCGCAATTCGCGCAGGGCACCGAACTGCTCAGCAAGGGCGATTTCGAGGGAGCTGCCAAGGCTTTCGAGGCCGCGGCCAAGGCGGAGCCCGACAATCAGAACTATCAGGTGCGCGCCGCGATCGTGCAGCGCGTGCTCGCGATGCGCCAGTCGCTCGACGAGCAGACCGACAATGAAAAGTGGCTGAACACGGCCAAGGCCCTGCACGCCTTCTACGATGAAAACGGGATTCACGATCAGGCTCTGGCTCTGGCGAATAGGGCTCACACCCGGCTGAACACGACCGAAACGGCCGTCATGCTGGCCCGCTCCCGGCTGGCGCTGGGCATGAATTCGGAGGCGGCCGAGGGATTGCGGGGCATCACGCAGTCAAAGATCGATGCCCAAGTGCGCGTGCTGCTGGGTCTGGCGCTGGCGCGCCAGGGTCAGAAGGATGAGGCCGCGAAGCTACTGACAACGCTGAAGGATACCGCCCCGGAAAGCGCCCAGTGCGAATTTGACCTTGCCCGGCTGCACACACTGCTCGGCCAGCACAAGGAAGCCACAGCGGCGCTGGTGCGCTGCTTCGAGACCACACCGCCCAGCGGGCTGGATGCTATCAAAGAGCAGGCGCGGACCTGCGACGATCTGAAACCCCTCCAGAGCAAGCCGGAATTCAAAAAGGCCCTCGATACGCAGTCCAAGGTTGCTGAATCCAAGTGCAGCAAGGGCCCGGACTGCGGCAAATGTCCCTTGAAGAAGAAATGCCAGGGCAAAGACCAGAAGTCCCACGAGGATTGCAAGGGCCACGGCAAGTCAAATGCCCCCAGCAAGCCATAACAGGAAGCTTCGAGTTTGAGTCTCGACTTTCAATCCCTCGACATGGGTGCCATGCCCAACTCTGGGTGCCATGCCCAAGCCCCGCGCAGCGGGGCGCGGGCATGCCCCCGGGGTGAACTGTAAGAGTGGAAAGAGTGAGCCCTCGCCCCGCTTGTCCTCTGCTTGTTCAGTTGCCTCACCTAACCGCCTGACAATGACCTTCGCCCGCCGCATAGTCCAATTCTCCTTTCTACTCTTGACACTCGTGGCGGTATTTCTCGTAGGGGGCAACGCCGAAGCCTGGTGCCCCTTCGGCGGCGTCGAGGCGCTGTATACCTACGCGCGCGAGGGAAATCTAGTCTGCTCGCTGGGAGTCTCAAACTTCTACATCCTCGGCGGCGTGCTGCTTTCGGTACTGCTGCTGAGGCGGGCCTTCTGCGGCTATGTCTGCCCAATTGGGGCCATCAGTGAATGGCTGCAGGCGGCCGCCCGGCGCTTGCGCATCAGGCCGCGGCGCGTGCCATACGGTCTGGACCGCGTCCTGGCACTGCTGAAATACGCGGTGCTGGGCGTAATCCTGTATTTCACCTGGAGGGCCGGCGAACTGGTTTTCCGCGGCTACGACCCGTGCTACGCATTATTGAGCCGGCACGGCGAAGACATTACTTTCTGGGCCTATGTGGTCAGCGGCGCGATCCTGCTGATTTCGCTGTTTGTCAAAGTGCCCTTTTGCCGCTGGTTATGCCCGTTGGCGGCCGTGTTTACTCCATTCTCGCGCGTCGGACTGATGCGCATCAAGCGCAACCCGGACGCGTGTACCGATTGTGGCGCCTGCAGCCGGGTGTGCCCGATGGGCATTCGCGTGCACACCCACGCAAACGTGACCGCGGCGCGTTGCACGGCCTGCCTCGAATGCGTGGCAGTATGCCCGACCCGCAAGCGCGGCGCCCTCACCTGGGGACTGCCGCGGCACCTGGACCGCCGCGGGCCACTGGCCGTAACGAGCGGGCCGTGGCCGCAAGCGGCGCTGATCGCCATCATGTTGCTCTGCATCGGAGCCGCCGTGGCGGCAACGTACACGTTTCCGCTGCCCTCGTTTGTTCAGACGCGCGGCACGGCGCCGGCCACGACAGCCACACTGTACGTGAACATCGAGGGCGTGACCTGCCGCGGCAGCGCCAACCTGCTGACCTACTTTCTCGAACGCGACGACGACCTGGAAATCCCGGGCTATTTGAAGATCGAAGCCTGGCCCGGCCCCGGCGCATCCGCGGTCCACATCACGTACGACCCGTCGCAGACCACGCCGGAAGCCATCCGCAACGCCATCAAGCAACCCTACTTCGACCTGGTAATCAACCAGTTTCGCGTATCCCCCTTCCAAATCACGGAACCCTGACGCCCACGCGGCGCCGTTCACCTTATAACGTTAGTGTCCATGGCGACCATGTTGCCGTGATAAGGTGATAAGGTGATAGGGTGATAAGGATTCGCATTCGACGCAACCTGCCGTTATCACCTTATCACCCCAGCATGGCATCCTCCGCCAACCCCCCGCTATACTACCCCGAATGCACCACCGGCTGATAATCCTCGGATCGACCGGCTCGATCGGTTGCTCCGCCCTAGACGTAGTTCGCGGGTTGGGACCCGACGTGCGCGTTGTCGGCCTGGCTGCCGGGCGGGATTGGGCCAAGCTCGCCGAGCAGGCCCGCCGCTTCAGGGTCGGCACGGTCGCCATCGCCGACGAAAACTGCGCGACCGACCTCGCCCGTGCCTGTCCCCCGAATACGCGCGTCCTGGCCGGACCTCAGGGGCTGGTCGAGCTGGTCCGGACAACCGACGCCGATTTCGTCCTGGCCGCCATCGTCGGCGTCGCCGGCCTGCCGGCCACGCTGGCCGCGGTCGAGCGCGGCATCGACGTCGGCCTGGCGAACAAGGAATCCCTCGTCGTCGCCGGCTCTATCATCATGCCGCTCGCGCGCCAGCGCGGCTGCCGCCTGATCCCGGTCGACAGCGAGCACTCCGCCATCTTCCAGGCCCTGATGAGCGGCCGCCCCGAAGAAGTGCGGCGAATCTACCTCACTGCCTCCGGCGGCCCATTCCGCACCTGGCCGAAAGAGCGGATCGCCCAGGCCACGATCGCGGAGGCCCTCGACCACCCCACCTGGTCGATGGGCCCGAAGATCACGATCGACAGCGCCACCATGATGAACAAAGCGCTGGAAATCATCGAAGCGCACTACCTGTTCGACGTGCCGGTCGACCGGCTTCAAGTCCTGGTGCATCCGGAATCCATCGTGCACTCCATGGTCGAATTCCGGGACGGTTCGGTCATCGCCCAGCTCGGTACCCCCGACATGCGAACCCCGATACAATACGCTATAACGTACCCGCAGCGCGCCCCAGGCTTGGCGCAGCCCCTGACGTGGGACACAGCGCGGCGACTGAATTTCGAGCCGCCTGATCCGCAGCGCTTCCCTGCACTCACTCTGGGCCACGAAGCCGCACAGCGCGGCGGAACGTGCGGGGCCGTGCTGAACGCGGCCAACGAGGCCGCCGTCGAGCGCTTCCGCGCCGGCGAAATTCAATTTGGACAGATCGCGGAACTCGCCGGCCGGACTTTGCGGCGGCACCGCGGCGTAGCGCAGCCGGCGCTGGCCGACCTGATGGCCGCCGACGCCTGGGCGCGACAAGAGGTTGATGAATGCATTCGGGTTGGAGCCTGATGAACACACTCGCAGCAGGCGATCTGGACTGGCTCGGCGGCACTCTCGGACTCATCAAGGTGTTGATCGGTTTCTCGATCATCATCTTCGTCCACGAGTTGGGCCATTTCCTGGCCGCCAAATGGGCCGGCATCCGCGTGGACCGGTTCGCGGTCGGCTTCGGCTACCGCCTCTTCGGCTGGCGCCGCGGCGAAGGGTTTACATTCGGTAAGCGGCCAAACTACACGACGGACGAGCAACGCGAGCGGGATTTCGGCGAGACGGACTACTGTTTTAACGCCCTGCCCTTCGGCGGCTACGTCAAGATGCTGGGCCAGGAAGACGTCATCCTGAACGAAGAAACCGGCGAATACCGCATGACCGACGACCCGCGCGCCTTCACCAACAAGCCGGTCGGCAAGCGCATGGTGGTCGCCTCGGCGGGCGTCGTGTTTAACGCCTTGTTCGCGATCCTGGCTTATGCCTGCGTGTACATGGTCGGCAAACCGGAGATCGCGCCGCGCCTCGGGCCCATGGACGGCTCCAGCCCCGCGGCCGCCGCCGGCCTGCGCCCGAACGATCTCATCCTGACTGCAAATGGCGAAAAGGTCTCCAGCTTCCGCGACATTGCTACGGCGTTGATCCTGTCCGACAACGGCTCCGTGGTTTTCCAGGTGGAGCGTGACGGCCGCGAACTGCCGGATGCGCTAGTTCTGCACACGGTGCGCGGCGCCGAAAATCCTCTGGCAGAGGCCGGCATTTCCGCGGCCACGACGACCGAGTTGGCGGCCGACCTCAGCCTGGAACACGTTCCTGAGCTGCGCGCGGGCGACCGGATCACCGAGGTTGCGGGCAAGCCGGTCAGTAGTGCGACGGAGTTCCTGTACGCGTTCAGCGCCTACGTGACCGCTACGGGCGCGTCAGGAGCAGAAATCACCCTTGAGCGCCCCGCTCCAGAGGATCTCACGCGCAGCACGAGTTTCAAAGCCACCCTGCCGGCGGGTTTCGTGACCGAGCTGCCATCTACCTCCGCGAAATCTGAACGCCGCAGTGAGGCGCAGAACATTCTCGGCCTCAGCCCACGCTGTGAGGCCGGCACTGTGTTGCCCGGACAGCCGGCTGACAAGGCCGGTGTGCGCGCCGGCGACGTGATCGTGCAGTGGGGCACGATTCCCAATCCGGTGTTCACGGAAATCGTGGAAACCATTCAGGCGAACGTCGATCGGCCGGTTCCGGTCGTGGTCGAGCGAAACGGGAAGCAGATCGACCTGGTCGTCATGCCGCAGCGGCCCTTTCACCTGGTAGGCACGCCCAAGGCGCAGGTCGGTATCGCATTTGTGAACGAGGATGCCCGGCCGATCGTCGCCCAAGTGGCCGACGGCAGTCCGGCGAGCGCTTTGAAAATGCCGCGCGGCTCACAAATCCTGGAGGTAGCCGGCACGCCGACCGGCACGTGGTTTGACGTACTGCACGCTCTGCGTGCGGCGGCGGGACAGACGATTACGGTGCGTTACCGCACGGGCAATGTCGAGGCCGAGGGACGGATGACAGTGCCCTCGAGCGTGGTCGATGCCCTGAATTTGCCGCCGCTGGTGTTGGTGACATCCATCGCCGGCGAGAACCGGCTGACGCAGGGCGACGAAGTGTTGCGTCTGCCCGCCGTGTCAGCCATTCAGGGTCTGCTGGAAAAACACAAGGGGGAAACCGTAACGGTGGAATACCAGACTGCCCCCGACGACCCACAGATTCACAGGGGCGAGTTTACGGTGGCGGCCGACGGCTCCAACACGGATCCGTGGCAGATGCGCGTCTTGCTGCTGCCGCCGTCCAATGTTCCGTTCAAGCACGCGCAAACTCTCGTGCGGGTGAACAACCCGTTGACCGCATTGGGACTGGGCGCGCGGCAGACCGGCTCGGTGCTGGTGGAGATGTACCGTCTGGTGACCACCATAGCCAAGAACCTGGCGCAGGGAGATACGAGCACGGTGCAGCACGTTTCCGGCCCGGTCGGAATCGTGGGCTTTGCGGTCGAGCGGGCCAAGCTCGGGTACGTGGAACTGCTGAGTTTCCTGGCGTTTCTGTCGGTGAACCTCGCGGTGATCAACTTCATTCCCTTCCCGGTAGTCGACGGCGGTTTGATGGTCTTTCTGATCATCGAGAAGATCAAAGGCAAGCCGTTGAGTTTGAAGACTCAGATGGTCGCGACGCTGGTGGGCCTGGCGACGATCATTCTGGTGTTCGTGCTGGTCACGTTCAAAGATATCACCAACATGCTGAGTTAGCGCAAAGCAGAGCCGGGGCGTATCGCCCGGGAGTGAGGGATCAAGGGATCGAGGGATCGAGGGATCAAGAGGTACGCCGCGGGGAGCGCTGGGGCATATGCGCCCCATCCGCGCAATGTCCTCCGGGAACTACGGTCCGCCGCAACTATCAGCCGCTGTGCTGAGTTGCAAGCCTGTCCGGCGTGAGCGGGGCCGAATACATTTTTTCCAAAAACGGCCGATAGGTCGGGCCGGCGTTGATGGTGCAGAAGGGGTAGATGCCGTCAACGGTGCTGTATTGGATGACGCAGCGGCGGATGCGCTCCGTGTCGTAGTTGTAGCGGTCCATGAAGTGCATGCCCGCCGCCATCAGCGTGCGATAGGTCTTCCGCTCGCCTGCGCCGCGGCCGACCTCTTTACTTGTGAGACCCCGCAACGCGCGGATGAAAGTGAAGGGCGTAACACGGAGGTCGCGCTGCCGCCAGCGGTAGCTGCGCAGGAAAACCAGCGCGATCTCGAGGCGGTCGCGCCAGTTGGCGAGCTTATCCGGCCGCTCGCGCTCGATGCGCGCCGCAAGCTCGTTCAAGCCGCTGAAGAGACGCATCGTGTCGAACAAGCGCGGGATCGGGATGGCCTCGCGCTCTGGAGTCACGAAGAAGTACGTGCCAAACGCGCACTGCGGATGGCACGTGGGGCGGATCTTCGGCTTGCCATCCAACGTCTGCATGATGCGCGAGAGCGGCACGACATGATTCAGGGGGAAGAAATCGCGTTGCAAATCCGCGCCGCTCGCGGCCGCCAGATCGTGCGCCAGGTCGCCTAGCGTGTAACGCTTGCTCTCCAGTTCGTGGCGGCTGATACGGCCAGTGAAGGAGACCGGTTGATACGAGATGGCGCTTATCACGTCCACATTGCGGACGGCGAAGTTGAAGATCTCGGCCACCTGATCGTCGTTGACGCCCTTGACGATGGTCGGCACGAGGCAAATCTTCATCCCCGTGGCGCGACAGTTCTCGACGACCGCCATTTTGACGTCGAACAGCGGTTGGCCGCGAAGGTGGCGATATCGCGCCTCATCCAGCCCGTCGAACTGGAGATAAAGCGTGTGCAGGCCGGCCTCGGCGGCGCGCCGCGCGAACTCAGGTTCGGCCATTTTGAGGCCGTTCGTCGCGATCTGGACGTGCGAAAAGCCCATTTTGTTGGCTTTGCGCACGATGCGGAAGAAATCCGGGTGTAGCGTGGGCTCGCCGCCGGTGAACTGGATGGCGGTCGCGGGCACGGGATGTTGCTGACGCAGGGCCTGCAGCATCTCGACCACCATTTCGTAGGAAGGCTCGGCGAGATAGCCGGCCTGGTTGGCGCTGGCGAAGCAGACCGGGCAAGTGAGATTGCAGCGATTGCTGAGGTCGATCTGGGCCAGGCAGGAGGTGCTGTGGTGCTGGCCGCAGAGGCCGCAATCGGTCGGACAGGCTGACGCGCCGGTGACTTGCGGGCGATGCACGCCGCGGTCGTCTTCGAATCCGCATTGCATGCTCCGCAGGTACAGCTCGGCGTCAGAAGTTATTTTGTCACGGAAGTAGCCGTGTTCGGGGCAGGTTTTCTCCATCCAGACCGCACCCTGCCGCATGTAGCAGCGTCCGAGAATTAGACAGGCGCATTCCGGGCAGAGAGTCTCGACGGTCTTGGGCAATGCCGTCACGACCGGCCGGATCGGGGAACCCCCGAACGTCGTGCGCGGCTGGCGCGGCGGCGCGGCCGGCAGACGGCGAACGAAGAGCACATCATGGTGCCGCTCGCGGTACTGGCCGCAGGTGGGGCATTCGTATTCAAGGTAAATGGCGTCTTCTGGAACGGCGTAGACGATCTGGCCGGGCACGACGGCGTCACAGCGCTGGCAATGCCATTGCCCAACCCAGGGCAGACCCGCGACGCCCTTCTGAACGGGGCAGTAGCGGCGGAGCGAAACCTTGTACTTTTCGAGTTCCGTGCGCGCGTCGCCGTTCTCAACAGGCGTGCGCTGGATAGCGCTGATCGGACGAGTCAGTAGACCGGAGCATTGCACCGCGTCCGCCCGTGGCAAGCTTGTACCGCCAACGACTGGTCGCAGACTGCCGTCTTGAAGCAGGTCGTGCTCCGGCGGCTTGAGCGAAATCTGCCCGGATTCCGTCTTAGCTGGTGCCGTGTCTGTCATGCGCAAGGATATCCCGACTCTGCCATGCGAACGCACCGAACGCGCGGTCCATCGTGCCGGCTTGGCAAATTCGCGCAGCCTGTATTAATCAAGGCGCGCCACGCAGCGCGCCGGCGGGCATGCTCAGCCCGCGCCACACTGGAGCCGCCCGCAACGCGGGTCGGTCCAACCACCATTACTAATTACTATCTTACCATGGCCGCACGAGCCCGCGACGCCTTGCAGAGCCGGGGCGTGTCGCCCCGAAATGCCGCCGAGTGCACCCGTCCGCGCAGCGATCGCCCCGCCTCCCCATTTGCGCAATCGCTCGCCCGGCGCCGCCACGCAGTCGTCCCACCCGCCGGCGCTCGCGCCCCCTCGCTCACCAACCGCCGATTCATCGCCGCTGCTACACCGGGCTCGCAGTTTCTTCACCTTAACCTATAATCCAAAGTTATCCTCGGTAGGAGGGTGTGATTGGCAACCGAATGGCAAATGCCCCAACCGGGCAGCGCTTGTGCGACCTGTGCTCACGCGTTCGAGCCGGGGGAAGCATTTCGCGCCTGCCTGTACGAATCGGACACGGGTTATCAGCGCCGCGACTATTGCACCAAGTGCGAACCGCCGCCCGAGCCGGCCGCTTTGGCCACGTGGCAAACTCGCCGCCCGATTCCCACGAAGAAAGTCCAGATCTTCGATCGCGCCGCGATGTACGAATTCTTCCGCGGGCTGGAGGCCGACCCACGACCCGAAAAAGTCCAGTTCCGCTTTGTCCTGGCGCTGCTGTTGTGGCGCAAGCGCGTTATTAAACTCGAGCGCAGCCTGACGGTCGGCGAGCACGAAGAGTGGGAATTCAGCGTTCCGGCAACCGGCGAGGTGCATCGGGTGGCGCGGCCCGACCTGGCCGAAGAGGAGCTGGAACGGCTCAGTGGGCAACTCGAACAACTCCTGGCGTCGCCGCCGGGCGAGTCCGAAACCGCCTCGACAGGGCGCGACCCTGTCGAGAATCAACCTGCCGCGCCGGAGGAATGAAGCATGTTCAAGTATGGCGGCCTCGCACTGTTGCCAGCGCTGGTTCTGCTGACGGGTTGCCCGCGGCCATGCAGGCCGGGAATCGCGCCGCAGACCGCGCAACAGGCCCTTGATCGCGTCAACAACAATCTGTCTCAAATTCAAGCCCCGGTGCAGTACAAAGGCTTCGCGTCTTTTCGCTTCCGCGATGCCAAAGGCAAGGATCGCCGGGTCCTGGGCCAGGACGCGTCTCTGATTTTCGCTCAGCCGCACAGCCTGCGCTTCGATATCCGCTCACTCGCCGGCACAATCGCACAATTCGGCTCGAATGATGAGCGTTTCTGGCTGTGGGTTGAGCCTGAAACGAACAAGCTCTGGTGGGGCCGCTGGGCGAGTCTGGGGTCGGGTTCGAGTCAACTGCCGTTGCCGGCTGATGACCTGATTGACTCGCTCATGCTGCGGCCACTGCCAACCACGCAGGCTGACGGGAATCCGCCCGACCTGCGCGAGGCGGAGGGCGCGTACTACCTGGTATACCAGCGGCCGTCCAGCACGCGCGAAATCAAGCTGGACCCCGCGCCGCCGTACCAGCCGATCGAGATTATCGACCGCACGCCCGACAACCAGATTCAGATGCGGGCCATTCTCGACAAATATAGCCGGATCGATGACACGGGACCGTATACGCCGCGTAAGTACGTCATATACTGGCCGCTGGACGAGGCCGAGATGCGACTCGACGCCACTCGAGTGGCGTTACGGCCCGATCTGCCGCCGGAGACATTTGCGTTTCCGGAACGCTGGGCAGGCGAAGTCGAGGAGTTGGACGCACAGCAGCAGTGAGGTTGCTCATTCGGAATTCGCGATCTGGACGCCTTTTTCGTCCGAAATCCGCGCCCGCGTGGCATCTGCTGGCGCTTTTTCTCTGTGCAGTAGCCGTGCGCTCGGCGTTCGCTCAGCGCCCCGCAGCTTCGCCGCAGCCGCGGGCCCTGATCGCCGCCAGTGAGGACCGGCTCTGGACGGCACGCGTTGAAAGAGATCGCACGTTCCTGTCCTATCGCGACCGCACCGGCCAGCCGGTTTTGGCCGAGCCGCTCAATGCGCGTAGCGTCCAGCTCATCGCCGCCGGACAGCAGGCGTACACGTTTCAGGAAGATGGCTCGTTTTACCGCTACTCCGACGAGTGGGCCCCGGCGCTTTACCTGCCGCAGCGGCAAGTTCCTTTCGATGCGACCGCCGTGGACGGCGTTCCGCACGCATTAATCGAGACACAAGCTGCGGCTGAGCTGCCGGCCTACGACGCGGCCGCCAACCGGCCGGCCACACGCACGTTCACGACCACCGCGGCGCCGCTGACTCTCGTCCGCTACGACCAACTCGGCTGGTCGGCCGTGGCGCCTTGCCCGGCCGAAGTCGCCGCCGAGCGCACACCGGAGCTCGGTCCGCGGCTCTGTGCGACACCCGGCGGTCTGATGCTCTTCTCATCTGCGCCTGGTTTGGATGGCCTGAATTGCTGGACCTTCGAGCCATTGACCGCCCAGTGGGTATCCGGCCCGCGCCTTTCGGGCGCGGCTGGTTTGAAAGGATTCTGGCCCACGCTTGTCAACCACTTGCCCACGCTTGTCCTGCACGTGGCTGACGCGGACGGCAACGGCGAATTGCGATTCTTCCGGCTTATGGGCGCGGGAACTGAATACTCCTGGGAACCGGCGAGTCTCGAGCTCTCGCCGCTGCCGCCCAGTACGACCGGGACGCCGACGCCGGTCGACGCCTGTGGCTTCAACCAGCACCTTGGCGTGCAGGTCAGTCTGCCGGATGGGTCCGCATACCTGCGGTTTGGACGCTTCGAGGGTCGGCCCACGCTAGGTACGATTGACTTGCTGGCGAAGCCGCCACAAAACGTGCTACCGGCGCTGTTACAAGCGCTGCGGGCGGCCGTGCTGCTGGCCATTCTGGTGGCGCTGTTCGTCCTGCGGCGCGGCAGTCTGGTGGCGCCGTTCCCGCTGGGGACGGGCCAAGCGCCGGCCTACGTGTTGCAGCGCTTGGCGGCGACGTTGGTCGACCTGTTGCCATTCACCTTTGTCGCGGCCCTGGTGATGGGTCTGAATTGGTCGAGCGCTATGCGCGAGGCCGTAAACCTGCTATCCGACTCGGGTGCGCAGGAGGGTCCCTCGGCGCCTGTCATGTTTTGGATGCTGCTCAGTGCCGGCAGTTATGCGGCTTACTGTCTGATTATGGAACTACTCACGGGGCGGACGGCCGGCAAGCTGTTGTTCGGACTGCAAGTCGTCGCCGAGCAAGGCCGCCGCGCCTCGGTCGGTCGCATTGTCGTGCGCAATCTCTTCCGCGTAATTGAAGTGCTGCCGGTCTTCTGGATTCTGGCCTTTGTGATGCTTCTGTCGCGCAACCGCCAGCGGGTGGGCGACATCTTCGCCCGCACGATCGTTGTGCGCCAGGTGGCGATACAGGCAAATTCCGCGGACTAGAAGCGCTCCGCAGGCGAACCGGCATGCCGCCCCGCAAAGCAGAGCCGGGGCGTGTCACGCCGTAGCAGAGCCGGGGCGTGTCGCCCCGGAATGCCGCCAAAACTCCGTATCCGCGCATTTGCCCGCATCGCTTGTGGCGTTTCGGAACCTGGCAGTTGTCACCCTGACCTGCTTCCCGCCCGGCCCGCGTCCTCGTGGGCGATGCCCAGAATGAGTGCGACGCCTACGCCCAGGATCGTCGTGACCAGTTCCTCCTTCAGCTCCAGTCCGGCATGAGCCGCGTAAGCTACAACGATGGTTGCCAGCGCGACTTGTGCCTTCCGGCTGCGCAGCGGCCAAAGCCATTTGCGCCAGCCCGTAACGGTAGTTTCCATTTGCTACTCCTTTCTTCTTCGCACTCACAACTCCGGCGCCATTGAATGGCGGTTTCTTCTTCAAGCCCGTCAATTACCTCTGTTTACTGCTGACCAATCACCTCTCCCGCCTCGGCCGCGGCTTTCGCGACCAGTTTTTGCTCAACGCGTTTGGCACGGGCTTCTATGGACTTGATCAGCAGGTCAACGATGGCCTGGTCGCTCGCCAGCTTGGCATCGACGCCGGCGATGCGCAAAGCCTGGGCGCGCTCGTTCTGTACCGCCCAGAACTGCACCAGGTCGCGTTCGTTCCATATCTCGTTCAACGCGGCCCGCTCGGCGTCTGTCAGCGGCCGCCCCGCCTTCTCCAGACGATTCACCAGGTCGCGGAACAACAGGATTCGCAAGGATTCATCCTGTTGTTCAAAAACGGCCTGTTGCACCTGGTCGGCCCGGCGCTGGGCGTCGAGCGCCAGCCGCACCGACTCGCGCGTGCAGCCGCCAGCCACGGTCGCCAAAAGGATCAGCGCGGCGAAGCCCAGCCATGCGCGGCAAGACGCCACCGGTGCCCGCGCCGCTCGCCATTGCAGAAGCGCGCCTCTCATAGCCCACCTCCCAGCGCCGTCAGGAGTTGCAGTGTAAAAAGTACCCCGTCGGACCACTTCTCGGCCGCGATCGCTTCACAGAGGCGTTGCGCCGTGTTGCGGATTTCCTCGTGCGAAAGCCAGCCGCCCGGGGGCGTGTCGCGTGGCAGTTGCGCATCGTTGTAGTCGCGCCCCGCCGGGGTTTGCACGCTGCGGACCTCTTGCGCCTCCAGCAGCAATGCGTCGATGATGTTGCGGGCCGCGTGTACGAAGGCGCGCGCCGCATCCACGTCTATTCGCTTGACAATGTCCTCGATGTTCATGTTCTTCCTTTCTCAAAATGGCATATCTGGCATTTGTGGCACAGACAAAGCGGCTTGGGTTGGGCAGGCCCGCGCTCAGGCTCGCATCGGGCATTGCCCTCGCTGGCGCTTCGGGCTCAGATCAGACGGAGCTGACGCGCCAGTGAGAACGGCGGGCCGCAACGTCAGTTACAGTCCATCCAATTCTTTGGCCGTGAAGGTGCGCGGCTGGGCGCGGTAGACCGGTGTGTCGTCGACCAGCTCGGTCGCAGCGGGCGCGCTGCTGGCCGGCAGCGGGGCACCGGCCGCCACTCGGCTGAACCAAGCGCATGCCTCGAGGTAGAGCGCTTTGACGCGGGCAGGAATGTCGCTGACGAATGGTGAGCCGCGCCAAGCACCATATTCCGCCAAGTCCAGTACGCGCCGCGCCAACACATCGGCCAGCTCCGGATGAACGCTAAGACTCACTGGAGTGGCGTAGCGCGCCGCGAGGTAACTGTTGGCTTCTGATTCGGCCTCGGCGACGATAGTCTCCGCCACTGCGGCGTTGGCAGTCGTTCCGTTTTCGCGATCAGTCAACCTCGCGTATAACGTCGCCCCAAGCCGGCGACTCAAATCTGCTGCGGTGATGTAGGCCACTGGTATTCCTTTTTCTCGAATTTCTTGAATTGAGCTATGCTCAAGTTGAGCGGCGCGGAGTCCGGACCCCACCGGACTCCGCCACCACTCCGGCTCCCCAAAAATCCCGGTTCGCCTCAGCGCTGCTAGTTGAACGTCACCAGACAGGCGTCTTGCCAGAAGCCGTAACCGGCCGCGTGAACCGCCTTCACGCCGTACTGGTGCTGGTTCTCGTTGATCTCCAGCTCGCTGCCTTCCGCCAGCGCCTGCACCTGCACCGGCAGTTCCTCCTGGAAGATGAACGGCCGCGTTTCGCCGTCCGTGCGGAAGATGGCGAACTTGGTCGTCCACGTCAGCCGCGGGTTGGCCACCCAGTCAATTTCGTACGGCCGGCCGAGCGCCAGCGGGTTGACCCGGTCGCGGGTGGCGTCGGACAGAGCAATGGTCGTGGCCGACCAGAAGCTCGTCGGCACCATGACCACAAACTGCCGGGCCGCCTCGTTCATCGGCTCGCCCTGGTCGTCTTTCAGACTCAGAAGCTGCCCGATGGACTTGACGATGGCTTCGTACATCTCCGTGTCGGTCGGGGCGCTGGGCGTGACCGCGTCAAACGTGATCGAGTTGCTCTGCGTGCCCGAGTCGCCTTCGCTGTGCGTCGCGGAGAAGAAGTTGTGCCCGTCATAGCAGGCGCTCGTTTCGCCGGCGAGCATCAGGCTGGTCAGCAGCGAGTTGGGGTGCGTGGCCACGCGCCGCGCCATCTCGTTAATGCGCACCAGCACCTGGCCGGTCTTGTCGCGCCGCTGCTCATCGGCATCGACGCGAATGGTGGATTCCCACGTCTTGTTGACAATGGTCACGCCCTGGGCGCGCAGCGGACGCGCCTGGCGCCCGCCGATCCACTCGCGCACCTGCGGCACCATTCCCAGCCAGCGGTACGTCTCCGACTCCTGCGTGCTGGTGAAGTGCATCGCCAGCTTGGTCCACCAGGCGTTTTGCGCGAACTCTTCCAGCCGCCGGTAAAAGCGCCCAATGATGGCCTTCGACGTCAGGCCCGTGTCTACAACAGCCATGAATGTCTCCCAGATTCAAGTCTTGACTTGCACCACAGCCGGCCGCGCTTCAGCTATTACGCGACATCCCGGCTGACGATGATCCATTCGGTTCCCGTACACATCAGCAGCGCCGTGTCATATTTCGCGTCGATTGCCGCGTAGGTAGCGTTGCCATCGATGGTTTCCGCCCCGTTGGCGTCCAGCGTGACTGCGAAGGCCGCCGCCGAGGTCTTCACAATGCGGAACCCGCCGCCCGCTCGCACGGTCGCCACCGGCGGTAGCGTCAGCGTGCGCGCCGCGCTGTTGCCGATCAGCAGCACCCGGTTCATGTGATCCAGGCTGAGCGTAATGTTGGCGTCCGGGAGTACGACCACCGGCCAGTTCCCGGCGACGCCGGCTGCGCCCGCCACCGGCTGGCAGCGCACCCGCGCCAGATTGGCCGCTTCAACCGCCACCACGCGCCCCACGCGGCTGTTACCCGTTGGCGCCAGCGTCAGCGTTCCATCGTCCGTGGCATAGACATCCCGCCCAATGTCGCCCGTCACCACGCCCGTCAGCGCATGCACCACGTCCACGTTCTGGTGCAGGCGCACCCTTATAGCGCCGGCGGCATGCCCCGCCCCGGTGTTGTCGGCCTGCTGGTAGGCGATGCCCAGGAACTCATCACCGGCCACCAGGGGCCGAGCGAAACCGGTAGAGCGGTTGCGCCCCACCAATGCCCCCTTGAAGATCTTCACGTTGTCATCGACCGGCAGGTCGATCAGCTCTTGTGACGTGTAAAACGCCAGTTCACGATTTTCTACCAAGGCCATGTTAATCTCTCCTGAAGAAAGTTCATTCGCTGGTCAGCCCACAGTTCCCGTCGCTAACGGGCACCGCCTGCCCGCAACACACGCCCCGTCAGCACCGCGCGCTCGTAGGCCTCCAAATCCTCCGCCGCAATTGCCAGGGGGTTACTCATCCCAGGCGCTCTGGCACTGACGCGCTGCGGCTCGACCTGGCCGCGCCGGTCCAGCGGCATGACCCGCCCCGGTGGCAACACCACAGCCGCCAGCGCCAGTCGCTGCTCGGCCAGCTCCGGGTCACGCATGTATTCCTGCCGCCAGTCCGTAGCAGTGCCTTCCACGATCTTTCCCTGCCGCAGGCCGCGCTCGACAAATGCATCCGCCGCTTGAATGGCCAACTGACGTTTCAGAAGGGCGATCTCTTCGCGGGCCGCAGTCAACTCTGCCGCGAGATTGCCGGCTCCTTCAACCGCGCCACCCACTTGCGACGGCTCTGCCTCGTCCGCCTCATCCACGGCGCCGGCCGCGCGCCGAGCCGCCAGAGGCATCACGCCGCGCATGGCCGGATCATTGGTCAACGCCACCGGTCCCAGCCCCGCCACGTCCGTCTGGTCCTCATCCGTCCAGAAAATCACCGGCGAGAAGTAGCGGTACTCACCCGATCGCAGCAGTTCCGCCGCCCGCTCCGTCCAGGTGATGTCCGTCGCCCACAGCCCGTCGTCCCGCACTTCCAGACCGCCGATCCAGCCGGCCGCAGGCCGCAGCCCGTCCGGCCGCGTGTTGAAGCGGTCGAAACTCTGGTGTTCATAGTCGATGGCCAGCTTGCGGCCGATGCCTTCAAACCAGCGCCGGGCCGACTCCGCGTGGGCCGGCGTGAAAACAAAGCTGCCGCCCGCACAGGGCCGCTCCACTTTGACCTCGCCGAATGGAATCAAAAGGAACTCGCGCAGCGGCTCTCCGGGGCGCGCCGTCAGCTCGCTGCACGCCAGCACGTGGCTGATAGACCGGTTGCACACCGGTTCCACAGTAGAGCGTTCCACAGCACTGTGCGCCACCTCCAGCGCTTGACTGCGCAGGACCAGGTCCTGCAACACTTCTTGAAACTGTCCCAGATGCCGCCCCAGGTCCTCTTCGGCCAGTTCAACCGCTTCCTGCAGCCGCCTCATGATCTGCTGACGGGCCACTTCGTCCAATGGCGAGCGACTGCTCGCCTTTTCCACGACTTCACTTGTGCTCAAGGGTATACCTCACTTTCACTGTGCCGCATTGCCGGCTTTGACTTGACTTGTCTCAACTGCGCTGGGCGCGGTAACACCCGGGCGGCCGCAGTTTTCTGCCCGGTCGCGCCCGGACCCAATCAGTTGCATCCGTTCGATGTTGCCTTTGCGATTTCGCCGCCCGGTAGACTCGAACCCGAGCGCTTCGTAGAAGGCCTGCGGGTCGCCGCTGCTCATGTCGAGCTTGACGCTCACCGATTGCGCCCCGCTGCGCTCCACCAGGCAGCGCCCAATCCCCAGCCGGCGATAGGCGGGATGCACCAACAGGTTCACCAGGTGCGCCCCGCGCGTCAGGATCGCCACGCCCACCAAAACGCCGTCCAATTCGGCGAGCAGGATTTCGTGCCGCCGGTCGCGCAACATGCTCGCGAGCTGGCCGCGCCGCAGGAAATAGTCCTTCCGCAGCACCGCATCCACGAAGAACGTGAGCGGAACCAGGTCGGACTCGCGCACCGGACGCACTATCAACTGCGACGCCTTAGTGTTCAGCAGGGCCTGTGTGGTGCTGAGGCGGCGGCTCTTGGGCTGTCTCATTGCGAGTTCCTCCGCGTCAAAACCGGCGCGCCGGCCTCCGGCTCCGGCACACCCAACGCCCGGTACAGCCAACTGCGCGGCACTTCGAGCCCCAGATGATCCACGGCGACCGCCAACGTCTCGGCCAGCACTTTCGTGTCCACCGATTGGATCAGAGCCCGCCCGAAGGACGGAACCGGGGCCTGCGGCCCAAAGCGCGCCCGCACGAGTGGAGTCAGCAAGTCACGCTCAATGGTGGCGGCCTCCTCGGCTATGTCGTGCACCAGCAGGTCCTCGCGTACGCGGTCATGAACCTCGGCCGCGGCCCGCGAACCGGAAGTGCGAATATCCGTAGTCAGGTGCTGGCCGAGCCACAAAATGGTGACTTCCGTATTGCAGTAGTTCTGCAACGCTTCATAGGGCCCCTGTTGCCGCGCCGGCTCAATGAACTTCAAATCAATGCTCTTGCTGCAGGCCGCCACCGCGTCCGTCCCCAGCGCCTCCAGCATGCGAATGAGGTTCTGCTTCTCCGCTTCGGACGTGGCCGGCTCAAACTGCGCCACGCGCAGCGGCATGCCGGCGATCTGTGAATAGATCAGCCACTCCTTGAAACTGAGGTTCTGCGCCAGATAAAGCAAGATCGGAAGAGCG
>ENA-UOUL01001769-UOUL01001769.1-bioreactor-metagenome-genome-assembly--contig:-NODE-1769-length-28165-cov-4.451260_pt1 | contig 28165 bp, 23 predicted proteins | sample MGYA00249838_ERZ747220 | MGnify/ENA primary metagenome ERZ747220 (study PRJEB28778, sample SAMN05720191) | bioreactor metagenome | isolation source: Anaerobic biogas reactor | place: USA:Washington...
GACCTGGGCCGGGTTCACCTACGTCGCCTTCGTCGTGGACGTCTTCGCCCAGAAGATCGTGGGCTGGGGTGACGTCCCCTGGGGTGGTGTAGTTCTCGATCTTGTTCGTCGTGGTGTCCATGACGGAGAAGGCCATCGTGCGATGGTCAGTGAGACCGGACTAGGGAACTCACGGAAGGACACATCGCACGATGGCTATGGACCAGTCTGCCCTGCTGGAGCTGCTGGCTGCATTGAAGGAGACCGAGGTCAGCGACCGGATCAGGGCCGCGACCGAGCACCTGTACCAGGAGCTGATCGACGCCGAGGCGACCGCGGTGATCGGCGCGGGACCCCTGGCAGCGCACCGCCGAGCGGACCGCCCAACGCAACGGGACCCGGCCGCGGACGTTGACCACCACCGCGGGCGATCTGGACCTGCGGATCCCCAAGCTGCGCACCGGGTCGTTCTTCCCCTCGCTGCTGGAGCGGCGTCGTCGGGTGGACCAGGCGCTGTACGCGGTGGTGATGGAGGCCTACTTGCACGGGGTCTCCACCCGCAAGGTCGATGACCTGGTCAAGGCGCTGGGCGCGGACACCGGCGTCTCCAAGTCCGAGGTCTCGCGGATCTGCGCCGGGCTGGACGAGGAGGTCGGGGAGTTTCGGGACCGGTCCCTGACCGGCGCGGCGTTCCCGTATGTGTTCTTGGACGCGACCTACTGCAAGGCCAGGGTCGGGCGCCGGGTGGTGTCCCAGGCGGTGGTCATCGCCACCGGGGTCCGCGCCGACGGGCACCGCGAGGTCCTGGGCTTCGACGTCAGCGACAGCGAGGACGGGGCGTTCTGGACCGCGTTCCTGCGTTCCCTGAAGGCTCGCGGCCTGCACGGGGTCCACCTGGTCGTCTCCGACGCCCACGAAGGCCTCAAAGCCGCGATCGGCTCGGTGCTGCTCGGAGCGGCCTGGCAACGGTGCCGGGTGCACTTCATGCGCAACGTGCTGGCCGCGGTGCCCAAGGGCTCAGCGGAGATGGTCGCCGCGGCGATCCGCACCGTCTTCGCCCAGCCCGACCCCGAGCACGTGTCCGAGCAGTTCGACGTCATCGCCACGATGCTGGGCCGCCAGCACCCCAAGGTCGAGCAGATGATGCACCACGCCCGCGAAGACCTGCTCGCCTTCACCGCCTTCCCCATCCCGCACTGGAAGAAGATCTGGTCCACCAACCCCCTGGAGCGGCTGAACAAGGAGGTCAAGCGCCGCACCGACGTCGTCGGCGTCTTCCCCAACCCCGCCGCGCTGCTGCGCCTGGCCGGGGCGGTCCTGGTCGAAGCCCACGATGAGTGGGCCGCCGGCGACAGGCGCTACCTGTCCCAACACTCCATGGCCCAGCTCACCACCACGCCGGCGCTCATGGTGTCCATCCCCAGCTCATCGCAACGCTGCGCCAGGTGGATGATGGGCGGGAGTTCGCCGATGCCGCAGTTGGGCCCCAGGGCAAAGAGCGACTCATAGTCGAGGCCGGCGATGGCGCCCTTGTACTTGCCCTCCTTGACGGCCGCCCACTGCTCGCAGGCGATGGAGCAGCCGGAGCACCCCACCGCCTTGACGGTATAGTGCTCCTTCATGTACTCGCCGCTCACCTTCTCGGCGTGCTCGAACGTCGTCTCGGAAAAGTTGCGCGTGGGCAACGTGCCCATGGCGTTCATGTTGAGGACATTGGTGGGGGTGCCCAGGACGCGGTACTTTTGCGTGGCGGAGCCCTGGCTCACCTCGATGAGCTTGAGCGTCTCCTGGAGAAGCCCCTCAGGGTCGGCCACGGTGATCGGCTTGGAGCCGCGAATGGCGATCGCCTTGACCTTTTTCGAGCCCATGACGGCGCCGTTGCCCGTGCGCCCCACCTGACGCCCATCGTTGTCGATCATGGCGTAGCGGATCAGGTTCTCGCCGGCCGGGCCGATGGAGCTGACGCGGATGTTCTCATCCCCCAGGTCGCGGCGGATGGCCTGCTGCGACTCGATGGTGCCCATGCCCAGGTAGCGCGTAGCGTCCAGGAACTGCACATCGTCATCGTCGATAAAAACCACGACCCATTCCGGCGCCGCCCCCTTGATGACGAGCCCGTCCCAGCCGGCGCGCTTGATCATCTCCGAGAAGTGGCTGCCCGAGAGCGAGTCGCCGATGAAACCCGTCAGGGGCGACTTGGATGCGACGCCGTGCTTGGTGCCCACCGGCATCGTCGTGCCCGCAAAGGCGCTGATCGCAAAGCACAGGGCGTTATCGGGTCCCAGGGGGTCGCAGCCCTTGGGGGTGTTGTCGTACACCAGCTTGCTGGCGAGCCCGACACCGCCCAAGTACTTTTTGAGGAACTCGGCGCTGACCTCCTGCACCCTCGACTGTCGAGTCGTCGCATCAACATGCAGAATCCGGCCACTGTAAGAGTACATGTACTTAACCTCCTGCCTCCACGAACATCAGAATGAGCCGCTGGCCATCCTGGGGGTGCGAGTCCAGATCGGTCACGACGCTACGGCCGTCCACGTTGATCATATGGGACGACACGATGCCAAACGTATCAGGGACAATCACCGGGCCTACGAGTGCGGGGAAACGCGCGGCGAGGTGTGCCAGGACATCGCGAAATGTAGCCTGGTCATCGAGCTCGACCAGGCTTTCTTTGGTTTGGGCAAGTCGGCGCGACAGCCCAAGCAACTCCACGGTGAGCTTCATCTGTGATCTATGACTCCGAGCGGGCAATCCATTGGCGCGTCTCCCGCGGGCCAACTGCTGGCATCGACCCACGTTCACCGGGGCGTTCCGGTGGTGTGTAGCGCCCGAGGCACGACCGACCGGCCGTTGGGGAGGTTCAACCTGGAGAGGAACGCACCCCCGTCCATGTCATGCTGAGGCAACTCCCATTATACGCCAATGGGCGAAACGAATCAAGACTATTCTGCGCCTATTCATCCGGTTCGAGCGGCCAAGCGCCAGCCTCGGGCCAGTGCCGGCGCGCCCACACGACCATTATACGCCGGTTGGGGGTGGCTGGCAAGCTTTGAGCCTTAGGCCGGGAGGTGCCCACCACTTGCATTGCGTCCCCTATTTCGTATAATGGGGACTGTCTCGTGGGCAGGTAGCCCAGCTGGTTAGAGCGCCACGTTGACATCGTGGAGGTCGTAGGTTCGAGTCCTATCCTGCCCACAGCAAGACACCGGCTCGTCGTTGAGCCGGTGTCTTTATGCCCGGAGGGCGTCGCCTAGCGGATGGTCACCGAGGCGCCCACCGCCTCCAGCTTTTCCTTGGCCGCGTCAGCGGCCTCCTTGGGAACGGCCTTGAGCACGTCGGACGGCGCGCCGTCCACCACTTCCTTGGCCTCGCGCAGGCCCAGGCTCGTCAGCTCACGCACGACCTTGATGACCTGGATCTTCTGGTCGCCCACGGCGCTCAGCACCACGTCGAACTCGGTCTGCTCCTCCTCCTGGACCGCCGGGCCCGCTTCGGCCGCCGCAGGGCCGGCCGCCACGGCCACCGGAGCCGCCGCGCTGACGCCAAACTTTTCCTCGAGCGCCTTGACGAGATCAGCCAACTCGAGCACCGTCATGCCGCCGATGGCGTCAATCAATTCTTCCTTCGTCACCTTGGAACCTCCCTACCTGGAATCGGTTATGATGGCAGTATAGCCAGTCCGGCCGAGCGCACGCCGCCGCCAAGAGGGCAGGCGTCAGTCGCTCGGCTAACTGGCGGATCCTTCCAACTGCTCCGCGCGCGCGTTCAGTACGGTCATAAAGCCGCGCATCACCGCCGCCAGCGTACCGACGAGACCGCTGACCGGCGCCTGGATACCGCCCAACACCCGGGCCAGCAGCACCTCGCGTGAGGGCAGCGTCGTCAGGGTGGCTACTTGGGCGACATCGATGACCTTGCCGCCCGCCATGCCTCCCTTGATACGAAACACGCGGTCGTTGGACGAGGCAAAGCCGGCCACCACCTTGGCGGCAGCCGTCACGTCGTCGTACACGAACGTCACCGCGGACGGGCCCGCCATGGCATCGCTCGGCACCGGCAGCTCGGCCTTTTCCAGCGCCAGGCGCATGAGCGTGTTCTTGACGACCATCGCCTCCGCGCCCACCGACCGAAGCTGCCCGCGCAGATCCTGTATCTGTGACACAGTGGTGCCACGATAGTCCGCCCAGATGAGCACCTGGGCGCGCTGCAGTTTCTCGCCGTACTCCTGCAGCATCTGTTCCTTCTCTTGCCGTGTCAGAGCCAAAGGATCTCACCTCCTCCCCATACGGATGAAAAAAAAGAGTCTTTGTGCCATGCCGACACAAAGACTCCACTCCGGGGCATACCCGGGTTCAGGCGTCATCCTTGCCTCGGCAGGCCATGTGATTAAGCGGTTGCCCGCGCCTGCTGTCTTGAGCATGCTGCGCGGCGATGGCGCCGCGCAGCGCGATATGCGATTGTGTGCCTAGCCGCGCAGGTCCTGCGCCGCGCCCACGTCCACACGAATGCCGGGGCCCATGGTCGAGGTAAGCGTCACCCGGCGGATGTACTGCCCGCGCACGGTGGCCGGCCGCGCGCGCATGATCGCCTCCATCACGGCGCCCCAGTTGGCCATCAGCTGCTCTGGCGTAAAGCTGACCTTGCCGATGGGGATGTGGATGTTGGCGGTGCGGTCGACGCGAAACTCGACGCGCCCCTGTCGCAGCTGCCGGATCGTGTCCGGAATCTCATCGGGCTGCACGATGGTGCCGGCCTTGGGGTTGGGCATCAAGCCGCGCGAGCCGAGGATGCGCCCCAGCCGCCCGATCTTGCCCATCACCTGGGGGATGGCCACCGCCACATCAAAGTCGAGCCACCCGTCCTGAATCCTGGTTACGTACTCGTCGGTGCCGACATAGTCGGCGCCGGCCTCCTCGGCGACACGCGCCGCCTCACCCTCGGCGAACACCAGGATGCGTACTTGCTTCCCCGTGCCCGCCGGCAGTGTCACCACGGTACGGATCTGCTGCTCGGCGCGCCGCGGGTCGACGTTCATACGCAGATGCACGTCCACCGTCTCATTGAACTCGGCGAACGCCAACTGCTTTACGAGATCCACCGCCTCTTGCGGCGCGTAGGCGCGCATGCGGTCGATCTGCGTCGCTCTCTCGGCGTACTTTTTTCCGCGCTTTGCCATGACTCTCTCCTCGTGGTACGAGCGGGCCGCGGTCTAGCCGCCGCCCTCCCACCTTGTGCTCGTGAGGCGCGCCCCACGAGCCGCTATTCGGTAACCGTGATCCCCATGCTGCGCGCCGTGCCCTCGATCATGCGCATCGCGCCCTCGACGTCCACGGCGTTGAGGTCCTTCATCTTGGACTCGGCGATCTCGCGCACCTGCTGGCGCGTCACCCGCCCGACCTTGTCCGCGTTGGACTGCGAGGAGCCCTTGGGCACGCCGGCCGCCTTGAGGAGCAGGTCCTTCGCCGGTGGCGTCTTGGTCACAAAGGTGAACGAACGATCGCCATAGATGGTAATCTCGACGGGGATCACCATGCCGGCATCGCCCTGCGTGCGAGCGTTGTACTCTTTGCAGAACTGCATGATGTTCACGCCGTGCTGGCCCAGCGCCGGGCCTACGGGAGGGGCCGGGTTGGCCTTGCCCGCTTGAATCTGGAGTTTGACGACAGCCACTACCTTCTTTGCCATGTAACCCTTGCCTCTTCCTAGCCCGGCTCAACCGCGCGAGCCGCGACCGAACGTGATCAGATCCTCTCCACCTGGAGGAAATCCATCTCCACGGGAGTCTCGCGTCCAAAGAAGGACACCAGCACGCGCACCTTGCCGCGGTCGGGGTACAACTCGTCCACCACCGCCATAAAGTCCGCGAAGGGCCCCTCGGTGATGCGCACCGTCTCACCCACCCGGAAGCTAACCTTGATGCGCGGCTGCTCCGTCTCCATGCGACGCAGAATCTTGTCGACCTCCTCCTCACTGAGGGGAGTCGGCCGGGTGCCGGAACCGACAAAGCCCGTCACGCCGGGGGTGTTCCGCACGACGTACCAGGACTCGTCATCCATCACCATCTGCACGAGGATGTAGCCGGGGAACACGCGCCGACGGCTCGTCCGCCGCTGACCGTCGCGAATCTCGACCTCTTCCTCGGTGGGCACGACGACGCGAAAGATCTTGTTCTGCATGCCCATCGTCTCGATGCGCTGCTCGAGGTTCTTCTTGACCTTGTTCTCATACCCCGAGTAGCTGTGGACGACGAACCACTCCGCGCCGCTGGCCGCCGCTTCCGCGGCTAGCTCCGCATCCGAGCGAACGGCCTCTGTATCGGCGACAGCGTCATCGGCGACGGCGCCATCGGCGACAGCATCATCAGCGACAGCGTCATCAGCAACGACGTCATCGGCGACAGCGTCATCGACAACGACGTCATTGGCGACCTCGTCGGCGACTTGGCCGCCGACCTCGTCATCCACGACGGCGTCCGCATCGTCGGTCTCGTTGTTGGTCCAAGAGTCCTGCTCTTCCAAGAACTCTTGCTCGTTGGCGTCCATCGTGCACTCACTTCCCGAACGACTGTCGTGCCGTCCTATGGAGGGGCCGGCCTACCCGATGATGAGAGCGAACATCTGGGTAAAGACCCAGTCGATAAGCCCCAGAGCCACGCTCATGGCGACGGTGACGCCGAACACGATCGACGTCAACCGGACGGTGGTCCGCCGTGACGGCCAGACGACCCTGCGCAGTTCCGCGCGCACCTCTTTAAAGTAGCGCACGATGCGGTTCTCTTTTTTGGTCGGCGTCACAGCCTTCTTGGCCACAACCATCTCCTCGCCCGCCACATCGGCGCCGTGCTCGCGCGACGGGAATCCCTCACGTCAGGTGGTGACAGCGTAAAACACCGATGCCTAACAAGAGGGCGTTCCGAGTCGGAAGCATCCGTCAATCGGCCGCCCTCTTGAACTCGCACGGTGCCTTGGTAAACACTCAGGCAGGCGAGGCAGGAATCGAACCCGCAACCTACGGTTTTGGAGACCGTTGCTCTGCCAATTGAGCTACTCGCCTGCAATGGGGCCGCTCTCCCCAGAAAGGGGTGCGCTCCCCTATCATCACTACCGCTGCTCGCGGTGTTCCGTGTGCTTTCGGCAGCGCCGACAGTACTTCATGAGCGCCAGGCGCGACGAATCGTTCCTGCGGTTCTTTTCGCTGGTATAGTTGCGCTCCTTACACTCGGAGCACGCCAGCGTAATGATCAAACGGTTTGCTTTCTTGGCCATCTTGAACCGGGACCTGGGCGATCACGCCCTGGAGGCCCCTTCCTCCCGTTTGGTTATTCGATAATCTCGGTCAGCACGCCGGCGCCCACCGTGCGCCCGCCCTCGCGAATCGCAAAGTGCGAGCCCACTTCCAGCGCCACCGGCATGATCAGCTTCACCGTCAGGTTGGCGTTGTCCCCGGGCATGATCATCTCCACGCCCTCGTCCAACCGCACCTCTCCCGTCACGTCCATCGTCCGCACAAAGAACTGCGGCCGATACCCGTCAAAGAACGGCGTGTGCCGCCCCCCCTCTTCCTTCTTGAGCACGTACACCTGCCCCCGAAAGGTCGTGTGCGGTGTGATCGACTTGGGCGCCGCCAGCACCTGCCCGCGCTCTACCTCGTCGCGCTCGATCCCCCGCAGCAGGCACCCCACGTTGTCCCCCGCAATCCCCTCCGGTAGGGTCTTGCGGAACATCTCCACCCCCGTCACCACCGTGGTCCGCACGTCGTCGCGCAGCCCCACGATCTCCACCTGCTCCCCGGTGCGCACCCGCCCCCGCTCGATGCGCCCCGTCACCACCGTCCCGCGCCCCTTGATCCCGAACACGTCCTCGATCGGCAACAGGAACGGCCGGTCTACCTCGCGCGCCGGCGTCGGGATGTAGGCGTCCACCGCCCGCATCAGCTCCAGGATCGGCGCGTACTCCGGCGCGTTGATGTCCGTGGACGTCGACTCTAGCGCCGCCAGCGCCGAGCCCCGCACGATGGGGATCTCGTCCCCCGGAAACTGCTGGCTCGAGAGCAGCTCGCGCAGCTCGAGTTCCACCAGCTCCAGGAGTTCCTCGTCCTCCATCATGTCTACCTTGTTCAGGAACACCACCATCGCCGGCACCTCCACCTGCCGCGCCAGCAGGATGTGCTCCCGCGTCTGCGGCATCGGCCCGTCCGGCGCCGAGACCACCAGGATGGCGCCGTCCATCTGCGCCGCCCCCGTGATCATGTTCTTGATATAGTCCGCGTGCCCCGGGCAGTCCACGTGCGCATAGTGGCGGTTCTCCGTCTCGTACTCTACGTGCGAGATCGAGATCGTCAGCCCGCGCGCCTTCTCTTCCGGCGCGTTGTCGATCTGTTCGTACGCCAGAAAGTTCGACCCGCCCCGCAGCGCCAGCACCTTGGTGATCGCCGCCGTCAGCGTCGTCTTGCCGTGGTCCACGTGCCCGATCGTCCCCACGTTCACGTGTGGCTTGGTGCGCTCAAAGACCTTCTTTGCCATTGGGCTCTCCTTTCTCCCCGCAAGCACCCGCAGAGCGAGTGCGTATCTCGCCGTGCCAGCGCAAGGCACAAACCTCGTTATTATACATGCCACGCTCGATCTGCCAAACGGCGGACTTGAGCGTTTCGTGACGTCGCCAGCGGGCCCATACGGCCCGGACAGCGGCGTCTGATCTGGGCGCTAGCCCTGATACGGCCCGCCCAGGATGCGGGTGCTCACCTCTTGCGGCACCGGGGCATAATGCTCGAACTCCATGGTAAAAGCCCCGCGCCCCTGCGTCGCCGACCGGAGATCGGTGGCGTAGCCAAACATCTCGGAGAGGGGCACGTGGCCGCGAATCGCCTGAAACCCCCCGGGCACCGGCGTCATCCCCTGAATCTCGCCGCGCCGAGCGCTCAGGTCGCCGATGACGTCGCCCGTATTCTCCTCGGGCGCCACCACCTCGACACGCATGATCGGCTCGAGGAGGATCGGGCGCGCATCGTGCATCGCCTTGTTCAGGGCCATGGCCGTCGCCCGGTGGAACACCGGCTCCGAGGCCATCGCCTCGTCGAAGGTGGCGTCGACCAGCGCGATGGCGACATCCACGATGGGATAGCCGGCCAACACGCCGCCCGAGAGGGACTCGCGCACCGATGATTCCACCGCCGCGGCGTACGGCGCGGGGAGGATTTCCTTCGGCACACAGTTCTCGAAGCGAAAACCGCCCCCTTTAGGCAGCGGCTGAAGCCGCACCACCACCCGCGCGTACTGCCCCTTGCCCTGACGCTGGAAGGTGAACTCGCCCTCGGCATCAACCTCGCGCGTAACCGTCTCGCGGTAGGCCACCTGTGGGCGCCCCACCTTGGCCCACACCTTGAACTCGCGTACCATGCGCTCCACCAACACCTCGAGGTGGAGTTCGCCCATCCCCGAGATGATCGTCTGGCCGGTGTTCTCATCGGTGCGCACGCGAAAGGTGGGATCCTCGTCCGCCAACGCGCTCAGGGCCTCGGTCATCTTGGCCTCATCGGCCGCGGTGCGCGGCTCGATGGCCACATAGATGACGGGCTCGGGGAAGCGTATCGATTCGAGCACGACGGGCGCCGACGCCTCGCAGAGCGTGTCGCCGGTGAACGTGAACTTGAGCCCGCCCACGGCGGCAATGTCCCCCGCGGAGACAGAGTCGACGTCCTCGCGGTGGTTGGCGTACATGGTCAACAGCCGCCCGATGCGTTCCTTACGAGACTTGGTGGAGTTCTGAACCGAGGAGTTTGACCGGAGAGTGCCGGAGTAGACCCGCATATAGGCTAGCCTTCCCACATAGGGGTCGCTGACGATCTTGAAGATCAACGCAGCGAAGGGCTCCTCAGGGCTGGAGTGCCGTTCGACGCGCTCGCCCGTTGTGGGGTGAACGCCCTCCATGGGCGGCACGTCGAGAGGAGAGGGAAGGTAGTCTACGATGGCGTCAAGAACCGGCTGTACTCCTCGGTTGCGGAGCGCCGCGCCGCAAAGCACCGGCACGAGCTTGCTGGCAAGCGTCGCACGACGCAGGCCGGCCCGCAACTCCTCGGGTCCGATGGTGTCCCCCTCGAGATACCTGGCGAGCAAGACGTCATCCGTCTCGACGATGGCCTCGATCAGGCTCTCGCGCTGTCGGGCGACACTCTCTCGTAACGCGTCGGGCACCGCGCGCCGGTCTGGCTCGCGGCCCAACTCGTCCGAGTAGTAGAGTGCCACCTCGTCGAATAGGTCGACGACTCCGACAAACGAGGACTCGGCTCCGATGGGAACCTGTATCGCCACAGGTACAGCTTGAAGGCGCTCCCGAATGGTGTCAATGGAGCGCCAAAAGTCGGCTCCCGTTCGATCCATCTTGTTAATGAAACAAATGCGCGGAACGTGAAAGCGATCCGCTTGCCGCCAGACCGTCTCGGACTGGGGCTCGACGCCGTGTACGGCGTCAAAAACGACCACCCCGCCGTCGAGGACGCGCAGGCTGCGCTGGACCTCGGCGGTAAAGTCGATGTGACCGGGGGTATCGATGATGTTAATGCGATGCTCGCGCCAAAAGCTCGTCACCGCCGCCGAGGCGATGGTGATGCCGCGCTCGCGCTCCTGTTCCATCCAGTCGGTAACCGTCGTGCCTTCGTCGACGTTGCCCAACCGGTAGGTCTTGCCCGTGTAGAACAGGATGCGCTCGGTGGTGGTCGTCTTGCCCGCGTCGATGTGGGCGATGATACCGATGTTTCGAGTCCGCTCCAGCGGGTATTCCGGAGTCACCGCTACAGTCCTTTCCCATGCTCCGACAGGTAACAGCGTGCACCTCGGAGGGGTCGAGACGGACTCGACACGATAGGCGTCCCATCTACGCAGGTGGCTGCCCTATCGCCCCAGGCGGGGGCGGACATGGCCCACCGAGGCCATCCGCCCACCGAGTGGGCCGGTGTTACCAGCGGTAATGTGCAAAGGCCTTGTTGGCATCGGCCATGCGGTGCGTATCCTCACGCCGTTTCACGGCCGTCCCGGTGTTCCTGGCGGCGTCCATGAGTTCCTCGGCGAGCTTTTGCGCAAAAGTCTTGCCGGGCCGGCTACGCGCCGCCATGAGCAGCCAACGCATCGCCAGCGACATGCGCCGGCCGGGGGCCACTTCCACGGGCACCTGATACGTCGCGCCGCCCACGCGTCGCGGCTTGACCTCGATCATCGGCGACACGTTGCGCAGCGCCTGCTCAAAGGTATCGAGGGCGTCGCGGCCGGCTCGCTCCGTCACGATGTCCAGCGCATCGTAGACCACCCCCTGCGCCGTGCTGCGCTTGCCGTCGCGCATGACCTTGTTAATAAAGGTCGCGAGCAGTTCACTGTTGTACCTGACATCCGGCCGCACGGGCCGTGGTTCGGGCCGATACCGTCTTGGCATTCCGGCTTCCTCCACCTATGCGCTCCGGGGGAGACGTGACACCGTCACGGTGCGCCCGCCCCATGCGCTCTGCTCTGTAGACACAAAATACCCGCACAGCCAGCCAAACTGCTACATCGAAACCGTTCCTGTGCGGGTACAGTAAGGGGGCTTACTTCCTGGGTCGCTTGGCGCCGTACCGCGACCGCCCACGGCCGCGCCCCTCGACTCCGGCCGAGTCCAGGGTGCCACGCACGATGTGATAGCGCACGCCGGGCAGGTCTCTCACTCGGCCACCACGCACGAGCACCACCGAGTGCTCCTGAAGGTTGTGCCCCTCACCCGGGATGTACGCGGTCACCTCGACGCCATTCGAGAGCCGGACACGCGCGATCTTGCGCAGCGCCGAGTTCGGCTTCTTGGGCGTCATGGTGCGCACCTGCGTGCACACGCCACGCCGCTGCGGGGCGCCCTTTGGAGTCTGGGTCGTCCGCCCCTTCAGTGAGTTATACAGGTAGCCCAGCGCCGGAGCCTTGGCCTCCTTGCTCGTCGACTTGCGCCCCTTACGCACCAACTGGTTAATCGTAGGCAAGTTCGTCCTCCTGTTCAGCGCGGGCCTTGACCGGTTGGACCCGCGAACGTCGAGTATACTATGGGATCCCCTCCCTGTCAAAGAGCGTACCTGCGAGAGGAACACCCCCCGGCAGCAGCTCTCGCCCGTTCCGGATCTACTGCGGGGAATCTACGGGAGGCGCTCCCAGAAACACGCACACGACCTCCCGGGGCCACCGGGCGGTACTCGTGCCCCCGGGAGGTCGAACCGCTTCGCTCAACCGATCAGGACTGGGTGCCGAAGCCGAGCCCCAAACCGAGGCTGGGCAACGCCGTGAGGGCCTCCTCACGCGCCAGTTGCACCGCGTCGCCCTTGTCGTCGAACACCTCTACCGACAGGCCGAGGGCCTGCAGTTCCTTGATCAGCACGCTGAACGACTCGGGCACGCCCGACTCGGTGATCGGCTCGCCCTTGACGATCGCCTCGTAGGTCTTGACGCGTCCCGTCACATCGTCCGACTTGATCGTCAGCATCTCCTGCAGCGTGTGAGCGGCGCCGTAAGCCTCGAGCGCCCACACCTCCATCTCGCCGAAACGCTGGCCGCCGAACTGAGCCTTGCCGCCCAGCGGCTGCTGCGTCACCAGCGAGTACGGGCCGGTCGACCGAGCGTGCACCTTGTCCTGAACGAGGTGTGCCAGCTTGAGCATATAGATGATGCCCACGGTGACGGGGCGATCAAAGGCCCCCCCCGTCTTGCCGTCGTAGAGCACCATCTTGCCCGTGGTGGGCAGCGGCAAGCCCGTGCGCTGGCCATACTCGAGGGCCTTGGCGTTCACCTCGTCCCGCGAGAGCCCTTCCGAGTCCTGTCCCTCATCCGTCAGCCAAGTGCGCAGGCACATCTCCCGCGCCAGGTCACGCGATTCCTCGCGCACCTCCAGCGGCCGCGAGACGTCCTCATACGTGACGATCGACTCGGGCTCGTAGCCCTGCTCGCGAAGCCAGTAACTGAGCCACGTGCGGCGCGCCGTCACCCGATCGGCGAGGATGTGCTCGATCTCTTCGTACGACATCCCCTGATCGGCCAAAAAGTTGCCCAGGTAGATCTCGCGCGCCTCGTCGTCATCGCGGAGCGCCTCCGCGTCGATGTCGTTCTCGCGCAGCCACGACCAGGTACGCTCCGTCAGGTCGCGCCAGGCGCGATCGATGAGCCAGGCCCGGGCGAGTTCCGCCGAGATCTCGCTCTCATCCGCGCCGTCAGACACCGGCGTCTCGAGCCGGAACCCGAGGCGCTGTGCGGCATAGCCAAGGTGCGTCTCGAGGATCTGCCCGACGTTCATGCGGGCCGGCACGCCCAACGGGTTCAGGATGATGTCCACCGCCGTGCCGTCGGCCAGATAGGGCATATCCTCGATGGGCACCACCGAAGAGATGACGCCCTTGTTGCCATGACGCCCGGCCATCTTGTCGCCTTCGGTGATCTTGCGCCGCTGGGCGACGCTCACGCGTACCAGCTTTTCCACACCGGCGGGCATGTCGCGATGCTCGTCGCGCGTGAACACGCGCACATCGACGACCTTGCCCTCCTCACCGTGGGGGAGTCGCAGCGAAGAGTCCTTGACCTCTCGCGCCTTTTCGCCAAAGATGGCGCGCAGCAGCTTTTCCTCCGGCGTCAGCTCGGTCTCGCCCTTGGGCGTGATCTTGCCGACGAGGATGTCGCCAGGGCCCACCTCAGCGCCGACATAGATGATGCCGTCCTCGTCGAGGTTGTGTAGCGCCTCTTCTCCTACGTTGGGGATGTCGCGCGTGATCTCTTCCGGCCCCAGCTTGGTGTCGCGCGCCTCGATCTCGTGCTTTTCAATGTGCACCGAACTGAACTTGTCCTGGCGCACCAGGTTCTCGCTCACCAGGATGGCGTCCTCATAGTTGCCACCCTCCCACGACATGAAAGCGCACAGCACGTTCTGGCCCAGGGCCAGCTCACCCATCTCCGTGGACGACGAGTCGGCGATGACGTCGCCCGGCTCCACGTGGGTGCCCTTGTTCACCACCGGCCGCTGATCGATGCAGGTCGACTGGTTGGAGCGGTCGTACTTGCGGAGGTAGTGCACCTCCTGGCCGTCCTCGTTCTGAATCACGATACGCCCGGCCGAGACGCTCACCACCTCACCACGGGTCGACGCCGTCAGCACCTGCCCCGAATCGAGCGCCGACTTGAACTCCATGCCCGTGCCCACCACCGGGGCCTCGGGGAGGAGCAGTGGCACAGCCTGCCGCTGCATGTTCGAGCCCATCAGGGCGCGGTTGGCGTCGTCGTGCTCCAGGAACGGGATGAGCGCCGCCGAGATGCCCACCACCTGCTTGGGCGACACGTCCATGTACGAGACGCGATCGACGGTCTCGATGAGAAACTTTTCATACACGCGGGACGATACGCGCTCGGTGAGGAACTGCCCCCTGTCGTCGAGCGGCGAGTTGGCCTGAGCGATGATATAGTGCTCCTCCTCGTCCGCCGAGAGGTACTGGACCTCGTCGGTGACGTAGGGCTGCACACGGTACTGCTCGTTGTCGAGCGCCGTGAGCTTGGCCGCCAGTTCGGCGTCCACCACGACGCCCGAGTCGGCGATCACCTCGCCGGTCTCCGGGTCCACCACGCGCTCGCGCAGCGTGCGCCCCATGAGCTCCTCGGCATTGTTCGGCACGACGCGGGCCACCCGCCGGTAGGGCGTCTCGACAAAGCCATAGTCGTTGACCTCGGCATAGGTCGCCAGGCGGCCGATAAGGCCGATGTTCGGCCCCTCGGGCGTCTCGATGGGGCAGATGCGGCCATAGTGGCTATAGTGCACGTCGCGCACATCAAAGCCGGCGCGCTCGCGGCGCAGGCCGCCCGGCCCTAGGGCCGACAGGGTGCGCTTGTGCGTCAGCTCGTCCAGCGGGTTGGTCTGCTGCATGAACTGCGAGAGCTGGCTGCCGCCAAAGAACTCGCGCACCACGGCCACCACCGGCCGGATGTTGATGAGCGAGATCGGCGAGACCTGCTCCGGGTCGCGGATGCTCATGCGCTCACGCACCACGCGCTCCATGCGCAGGAACCCGACGCGCAACTGGTTCTGGATCAACTCACCCACCGTCTTGACGCGGCGGTTGCCCAGATGGTCGATGTCATCGGCGTCCTCGACGCCGTTATTCACCTGGATCATGCGCTGCACGATGCCCACGATGTCGCGCTTGGTCAGCGTGCGATGCCGGATGGGCGTATCGACACCGATACGCCGGTTCAGCTTGTAGCGCCCCACACGCCCCAGGTCGTAGCGGCGCGGGCTAAACAGGAGCGACTCCAAATAGCTGCGGGCGTTCTCGAGCGTCGCCGGATCGCCCGGACGCATCTTTTTGTAGAACTCTTCCAGGGCCTCCACGGCGCTCGTGGTTGTATCGTGGACCAGGGTCGACTGGATGTAGGGATGATCCGGCATGTTGTCGACCACGGAGAACAGCTCCAGCAGCTCTTCGTCGGTGCCCTCGGCAATCGTCGAATCTTCGATGCCGTCGGGGACGGCTCCCAGGGCGCGCAAGAGCACCGTGACGGGGATCTTGCGCTTGCGATCCACCTTGACCGACAGAATGTCGCGCCGGGCGGTCTCGAACTCGAGCCAGGCGCCGCGGTTCGGGATGAGCTTGGCCATGCAGAGCTGGCGACCCGTAGTGCGGTCCTCATCCACGGTAAAGTACGCGCCCGGGGATCGAATGAGCTGGCTCACGACCACACGCTCGGCACCATTGATAATGAAGGTGCCGTTCTCCGTCATGATCGGGAAATCGCCCATGTAGACGTCCTGCACCACGGGCAGGTCCGTCTCACGATTGTACAGCAGCACCTTGACGTACAGCGGCGCAGAGTAGGTCGTGTCGCGGTCGCGGCACTCTTCCTCGGTGTACGTCGGCTCGGCGAAACGATAGTCCAGCCCGAACTCGGCGTTCAGCTGCTCGTTGAACCCCGGAAAGTGGAGTTCCAGATTCTTGTTAAAGCTCACGATCGGCGAAATCTCGTCAAAGAGTTCGCGCAACCCCTCCGTCTGGAACCACTCGTAGGACTGTAGCTGAATCTTGATCAAGTCGGGAATCGGCAATACATCAGGGATGCGCGCGTAGGACTTGCGACGCTTGCCGTTGAATGCCTCGCTCGACATGGTTGATACCATCCCTGCAACTGTCATAGGTTCACCACCCCCGTAAGACCTCGCCCCTCACCCGTCGCACACGCGGAACCACAATAAGCCGGGCTGTCCCAGTCTCTCGAGCCGGGACAACGTCGGCACCCGGAACCCTCAGTTGGCCATCTCGCATTGGGAACTACCCTCGATGATGGACGGACTGCTCGGAGTACTCGTACAGACCCTCTCCCGGGGACCGGACAACATGGGGAGGTCGGCCCCCTGCCTGAACAGGCTCCACCTGCACGAATGAGGAAGCTACGTCTTCTATGGAAATAGCCATGATGCCAGTGCTCGAAGGACATACGCATTGGCAGTCTATCATTGTATCACGTCTTGGCCTCATGTCAAATTGGCACACGATGTGTCGAGGATTCCTCGATCGCAGGCGTTTCGCTCCGGATCTGTCCATATCCTGGGTGCACCACTCGCATACGAGGAGAATCGTCACGTCTCTGGAGACTTGGGCATGCGCGCCCTCCATGGTCGTTGACGTCTCACGTTATGGTTGACATCCTGAGCATGGCAAGGTATAATCGAAATGCGTAAACATAAAATAACTGCGCCCGCCGTTAGAAGCGTGGCGCCCTGGATGTGGTAACGTGAGTAGGTGCATTGTCGCTAGAGTGATGAGATGGAGGAGCCCCTACCGACCAGATCCCTCACCAACTCGTGGAGTGGAGGCCAATGACGGACAAGCCTGATCAGGGCATGGATCCACAGGAGGAAGATTTCGCTACCCTGTGGGAGCAAGTGGCGGCCGATTATGATTATATGCACCCGGTGCGAGGCGACATTCGCAAAGGTCAGATCCTCAGAGCGAGCCGCAACGAGGTGCTGGTAGACATCGGCGCCAAGACGGATGCCCTCGTCTCCACCCGAGACCTCGAGACGATGGGCCCGCAGGAGTTGGCCGAACTCACGCCTGGTAAGGAGATCAACGTCTACGTGGTCCGCGCGGACGACCGTGAGGGCAGCCTCATCGTGTCGATCAACCTTGCGCGCGCCTACGAGGACTGGATCAGGGCCCAAGAGTTGATGGAGAGCGGTGAGATTGTCAACATCACCGTCACCGGATACAACAAGGGCGGGCTGGTAGGCTCCTTCGGAAGCGTTCAGGGGTTCATCCCGGCATCCCAGATCACCAGTCTGCGGCCCAGAGGCCACAGCGACCAGGACGGAAGCGACCTGGCCGAATTGGTGGGCAAGGAGCTGCCGGTGAAGGTGATCGAGGTGAACCGCCGGCGGCGGCGCCTCATCCTCTCGGAACGCGCGGCCCAGCGCGAGTGGCGGGCCGCTCAGCGCGAGCGGCTGTTGTCCGAACTCCATGAAGGGGACGTCCGCACCGGCACGGTGAGCAACCTCGCCGATTTCGGCGCCTTTGTGGACCTGGGAGGCATCGACGGCCTGGTGCACATTTCCGAGTTGGCCTGGGAACACGTCAACCATCCGCGTGACGTGCTACAGGTGGGCCAAGAGATCGAGGTCGAGGTGCTGCGCGTCGATCAGGAGCGCCAGCGTATCGGCCTGTCGCTGAAGCGAACCCAGCCCGACCCCTGGAGGTCCATCGCCACCCGCTACCAGGCGGGCCAGACCATCGAGGGGGTGGTGACGCACCTGGCCAAGTTCGGCGCCTTTGTCGAACTCGAGCCGGGGGTCGAGGGGCTCGTCCACGTATCCGAGCTGGCCGACGGCAACGTCGACGATCCGGGCCAGATCGTCAGCGAGGGTGACCGGCTGACGGTGCTCATCCTCGACGTGGATGCGGAGCAGCGTCGCATCAGCCTCAGCCTGCGGCAGGCGCCGAGCCCTGCGCCGGAACCCACCGGCGAGGCCGAGATGGCGCGAGAGGAATCCTAAGAACCGTAACCATCCGGAGGCTTTGAGGCTCGGGTGCGAAACCCGAGCCTCTTTTGTTGTTCAGCGTTCCGCTGTGCTATAATAGGGTAATCTCAGAAGTGTATGGAGGGTCCCAGTGACAGAGGCGACTGCCCCGGCGATCCCTCAACAGCGCTTCGTGCCCGAGGCGACGCCCGTCGCTCTGAGGCCTCGCCTCGAGGCCAGCTGGGCCGTCCTTTGTGGCGCTCTGGCGTCGGGGGCGCTCGTCCCCGAGATCGCCGCCGTCGTACGGCTCCTCGCCGGATGGCTCCTGGCGGACATCATCCTAGGGTTCGCCCTGGCGCAGCTGTTGGCGACCATGCGGATGGCCGTAGAGATCGGCCCCCCGCCCGAGACGACCCGCCGCCGGGTGCCGGGCCTCCCGTATGCGGAGCCCGGCTCCCCCGGGGACCGTCTGGCGCGGTCGCTGGCGCGGTGGCTCGACCACTGGCACGCGTGTCTGCGGCCCGCCATCGGCCATCACATGGCGTCATTCGTCACCGCATCGGCAACGGCGCTGCTGGTCGGAGCCTATCTCGGACAACCGGCGTTGGCGGCCTCCGCCGCCGCCCTCGTGTCCGCCTTGGTGCTGGCCCTCATCTGCGGCCGCGGCGTCGACGCCCTGGCGCGCTGGCACGCGGGCATCGCGCTGGCGGTGGCCTGGTACCTGGGTCACCGCCTGTTCGCCGCGGTTCCGCCCGCCTCGTGGGGCATGGCCGCGCTGGTGGGGCTGGCGGCCTTTGGCCGTGCGGCGCATGCCGCCGACCGCGGCGCCGCGGGGCGAGCCATGCAAGGCGGGAGACGCCTGGTGGGCATCGTCTGGTCGGCGCTGGTCGCCGCCATGCTCGCGGCGCGCCAGCCGATCGCGGCGGGCATCACCGCCATCGCGGGCCTGGCCGAATCGATGTCCCTCGGATCGAGCACGCTGCGCCGGGGGCGCGTGGGCTGGTTGGCGGCCATGCTGCTGGCCGCCCTGATCGTGGCGAGGTCGACCTGACGCCGCCATGATCCCTTGGACCATCGCCGCTATCATTGCCGCCATCGTCGCCGCGGTGCTCTATTGGCTGCTGATCGCTACCGAGGGAACGTACCTCGGCCCACGCGTCGTCACACTGCTGTACGACTGGACGGCGCCGCGCTACGATCGCATCAAGGATCTGCAATTCATCCACGAGATGCAGCGGCTGGGCATCCCGTTGGCCGAGGCGCTGCGGAGCGAGCCGTCGCCGCGCGTGCTGGATGTGGCCACCGGCACGGGGCGGCTGCCCCTGGCGCTGTTGCGGCAGCCCGATCTGGACGGACGGATCGTCGGGTTCGACCGGTCGGCACCGATGCTAGCGCGAGCGCGAGCCGAGACGAGGGGATACGATCGCGTGCTGCTCATGCAGGGCGATGCCGGCGCGCTACCCTTTGACGACGGGGCGTTCGACGCGGTCGCCTGTCTGGAGGCGCTCGAGTTCATGTGGGATCCGGCGGGCGTGGTCCGCGAGATGGCGCGCGTGCTCAAGCCGGGGGGCGTGCTGCTGGTGTCCAATCGCGTGGGGTTCGATGCGCGCCTCTTCCCGGGACGGCTGTGCGGCCGTGGCCGGCTGGAGCGGTTCCTGGCGCGAAGCGGCTTTACCGCCATCGAGACCGAACGGTGGCAGGTGCACTATGACCTGATCTGGGCGCGGAGGGCGCCTTGCCGTGCCCCGACGCGCGTCGCGCAAACGTGACGGGCGCCACAGCGCCCCCACCATCCTGGCGCCGTGGGCGCCATCGAACTGGAGAGCCATGAAGCGTGACTTCCTGAGCCTTGCGGATCTCTCGCCCGAACAGGTCCAGGCCCTGCTCGACCTGGCGGTCACCCTGAAGCAGGAGTGGCGGGAGGGTGGCAACGCGCCGCGCCTGGCCGGGCACACGCTCGCCATGGTGTTCCAAAAGCCCTCGCTGCGCACGCGCGTCTCCTTCGAGATGGCCATGCGCCACGAGGGGGGGCACGCCATGTACATCGGCCCCGACGAGATCCAGCTCGGGCGACGCGAGAGCGTCGCCGACGTGGCGCGCGTCCTGAGCCGGTACGTGGATGCCATCATGGCACGGGTATTCGCCCACGATCACGTCTTGCAGCTGGCTCGGCAGGCGACAGTGCCCGTCATCAACGGCCTGTCCGACTATAACCACCCATGCCAGGCGCTGGCGGACGTCCTCACCATCTATGAGAAGTTGGGCCAGCTCAAGGGGGTGCGCCTCACGTACCTGGGCGACGGCAACAACGTGCTGCACTCTCTCCTCTTTGCCGGGGCGCTCCTGGGCATGCGCATCGTGGCGTCGACGCCCGAGGGATACGATCCCCTGCCGGAGGTCGTCCAGCGCGCCCGCGAGATTGCTGCCAGCACGGGCGCCGAGATCGCAATGATCCGCGATCCGCGCCGCGCCGTAGAGGGCGCCGACGTTCTCTACACCGACACGTGGACGAGCATGGGGCAGGAGGCGGAGGCCGAGGCGAGACGCCGGGTCTTTCCGCCGTACCAGCTAAATGAGGTCCTCCTGGAGCACGCCCTGCCGGGCGCCGGCGTGATGCACTGCCTGCCGGCGCACCGCGGCGAAGAGATCACCGACGAGGTGGCGGACGGACCGAACTCTTGGTTGTTCGATCAGGCGGAGAACCGACTCCACGCGCAAAAGGCGGTATTGGTCGACCTTCTCGAAAGGTAGCACTCGTTGGCGAACATCCTTTGGATCCTGACCAAACTCGACCTGCGGAGTCTGATCGACATCGTGCTCGTGGCGATGGTGATCTATGGCGTGCTGTCGCTGGTGCGCGGCACCCAGGCCGTCCAGCTCCTGCGGGGCGTGATCCTGCTGGCGCTGATCGTCGCCCTGTTCGGCAGCTTTGCTGGGCTGACGGCGTTCAACTGGCTCATGCGTAGCGCGGGCCAGGCGCTGGCCGTCATCGTGGCCGTGATCCTGCAGCCCGAGTTGCGCCGGGCGCTGGACAGGCTGGGGCGCGCCGGCGGCATCGCCTTCTGGTCGAGCAGTGAGGGTGAGCAGGATCGCGTCATCTCCGAGATCGCCTCGAGTTGCCGGCGCCTCTCGGAGCGGCGCCACGGGGCGCTGATCGTCATCGAGCGCGAGACGGGCCTGCAGGACCACGTGGAGACGGGCGTCGAGATCGATAGCCAGGTGAACGACGAGTTGCTACAGACCATTTTCTACCCGAACACGGCCCTGCACGACGGCGCCGTGATCGTCCGGGGGGACAAGATCGTCGCGGCGGCCTGCGTCCTCCCCCTGGCCGAGGTGATCGTGTCGGATACGCACCTCGGCACGCGTCACCGGGCAGGTGTCGGGATCACGGAGCAGACGGATGCCATCTCGATCATCGTGTCCGAGGAGACGGGCATCATCTCGATGGCGCGCAACGGCCGCATCGTGCGGCACCTGGACGAGCGGCGCCTGGTGACGCTGCTTCAGGCACTGCTGCGGCCGCGTCGCGGCCCACGGCGCCGGACGTTCGGATTATTTCAGCGCCAGCCGAGCCAGAACGAGGACTCGGATGGTCGAGCCAGGGCGGCATAGATAGATCATGGCAAGAAACCGACCGACGCCAAGACGACTGTGGGACAACTTGGGGACGGCGCTGTTGGCGGTGGTGCTCTCGCTGGTGGTATGGGTGAACGCCACCTATCAGAACGATAGGCCGCGCGAGGACATCTTTCCCGAAGCGGTGCCGATCCAGGTCCAGAACGTGCCCTCCGACCTGGTCGTGGTAAACGATCCCGACGAATACGTGCGCGTCAAGATCAAGGCGTTCGAGTCGAGCTGGGCGCGATTGACGGCCAACAGCTTCCAAGCCACCGTCGACCTGCAGGGACTAGGAGAGGGGCTGCACACCGTGCCCGTGGAGGTCACCTGCAACACCGATCGCACCGTGTCGATTATCAGCAGCCAGCCCGAGAAGCTCAACGTGCGCCTCGACCACCTGCGCACCGAGACGATGGACATCACGGTGCAGATGGAGAACCGCGACGACCTGCCGCTAGGGTACGCCGTGGGCGTGCCCGTGGTGGAGCCCAGCACCGTGACGGTGGAGGGCGCGGGCTCTGCCGTCGATCGCGTGGCCGCCGTGGCGGCGCCGGTATCGCTGGCCGGCCAGCGCACTGCCCTGGAGCGCACTGTCGACCTGTTCGCCGTGGACGAGGACGGCAGACGCGTGAACGACGTGCGCCTCAACCCGCAGACGGTGACGGTGCAGGTCAACATCGAGAAAAAGCTCAACTACCGCGAGGTGGCCGTGCGCGCCCGCACCACGGGGCATCCTGCGCGCGGCTACTTTGTCAGCAGCGTCGAAGTCGAGCCCTCCACGGTGACCGTGGTGGGTCCGCCGACGGCCATCGCCGAGATGTCGGGACTCATCTCGACGAGAGACGCGGTGGACGTCTCGGGCGCCACGCGCATGCTGGCGGAGCGTCTGGAACTGGAACTGCCCGAGGGCGTGTCGGTGCTCGCCGAGGGCGAGCGCGACCCGCAGACCGTGCTCGTCACGGTGGGAATCGACGCCGTGGTCGGCGGGACGACGGTCGAGCTACGCCTGCAGACGCGCAAGCTGGGGGACGGCCTGACGGCCAAGCTCTCTGTATCGTCGGTGGACGTCATCCTCACGGGACCCGCCGTGCTGCTGGACAACCTAGAGATCGAGCTGCTGAGCGCCTACGTCGACCTCAGCGGGCTGGGTGTGGGCACGCACCAGGTCAAGACCCTGGTGGACATCATGGTTGCCAAGAACCCGGTTCTGGCCGATATCGCCGTGACCAGCGTGTCACCCGCCTACGTGGAGGCGGACATCCAGGTGGCGCCCACGCCGACACCCGAGCCCACCGCGACTCCCGATGCCGCCGCCGAGACGACGCCCACGCCAACCAGCCGTTCGGGCTCCAGCACGCGTTCGTAAGGCCGGACGAGAACACCTCCCGATAGTCTCCCAGCGGCACCCCCCGCGTAACGGGCTCATTGCGGGGGGACCCTCGTGGGTGTTTCGAGAGGACCAACCCGCGGCGCGCCGCCGCTTTCACTGGGGCGCGCCGCTCTAATGATGACGCAAGACGGGAACCCCATGCCCAAGAAACCGATCGTTGCCCTGGTGGGACGCCCGAACGTCGGCAAGTCCACCCTTTTCAACCGGCTCGTGGGCCAGCGACTGGCCATCATCGAGGACGTGCCCGGCACCACCCGCGACCGGCAGTACGCCGACGTCGAGTGGGGCGGGCGCGTGTTCACCCTCATCGATACGGGGGGGTTGGTGCTGGACGACGGCGATCCCCTCATCACGCAGGTGCGCGCCCAGGCGCAGGTGGCCATGAGCGAGGCCGATGTCATCGTGTTCATGACCGACATCATGGACGGGATCACGGGGCAGGATGCCGAGATTGCCGACCAACTGCGCCGCACCAACAAGCCCGTCATCCTGACCACCAACAAGGCCGACAACCTCAAGCGCGAGATGGCCGTCTACGAGTTCCACAGCCTCGGGTTGGGCGAGCCCCTGCCGATCTCGGGGATGCGCGGCATGGGCACCGGCGAACTGCTGGACGCCATCGTCGGGGCGCTGCCGCCCCTCCCCGAGGAGGAAGAGGAGGAGGTCCACGTCCCACACATCGCCCTGGTGGGGCGGCCCAACGTGGGCAAGTCCTCCCTGCTGAACCGCATGCTCGGCCAGGAGCGCGTCATCGTTAGTGAGACCCCCGGAACGACGCGTGACGCCATCGACACCACCATACGCTACCACGGCGAGGAGATCGTGCTCATCGACACCGCCGGCATCCGCCGCCGCGGGCGCATCGAGCGCGGCATCGAGCACTATAGCGTGTTGCGGGCGCTCAAGGCGATCAGCCGCGCTGACGTGGTGCTGTTGCTCATCGATGCCATGGACGGCGTCACGGAGCAGGACACCCATGTGGCGGGCTACATTCTCGACGAGCGCAAGAGCGTGGTGGTGCTGATCAACAAGTGGGACCTGATCGAGAAGGACAGCTACACGATGCAAGAGTTCGAGCGCCGGGTGCGCCAGGAACTCAAGTTCATGTCGTGGGTGCCTGTGCTGTTCATCTCTGCCCTCACCGGCCAGCGCGTCAGCCGCGTCCTGCCGCTGGCCCTGCGCGTGAACGTCGAGCGCGATCGACGCCTCAGTACCTCCGAGATCAACGACATGCTGCGCAATGCCACCGCGCGCTACTCGCCCCCCACCAAGGCGGGCAAGAAACTACGCTTCTACTATGGCACGCAGGTGGGCACCCAGCCCCCGACGTTCGTCTTTTTCGTTAACGACGACAAGCTGGTGCACTTTGGCTACAAGCGCTATCTCGAGAACCAGATCCGCCTGCGCTGGAAGTACGAGGGGAGCCCACTGAAGCTGGTATTTCGGGGGCACGGGGAGAGAGAGGATTAGGGAGCAGTCGTGTCTTTCACCACAGGAGGGGGTTTCACCGAACGGTGAAACCCCCTCCTGTGGTGAAACGGTACCCCGTCGCTCAGGTTACAGCCTCGCCAATCAGTGACCACGGCCCCGCCCAGGTGATGCGCACCCGCGCCAGGCGGCCCATCCATACGCCGGCGTCCTCGAAGAACACGAGTTTGTTTGTTCGGGTGCGTCCACGCCAGCGCCCCCGCTGGCGGCCATCCACCAACACCTCCACCGTCTCGCCCAGCAGCGCCGCGTTGATCTCGCCCGAAATGCGCGTCTGGGCGTCCTCGACCGCCACGCGACGCCGCTCCTTCTCCTCGGGCAGCACGTCGTCGGGCCAAGCGGCCGCCGGCGTGCCCGGGCGCACCGAGTAGGCAGCGATGTGCACCACGTCAAAGCGGATCTCTTCCACCAACCGCAGCGTGTCCTCGAACTGCTCCCGCGCCTCACCGGGAAAGCCCACGATCACGTCGGTGTTGATGGCGCTCTCGGGGTCCGCCGCGCGGATGCGCGCCACGAGGTCGCAGAAGTGGTCGGCCGTGTAGCCACGCGCCATGCGTCGCAGCACGGCGTCGTTGCCCGCTTGCACCGGTAACTCCCACGCGTTGCAGACCTTGGGCAAGGCCGTGGCCGCGTCGATGATGCGCTGGCTCATGTCTTTGGGGTGCGACGTCAGGAAGCGGATGCGCCACAGGTCGTCGAAATCGTGGATCGCCCTCAGCACGTCCGCCAGGTCGGGACGCCCGGGCAGGTCCCGGCCGTACGAGTCCACGTTTTGGCCCAGCAACGTTACCTCGCGGGCGCCGCGCGCCACGCGATCCTCCACGTCGGCCGCGATCTCGTCCACCGGCCGGCTGACCTCCGGGCCACGGCGGATGGTCACGATGCAGTAGGTGCAGTGGTGGTTGCAGCCATAGCTGATGGGCACGAGGTCGCTCACCGGCGTCGAGATCCGCGGCGCGCACGGGTCCGCCGGCTGGGCGTCGCCGTCGCGGCTCGCGAGGTAGGCCATCACGCCGGCCACGTCCGACGGACGGAAAAAGGCGTCGACGTAGGGAAAGCGCGTCGCCAGGGCAGCCTCGTCGTCCACGAAACAACCCATGACGACCAAGATACGCTCGGGGTGGCGCCGCTTGATGGAACTCAGGGAGGCCAGTCGCCCCAGCACCTTGTCCTCGGCGCTCTGGCGCACGACGCAGGTGTTGAGGACCAGCACGTCGGCGCGCTCCGGCTGGCGCGTGGACGTCAGCCCACGCCGCGCCAGCTCCTCCTCGAGGCGCTGCGCGTCGGCGCGGTTCATCTGGCAGCCGATGTTCCAGAGGTAGTAACGTCGATCAGCCAACGGACTCTCGCTTCGTCCCAGCGTCACGGCCATTCCCTTCACCGGCCGGCACGGGGCTCGCAACGCCGGTACTCTGGCGCCGCAACCCGTATCCGGCGTTCGCGCCGGCCAGCACCTCGCGCAGGAACTGGCCCGTGTACGACCGCGGGCTGTTGACCACATCCTCTGGAGTGCCCTCGGCCACGAGTTCGCCGCCGGCATCGCCCCCCTCGGGACCCAGGTCGACGATCCAGTCGGCGCTCTTGATCACGTCGAGGTTGTGCTCGATCACTACCACTGTGTTGCCGGCGTCCACCAGCCGCCCCAGCACCTGGAGCAGGCGCTCCACGTCGGCGGCGTGTAACCCCACCGTCGGCTCATCGAGGATGTAGAGGGTGCGGCCCGTCGCCCGTCGCGAGAGTTCCCGCGCCAGCTTGACGCGCTGCGCCTCGCCGCCCGAGAGGGTCGTGGCAGGCTGTCCGAGGCGGATGTACCCCAACCCCACGTCGTGGAGCGTCTCCAGCTTGTTGGCGATGGCGGGGATGTTCTGGAAGAACGCCTGGGCCTCATCGACGGTCATGTCGAGCACGTCGGCGATGCTGGCGCCCTTGTAGCGAATCTCTAGCGCCTCACGGTTGTAGCGCTTGCCGTGGCACACGTCACAGGGCACGTACACGTCCGGCAGGAACTGCATCTCGATGCGAATGATGCCGGCCCCCTGACATGCCTCGCAGCGCCCTCCCTTGACGTTGAAGGAAAAGCGCCCCGCCTGATACCCCCGCACCTTGGCATCGGGCAACGAGGCAAAGAGGCTGCGAATCGGCCCGAACATGTTCGTGTAGGTGGCCGGGTTCGAGCGCGGCGTGCGCCCAATGGGCGACTGGTCGATGTCGATGACCTTGTCGAGGTTCGACACGCCGACGATGTCGTCGTGCAGGCCGGGCCGCGCCGAGGCGCCGTGCAGGTCCTGCGCCAGCCTGCGGTGGATGATGTCCAGCAGCAGGCTGCTCTTCCCCGAGCCCGACACGCCGGTGACGGCCACAAAACACCCCAGCGGAAAGCGCACCGAGAGGTTCTTCAAGTTGTTCTCGCGCGCGCCGTCCACCCGCAGGTACTTGCCATTTCCGCTGCGACGACGGGCCGGCACGGGCACGGCGAGTTCGCCGCTCAGGTAGCGCCCGGTGAGGGACGCGGGATTCATCATGATCGCCGCCGGCGGTCCCTCGGCCACCACCTCGCCGCCGTGCTCGCCTGCCCCGGGCCCGAGGTCGATGATATAGTCCGCGGCGCGCATGGTCGCTTCGTCGTGCTCCACCACCAGCACGGTGTTCCCCAGGTCGCGCAGGCGAACCAGCGTGGCGATGAGCGCCTCGTTGTCACGCTGGTGCAGCCCGATGCTCGGCTCGTCGAGGATATAGAGCACCCCCATGAGTTGCGAGCCGATCTGTGTGGCCAGGCGGATGCGCTGCGCCTCACCGCCCGAGAGGCTGGCCGCACCCCGATCCAGCGTCAGGTAGTGGAGCCCCACATCCTCCAGGAAGTGCAGGCGCGACAGCACCTCCTTGATGATCTGCCGCGAGATGAGCTTTTCCCGCTCCGAGAACCCTTCGGCGACCCCCTCCACGAACCGGATCGCCTCACGGACCGCCATGTGCGTCAGGTCGGTGATCGAGATCCCCCCCACGGTGACGGCCAGGCTCTCCGGCCGCAGCCGCCTCCCCTCGCACACCGGGCAGGGAAAGGTCGTCATGTACTGCTCGACCGACTCCTTAAAGCTGTCGGACGACGACTCGTGGTAGCGTCGTTCGAGGTTTGGGATGACGCCCTCATACACCGTCTCGTGGGTGCGCACCCGGCCATGCTGGTTGGTGTAGCGCACCTTGACCGTCTCGCCCCCACTGCCGCGCAGCACCACCTCGCGGTGCTCGGGGCGCAGCTCGCGCCAGGGGGCGTCGGCGTCAAAGCCATAGTGGTCGGCCACCGCCTTGAGGAGGTGCGCAAAGTAGCTGTCGTTCTTGGTCGAGTTCGACCAGGGCTCGATGGCGCCCTCGCTCAGCGACACGTCAGAATCGGGGACGATCAGCCCCGGGTCCAACTCCTGACGCGTCCCCAGGCCGGTGCAGGCGGGGCAGGCGCCTTCCGGCTTGTTGAAGGAGAAAGAAGCCATGCCCATTTCGGGCAGCCGCGCGCCGCAATGGGGACAGGAGACGTAGCTCTCCGGCTCGCCGGCTTCGTCGTCGTCCTCCCAGACGCTCGGCGCCGACTCGTCCATCTCATGGCCGGGCGGCACGTCCGCGCCGCACTTCGGGCAGGGGCGGTGGCCGGCGCGGGCGAACAGCACGCGCAGGTAGGTATAGACTTCGGTGGCGGTGCCGACCGTCGAGC
>ENA-UOUL01001770-UOUL01001770.1-bioreactor-metagenome-genome-assembly--contig:-NODE-1770-length-28145-cov-7.174398_pt1 | contig 28145 bp, 23 predicted proteins | sample MGYA00249838_ERZ747220 | MGnify/ENA primary metagenome ERZ747220 (study PRJEB28778, sample SAMN05720191) | bioreactor metagenome | isolation source: Anaerobic biogas reactor | place: USA:Washington...
GAAGAACAAGAAACCGTTTGAACCTGATTATGACAAGCAATTCAATTATTTAACTTGACTTTCAAGACGGTATCTACCCGAATTGGGCGCAGAACAGCGGGACCGGAGGGGCGGGCATGGCGATCGTATGGGGAGCGTGCAGCCAGTAGTGACCCTGTCAGTAGATCGTCAGCTCAAACCTTAAAACACGAACACCAGCCCCGGCTGGTGTTCGATCATGAGGATTTAACGGTTTAAAGTCTGCCGATTTCTTCGCCATACTGTACGCAGGCTTTGATGGCATCGACATCCGGGTTCCACAGGCATTTCAGCCCAGGGTTGACGATCTCGAAGCCGCCTTTTTCCAACCTTTCGCGGATCACTTCGATCGCCTCGCCGCTCCAGCCGTAAGCACCGAAGGAAGCCGCCTTCTTGTTCTTGAAGCGCATGCCTTCGATCATCTCGAGGATGCCGGCGGTGGCAAAGGACACACCTTTACCGATGGTGGGTGAGCCGACGAGGATCAGGCGGGACTTGAAGACCTGGGTGATGACGTCGTTCTTGTCGGTCTTGGCGATGTTGAAGACTTTCAGGGTAACCGAGGGGTTGGCCTTGCGGATGCCGAGGGCGATGTTTTCGGCCATCACGCGCGTGCCATCCCACATGGAATCATAAAGGATGGTGATCTGGTCTTCCTGGTAATCCTGGGCCCAGGCCATGTATTTCTGCACGATCTGCAGCGGGTCCTTGCGCCAGATGACGCCATGGCTGGGGGCGATGATGTCAATGGGTACGTTCAGCCCGACCACTTCGTTGATCTTCTTTTCGACCAGGGCGCTGAAGGGGGTCAGGATGTTGGCGTAGTATTTGATGCTTTCTTCGTGGAGCTCTTCCTGGTCGACCAGATCGTTAAAGAGCAGGTCGTTGGCGTAGTGCTGGCCGAAGGCATCATTACTGAAGAGGATGTTGTCGCCGGTCAGGTAGGTTGCCATGCTGTCGGGCCAGTGCAGCATGCGCATTTCAACAAAGACGAGGGACTTGCCGTTGCCGATATCGATGGAGTCGCCGGTCTTGACGGGCACCAGGTTCCAATCCTGGTGGTGCAGGCCTTTGATCGACTTCAAGCCGTTGTTTGAGCAGTACACCGGCACATTGGGTATGTGCTGCATCAGTTCATCCAGGGCACCGCTGTGGTCGATCTCGGCATGGTTGGTGATGACCAGGTCGATCTTGTCCAGGTCGATCTCGCTTTGCAGGTTGGCGACAAATTCCTTGGCGAAGGGCTTCCACACAGTGTCGATCAGGACGTTCTTGCCCTCGCGGATGAGGTAGGCGTTGTAGGAGGAACCGCGGTTGGTCGAGTATTCATCTCCATGGAAGCGGGTCAGTTCCCAGTCGATCTTGCCGACCCAGTCCACGTTGTTTTTAATGTTTTTTTTCATAGGTACAATCCTCTTTTTGTTTTATGGGAAGCACATGGCTCCCGTTATATTTCTTCCTTTGCATATTTTACCGCACGGCAGGATTGGCGTGGGGGATTGTAGAATGGAAGAAAGGGGGGATAAGGAAGGTGAACGCCCGGGTTCGATGGAACGACTGCAGGTTTGAATGGCTGGTCACAGCGAATTGTTGGGGCGAAGCATCCCCACAGGGAAAAATTGGCGGAACAGGTTGTCTGTTTTGGGATGCTTCGCCCTTACGCATGATGCAAGAGGTGGGATGAGCGCCCACATGCAATCAGCCAAACACATTGATCACCGATACTGCATCAGGTGCAGGGCGATGGCGGCCTCGTCCAACGGTTCGAAGCGGGTGGGGCAGGCGGCGCCATCCAGCGGGCAGGCGAGGGGGCGGGCGAGGTCAAAGTAGCGCCAGACATCCTCGCGGGTGCCGTTCCAGCGGTTGTAGTCCATGTAGTGGCAGCCCTCCGCACCGATGGCGGGGGCTTTTTCGGCGGCCTGGTGTAATAACCAGCGGTTGACGCCCGCGGGCAGGGTGGGCGGGCTGGCGTATTCGGGGGTGAAGAGCGGGTAGGTGCGCGGGGTGCGGTATTGGGCGAGCCACCAATCGACTTCGGGCAGGTCTGCCACCGCCAGGTGTTCATCGACCCAGCTGGCTCTTGAGTAGACAATCGGCAGGCGGCCGGTGCGGACCTTCAACAGTTTCAGGCAGGTCTGTAGGCAGCGGGTGATGCGGGCGCGGGTGAGGCCGTGGACCAGTTCCATATCCAGCACCAGGCGGCAGGCGGTCAGTCGCTCTTCGCCGACAATGCGCAGGAAGTGATCCATCTGTGCGGCGGGGTCTTCGGCGGGGTAGACAACGTGGTAGGGCAGGGAGAGGATGCCCGTGCGCTGCGCCTCGTTGAAATAGTAGTTGAACCAGGGGTCCTGGTAGCCCCAGGAGATGCCGGCGCGCAGGCCGGCGAAGACGACCTGCGGCTGGTGGGCTCTCAACACATCAAAATTGACCTTTTGGTTACCATCGGCGCTGGTGTTGTAGCGCGAGAGGTCCACCCCGAAAGCCAGGCGGGTATTTACGGTGAAATAGGTCATATCATCCTCCTTGATCGATCTCTTTGAGCGGGTCGAGGGCGGGCACGACCAGGTTATCGCGGTTGTGAGCCCAGGAACGCTCGTCCAGAATGCTGACCAGGGCCGCGGAAAGGACCAGGTCATCATGTAACAGTTCACCCGTGGTGTGGTCGCGGGCATCCGGCGGCACGCCCCAGCGCAGCTGCTTTTCGGGGCCGCTGCCGATGGCGTACTGCACGCCCTCCAGCTGGCGCAGGAACAGGTTTTGCAGGCGGGTCTGCTCGTTCTCCCCTTCGCAGGCGTGGTCCTTGAAGCGCCCGCTGTCGATCACCGCCAGGAAGCCCCAGCCGACCCGCGACTTGACCGCGGCGTTGAAGACCACGGGGATGAGGCGGTCGCCAAGGCTGTCACGCAAAAAGCTGGCCAGCCCGGCGCCCACCCCGCTGGCATCCACGATGATGTGCTGCGCCCGCCAGGCTTCCGCCAGGGCGCGGATGCGGCGGTACTGCTCGGCGTGTTTCTCGCCGGTCCACAGGTGGCGGGAGACGACACGGTAGGTCGGCTTGCGGATCAGCTCGTCGCAGAGCAGGTCGAGGTCAACTTCGATGATGGTCAGGGCGGTGGCGTCGCGGGCGGGGTTGGCGAGGTCCTCCTGCCCGGCGCTGCGCAGGGCTTCGTCTTCGCCGGCCAGGTCGACGAGGATGGCATAGCGGGCGTTGGGCAGGGGTGCGCTTTGCAGGGGGTGGGTGCCGCGGACCAGGGCGATGCGCTGTGGGGTAAACAGACCGCCTTCGGCATCGACCTCTTCGCTGAAGAACTGGGTGCGGACGAGGGGGTGGGTGCGGCCCAGGCGGCTGACCTGCTCCTGGACGAAGGCACGGTATGCCGGCACCTCGCGCCCCACCTCGTCGGCGGAGGTGACGAAGACGCGCTGGATGTTGTCAAGGTTCTGGGCATCGCGGGCGGCGCGCAGTTCGCGTGCCAGGAGGGTGTGCGAGGTCCAGGCAGTGCCCCAGAAGACGCGCGTGGCGTTGGTGCTGGCGGCCATGGGGGCGATCTCTTTGTCGTATTTGGCGATCGAGACGTCCTGGGCTTCGTCGACCTCGAGCAGCATGGAAGCGGTGGCGCCGACGATGTGGCTTTCGGGTGCGCCGGAGAGGAAGGTAAGGTGGGCATTGCGGAACTGGTAGAGATTGCCAGCCCGCACGCGCCAGCGGTCGCGGGTGAGCAGGTTGGATTGCAGGGCGCGTTCAAGGCGGCGCATGGCATTGAGGGATTGGGGCTGGTGGGTGGGCGAGATCTTGACCATCTCGGCGGAGCGCTCGGAGAAGAGGAGCAGCAGGAAGACCTCGAGCTGGGCCTGCAGCTCGTTCTTGCCGGATTGACGTGGGAACATGACCACGAAGGAGAGGCCGCGCTTGTGGAGCACCGAGTCGAGGATGGCGCGGGCAGGGGCGGCCTGGTAGGTGCGCAGGTCGAGCCCGCCGAAGTGGTGGGTGAAGCGCACGATGTCGGTCAGGACGTGGTGGAGAGGGTTGGGCGTGGTAGTTGCGGCTAGTGGGATCATGAACCCTCACCCCAACCCTCTCCCTTTGCAAGGGCGAGGGCTTTTAAGAAATTAATTCTCATATTTTTCATTTCTTTTTCCTGGCGTGTTTCTTTGGGCGTACTGGCAGAGCACTGATAATGAGCGAGGAAATGTTTGTGTTGGGTTTCGGGCGCTTAAGGTAAATATTGTTCATATTCCCGTCCATTGATGTGCTGTATATCGCCCTCAAACCAACCTACTTACTTGTGGGATCATGGTGGATTGAGGTTTATAAGCGGGGTCCGTGTTTGTCTTAGGTGGGGGCGACACATGTGTCGCCCCTTGTATAATAAAAATTATGAAACAAGAGCACGGCAGATCGATCGCCCCTAGGTTTATAAAAACCGATTCGTAGCAAGGGTCGCCGTGCTCTTCCAACAATAGCCCGAACAGTTGCCAGGGTACGAGCCCGGATCAGGCAAGGTAGGGACCATATTTTATTATTATACGAGGGTGCGATGGAAAAACAAGGTAGCAAGGAATTGTATGTAGGAATTGATGTAAGCAAGAAGACTCTGGATATTGCAATACGACAGAGTGATGAGGTATGGCAGGTAAATAATGATCCCGAAGGGATTGCTCAGTTAATTGGTCAGCTAAAGATGTTAGATCCAAGGCTAATCATCATGGAAGCCACCGGTGGTTATGAAACAAATGCGGCGCTTGAATTAGGGGTAGCCGGATTTGCAGTAGCCATCATCAACCCACGGCAGGCTCGGGACTTCGCCAAATCAATGGGAAGGCTGGCGAAGACAGACAAGATAGACGCCCTGATGCTGGCACGATTTGGAGAAGCAATACGTCCTGAACCTCGAGAGTTGCCCAATGAGCAGTCTGTCAAGCTCCAGGCGTTACTTGTGCGGCGTAGACAGGTCATAGAGATGCTGGTTGCAGAGAAAAATCGGGTAAAGATGACCCATCCGACCATGAAACCCCGAGTTGATGAGCACATAGAGTGGCTTGAAAAGGAACTTGAGGACCTGGATAATGATTTGGGAAATATGCTTCACCTCAGTCCCATCTGGCGGGAAAAAGAAGAGCTCTTCCGTTCTATCCCCGGGGTTGGCAGGGTCTTGGCTGTTACTTTGTTGGCTGAGTTGCCAGAATTAGGACAGCTAAACCGCAAGAAGATCGCTGCTCTGGTCGGTGTAGCTCCATTCAATTGCGATAGCGGCAAAATGCATGGTAAACGAGCCATTTGGGGAGGTCGCGCTTGTGTCAGGAACTCACTCTACATGGCAACCTTGGCTGCTACGCGGTGGAATCCGATCATCATGGATTATTATCACCACATGAAAGAATTGGGTAAACCATCCAAAGTGGCCCTCGTAGCTTGTATGAGAAAACTGCTCTGTATTCTCAATGCGATGGCTCACACTAACCAATCCTGGAGTTCATCATTGGCTTCACCCAAAGTGCCAGCTCAGGCTTGACTTTTATCACAGTTGCTACTTCGTGGTTCGAGGTTCAGCTCCCCAGGAACGCCTTGATGATGGCGACAAGCGACATGATGCCAGAACCGCCGGAGGCAAGGCCTGAAAAAAGCTTGAACTGGGTGACGCCCTCGGTGGCGATGCGCAGGCGGGCCTCGTGGTCGGCAACCTGGGCATCAAGGCGTGCGAGGCGCTGTTCGATGAGCGCGTCGTGGTGGGCAACGCTGGATTCAAGGCGGGCAAGGCGTGCCTTCAGGAGGCTCTCCGCCCGCTTGAACTGGCTTTCCATCATGCCGGGTTCAGCCATGATGGCACCCCACGATCTGCGAGATGCAGGCAGGCGCCCGCCTGTTTGACATTGTATTTTGTGTTCTGATCATATTGCACCTCCGTGGTTTAAAAGTTCGGCATCCCTGCCAGCCTGGCACAGGCAGGGACACCCCACCCGGGCAAAGCGATGCTGACGGCATGGATCATGGTGTGTGTTTTTCATATCGCTGCCCTAAATAGAACTTATGTTCTATTTCCAAACCAATGATAACGCATCTGGGCTGGTTGCGCAAGTGTTTTTGCTGTTTTGGCTGGTGATCAGCGCTGTATGCAACCCCCTGTCCCGGGCAGGCTGCCGGGAACCTTAAAATATGTCAAAAGATGCATTTTTTACTTGCGCAATGGCGTGTTTTTTGTTAAGATAATAAATAGAACATTAATTCTAATTATTTGGTGGGAATTGGCCGTAAAAAAGGCATTTTCCAGGAAGGAGGAGCTATGAACGGGTTTTTAAGCAAACCACAAGCCATTTTCAAGGCGCACTTTTTAGATCACACCTTTACGGGGGGAGGTGCGGGGTGAGCAACGCACGGGTGAGCGTGCAGGAGGGCACGTCCAACTGGAAGGCGCTGATCGCTTATATCAGGCAGATCGCCGGACATGCCAATGTGCTGGCGGTGCCGCGCATTTTCCTTGACCTGACCGGCGAAATGATGCTGGCACACATGCTGGCGCAGCTGGTTTACTGGTCCGACCATGTCAAGCGGGCGGACGGTTTTATTTACAAGTCGGCGCTGGACTGGAAGCAGGAGTTGGGTGCATCGAGCAGCGCGGTGCGGCGCTTTAAAAAGCTGCCCTGGGTTGAAAGCGTGGTGCGCAAGGCCAACGGCAACCCGACCACGCACTACCGGGTGCGTTTTGACCAGCTGTGGCAGGCGATCGCCCAGTGCCATGACTGCCAGGCGGGCGTTGTGAAAAATGAAAGCGATGTGCAGGACGGTTTGAATTGTCACCCGGCACAAAACGGCCAGGTGGATGGGGCAGAACCGCTGCCCGTGAACGACAAAACATTAACAGAGACTACCGCACAGACCACAACAGGTAAGAAAGGCATTAAAGGGGGGATGGCCCCTTTTTGGATAAACCGGCAGGCGCATGGGCTGGAAGGGGAAAGCGAAAGACCGGCGCGGGAGACGCAGAACACGACTTTTGGGACAGGCGACCCGGGTTTACAGGAAGCAGGGATGGGGGAAGCGGACATCCTGGCGCAGGAGGAGAGCCAGGTGTTCATCGACACGCTGGCGATGATCACCGGCTTTAACCGCGCGCTGGCAGCCCATGCCAGGCGGCTGGAGCATGTTGCGCGTCAGCTGTTGACGGCCGGCTACAGCGTCAAGAACCTGTATGCCTTCCACCACTACTGGCGCACGCATGACTGGCGCTGGAAAAAGGACCACCAGATGCCCACGCCGGAAGACGTGCTCGCCAAGATTGGGCAGGCGCTAAGCAAACCCAACATGTACATCCCGCGGGAGTATGGCAGTTGGCAGGATTGAAGTATTCAGGGTTGGAGAAGTTCGACAAGGCCGCTTCGTCGCCCATCCCCGGGTGGGAGCCGCAATTTTGCTGCCTGGGGTTCATCTTTAACCCGGCGATGGAGAGTGACCTGTATGACTATGTTGATTTCAAGTACACCACCTGGACGCGCACCCAGCTGGAAAGCGACCTGAAGTTCGAAGCACTGCCCAGCGGCATGCTGCTCAGATCACCCGAGGGGCTGGCGTGCGTTGTGATGAATTCGAAACTGTGCTTCCTCGACAGCCAATTGAAGGTGGTCGGGGGTGAGGGTGAAGATGCCAGTGAAATAACTTAGGTGGTGATCAATGGGTTGAGGGTGAATCATTGTTTGTAAGTGGTTGGCAAATAATGATCACAAAACCCAGGTTCTTTCATCCTGCCAAACGATGGTGGGGCTTACCCAAAACACCCATCAGGCATCTTTCGGGAAGGAGAAATGCATCTGCACGATCACCCACTGCCCAGCGCGCTTTTCGAGCGTGCCCGTCCAGCGGCAGTTGTCCCAGCCGATGGGGTGCCCGTTCCACTCGGCATGGTCATCCAGCATGCAGGAGTACCAGGCGGCGTTGCCCAGTTCGGCGAACTTGAGACGCAGATCCCTGACCGCAAAATCGGTGGCCTTGAAGGCATCTTTAAGCCAGACGCCCTCACCCAGCTTCTGGAAGGCCTCAAAGCCGACGATGGTGGACTTGGAATCGGGGTGAAAGATGAAGAATTCGTCGTCATTGGCGACGATGGAAAAGAGGCGCTCCACATCCTTGGTCAATGCCCAGCCGATGGCATCGTGGATGACCTTTTCAACGACCAGTCTTTCGCTTTCGGGACACATGATGATCTCCTTAACCCTGTGTTGACGCATCAGGGTGCGCATGGGTTGGTAATGTAATGAGTATACATCGCTTCAGGATGGTTGTGAGGTGCCAGGGGAATGCGAATGCAAAAAGTTTTTCAGTGGTGCACTTAAAAACTTTGGAATTTGCAAAGTTTTTCAGTCTACGACCGAAAAACTTTTGACATTTTCCATGTAATTGTGTAAAATAGGGCTGAGGAAAATACAGATGTTGATCAACCGTGAAAATTATTTGGACAAACTGGTGGGTTATACGGATAAGAACCTGATCAAGGTGATCACCGGGGTCAGGCGTTGTGGCAAGTCTTTTCTACTACAGCTTTTCCGCAACGCCCTGGTCACTCGGGGCATCCCTGGAGATCACATCATTTACCTGAATTTTGAGGACCTCTCATTCCAGGATATCCAGGATGGACAAACCCTGAATTCATACATTACCCAACGCATGGTTGACCAGGGACGCTATTACATTCTGCTCGATGAAGTTCAATTTGTAAGGAATTGGGAAAAAGCGGTCAACAGCCTTCGCCTGGATGAGCACGTGGACCTCACATTGACAGGGTCGAATGCATCATTGTTAAGCTCTGAACTGGCAACACTTTTGGCTGGCCGTTATGTGCAGATCGAGATGTTTCCACTCTCTTTTGTTGAGTATCTTGAATTTTCTGGTCAGAGCGGATCGGGCAATGAAACAGCGTTTAATGATTACATGCAATACGGATCCTTTCCGACCGTTGTCCTGAACGAATCCAAACAGCTGAAAGCAGACTTCCTGCGTGCATTGTACGATAGCATCATCATCAAGGACATCGTCACCCGGCATAAAGTAAAAGATGTTGAGACGCTTCATAAAGTCGTTCGTTTCCTCTTTGATACCATCGGGAACCCATTATCTGTTCAGAAGATCATCAATACCATCAAATCGGCAGGCGGGGAATCTTCGCACGAAATGATCAGCAATTACCTTAAGTACCTGGAAGAAGCTTATGTCTTTTACCCTGTGAAGCGCTTTGATCTGAAAGGCAAAGAGATCCTCAAAACCCAGGGGAAATACTATGGGGTAGACAGCGGTTTGCGAAATTTGATCGTATCTCCCGCCAGTGTAAATTTTGGCTTTGTCCTGGAAAATCTCGTTTTCCTGGAATTAAAACGCCGTGGGTATGAAGTGTTCATCGGGAAGATGAATGACATGGAGATTGATTTTTACTGCCGAAAATTGGATGAGATCTTCTATATCCAGGTTGCCCAGTCATTGGTTGATGAACAAACCAGGGTGCGTGATTTTAAAAGCCTGTTATCCATACCGGATAATTATCCCAAAATGATCTTATCAATGGACAGGATCGATCTTTCGTCACAGGGCATTGAGCATCTGAATTTGATCAAGTTTCTGACAAATCAGTAATTTATTTGCTTTCCCTTTTAAATTCTACAGCTGTTCTTAAGGTACCTGGATAGTACAGTTATCAATCATGTCAGGTCTAGCTGTTCAAAGGTCTTCCTGATCGCATTTACCTACCCAAAGTGACCGGTGATGTAGGCTTCGGTGCGCGGTTTATGAACATATGGTCTCCTGTTTTGCCCGGAGGAGCTCATCCTTACCCTTACCGGGCTTGCGACAAGGTTATCCCTGGAGAAGGACAACGGGTAATAATCGCCTAGACACTGCACAATGAGCCTTCCTTATACTCAGGCTAAAAGTAACTTCTTCAGTTTCGCAACAGGGGTACATGTGCAGCGAAGCTGCGAAACTGGTTAACATTCGATCGCCGTTTTCCTGCCATGCCGATCCATGCTCCAGGCATACCACAAGCTCAAAATTCCGCTTACAAATTCTTTTTGAGCATGTTGTGTTGTACAATTGATCTACCGCAAAAGTGATGGAGGTTATCATGTCAAAGAAGACGATCGGGTTGATAGTGAGCATTGGCGGGGTGGTTTTAACGCTGCTCTCGGTGTTTGCCGATTACATCCGCCTGGGGTCCTACCCGGGGATTAATGGGGCGCAGATCGCCGGCATTGCCGTTGGACTGGTGGCTTTGGTTGTCGGGGTGTACCTGCTGCTAGCCAGCAAAAAGGCCTGAAAAGCAGTCTTGTTTGACGAAAAGGGGAAGCAAGGATCTTGCGGAGTGGGCCATCCTCACACCCTGGCAAGGTTTTTTGCAGTATAGTCTTGAACATCATGGGGGGGTTATAACAGGGTGCTGACTGTGGGTTAAGGTAGATAAATTCCAGGCTTAGCGATACATCCATTTTCAGCCATCTCTTCTGCCCTGACCCGGGCAGTGATATATTTAATCCACTAAATAATATACAGGAGTTGACCCAGACTGGGCACTCTCATGATCTGACTGGTATGAAACCATACGCCTCGCTCACTGAACACGGACAGGCACGCCGGTTGCGTAGACTGGCATTGAATGCACTGCAAATCTACCCGCTAAATGTCGCCCGGGTGCGCTTGATCACGAATGACATGAACGGGATTTTCCGCGTGGACACAGGCGATGGTTGCAAGTTCGTCCTGCGTGTCACCATGCCCGAATGTGGTCACAACCTGGATCATGTGGCTGCAGAGATGGATTGGCTGGCAGCCCTGGCACGCGATACATCGCTAAGCGTGCCGTGCCCACTGCCTGCCCGGGATGGCCGCCTGGTGGTCGAAGCAAGTGCTGATGGCGTGCCGCAGTCACGCCTGTGCGCAGTTTTTTCCTGGGTTCGCGGCAAAGACCTGGCTGAGGACATGAGCGAGGTCAACATAGCCCGGCTGGGCGAGTTGATGGCACAGTTGCACCTGCATGCCAGCGGATACCAGCCCCCGAAGCAGCTCAACCTGTTGTGCTTTGACCGCCCATTTCCTTTCCCGGAACCGGTTGTGCTTTTCGACGACTTGTTTGCCGCGCTGGTCCCGCCGCAACGCCGCGCTGTTTTTGAAAGCGCCATCGCCTGGGCGCAGGGATCGATCGACCGCCTGCAAGCCAGCGGCGAGGCGATGCGTATCCTGCATGGCGACCTGCACCAGTGGAATGTGCGCAACTTCAGAGGGGTGCTTTCGCCGATCGACTTTGAAGACCTGATGCTTGGCTGGCCGGTACAGGATATCGCCACAACGCTGTATTATCTCCTGGATGAGAACTTTGCCATGTTGCGGGCAGCCTTCCAGGAGGGCTATACCCGTCGCTGCCCCTGGCCGGAAAGGCACCCTGGCGAGATCGACTCATTCATTGCCGCCCGCGGGTTTGGCCTGGCGAATTTCATCCTGAACGATCCCAACCCGGGTTGGAGAACCCAGGCGCCGGAATTCATTGAACGGGTCGAAAAACGGCTGCGGATGTTGATGGAAAAGAACGGAATAGCTGCCTGATCGGACAGTCTCCTGCCCAGGGACACGACAGACACGAAATACCCATCGATAGTCTTGGGTTTCTGGTTGAGAATGCAAGATCCTTCCCTGCGGTAAGGATGACTGACTTTTCAGGGTATTTTATGCAGATAGCTGCGGTGCGAAGGTAACGCTTTTCAGCTTTTAGCCATGCGTTTTCAGACCCTGGTAAGGGCTATTGCGAACATGCCGTATGAATTAAATGATATATTTAACCTCAACACAGTGAAAGAATAAGGAGACAGCCATGCCCGATCGAAATGACGCAATGCAATATGCCTGGAAGAGGCGTTTTGATGAGGAAGTGCCCGAAAAGATCTCATCCATGAAGATCACCCCCAAATTGCTCTTGGAGATGCTGCCTGCCTTTTCGCGCATCGCCAAGATCGAGAAAGAGCAGAAAAAGAAAGGCATGGAAACCTTTTTCTCCTTTACCAAGGGCTACCCGGTCAAACCGATCCAAGGTGTACCGCTGGGCGGGATGGGCGGCGGCAGCATCACCCGCGGCTGGCAGGGCGATTTCACGCGCTGGCAGATGCGCCCCGGGATGTACACCTACAACACAGTCGACGCCGACCAGTTCTCTCTGCGGGTGCAGCGGGAAGGCGAACAGGCCGAAGCGCTGGTGCTGAACCCGCGCACGCCGCAATCCGACTACCTGCAAAGCTGGCAGTGGGGCATGAACCCACACCGCGCCAGCTATCATGCCCTCTTCCCGCGTGCCTGGACGGTCTATGAGAACCTTGTCGAAGGCATCACCCTGACCTGCAAACAGGTGTCGCCTTTCATCCCCGAAAATTACAAGGAAAGCAGTTACCCGGTGGCTGTCTTCGAGTGGGAAGTGCAGAACACCGCCCAATCCGCAGCCGATGTCAGCCTGATGTTCACCTTCCAGAACGGCATTGGCACACCCAATGACCTGGCGGGCGGCTTTTCCAACCACCTCGTCAAGCAGTCGCTGGGCAAAGAAACCATCACTGAAATCGACATGGCGCATGTCATCCGCTATCCCAGGCCGCTCGAACCCGGTCAGCAGCTCAAGGACCAGGGGCAGTACGCGGAACCGCTGACCCTGGCGATCGCCGCGCTGGGCGACCGCGACGTCGAGGTCAGCTACCGCACCCGCTTTGTCACCACCTCGCACGGGCTGGACGTCTGGGCGGATTTCAAGGGCGACGGCAAACTGGATAACGATGAAGACAACAAACCTTCCTCACCCGGCAGTGCCATCGGTTCGGCGCTGTGTGCCAAAGTGCACCTGGGGGCGGGTGAGACGCGCAAGGTGGTCTTTGCCCTGGCCTGGGACATGCCCGTGGCGCGTTTCTGGCTGGGCACGGGCTGGTACCGGCGCTACACCAAGTTCATGGGCCGTGATGGCAAGGCTGCCCCGAGCCTGGTCAAGGAAGCGCTCACCAGCTACCCCCAGTGGGAAGCGGCGATCGACCGTTGGCAGAAACCCATCCTCAAGGATGCCAAACTGCCCGACTGGTACAAGGCGATGCTTTTCAATGAGACCTATTACCTGGTGGATGGCGGCACGCTGTGGACCGCCGGCAAGGAAAACGACGAACCCACCTCGGGCGACCTGCTGCCCGAGCCTGAGATCGGGCACTTTGGCTACCTCGAGAGCCATGAATACCGCATGGTCAACACATATGACGTGCATTTTTACGCCTCCTTTGCCCTGGCAAGGCTCTTCCCGGAGCTTGAACTGAGCTTGCAGCGTGATTTTGCCAACTCAGTAACCATGGAGCACCCCGAGCTGGTGACGCTCTTCTTCTCAGGGAAAAAAGGCGTGCGCAAGACGCGCGGTGCGGTGCCGCACGACCTGGGCGCACCCAACGAGGACCCCTGGGCGATGGTCAATGCCTACAATGCCCAGGATGTCTCGCGCTGGAAAGACCTCAACCCGAAGTTCGTGCTGCAGGTGATGCGCGATTACACCTGGACCCGCGATATCCGCTTTTTGAAGGAAGTTTGGCCGGCGGTCAAGGAAGCCATCCGCTTTGTGGGCAAGTTTGACCGCGATGGCGACGGGATGATCGAAAATGACGGCTTCCCGGACCAGACCTATGACGTATGGAGCGCAAAAGGTGTCAGTGCCTACAGCGGCGGCTTGTGGCTGGCATGCCTGGGGGCTGGCGCTTTCCTTGCCGAACGCCTGGGGGAGGATGAGCTGGCGGCTGAATACCGGGCGACCTTCGAAAAAGGGCGGAAAGTGTATGAAGAGAAACTGTGGAACGGGTCATATTTTGATTATGACGCCAGCACCAGCAAACATCACGACAGCGTCATGGCCGACCAGCTTGCCGGGCAGTGGTATGCGCTGGCTTGCGGGTTGGAGGGCATCGTCCCGGCAGAGAAAGCCAGACTGGCACTGCAGAAGGTCTTTGAAAGCTGCGTCATGGGTTACCGCGAAGGCAACCTGGGGGCAATGAACGGCATGCGCCCCGATGGCAGGCTGGACCACACCTGCATGCAATCCACCGAGATCTGGACCGGCACGACCTTTAGCCTGGCGGCGGGCATGATCCAGGCGGGCTTGATCGATGAGGCTTTCAAGACGGCCTGGGGCATTTACAACATGATCTACCAGCGCTTTGGCCTGTGGTTTCAGACGCCCGAAGCGCTGAGCTATGAGAACACCACCCGCGCGATCACCTACATGCGCCCGCTGTCGGTCTGGGCGATCCAGGATGCATGGGAGAAGCGCTACAGGTAAATAACGATGCTGGTTGACCTACAATATGGCAGGCAGGGGCTAAGGCTCAGCCTGCCTGATCACTGCGTGGTGCTCAAGCCGCGAAAGGCAGCCCCCGTCCCGGATGAACGGGCTGCCATCCGGCATGCGCTGCGCAGCCCGACGGACAGCCTGCCGCTTGCCCGGCTCGCCGGGAAGGGGATGCGCGTGGTGGTGACACATAGTGATATCACGCGGGCGACCCCCAATGACCGCCTGCTGCCGGTGATCCTTGCAGAACTGGAGACGTGCGGGGTGCACCGGGAAGATATCACCCTGCTCAACGCATTGGGTACCCACCGTCCGCAAACCGCACATGAACTGGGGCGAATGCTGGGCAAGCAGGTGTTTGACAACTACCGCTGCATCCAGCACAATGCCTTTGATGACCAGGCGTTGGTGGCGGTGGGGAAAACCAGTTTTGGCAATGACATCCGCCTCAACCGCACCCTGCTGGAGGCAGACCTCAAGATTTTCACCGGCTTTATTGAGCCGCATTTCTTCGCCGGTTTCAGCGGTGGACCCAAAGCCGTTTTGCCCGCCCTGGCCGGCGCGGAGAGCGTCTTCTCAAATCACAGCTATGCCATGATTGGCCATCCCGGGGCGACCTTTGGCCTTAACAGCGGCAACCCCATCTGGGAAGAAATGGCAGAAGCTGCCCAAAAGGTCCCCAACACCTTCTTGGTCAATGTGACCCTTGACAGTGAGCACCGCATCACCGGAGTGTATGCCGGGGAGGTGATCGCCGCACATGCCGCGGGATGCCAGGCGGTGCGGGATGCATCACACGTAAAGATCGACGCGCCATTCGACATCGCCATCACGACCAACAGCGGTTACCCGCTTGACCAGAACCTCTACCAGTGCGTCAAGGGGCTGGCAGCGGCGCGCCGGGCGGTCAGGAAGGGCGGGACCATCCTGCTGCTGGCGGGTTGTGAGGATGGGCTGCCCGCGAACAGTGCCTATATCGACCTGCTGCGTCGGGCAGGCTCACCGCAGGAGCTGCTGAGGATGGTGGCGCAGCCGGGTTTCCGCGAACAGGATGCCTGGCAGGTGCAGGTGCAGGCGCAGATCCAGCAGGATGTGGAGGTGCATGTTTTCAGCGCGGGGTTGAGCGACCGCGAAATTCGCGATGCATTGATGATCCCCTGCCATGACATCCAGGCAACGCTGCAGGATCTGCTCTCACGGTTTGGGGAACGGGTCTGCGTTCTGCCTGAGGGGCCGATGGTGATCGTGGAATAAGCGCAGCACCATCAGCACCACGAATACCACGCCGGCGACCAAAGGCCACACCAGATTACCCTGCCCACTCAGCAGGTTGCCTTTATCCACCCAGGCGTAGTGCAAAATGACCAGCAGCGCGGCAACATACACCAGGCGGTGCAGCCATTTCCAACCGCGGCCCATTTTGCGCTGCAGCCCGGGGATCGAGGTGACCGCCAGGGCCAGCAGGATGACAAAAGCCGCGCTGCCCACCCAGAAGAAGCGGTTGCTGAACAGTGAACTGAAAAATGCGCGCCAGTCAAAGCGCAGGTCGACCGCCAGGTAGATCACCAGGTGTAATAAGGCATACTTAAAGGCATACAACCCGAGGTGCTTGCGCATCGCCCACAATCCCGGCTGTTTAATTAACAACCTGAGGGGGGTCACCGCCAGCGAAAGCAGTAAAAAGATCAGTGCCGCCCGCCCGGTGAAGCATTCCACCTCCTGGATGGGGTTGAAACCCAGGTCATTGCCCAGGGCGCGGATCAGCAGGACCAACAGCGGCACCGCTGCCGCAGCGTGCACCAGGGCGACCAGGGCTTTACTCAAGCCCGGCCTTTCAGAGCGAGCGGCAGCCTGCGTTTGTGTGGGAAGGTCGTGTTGGTTCATCGTTAGTAATTGGATACCAGGCTCATGCCCTCATACAGCGGCGCCACCTCGTCATAGCCATTGAACAGCAATGTGGAGCGGCGTTCTGTCTCGCCGATCCTGCGTTCGCTTGCCTGGGACCAGCGGGGATGGTCGACATCGGGGTTGACGTTGGCGTAAAAGCCGTATTCCTGGGGTGCGATGCTGTTCCACATGGTGACCGGTTTGTCTGCCACCAGGCGGATCTTGACGATCGACTTGATGTTCTTGAAGGCATACTTCCACGGCACGACCAGGCGGATCGGGGCACCATTTTGCGGGGTGAGCGGCTCACCGTACATGCCGGTCGCCAGCAGCGTCAGGTCCTGCATGGCTTCATCCAGGCGCAGACCTTCGAGGTAGGGCCAGGGGAACATGTCATTCTTCTGCCCGGGCATGTCATCGGGGCGATAGACGGTCTCGAAGCCGACATACTTGGCTTCGGGCAGCGGTTCGACATCCGCCAGAAGTTTGGAAAGCGGGAAACCGACCCACGGGATGACCATCGACCAGCCCTCGACGCAGCGCATGCGGTAGATGCGTTCCTCCTGCTCGTACCTGGCGAGGATGTCCTCGATGGTGAAGACCTGCGGCTTGCCAACCAGCCCGCCCACCTCGACCTGCCAGGGCTTGGTGACGAAGTCCTTGGCCAGTTCGTCAATGCCTTCCTTGGAGAAGGAAAATTCGTAATAGTTGATGTAACCTGTGGCGGCGGCATAATCGGTCAGGGCGTCCTCGCCGATGGGCGGGGGCAGCGTGGGGTCGCCGGCGACGTTTTCCAGCGCAGGCACGCAGGCGGCGAGCAGTGCTCCCGCCGAAACGGCCCCCACCTGTTTCAAAAACCGGCGCCGTGAGGCATACAGGTCACGCGGGGTGATCTCGCTTGCGGGCAGGTCATATTTTGGATTACGTTTTATGCGCATTTTCTCACCTCTTAGCACCAATTGTATTCGCTAAAGGTGCATTTTTCCAGCCCAAGCTTGTTCAAACTTTATATACCCCATTTTGTCACCTTTTGATTGGTATAATTATGGGCGATGCGTAACAATGGTTCCACACATGACGCGTTGGCTCACCTGCTGGCGCCTGTTTCTTCAACCCTCAAGGGGGTAAAAATGGCTGGCAGCCCGCAATCCACCCTGCGTGTCATCACTCACAACCTGGGCGGCGGCACCAAGCAGTATAAAGGCTCGCTGGAAAGCATGCCCATGGAACAAAAAGAAGCCATGCGCGGATTGATCCGCGAACTGAATGCTGATGTGTTGTGCGTGCAGGAGGTGGCGCAGTATATAGACGCCGACAGCCTGCAGCACTCGATGGTCGACCATATCCGCGATGCCGGCAGCTATCCCCATTACCTTTACGGCGAAACGCTTTCCATGAAGCGCCATATGCAGGTCAAAAAAGACACCATGGTCGACGGCCTGTTCATGGACTGGTGGGACTGGTCCAAGGGCAATGCCATTTTCTCGCGCCAACCATTTTCGCGCCTGGGTGACCCCACAAAAGAGGGTTACCCGCGCAACGTGCCCATCTTCCAGCCGCTTTCCTACGAGGGCAGCCGTGACAGCGACCCGCGTTATGTGATCCTGGCGCGCATCAAGCAGGCGCCCTTCCCCTACGTGCTCAACCTGCACCTGACGACATTGGTTGGTGAGCGCCCCCCGCATGCCTGGGACGATGTGATCGATGCCGCCCAATCAACGCGTCATTTGCAGCTTAAACGGGTGATGGACCTTGTGCAGCGCAACATCATTGACAAACACGAACCATTGATCATCACCGGCGATTTTAATGCCACACCTGAAGAATACAACATCGGCGAATACCTCGAAAAGGAGATCGGCCTGACCCGCCTGGTGCCGCGCAACAAGGTTGCCACGCATGCTGTTGCCGGGCAGGTGGACCACATCTTCTTCTACCCCAAAGACCGCCTGGATGGCTATGAATGCTGGGTCGAGAACTCGCGCCAGGCCAGGCAGGTCTCGGATCACCTGCCGGTGATCGCCGAGATCACATTTCATTGACGAAAGGCGGCAGGGCAACCTACACTGGCACCCCTGCCGGGATATATTGTTATGGGAAAATGTAAATATTTTGGCACTGACGGCATCAGGGGGCATGTCGGGCAGGAACCGATGGTCCCCGGGTTCGCCCTGAAGCTGGGCTATGGCGCCGGCAAGGTGCTGAGCCGCAACACCAAGAGCCACCCGACCTTTTTGATCGGCAGGGACACCCGCCAGTCGGGCGAGATGCTGCAGAACGCGCTGACCGCCGGCCTTTTGGCCAGCGGCTCAACGGTGGTTGACCTGGGCGTCATCACCACTCCCGGCGTGGCCTTCATGGTCAACAAGCTGCATGCCGATGCCGGCGTGGTCATTTCGGCGTCACACAACCCGGTGGACGAGAATGGCATCAAGTTCTTCAACCAGCAGGGCATGAAACTGAACGAGGAGATCGAACTGGCGATCGAAGCGCTGATCGACAACGGCATGCCGCTGGATGGCATGCAGGCGCGCGATTTCGGGCGCAGCATCGACGGCACCGACATGCGCGAACTGTATGTTGACGACCTGGTCGATGAACACAAGGGCCTGCGGCTGGATGAGCTGAGCGTGGTGCTGGACTGTGCCAACGGCGCCGCCTCGTGGTATGCCCCGGAGGTCTTTGCCCGCCTGGGTGCCAACATCGTGGCGGTGAACGCTTCGCCGACCGGCAGCAACATCAACTATCTGGCGGGTTCCGAGCATGTGCGCAGCTACCCCCAGACCATGGCAGCCCTGATCCGCCAGTACAACGCCCATTTCGGTATCATTTTTGACGGTGATGCCGACCGGGTCATCTTTGTCGATGAAAAAGGCGACCTGGTGGACGGTGATCACATGCTGGCGATCCTGGCAGACCACCTGCACCAGCAGGGCAGGCTGGCAGGCAATCTGGTGGTTTCCACCGAGATGGCCAACGGTGCCCTGACCGGCTATTGCGCCGATCACGGCATCCAGTTCAAAGCCACACCAGTAGGCGACAAGTACATCATGGAAGAACTGGTTCAGTTGTGCGCTTTGCCTTCCGAAGAAGGTAAATTCGGGCTGGGCGGCGAGCAATCCGGGCACGTCATCCTGATGGACGCCACCCACAAAACGGGTGACGGCATCCGCTCGGCGCTTTACATGGTCAAAGCCTACCTCGAAAGCGGCACTGGCTCGCTTGCGGCGATGGGCGAGCGCATCCACAAGTACCCCCAGCTGGTCGCCTCGGCCTATGTGGCTAGCAAGCCTGACCTGGAGACGATGGGCGAGTTGAAAAAGACTGTCCTGGCGATGATCGATGACCTGCCCGGGCTGACCCGCAAGAGCCTGCGCTATTCGGGCACCGAGCCCAAGTTCCGCGTGATGCTGGAGGCGGATACGCGCCAGACCGAGGACCAGCTGGCGGCATATGCCTGGCAGATCTGCCGCATCGTGCAGGCTGCATCCGGCACCCCGGCGGATGCGGCGGTGGAAGTTTTGAACGTGACCCGCGGTGGGCTGATGCCCGACCCGCGCTAAAAACCCCTGATCGAGGAGGATAGGATATGGAAATACCATTATTGGGAAAAGAATTCAACCAGCGCAACCGTGCGCTGCTCGTTGCGGAAAAACCGGAAAGCTGGCTGCCGGCGGTTGAGGCGATGCACCAGTTCCTGGAAGAACTGGACCGCCTGGTCATCTCACAGCCTGCAGTGATCGCCAACGACGTGGTTACTTCGTCGCGTGCCATCAGCATGCTGCTGACGCTCATCGCCACCGGCACGCAGTACCGCCTGGAACAGTACAAAGCCAAAGACGCTGCCACAGGGGCCATGCGCAAGGAAATCTTCAGCACTTACATCCCGATGACCGGCCTGCTGCGCTGGAAAGCCATCGAACTGGCCCATAAATACCTGCACAACCCGGTTTTTGACCCGATCAGGGACGATATCGCCCATGAGATCGACCCGCTGCTGGATACGATGGACTACCAGCAGGACCCTGACCGCTACATGCCCTTCCGTGTGATCCAGATCGGCAATATTTACGAGCGCCTCTATGCCCTGCGCATGCGCACCAGTGACGCAGTGCTGGTCGGCATGCCCGGCAGGCTTGGCCTGCTGCGCGAGATCTATGACCGAAAATATTTGCGCTTTGGCACTTCGGGTGTGCGCGGCCGCTGGAACGAAGATTTCACCGAGCGGCGTGCCCGCCAGGTGGTACAGGCCATCTGTGATTACCTCAACGATGTGGACGTGCCGGACTTCGTGGGGCGCGAGAACCGTGCCGGGCGCAGGATGATCGTCGGTTATGACGCGCGGCGCAACGCCGACAAGGTCGCCGGATGGGTTTCGGAAACCTGCCTGGCGAACGGCTTCAGCGTTGACCTTTCGACGCGCGACGAACCGACCCCGGCGGTCGTGTTCTACGAGACCGAAGTGCTGCCCCCGGACGAGGTTGCCGGCCTGATCATCTGCACCGCCAGCCACAACCCGCCCGAATGGCAGGGCATCAAGTTCAACCCGCGCCTGGGCTACCCGGCACCGACCAACGTCACTGATTACATCGCCTTCCACCTCAACGAGATCCAGATGCTCGACGAGAGCGGCGGGGTGTCGGACCTTGAGGAAGCACGCCAACGCGGCTTGCTGCGCGGTTTTGACCCGCTGGAGGACTACGTGCAGTGGATCCGCAACAACGGCAACGGCAATAACCGCATCCCGGTCGACTATGACCGCATCCGGCGCTTCTTTGCCGACAAACTGGTGCTGATCGACGAGTTTCACGGCTCAGGACGCGGCTATCTCAGCCGCCTGCTGGGTGAAGTGGGTGTGCGCTACAGCGTGGTGCATGCCCAGCGCGACCCCGACCTGACCGGGCTGGACTATGCCAACCCCGAAGAGCCCTTCATCAACCCCCTGAAGGCCAAAGTGCGTGAAACGGGGGCGCATGTCGGGATGGGCATGGATACCGACGCCGACCGCTATGGCATTGTCGACAAGGGCGGCGAGTATTACCGCCCCAACCAGATTCTGCCGATGCTGGTCTACTATTTGGGCGTCGAACGCGGCATCACCGGGCGGGTCATCGCCACCCAGACCGGTTCACCGCTTAATGAGGTTTTGGCGGGCATGATCAAGGGCAATGAAGCCAACAAGCCCGCTGAAGGTGCGCTGCCGGGTTATGTATCGCACCCCTTCTACCATCTGCGCATCGGCAAGGCAGAAGACCGCGTTTTGAAACACGCCTTCCTTGTGCCTGTGGGCATCAAGTATATCGAAGAGATCCGCCGCACGGACGATGCTTACAATAACCTCAAGGTGCTACCGGGTAACTGGCGTGACAACATCCTGATCGGCGGCGAGGAAAGCTCCGGGTTGACCTCGCGCGGGCATGTCACCGACAAGGACGGCTCATGGGCCAACCTGCTGGTGCTGGACATGCTGGCATACTTTGGCACGCGCCCGGAGAAGCCGCTGAGCACGATCACCGAGATCTGGGAGCACATGGTCAGCTTGCCCGGTATGTGGGAGAGCTTTGGCTGTTCGGATGACCCGCTGTCAAACGCCGGGCGCACCGACGTGGATGCCCCGCTGGAGGCAAAGGAAGCCTTTATTGACTATTACCTCGACCTGCCGCTGAACCACAGGCCTGAGGACTGCAAGGTCGCCGGGTTGGCGATCAAGTACCTGGGCGGCACGCGCTATGACCTGGCGGAGATGCAGTTCATCGATGCCAAAGGCAACGACCAGCACTACTTGCGGGTGCGTTCCTCAGGCACCGAGCCGATCAACCGCATTTACGTCGAAAGCTCGGACCCTGAGATCGGGCGGCGGTTGATGGCTGAAGCGCTCAGGCGGCTGGAAGTGCTGACCGTTGATGAGATCCGCCGCGCCCATTCCGAATGGCGCCTGGTGGACATGCTGGCACAGACCCGCCTGACCCCCGACCTGTTGATCGCTGTCATGGAGACGATCAAGCAGAACGGCTGGCAGAAAGCCGACATCCTGGCCAAACTGCAGAAGATGATGCTGGTTCTCGAGAACCGCAACCGCAAAGTCGCAAAAGCCTGGGTGGAGGTCATGCAGTAGGGCGGGGTAACTCGAATTGCAGAACTTTGTTGGGGAGGGTTTGCATACCCTCCCCTTTTTTTATCATAGTGAAAGATCCTTTCAGGATGGGTTGATGGCGATCAAAAGGGGACCACAGGTGGGCAAAAATTCATTGCCTTATTTAAACTGCCTTCAACTCTAAGCTTGCAGCTTTAACTTTTGCACTATAATTAGCCAAAATACCGCGCGAGAGGTTGTGCATTTGCTGGGTAACAGGCGAGGGTTCTACTTCATCAGGCTGGCGCTAAAAGAGGCTTTCTCAAACCGTGTCCTCCTCAAACCTGCCTTGACCCTCCTGTTTGGCGCGCTTCTCCTACTGTTCATCTTCCTTGTTCCCCTCAACATGGTCATCTTTTTCCTGGACCGCGACCCGCTGGCGCTTGCCCTGATCGGCTTTCTCTGTGCTGTGCTGCTCTATGTGATGTTTGTTTGGGCGGATGTCAGCTGCCTGGCCAGCGCAGCCATCTTTGACGACCTGCAGACCCAGACCCAGCCTGACCCGACCTCCGCCCGACTGGCACGAAAAAGCGGCTGGCGCGAGGTGCTGCGGTTTGACCTGGCTTATCCCTCATTATCCCTGCGTGCCCGTTCGGGCAGCAAACCGCGTAAAGTACTCTCAGGGGTGGAAGGCAGCGCCGACCCCAAAGCCTGGCTTAAGGGGCTCTACCTGGTCAAGCCGCTGATCGCGCTGGAACGCCTAAAATTAAAGGACGTCCCGGCGCGCATCCAGGACATGGTCTCGCGCAACCTGTTACGCTTTGACCCCGCGCTGGTGCGAGTGCGGCGTATCACATTTTGGCTCAGCCTGCTTTTCATCATCCTGGGCATTGCCGCCGGCACGCTGGTGGCGATCCTGCTCACCCCGGAGGGCATCAAACCAGTCACACAGATCATGCTGGCAGGCAGCCTGGGCCTGGTGGCGGGCGGGCTGGTCGCCCTGCCGGGTGCGGCGCTGAACGCCTATGCCCGCATGATCTACCACACGGCGATCTACCGCTGGGTGATCAACGTTGACCAGGCTGGGGCTTCCCAAACCGCAGCCCAGATCCCGGATATTCTCGCCCAGACCCTCAACCGGCAATTCCAGGGACAATAAATGGCACAGCGGCGCGAAATTCTTACCTGGCAGGACGTGGATCAGATGATCGACCGCCTGTTGGGGCAATTCAAAGAAACCTACGACGCCATGCTGATGATCACCACCGGCGGCATCGTCCCGGGAGGCCTTCTGGCGGACGCCATGAAGCAGCAGACGTTGATGGTCGCCTCGGTGGACTTTCCTGCCGAGATGGAAGCGGTGAAAGACAACCGCCTGCTGGCCTGGCCGCTTTTCCTGCAGTTCCCACCCGAAGAGAAGCTGGCGGGGCGGCGCATCTTGATCGTGGATGACGTGTGGGGCTCGGGGCGGACGATCACCGCGGTCAAAAACCGGGTGAGCGCTGCCGGCGGCATTCCCTACACCTGCGTGCTGCATTTCAACCCCTATCGCAACCTGTTTGGCTCTTTGCGGCCCGATTATTTCGCAGAAATGACCGATGCCCACATCATTTACCCGTGGGAGATCGCCCGCGGCATGCATGGGGCATTGATATGAACACAGATCGACCAAATCAATCATAAAGGAGTTGTTTGATGGAAAAAAAGATCCGCTGGTATGACTACATAACGATCAATATCTATTTCTTTGCACTGACCGCACGCAGCCAGACGCTGACACCGCTGATCCTGCCGCTCTTGGTGCAGCAGTTCATCGGTGATGAGACCAAAGGCACGGCCTACGGCAATATGCGCCTGTGGTCGCTGATGATCGCGCTCTTGGTGCAGGCGCTGTTCGGACTGCTATCGGACCGCAGCACTTCGAAACTGGGCAAACGCAGACCCTACATCATGGCTGGCGCACTGCTGGAAGTGTTGATCTACATTGCCATCGGCGTCATCGCTTCGACGCTCGAAGGCACGACCGGTTACTGGGCACTATTCGGCGCGATCATGGTATCGATGGTCTTTTCGAACATTGCGCACGGTGCCGCGCAGGGCTTGATCCCTGACCTGGTGCCCGAAGACAAACGCGGGCGCTTCTCGGGCTTCAAGGCGCTGTTTGAACTGCCCGCCCCGTTGATCTTCGTCTCGTTCGTGATCAGCAAAATGGTCTCCGCCGGCAATATCTGGGGTGCGCTGATCGTTTTGATCATCGTGGTGGTGGCGTGCATGCTGCTGACCATGCTGGTACGAGAGACACCTCAACAGCAGGCACCCTTCCCGATGGACTGGAAGGCGTATGGCGGGCTGGTTTTGATGACCGCGGTCTTCACGCTGGTCATTTTGGGGGTCGGGCAGCTGGTGAAACTGGCGATCGGCTGGGCGGATACCCTGCCGCTCACCCAGGGCTTCGTGGTGACAGCGATCGCCGGCGTTTTGGGAATGGCGGTGGCGGTGGGGATTGGCGTCTGGGCCAGCCTCAAGATCAGCCTGGGCAGGGATGCCAGCCGCAACTCGTCGTTCGTGTGGTGGGTGATCAACCGCCTGGCGTTCCTGGTGGGTGCCACCAACCTGGCGAGTTTTGTGTTGTATTTCATCCAGGAACGCTTCCCTGAGATGGCTGGCGCAGCAGCGGCCGGACCGACCGCCATGCTGACCATGTTCGTCGGGGTGGCGATCCTGATCGCCTCGCTGCCGGCAGGCTGGCTGACAGATAAGTTCGGCAAGAAGCCATTGGTGGCATTTGCCGGGCTGCTCTCGGCAGTGGGCACCATCCTGGTGGTTTTGGCGCCGGGCATGACGATGCTGTATGTCGGCGGGCTGCTGATCGGCATTGGCATGGGCATTTTCTACTCCGCCAACTGGGCTTTGGGCACGGCGATCGTGCCGCCCGAGCAGGCGGGGCGCTACCTGGGATTGTCCAACCTGGCGGGGGCGGGTGCCGGGGCGATCGGTGCGTATATCGGCGGGCCGATCGGCGACGGTAAGGGATACATTTTGCTGATGGGCATCTTCGGGTTCCTGTTCCTGATCTCGACCTTTGCCTTGTTCGGCATCAAGGAGCCGGCGAAGGTGGTTGGCGAGTAGTGTTTTCTGGTTTATTGAGAAGGCAGGTGCCGGGTACGGTGCCTGCCTTTTTTTGGGGGGTATGGTCATCAGGCAGTAGGGTGCGTTCCGGGTTTGAACGCACCAATTATTGTTGGCATTGTAATGGTGCGATCAAAAAAGCGACAGACAGTAGGGTGCGTTCCGGGTTTGAACGCACCATTATTGATGGCAATGTAATGGTGCGATCAAAGAAGATCGCACCCTACTTATGGGCTTATATAGTGCGATCAGGTAGGGTGCATTCCGGGTTTGAACGCACCAATTATTGATGGCAATGAAATGGTGCGATCAAAGAAATTCGCACCCTACTGCACTGCAAACCGCACCAATAACACCGTCCCCTACTTTTTTTGCCTATTGAATCTTTTTCTAAAAGTTGTACAATATATTTAACTCACAAGCCTGACCCATCACGCCCTCATTGCACCCCGGCCGGTTGTTAATTTCTACGCACCTTCAGGAGGTTAATGATGAAAAAGAATTTTGGTATCGTCCTGGCGATCGCCCTTGGGCTGTCTGCCTTGTTGCTCACAGTTGCCTTCCAGGCGGGTTGGGTAAGAGCCAGCCAATCCCTGGAGGAGCGCAGCGGCGCACCTACCATCGTTTCGTACCAGGGACAGGTGTGGGATGGGACCACTCCTTACGATGACTATGGCTACTTTAAATTCGCCATCGTAAATAGTGTCAACACGATCGTGTGGTCCAATGATGGGTCAACATCTGAACCTGTGATGGCGGTTGAATTGCTGGTAAACAATGGGTTTTTCAGCATTAACCTGGGGGATATAGACGTGGGGGGTATGATGCAACCTATCCTGGCAACAACTTTTACTGACCCGAACACCCGCCTGCGGGTCTGGTTCAGCCCGGATGGTGTGGGGGCTTTTACTCAATTGCCTGACCAGAAGATCGCCGCCGTGCCCTATGCCCTGCAATCACAATATGCCAGTGACGCTGACAAGCTGGATAACAAGCATGGCAGCGCTTACCAACTGCGGGTAAGCGTGGTCTGCCCGGAGAATTATGCCTTCCAGGAGATTGACGAATGGGGTGATGGCGTGTGTGTACCCATCGAGCACCGCCCGGTTTACAGCCTCACCACGGTAGGGGATGATGGGAGGGATAGCTTTGTACCTTCGGTTGCCATTGGTGTGGATGGACTACCTCTGATCAGTTTCTTCAGCGGTGAGGATGCAACCCATGGCGGGCTGCATGTGATGCATTGCAGAACCCTGGACTGCACTCTTTATGATATTTTCAAAATTGACACCGATTCGGATTACGTCGGGCTGCTAAGTACCATCGTTATCGGGCAGGATGGCCTGGGCTTGATCGCTTATGCGGACGTGACCAATAATCAATTGAGGGTCGCCCATTGTGCAAATGTCTCTTGTTCGGAGGCTGATAGGATAAGTATTGTTTATTCCGGGGCTGGTGGATACTCACTGTACAACCTTTCTGCAGCCATCGGTGTAGATGGATACCCATTGATCGGGTTTTTAGTTGTTAAGTCTGCTGCGAATGATCTATTGTATGTCGCTCATTGTAATGATGTTTCTTGCACGAGTCTTTCGACACCTGTGCAGATATATGCCGCTGATTCAATTGCCTATGAAATTTCGCTGACCATCGGCGCAGATGGGATTGGGCTGCTCTCTTTTCATAATAACACGACCGGCGATCTGCGCACAGCGCATTGTGGCAATGTCGCCTGCACTGCAATGACCGGGATGAGCATCGCCAGTCCAAATGAGGGGGTAGATAACTCCATCACCCGTGGTAATGATGGCCTGGGACTGATCGCTTATTACAGTGAAAGCGCCAGTGCCTTGAAAGTGGCGCATTGTAACAACATTACCTGTAGCTCAGCCACTTCGGTCATTATTGATACTATAGCCGGAGGTATTGCGGGCAACTGGCCTGCCATCACCATCGGCTCGGATGGGTTGGGATTCATCGTTTATGACGCATTTGATGGTTCTGACCAGATCCTCAAGGTGGCACACTGCATTGATGTCACCTGCTCAGGCGCAGTTACCTATGTGATCGATAAAATGGTGAAAACATCCAACGCCGGGATCCCTTCTGTCACCATTGGCACGGATGGCATGCCGATCATTGCCTATTATGATGGGTACTCAACCGACCTTAAGGTGATGCATTGTTCGAATAATTTCTGCCTGCCCTATGTCAGGAGCCACTGATGAAAAAAAATATCATTGCCTTGTTGATCATTTTATTCCTGGTGGGCTCCGCCCTGGCATTTGTCGGGGTTGTTAAAGCTCAGGAACGAGCTTTCACCCTGCCCTGGTCGGTGATCGGCTCGGGCGGGATGGGCGGCACGGCGGATGGTTACACCATCCACTCCACCCTGGGCCAGCCGGTGGCGGGTGCGGTGGACGGCGGTTCCTACCACCTCACCTCCGGCTTCTGGACCGAAGTTTGGGAGTCTGTGGTGGAGTTCTTCAATTTCCTGCCGCTGATCGTGCGGTAGGATGCGGTTGACAGTTACAACAGGTAAGGGCGAAGCATCCCTTAAATAACTATCTCGTCAAATAAGTGAGTTGAGTAAGGATGCTTCGCCTCTACAGGATCGGTAGACGGCTGTCATCCAGGTTACTTTCCTTTGGCTGGTGCCATCCAGCGCGACCTGCATAAAGTGAAGTGAGGGTGTTCATGCTTTCTGTTTTGTG
>ENA-UOUL01001771-UOUL01001771.1-bioreactor-metagenome-genome-assembly--contig:-NODE-1771-length-28131-cov-7.820133_pt1 | contig 28131 bp, 26 predicted proteins | sample MGYA00249838_ERZ747220 | MGnify/ENA primary metagenome ERZ747220 (study PRJEB28778, sample SAMN05720191) | bioreactor metagenome | isolation source: Anaerobic biogas reactor | place: USA:Washington...
CTTCACCGGCCGCCAGGAGGTCGTCCACTATCTGGAGGGCCTCCTTTTCTTTCATGTTGGCCATGGCTTCGACTAGTGGATGAGACACCGCGGCTCCTTTCGTAACCAAAGCACTACGCTCCCGAGGGTAGTCTGATCCCCAGGCACGAAGTCCCTACCCGGCTGACTATACAAGACGCCGTCGGTGAGCGCAAGAAACTTGTATAGAGGGTGTGATATCGTCTCAGACAGCGAATCACTAGACAGGTTCAAGAGTGGTTGTGGCTGTCACGTGTATGGAACGCGGTGATCCGTCGCGACGAATCACCTTTGTCGGGATGGAACCTAATCCATTCTCTGCTGCGGGAGAATTCTCAGGTTGAGTATGGTACGAGCGGAGCACCTTGGGATAAGCGATGGGCCGGAGGAGACACAAACGGCCACGGATGATTTGCCTGCATATCAGCGCATAACCGCGGTGCTGGCCGATCGCATATCCTCCGGCGTCTACCCGCCTGGAAGCCGCCTGCCCTCTCAGTCGGAATTGAGCCGGGAGTTCGAGGTGAGTCCCATGACGCTACGGAGGGCGCTCACCATCCTCGAGCATCGAGGATTCATCGCCGGTGAGAAGGGACGCGGTATGTACGCCCGCTCGCCTAATCTGAGCGAATCGACGTTCAGACTCGATTCTCCCGTGGGCGAGTGGTTGGACGAGTCGGCGGAGATCCGGCTCCTGTCGGCCGAGATGACGAGGGCCGACGAGAAGGTCGCCGAGATGCTTCATGTACCGCTCGGCGAGCGCGTGATCTACTTGCGACGACTCGTCCTCTACAGTGACAGCCCAGCCATGTATCACAGGGAATACATAACCTACGATCCAAGGCGTCCTTTTGTCGAGTCGCAATTGCAGCTCACCTCGCTGCACGCCTTTCTGGATTCCGGCAGGGCGCAGCGCTTTCCGCGGGGGGAACTGACGTTGACGGCAGTGAAGCTGGACACAGAGAGCGCGGAGGTGCTCATGCAACCTGAGGGGGCCTTGGCTCTCTGTCTCGAGCACGTCTTCAAAGACGACGACCGCACGCCGGTCAGCTGGGGCTGGTTTCTTCTGCGTGCCGAGCTGTTTCGGTTGCGAGCACGATTGGGACCCGAGTAGAACGGAACTCGAATGACACGACCAGCCACTCTTGACGGACTACGCCTGGCCATGATCGAGCTGGATGAGCGGCGCGCGCTCGAGCTCACGACTCAGCTTCTCGAGACTGGTGTAAGTCCACAGTCCATTCTCAACACCTGCCAGCAGGCGCTGCGGGTGGTGGGCGAGCGCTACGAGCGCCAGGAGTACTTCATCTCCGGCCTCATCATGGCGGGTGAGCTGTTCACGGAGGTGCTCGATCTGGCCCAGCCGGCCTACCCGCAGTCTTCTGACAGGACTTCCGCAGGCACGATCATCCTGGGGACGGTCGCCAAAGACATCCATGACATCGGTAAGAACCTTTTTGCCATGACGCTCAAGGGCTTCGGCTTCGAGGTCATCGACCTGGGCGTGGACGTTTCCCCGGAGCGGTTCTTGGAGCAGACCCTCCGTTCACAGCCTGATGTGATCTGCCTATCGGGCCTGATCATCGCCGCGATCGACAGCATGAGAGACACCGTCCGGCTCATCCGTGCAGCGGAGAAGGAGTTGGGGTATCGACCCCCCGTAGTGCTCGGTGGCGTGATCGTCGACGGCAGGGCCTGCGAGCACGCCGGAGCGGACTCGTGGAGCACAGACGCCATGGAGGGCATGCGCCTCTGCCAGAAACTGGTAGCCCGCGCCAAGGGCTGACCCTCAGCGCGGGCTCCATGTCCCGCGTCAGACGCCGCTCACCGCGGCGCCGAGGAATCGCTACATCAAGACGACGGGCTTGACGACCGTCCCGTCGTGCGATGAGGCGAAGGCTTCATTGATCTGCGCGAACGGGAAAGTCCCAACGATCTTGTCCACCGGCAGTTTGCCCTGCTTGTACCATTCGATGAGCTTGGGAATGAAGACCCGGGGCACAACGTTGCCGCCCATGACGAACTGGATCCGGTTGCCCTTGGAGAGCATGATGTGCGGGCTGCCACCGAGCGTCTCCTTGTCGGCCGCCGCGCAGACTCCGAACACACCACCGGGCAGAAGGGCCGGTGCAGCCACTTCCCACATGGCGCTCGCACCCGAGCTGTCGAACGCATAACGGACTCCGCCCTCGCTGATCTCCATGACACGGGCCACCACGTCTTCAGTCTTGGCGTTCACCGTGTGGGTGGCTCCAAGCTCCAGGGCCAGTTCCAGACGTTTGGGGTTGCGGGCAACGGCGATGATCGGGTAGGCCCCGGCCAACTTCGCAGCCATCACCGCAGCCTGACCGACTCCACCCACGCCGAGGATGAGTATGCCGTCGGCCGGGCCTGTCTGCAGCGCGCTGATCACACCCCCGGCGCCTGTCATGACCCCGCACGGGAGTGCGGCGAGGATCTCAGCGGGCAGCTCGTTGTCGACCTTGACGAGGCAGTTCTGATGAACGAGGGAGTGGTTGGCGAACGATGACTGCTGGAACCACGACCCCGAGATCCATTCGCCATTGAGCTTGATGGTCGGCGAACCGTCGAGCCGCTTTCCGCCGAAGAGCAGCTGGAACGCGTTGTCGCAGACATACCGGTGGCCCGAGAGGCAGGTGGGACACACCATGCAGGCCGGCCAGGAGAGGATGACCCTATCGCCGGGTTTGACATAGTCGACGGCCGAGCCGACTTCTTCCACGATCCCGACTCCCTCATGACCGACCACGGCCGGCATGGGGACCATGACCTGCATGTTGGCGTCGGTGTGGCAGACACCCGTCGCCTCCAGGCGCACGTATACCTCATCGGGGCGGAGGTCGTCGAGTTCGACCTCCTCGAGGGTATACGGGCCGCCGACCTCACGGACGACCGCAGCGGTTGTCTTCATACCCATTCTTAGCTCCTTTCTTTTGATCACCCTCCGGCCATGAGAAGAAAGACCAGTATCTCATCACCATCAGCGAGACAAGTGGACTCTTCGCGCAGGTCGGTTTCGAGGTTGCGGGAGACGGTGACGCTTCGCGAGAATGACTGCTGCGAGGCATCCCATACCCAGTCGGGCAGCTTCTCTTCCATGGTGGGGCCGACCTCAACGAGAAGATCTCTGTAGGTCGCTCCGGCCGGTAGGTCCACGGTCAGCGACGGCTGACCCATGCGGTCTCGAAGCAGACCCAGAAAGCTCATGGTCACACGCATGTCACAGGAGTCTCCCACTCTGTGCGGACTCGCCGCCCTCACTTCCGGCCCCTGTACCGGCGTACAGGCACACATCAGATGTCGGACACGGCTCTGCTCAAGTTGTATCAGATTTGCCCGGGCGCGTCTATGAAAGGTATGCGGCCGGGGGCGTGGGCGGAGGCTGGGCGGCCAGCCGTTCCACGGCCTCCGTGTACCTGGTGAGCCTGTCGGTGAGATCCGTCCGTCCGGAGTACGCCCCCTCCACGGCGAGAAACAAGAAGAGGGCAGTCCATAACACGTCCTTGGTCGAGTAGCGATCGTCCCACGACACACGCATGACCATGTTCTCGACAGCGCCCAACAGTCCGAAAGCAACGAGTTCGTCCGGGACCGGCAGAGCTGTCTGCCCCTGCTCCCTGAGGCGTAGGAGGTCCTCCAACGTGGCACGGGTCATGCCCCCATACGACTTCTCCACCACCTTCTGCATGTCGCACTCTTCCTGCAGCGCCTCGGAACGCACCAGACAGAGCAGATCGGGGCTCAGATTGCGCATGCCAAGATAGCCATGGGTCCGGGCCAGCTCCCGGGCGGCCGGGTCGGGTTCGTCGACCAACCCACCCGCGAGAAAACTGTGCATCCACTCGACGAACAACCCATAGGATTCCACAAAGAGGTCAAGCTTGGAGGCAAAATGTCCGTAAAAGACCTGCGGGGTGACCTCCGCCTCTTTGATGATGTCGGTGACCCGGGTGCGCTTGTAACCCCTGCGGGCGAACAGCCGCGCGGCCACCACCAAGATGGAGTGCCGCACGTGCTCGTTCTGCTCGGCCACCAGATCCACATCGGTGGCGCCGGCGGAGGCTATCTGGGCCGCCATCCGCTCCTTGATGGCCGTCAGGGGAAGACCTTCCGCCTTGAGCCGCACGATCTCCTGCAGCAACGCAAGATGGCGGTCGGTGTAGATGGCCCGGCTCGCCGCGGCCTTCTGCGCCTCAGGGAGCATCCCCTCACGCACGTAGAAGTAGATGGTGCTGCGAGGAACCCCACTCGCTCTTTCGAGCTCGCTGATGGTCAGGGCCTGCATAATCAGCGATGATGACAGCACACGGACCCACTCGCAAGCGAGGAAGCCCATGGATTGCAAGAAAGAAACGAATCTGCAGCGGTGTAACTGCAGCTATTCGCCCTGCTCACGCAAAGGCGTCTGCTGCGATTGCATCGCCTACCATCTCAAGAGCAGGGAGCTGCCGGCCTGCGCGTTTCCGGCCGATGCCGAACGCACCTACGACCGCACTTTCGAGCATTTCGCCCGCTTGGTCGAGAAGGGGGAGGTCTAGGAAGCCGCCCCCGTGCAGCGGGGCGAGGCACCGTCAGTCGACCGGCCCCTCGCCCTTTCTGTCGCGCCCGGTGGGGCGTCTCGAAGCCGCCGTCCAGCTGGCCCCCGCCGCCGCCACGACTATGGCGGCGATCGCCGCGATCTCCCGGTAGGCCAGGCGTTGCGACAGTATCAAGAACCCCATCAGCGCCGCGATGGCCGGCTCTATGCTGAGAAGCACGCCGTAGGTGGATGCCCGCACCCGCTTGATGGCGGCCAACTCCAGGAAGTAGGGGAGGGCAGAGGAGAGCAGGGCGACCACCAGACCCAGCAACAATGCGCGGCCGTACCCGACGACCTTGACACCCGTCGCCAGCCAGATGGGAGTGATGATGACCGAGGCTCCCAGGAGCATGAGCACAGTCACACGCAGCGGCTCCATGCGGCTGACGGTCCGCTTGGCGATCAGGATGAATGCGGCCCAGCAGAGAGCGGCACAGAGCGCAAAGACCAGTCCCACGGTTCCGACGGAGCCTTCCGGCCTCGCCAGCAGACCGATGCCCAACGCAGCCAGGACCACCCAGAGGACATCCATCCATCTGCGAGACCCAACCACGGCCACGCCCAACGGGCCAAGGAACTCAACCGCCACCACGAGCCCCACCGGAGCACGGCTGATGGCCTCGTAAAAGCAGAAGTTCATGGCCACCAGACTTATCACGAGCGCTGCCATGAAAAGCCGGTCGCCCTTTGCCGGCAATCGCACCAGACGTGGGCGCGCCGCCGCCAGCAGCAGAGCCGCCAGTACGGTGCGCAACCAAAGCGCTTCGACCACCCCGACCGAGTCGATGACCATCACAGCCACGGCAGACCCGGCCTGCATCAGCAGGCCCACCACCACTACAAGCAGTACGGCGGTCGCGGAATCGCGGCGGGTGACTATGGACGTTGACGACTCTGTAGTACTGTGCATCACATGAAGTTACCTCACGGACGGTCCCATGACCTCGTGCAGGCATAGCCCCGAGACCAAACGGGTAGATGGATTCAGGCGCCGCCCGTGGGCGCCCGTAGACTAGAACGGACCTGGGCACAAGGATGACGGGGATGGCTTTCTCGGCCGACCAGGATCGTGACGACCATAGCAGCAAGGCACACGAGGACACCTCGGGGCGCTGCGCGCCGAAAACCCCTTCCGACATCCCCGATGGTCACGCAAGCTTTCTAGCGAACATCACCGAACCCTACGCCTATTGCCGGCTCGTGCGCGACGACAACGGGACGCCCTGCAATTGGGTCGTTCTTGATGCCAATGAGCCTCTCATGGACCTCCTCGACGTCCCCGACCTGGCCGGCAAGACATTCTCGGAGGGGGATCCCCGGCTGGGCGAAAGCATGGCCGATGCGCTCGAGACATGCGCGCGGGTCGTGACTTCCGGCAGAGCAGAACGGGTCGAGAGATACCTCCCTCACCTGAAGAAGTGGCTGCTCATGAGGATCATGAGCCCTGCTCCCGACCGTTTTCTGACCGTCTTCGAAGACATCACAGAACTCAAGCAGATCGAAGAAGCTCTCCGAGTGACCCAGACGACGGTGGATTGGGCGCCGGACCTCGTGCAGTGGATCGATTCGAACGGCAAGATCGTATATGCGAACGAAGCCAACTCCCGACTGCTCGGCTACTCGCGCGAAGAGCTGCTCGGTATGCACATCTGGGACCTCGATCCGGACTACTCACCCGAGAGGTTCTATAAGGACTGGGGCAGCGTCCTGGCTCGAGGTACCCGGCTGAAAGAGACCACCCTGAGGGGCAAGGACGGCCGTGAGCACCCGGTGGAGGTAGCGTCCACCAACATCGACATCGGGGGGGAGAGGCACGGGGTAACGTTCATCCGCGACATCGCGGAGCGCAAGGAAACCGAAGAGGCGCTCACACGCATGCGGTTTTCGCTGGACCACATCGGAGATTATCTGGTCTGGCTGGACAGGACCGGGCGGATAGTCGAAGTGAACGAGTCGACATGCCGCGCGCTTGAATACACGCGCGAAGAGCTCCTCGGCATGACCATCTTCGACATCGACCCCCTCAGCAATGCCTACGGCAGCACCCGCGAACAGGGCCTGGAGGCCTATGTCGGCGCGTGGGAGCGATACAAAACGCTCGGTGGCGGCCTATACCCGACCGTACACCGCGCAAAGAGTGGTCGGCAGATACCGATCGAGGCCAACATCACTTTCGAGTCCTTCGGCGGCGAGGAATACCAGTGCTCGTTCTGTCGGGATATCTCCGAGCGCAAGGCTCTCGAGCAGTCGCTTCGTGCGACCCAGATCTCGGTGGATCGGTCACCCGACCTGATCTATTGGACCGATGAGACCGGACGTATCGTCTACGCCAACGAGGCCACCCGCCGGCTGCTCGGCTATTCCGCGAAAGAACTCGAAAGCTGTTATCTGTGGGATTTCGACCCGGATCTCTCGCCCGAGGCATACCAGGCTGCCTGGAAAGAGGCTGCCGAGATACACGAGGCGATCTACCAAGAGGCAGTGCTCGTCGCGAATGACGTGAGCCGGCACGCAGTCGAGATCACGTACAGCCTGATCGAGTTGCAGGACAGGCGTTTGGCGGTCACGTTCGCTCGAGATGTGACCGATCGCAAGAAGACTGAGGAGAAGCTCCGGCGCAGCCAGCACGCGCTCGACCGCATCCGCGACTATCCCATGTGGGTGGGCCCCGGCGGAGCGATCGTAGAAGTGAGCGAGTCGACCTGCCGGGCTCTTGAGTACCCGCGCGAAGAGCTCATCGGCATGACCATCTTCGACATCGACCCGAACGTCTATCGAGACGCCACAGACGAGTCGGGACGTGAGATCTCGTCGACCTGGGGGAAGTACAAGGTCGGCGACTCCGTACTTTTCGAGACACAGCACCGCACCAAGAGCGGCAGGCTGGTCCCGGTGGAAGTGGGCGTCAGTTTCGTGGAATTCGGCGGCGTGGAGTACCAGGCCTCTTTCTGCCGTGACATCTCCGAGCGCAAGCGCCTGGAGGAGTCGCTTCGGGCCACCCAGGTCTCCGTGGACCGGGCGCCCGACCTTGTCTATTGGGTCGACGAAGCGGGCTGTTTCGCGTACGTGAACGAGGCTGCCTGCGAGTTGCTCGGATACTCCAACAAGGAACTGGAGTCGCTCCGCCTCTGGGATATCGCTCCCGACCTCTCACCCACGTTGTTCCGTGACAGCTGGAGTGAGATGACCGTCGATGGCGAAGCCGCCTACACCGAAGCCACCCTCCTGTCACGAGACGGCCAACGGCACGAGGTCGAGATCACTCGCACCTTCGTGGAGTTGGAAGGCAGGCGCCTAGCAGTGATGTTCGCCCGCGATGTGACCGAACGGAAGAAGACAGAGGAGCGGCTCCGACTCACTCGATACGCCCTCGACCGCATCAGTGACTACCCCATCTGGGTGGCGCCCGGCGGGCGCATAGCAGAGGTGAGCGAGTCTACCTGCCGTCAGTTGGGTTACACCCGCGAAGAGATCCTCGGCATGACCATCTTCGACATCGACCCGGCCGCGCCACGAAGCGAGCAACACATACCAGGGCAAGAGCTGGCCAAAGCGTGGGAAGACCGCAGAGAAGGTGATTCGTTCGTTTTCGAGACGACGCACCTCACCAAGAGCGGCGTGGCCATCCCGGTCGAGGTGAGCATAAGTTTTGTGGACTTCGGCGGCGTCGAATACCAGTGCTCGTTCTGCCGCGACATCACCGAACGCAGGCGTATCCAGGAATCCATCCGCTTGACTCACTACTCGGTCGATAATGCGTCCGATCTCATCCACTGGCTGGACCCCACCGGAAAAGTCGTGTTCGCGAACACCGCGGCCTGCGAAAAAAATGGCTATTCACTGGAGGAGTTCCAGAAGTTACACATCTGGGCTCTCGACTCCAACGTGACCGCCGACGACTGGCCCGGCATCTGGGAGCGTCTGCGGGGCAAGGAACCACACACGATAGAAACCATGGGCAGGTCGCGGGACGGCACCACGTATCCAGTGGAAGTCTCCTCTCAACGCATCGAATTCGAAGGTAAAGAGTACGCGGTCTCGTTCAGCCGCGACATCACCGAGCGCAGGCAGGCGGAGCAAACGCTGCGCGAGAGCGAGGAGCGCTACCGGCGGCTGTTCGAAGTCGAGTCGGACGCGCATCTTCTCGTGGACGACGAGGACTACACGGTGCTCGAAGCCAACAAGGCGGCCGTCGCTCTCTACGGCTACAGTCGCGATGAGTTGCTCGGCATGAGCCTGCTCGACCTCTCCAACGAGCCGGAAGCCAGCAGATCGGCAACGAAGCACCCCTCGCTGGAGATACCCCTCCGCTGGCATCGCAAGAAGGACGGCTTCGTGTTCCCGGTCGAGGCGCGCAGCCACCAGTTCGAGTGGAAAGGCCGCCCGGTGCACGTCATAGCCATCCGCGACATCACCGAACGCAAGCGGACTGAAGAATCACTCTTGCTGATACAGCACGCGGTGGAGCAGGCCAACGAGATGATGTACTGGCTGCGCCCGGACGGCAGCTTCGTGTTCGGCAACAAGTCGCTCTGCTCACTACTCGGCTATACCCTCGAGGAGTTGCAGCAGCTCCATGTCTGGGATGTCGTCCCCGGTGGCGAGCCGGAGCCGTTCAGCCGAAGATGGCAGAGGATCCAGCAGATGGGCTCGCTCCTTGAAGAAGACACCCTGGTCGACAGGAGCGGCCGCGGGCACGCGGTGGAGATCTCATCCAATATCTACGAGCACGAAGGCAAGCAATATGGTGTCAGCTTCGTCCGCGACATCGAGGAGCGCAAGCTTGCCGAGCAGTCGCTTCGCGACAGCGAAGAGCGGTATCGGCAGCTTTTCGAGCTGGAATCGGACGCTCTGGTGCTGGCAAGCGATGACTCGAGAGAGATCTTGGAGGTCAACGCGGCCGCCGTCTCGCTGTACGGCTACAGCCGGGCGGAACTCCTCTCCATGAAAGACACTGACCTCTCCGCCGGCCCTCAGAACGTACAAGCGACCGGCGACCCTACCGATGGCGGTGTGCCACCCATCTATCACCGCAAGAAAGACGGATCGGTCTTCCCCGTCGAGGAACGTGTGGGGCACTTCGAATGGAAGGGCGGCACGGTGCACGTAGCCGCGATACGGGATATCACACAACGCGTGCGGAGCGAGACCGAGCTCAAAGAGTCGCGGCAGATGCTGCGCCAAGTGCTCGATACCGTGCCGCTGCGGATCAGCTGGAGAGACCGGGATCTGCGCTACATGGGCTGCAATATCGCGGTGGCTCTGGATGCCCGTCTCCCAGACACCACGGCCATCGTCGGCTTGACCGACTACGACCTCCCCTGGGCCGCCTTGGCCGACCGGAGCCGGGAGGAAGACCTCGAGGTCATCACATCGGGCGCAGCCAAACTGGCGTACTCAGAGACGGTGAACGAGTCCCCTGATGAAATGACCGTCATACGCACCAGCAAGGTCCCGCTACGCGACACCTCCGACCAGATCATCGGCGTGCTCAGCGTCCATGAAGACATAACCGATCGAGTGAAGACGCTGGAGACGTTGCGCGACCGCGAGGATCAACTGCGCCAGGCGCAGAAGATGGAAGCCGTGGGGCGGCTTGCCGGGGGTATAGCGCACGACTTCAACAACGTGCTTACCACGATCATCGGATATAGCGACCTTCTCCTATCGGCGGAGGAATACGAACCCGAGTCTCTGAGAGAAGACCTGACCGAGATCAAGACGGCGGCCGAGCGGGCGGGCAATCTCACCCGGCAGATCCTGGCCTTCTCGCGACGGCAGGCCCTCCAGCCCCAGGTGCTGTCGCTCAACACCATCGTCTCGCAGACCGAGCGCTTGCTCACACGCACTTTGGGCGCCGACATCGAGCTGAAGACGGACCTGAGCTCCGATCTGGGCTTGGTGGAGGTCGATGAGTACCAGTTCGTGCAGATCCTGCTCAATCTGGCAGTGAACGCCCGTGACGCCATGCCCAACGGCGGCACCCTCGCAGTGAAGACCGAGAACGTCGATCTGGACGAAGACTTCTGTCAGACGTACACCGACTGCCATCCCGGCAAACACATCCTCCTCTCGGTCTCCGACACGGGAATCGGCATGGACGCCGATACGTTGGCCCACGTGTTCGAACCCTTCTATACAACCAAGGCCCCGGGCCAGGGGACCGGGCTCGGGTTGTCGACGGTATACGGTGTCGTCGCTCAAAGTGGTGGGACCATCACGATCCAGAGTAAGCCGGGGCGGGGTTCGACCTTCCGCATCTACCTCCCGCGTTTTGATCATCCGGCCATGGAGCCCGAGGGGCAGACGATCCACACACCCACAGCCGACCGGCCGACCGTGCTCGTCGTGGACGACGATGCCACTTTCAGAGCTCTGACTACACGGATCCTCGAGAAGCGTGGCTACCGAGTGCTGCCGGTGGACGACGGCGACCGGGCCGTGGAACTGCTCAAGAACCAGGATACGGCCATACATCTCCTGCTGAGTGATGTGGTGCTGCCCGGCTCTCTCCAGGGAGGCCAGATAGGCCAGATGGCCAAGTCGCTGCGCCCGGGACTCCCGGTGCTGTATATGTCGTCCTATACCCGCGAGACTATCGTGCAGGCGGGGCGCATTGAAGGGAGCGCGCCCTTCTTGGAGAAGCCCTTCACAGCGGAGAGCCTCGCGAATCTGGTCAAAGAACTCCTGGACTCCCGTTAGAGTGGTCTATCTGGATGGTAACGGCACGCGACAGATCTGAGGCGATCACATGACCGAACCGGCTCACGCGGATGCAAGCATTCTGATAGTCGATGACGAACCCAGCATCGTGCGCCTGCTCACCCGCGCGCTCCAGGGCGCCGGCTACACCGCCATCCACGGATACACGGATTCCATGGAGGCCTTGGCTTGGTTGAACGGAGCTATGCCTGATCTCATAGTGCTCGATATCAACATGCCCGGCATGAGCGGATACGACTTCCTGAACGACCTCAGCCAGCGCCTGACCGAAGACACCTTCTTACCGGTCCTCATGGTGAGCGGGATGTCGGAAGCCGAGACACGGATACAGGCCCTTCAGGCCGGCGCTCAGAATTTCCTCACCAAGCCTATCGACATCAAGCTCTTCCTCGCCCACGTGCGCTCCCTGCTCGAGACCCGGTTCCTAAGCCTCCGCCTCAATGAGGTGCGGGGGGTCCTCGAAGAATTGGTCCGCCGCCGCACGGCGCAGTTGCAGCAGGCCCACCTCGAGATACTCGACCGGCTCGGCCGGGTCGCCGAGTACCGCGACGACGCCACCGGACGACATACCGACCGCGTGGGGCAACTCTGCGGGCTCCTCGCTCAAGAGCTGGGCCTGCCCCAAGACAGGGCGACTCTGCTTGCACGTACGGCTCCCCTTCATGACCTGGGTAAGGTGGCGATCTCCGACTCTGTTTTGCTCAAGAGAGGGCCCTTTGACGACTCGGAGCGTGAGGTCATGCGCAAACACTCGGCCTTGGGCGCTAAGCTGCTGAGCGGAGGAACATCCGAGCTCGTGCAGATGGCCGAGGAGATCGCCCTCTTTCACCACGAGCGCTGGGACGGACTGGGCTATCCCTGCGGCCTCGAAGCCGATGAGATCCCGCTCACAGCCCGCATCGTAGCCGTGGCCGATGCTTTCGACGCCCTGATACACGAGCGGCCGTACAAGCCGGCTTGGTCCATCCCCGACGCCCTCGCCGAGATAGAGCGCGAGCGCGGCGGACAATTCGACCCGCAGGTGGTCGACGCCCTTCTGCGGCTCACGCGCGAGAACCGCCTCGACCTCCGCGGGGGTAACGAGCCCATCATCGCGTAGCCGAGTCCAGCCTTCCTCACCTTCATTGCTCGGAGGCCTCAGCTTAGTCAGCACTCCTGCCGATACAGTCAGTGGAATACGTAGCTGAGCGGTATCGAGGAGAGACAAGTGTTCGAGGAAGGCGTGCCCAAGCCGAGAGAGGTCGACAAGCTGTCAGCCGACGTCGAAACCCTCTGCTGCGACTGGCGCCGGATGCGATCCGTCATCGAGAGGCTGACCAGGACGCCTTGGTGGGATCTTCACACCCTCACATGCCTTTTCTGCCATGCCCCGTTTGAGGTGTCCAGGGGCGAATGCAAACACGAGATCGACTGCATCTATGAGCGCTGCTGTGAGATCGTCGGCGCAAAACCACTTCCGCTACCCAATCAAGCGGTGCTTGACGAGTGGAAGCAGCAATCAGAAGAAGAGGAGTCTCAGACTCTTTCGATGTGACACTGGAGAGCGTTCGGACACCTGCCAGCCGGACGCTCTCCAGTGTAGAGCTAACTAGTCGCTGAGCTCTTTGTGGTACTTGAACGACACGGTCAGGCGCGTGCGGAACTCAACGATCTTGTTGTTCTCCAACCGCGCGTCCATCTTGACCACTTCCGCTATGCGGATATCATCCAGAGTCGCGGCTGCCTCCGCGAGGGCCGCCTTCGTTGCCGCCTCCCAGGACTCGCTACTCGTCCCTACCAACTCGATAACCTTGTAAACACCACCGGCCACCGAACACCTCCTCAATAAGACCACTACCGTCCGGGGCAAGCCCCGGCCGCTCACATGCCTTGACTTGTACCCCTCAGATGGGTCGCTTACTCACCCACATCCCGTCTGGCCTGACGGGTTTGCCCAGCGCGGCCGGGCGGTAATACCAAGTGCGGCGTGCGTGAAGAACGAGGAGGGTGGACATGCCCAAAGTCGATATCGGCTTACCAGCACCGGATTTCGAACTGGCGGACTTTCGCGGAGTCCCCTTCAGGCTGTCGGAACGACGAGACACCGCGTACGTCTTGCTGGTCTTCAACCGGGGCTTCAAGTGACCGTTCTGCCGGGAGCACATGGCGCAGTTGCGCCACGACTATCCGAAGTTCGAGGAGTGGGAGACGGCCGTAGTGGTCGTGGGACCGGAAGGTCCTGACGCCTTCGCCTCGTACTGGAGTAAGCACGACCTGCCTTTCGTCGGCCTGCCGGATCCAGAACACACGGTGCTGAAGCTCTTCGGTCAGCAGGTCAATCTGTTCAAACTAGGTCGCATGCCGGCACAGGTGCTCGTTGACAAGACAGGCGTGGCCCGCTTCGCCCATTACGGCCACAGCATGTCGGACATCCCATCCAACGCCGAGATACTCGGCCTGATCGCGTCACTTGAAGGGGAGGGACGAGGGCCGTGCCCAAGATCGCCATCGTCACCGATTCCACCTGCGACCTATCCGAAGCAGCACGTCAGAGATACGTCGCCGCGATGGTCCCGCTGCACGTCACCGTGGGCGGGGTGAGTTACCTCGACAGGGTGGATCTGGACGAAGACGCCTTCTACAGACTCTTCGCCGAGTCGGGCCAGCTGGCGCAATCCTCTCAGCCGAGTGTGGGTGAGTTCTCGAGCGTCTACGAACGGCTTCTGAAAGACAATGACGCGGTCGTCTCCGTCCATATCGCAAACCGTCTGTCGGGCGCGGTGCAGTCGGCGTATCTCGCCGCCGAGACCGTCGATCCGGCGAGGATCCGTGTGATCGATTCCTGCAAGGTCTCCGTCGGCGTGGGGCTCGTCCTCCAAGCCGCCGGCGAGGCCATTGACGCCGGCAACGACTTGGACCAGGTGGTGGCCGCGACCGAGGCCGCCGTTCGCGACACCCGCGTATACAGCACGATCCAATCTTTGGATGCTGCCGTGAGAGGCGGCCGATTGAACCTACACGCCGCCCGCCTGGCCAACCTTGCCGATCTGAAGCCTCTCGTCGTCTTCGATGACGAGGGAGGAGTCCAGACCGACGGCGCACGCATCGGCTTCCAACGCGCTCTTCGAGCAGTGGCCGAACGAGTGGAGCGCTACGCCGCCGGCAGCCCGGTGCGGATGGCCATCTCGCACGCGAACGGGCCCGAGGGCGCTGAGTACCTGAAGGAACGCCTGCTGTCACTGTTCGCTGGACTCGACATCCCGGTGGTGAAGGCGGGAGCGGTGATCACCACCCACGTGGGGCTGGGCACAGTGGCAGTGGCCGTGGAGCGGCGGGGCGAACGATGAAGGTCAGGCAGGCACCGGTCGAGATCGTGGTGAACGACAAGATGCAGCGAGACTATCGATACACGCTGACCACCCCGGCAGGCGACGGCTTCGACCCCGAGTTCGCACCGGAATTGACGCCCCAACAAATGCTCGCGCTGGGAGTGTTCGGGGGCAAGTACATGACCGACTGCCGGGACGAATTCCCCGCTGAGTGGTACGCCGAGGCCAAGCTGTCTCCCGACCAGAAGGATCCCTCGTTGAACTACTTTGGGATCGACGCGTCTTTGCCCCTATCGGAATGGGTGAACCGGGGATGGATCCACCCCGACGACCCACGGGGTTGGTTCCAGTGGTACTGCCGCTATTACCAGGGAAGGCGCATGCCCGATGAGGACGCCCGCCAGATCGGCCGCTGGAAGGCCATGCGCAGGCACATCGCCCAGATCCGCAAGAACTGCCACCCGGGCGATCTCGGCTGCCGCCAGAAGCAGCGTCAAGCCCTCCTGCACTGGGCCTACGACTCCCGGAGGATCTAGATTTTAGACGTGTGACCGGACCGTGGGCAGATATGACCTGAATGTACCAGCCTTCACACATCCCTCGATCACGCCTGTCTGATAGGCCATGTGCTCCGCCACGTAGAAGCCGAGATACACCGGGTAGCTCATCCGGGGCCTGCGCGTCCCGTAGTCCACACCTGCTGCATAGAGCACGGCGGCCGCGCCGAGCCACCGAGCCCCCGGGGCGAAGAGACCGGCTGCCGCCAAGGGCCCCAGGTAGTACCGCACCAGGTGGAAATAGACGAAGTAGAGCGCCGAGAGGTGACCACGCAGCGTCGAGGTCCAGACGGTCCGCACCGGCATCGTGATCCCGGCCCGCCTCAGGCGCGACGAACGACGCGCCCCATCCCAAAGCGAGGGCACCGCACTTGCCCCGAGCAGCCGGGGGTCCCGCAGAAGCAGCGCCACCGAGAGCAGCGCCACCGTGGCCAACGGAGCGGGAGCCACAGCGAAGCGCTTCCGCTTGTCGCGATGCAAAGCGTGGAGCGGCGCCTCAGACGTGCCGTACTCCGCCCGCCGTCGCAGCATCGCCATCAGGTGAGCCCGGTGCTTGTGGCGCACCACCCCTTCCGGAGCGTAGACCAAGTACGCCCCGCCCCCCCGCAGACGCCAGCAGAGATCGACGTCCTCTCCGACCAAAAGGTCCTCCCGTAGGCCGCCCATTTCCTCGTAGGTCGAGCGGCGCACCAGAAGATTGCACGTGGGTACGTAGAAGGTGCTCGGTCCCTGGGCCTCCACGACGAGATGCTTCCCCATATCGAGGGGGGAGGCCGCTTCTTCGTACCGGTCGAGATTCGACTCGTCGAAGTATCCGACGGTGCGGCCCCCCACTGCCCCCACCCGGGCCCACGAGAAGTAGGGCGTGAGCTCCCGGAGCCAGCTTGGGCCGGCGACGCAGTCGCTGTCGATGAAGGCAAGAATCTCTCCCGTTGCCTCGCGGGCAGCCCGGTTACGCGAGTACGAGGGACCGCGATTCTGATGGTTGACGATCAGGCGGCGGCCATGCCGGGCCACCGTCCGTGCGACCGCGCCGGGGTCATCGGAACCGTCGTCCACCACGATCACTTCCGCGCGGTCGCGGGGATAGTCCAACCGGCCGAGAGCACCCAGGCACTCGTCGAGTTCGGTCGCGCGGTCGCGGGTGGGAACGATCACCGTCACACGCGGGGCAAAACCGGGGTCCACTGAGGCCCGCCTCACGTCGAGTATCCCCAGACTGCGCAGGCGTTCGCAGAAGGCGAACACGCGCTCTTCGTCCATGTTGCCCGCCGTCGATAGAGCGGACACTGTGATGCCGCGCCGCGCCGACTCCAAGAGCCGGGCGGCGGCGGAGTTCACGGTGAGAACGGTGAGCGGCGACTCACAGATCAAGCGCCAGGCGTCGCCGGCGGCCGGTTCCAGTCTGACCTCGTCACGCAGAAGGTACTCAAGCGGGATCATGGGAGGTCGCCGGTATCCGCGCCCCCCGCGCTGTGCCCTCCTGAAGGCCGCAGGTGACCCAGCCAACCCTCGTCCCTGAGCACTTGGAGGATCTCGTCGGCCACGGCGTCCGGAGCCGCCCGCACCACCCGGCCTTCACGGCGTTGAACGTTGCCTTCGATGAGCTTCAGGATGCGGTCGAACGCCGGAAGGGTGGGGTCGGGCGCGGCTATGGGGCGGACCCTCGGCCGTTGCGGCCTCGGCCGGCCGTACTGCAACAGACGTTCGGCGCGCCGGACCGCCTCCATCGGGACCCCCAGATCGGCAAGGTCCCAGACGGCGATCTCACCGGTCTGGGCGTCGAGCAGAGCGCGGGCGGTGACCACGGGCCCGGCCGACGAGGCCCCCGCCGGACCGTTGGCGCGCACCGTGGCAACGGCGGGCAGGGCGACCAGCACCCGCTCCGAGAAGCCCCGGTCGAGACCGCGGGTCATCTCCAGGTCTGCTGCGGCGGCGCCGATTTGGCCCGCCGCGGGCCCGGCGGCGGCTGCACGGCCGGCGGGCTTCGGCGCGGCCCCGGTCGCGGGCCTGGCTGCGAGTCGCGCGTCCACCACTTCGGTCACGCAGGGCAGGTCGAGACTCGCCGCCAGAAGCACACCCAGTTGGCCGGCGGCGTCAACGGCGCCTGCGGCCCCCGCCAGCACCAAGTCGGCTCCTGCCGCTTGGACTGCAGCTGCCAGGATGACCGCCTTGGCATTGACGTGCACGCCGATCGCCTCATCGTCCCAGACGCGGACAGCCCGGTCGGCGCCCCGAGCCAGAGCACAGCGCAACCACGGTTCGGCGGCGGCCGGTCCCAGATGCATGACTGTCACCTGGGTACCCGCGTGGGTGGTCTTCAGCCGTAGCGCGAGGTCGAGAGCCCGCTCGGCGGCCGGATCGATCTCGTGCACCAACCACTCCTCGCGCACGCGACCGCTGCGCGGGTCGCGCTCCGGCGCGATCCGCACGTCCGCCCCAAGTCCCAACAGGACGAGAATCCTCATTGGGCGCCTCCTCGGGGCCGGGCGCGCCGGCCAGACCGGGCGGGCCGGCCGGCGGCCGGCGCCGCCGCGCCCGCCACGCTGCTAGGTAAGCCGGTAGCGCACACCATATCCTCCAGGCGGATAGTGCCAATCGAGAGCCTCACGGTCGCAGACCAGGAGGCACGTGCCACACTCCAGGCAGGCCTCGTAGGCGAAGTCCACGCGGTCCCGGTCTTCACTCCACGTGTAGCAGCGCGCCGGGCACGAGAAGGTGCAGGCGCGATGCGGGCATTCCCGACAGAGCTCGGGCCTCGCCACCACGATGTGCGCCTCGGGATGGATGCGGTAACTCACCAGGTCGAAAAGATCGTCGACTATCACAGGTAGCCCCTCCCTCCTCGGTAGAGATCGGTGATAAGCCGGCGTAGCGATACCTCGTCCTTGATGGCCCGGCGGCCCAGCCGGCCGATCCTCTGCTTGGAGCGTCCGTCGGAGCGGTAGAGGTCCTCCATCAGCCTGCTCACCAGCCGGGGATAGACCGTGAACAACCGGTCTTCGTGCATGAAGTCGATCGCCCGGCTCCAGGTCTTGAGATCGCGCAGAACGGGGCTGTCTTTCAAGTCCTCCGCGTACCGGGCGAGACGCTGTGCCGAGAGATCCCCGTCGGAGAGCGCCCCGGCCGCCCTCTCTGCCGCCAACAGCCCGGAAGTCATGGCCAGGTTCATCCCCTCTTGGGTCAAGCCGTTCGTGTAGCAGAATCCGGCCGCGTCACCCGCCACCAGCAGCCCCGCCATCGAGAGACGGGGCACCATGCGCCGTCCCGCTTCGGGCAGCAGGTGAGCCGAGTACTCCACCAACCGCGTTCCCCGCAGCAGCGGCGCCACCGGTGTCGAGGCGACGAAACGCTCCATGAGCTCGTAGGGCGGGATCCTCCTCTCTGTCAGCGAGTCGAGGTGCACCACCAGACCGACCGACAGCGTCTCGGTCTGCGTGTAGAGAAAGCCGCCACCGCGCACCCCTTCCGTACAGCCCAAAAATTCCTGGGTGGCTCCCTCGCGGCCGCTGAGACCGAAACGCTCGTCGATCTCTTCCTCGGTGCACGTATAGAGGGCCCTGACTCCAAGAGCTACCTGCTCGGGCTTGAACCCCTCATGAAGCCCAGCATCCTTGGCGAGCAACGACAGCACCCCGTCGCAGGCGATGACGAGCGGAGCCTCGACGGTGTCGTCGATGCCCGTGACCCGTACCCCCCGCACCGCGCCGTCGCGTACCACCAGGCCCTCGGCCCGGCAGCCGGTGAGCAACGTGACTCCGCCGGCGACGGCCTGCTCCGCGTACCAACGGTCGAAGAGGGGCCGGAACATCGTGAAGGCGGTGAGGGTGCGATCGGAGGTCGAGCCGGCGCCTGCCGAAGGCTGCTCCGAACCGGATGCGGCCTGAAAGACCATGGAGGTCGACGAACCCTCGCCCACCACCGAGAGCACCCTCCTGGTGACAGCCCTCTCCCAAGGAGCGACGGCCCAGAAGCCCGGCACCAACTGCTCCGGCACCGGGCTGTACACCATCATCCCGCCGAACATGTTCTTCGCGCCAGGGTATTCGCCCCGCTCGAGCAGAAGCACCCGTGCGCCCTTACGGGCCAAGCCCAGGGCCGCACTCGTCCCCGCCGGGCCTGCGCCCACGACTATGGCGTCAAAGCTCGCCGCGGGCATCCCGCCACTCCTTGATCTTCTGCACCAGGGCAGGAAGCACCACTTCCAGATCGGCCACATAGCCGACATCGGAGAACCGGAAGATGGGCGCACGTACATCCCGGTTGACAGAGACGATCTTTTCGGCGCTTCTCACGCCCGCGACGTGGTGAGGAGAGCCTGAGATCCCCAGCGCCACATACAGCTCCGGCGATACGGTCCTGCCTGTCTGCCCGATGAGCCGTTCTTTGGGAAGCAGCCCGTCGTCGACCACCGGCCGGGTGGCCCCCACCGACCCCGTAAGAAGTTCCGCGAGTTCTTCCACCGCCTCCAACAGTCCAGCGCTCGCGCTTCCAGAGCCCGCCGCCACGATGCGCCGCGCGTGCACCAGATCCACCGTCCGGGGATCCGGGGGGACGGTCTCCAGATGAACGACCGGCGGCTGCGCGGCTGCCGGCACCGCAAGTACTTCGGGCACGAGGGGCGCCTCCGAGTCCGTTTCCGGCTCGGGGATCCCTGTGAGGTCCAACGTCGCCACAGGGATGGTGCCCGGCGCCGGCACGATCTCCCGCTCCAACCAACCGCCGTAGACACGCTTGACGAAGACGAGAGTGCCCCGCGTCTCGTGCACGTCGCTGCAGCCGACGACGGCTCCCGAGCCCAGTAGGTGAGCCACCAGAGGGGCCAGTTGCCGCCCGAGGTCGGTATCGGCCAGCAGGACGGCCACAGGCTGCGCATCGCGCGCGGACTCCACCTCCGGGCCGGCCCCGGCCCGCGCCGCCTCCGCCACCGCAGCCGCGATCGCCTCCGCGTCGACATATGGTTCGGGCACCCAGGTCACGGGGCGACATCCCACACCAAGTGCCGAGGCGAGACGCAGACCCTCGCTGAGCAGGGGTCCCGCAGCGGGCTTCGAGCCGGCCTCGGTGGTCGCCAAAGCCGGCGGTGGCTCAATAGCCACCAATAGCGGCCCCAGCCTGGACCGCTGCGCCGCCGGCCGATCGCCGGAAGTCATGCCGGTGACTGGACTCACACGCGTTTCCCGGCCATATAGCCTTCGTAGATAGCCATATCGACCTTGCGGGGCGCCACGCAGTCGCCCACGCGGACGAGCTCGGGGACCTTCCCCTTGAGTGCGAAGTAGAGACCGTCGCAGGCGTCGTTGCCCATGGCGGTGACGATGCTGTCGTAGCCGGAGAGCACTCCCCACACGTTGGAGTAGACGTCGAAGCCGTGGACTTCCAGGCCCTTGATCTCCATGACGGCGAAGTCGGGGGTGAGAGTGACGCCCTTCTGCATGAGCCGCTGCCGGCTCAGGTACAGATCCTGCGACGGCCCCAGATCGGAGCCCACGAAGAGCGCCGACGTCACAACATGCACCGTCTTGCCCAGCTCGGCCAGAAACTCCGCCGTGGCGGTCGCCTGGTGGTGGCCGTCGTAGTCGATGAGGAGCACGCGCTCGCCCAGCGCGGCCTCCCCGCTCAGCACCTGCCAGACGTTGAAGATATCGGGCCCGTCGGCACCGGCCACCGGGCAGGCTTTGGGTCGCGATCCTGTGGCGACGATCACCGCGTCCGGCTGCTGCTCGAGCACCATCTCGGCGGTGACCTCCACACCCAGCTTCACCGAGACCTCCAGGTGGGCAAGCTGGTTGCGCTCGTTGCGGGCGATCACGCCGAACTCTTCGCGTCCCGCACCCTTGGCAGCCAGTAATACCTGGCCGCCCAACTCCTCACCCTGGTCGTAGAGGGTGACGTCGTGACCACGCAGGGTGGCGATCTTGGCCGCCCACATGCCGGCCGGCCCCCCGCCCACCACCATGACCCGCTTCTTGCGCAGCGCCGGCCGCAGGTGGCGCTCACCTTCGGTGGCCTCGGCGCCCACCGCTGGGTTCTGCACGCAACCGATGGTCTTGTTCAGGCCCACGCGGCCATAGCAGTTCTGGTTGCAGGCGATGCAGTAGCGGATCTCTTCCGTGCGGCCCTCGCGGGTCTTGCGAGCCCAGTCGGGGTCGGCGATCTGCCCCCGCACCACGCCGATCATGTCGGCCTGGCCGTCGGCCAGCACCCGTTCGGCCAGGGCCGGGTCGTTGATGCGCCCGGTGGCGAAGACGGGCAGCTCCACCGCCTCCTTGATGCCGGCCGCCAGCGGCACCGTGTAGCCGAGGGGCAGATGCATCGGCCCCCCCACCAGGTACAGGTTGTAGAAGGTCGCCAGAGTGAGGTTGAAGTAGTCCAGATGCCCGGTGGTCTGCAGCCGCTGGGCCACCTGCTTGGCGTCCTCAAGCGTCAACCCGCCGGGGATCATCTCGTCGGCACAGAGCCTCACCCCCACGGTGAAGTCGGCGCCCACCGCCTCACGCACCGCCGCGACGGTCTCCAGGGCGAAGCGCATGTGGTTCTCGAAGTCGCCCCCGTACTCGTCGCTGCGGAAATTGGTGAGGCAGCTCATGAACTGCCGGGCCAGCGAGCTGTGGCCGAACTGCAGCTCCACCCCGTCGAAGCCGCCCTCGCGCACATGGGTGGCCGCGAGGGCGAAGTGCTCCTGCACCTCGCGGATGTCCTCCAGCTCCATGACCTTGGGCGTCTCCCGGTACATCACGTCGGGGATGGCGGAAGGCGCCCACACCGGCAGCCGGGACAAGCTGCCGCTGCACTGCTGTCCGTTGTGGTTGATCTGGGCGAAGATGCGGGTGTCGTAGACATGGATGGCCCGGGTGAGCTGCTTGTAGTGCGGCACCACCTCGGGCTTGAAGGCCTCGATGAGATGCTCATAGGCCCGGTCGCTGGGATGGACCGACTGCTCCTCGGTGATTATGAGGCCGGCCCCGCCCCGGGCGCGGGCCTCCAGGTAGTGCGTCAACCGCTCCGTGGGCAGCCCGTCCACCGCCAGGTTGGTCAGGTGCGCGGAGAACGAGATGCGGTTGGGAACGGTCACCCGCCCGATCTCGAGAGGACTGAAAAGGTGGGGGAACTGCATCGCCTAATCTACCTCCTTGACGGACGTCAACCCGTCACCGCCCGCAGGCACTCCGGATCGGGAAGACCCAGGGAATCACTGAGAAAATATCCTATCGCCGGACAACCGCCGTGACACATGTCGAAGCGGTCGCACGTGCGGCAGGTCTCTATCTCGAGCTGCCGGAACCGCTCCAGCACCGGTGACGAATCCCAGATGGCCGAGAGCGGCTGGTCGGTCACGTTGCCCGCCAGCAGACCGGGGTCGCACAGGAAGGCACAGGGATAGACACTGCCGTCGGGCGCGACGGCGCAGGTCATCTTGCCCGCGCCGCACATGTTGAGCCCCAGCTTGCGCCGGCTCTCCGGCGTGAGCGAGAAGAACGAATCGCCCGTGAGGATCTCGGGATGATCGCCCAAGAAGGCCGACAGCTCCAGGAGCTGCTCCCGGGTGAGCCGGTAGTCGTCCCACGTGTTGCATCCCCGCCCCGAAGGCCGGAAGCGCGACAGCCGGGTCTTGGCGCCGTAGCTTCGGGCAAGCGCGTCGAACTCGCCGATCTCGTGCGCGTTCAGGCGTGTGACCACCATGTTGAGGCTGAAGTCGGGGTACCGGCGTTCGGCCAAGAGTTCGATGCCCGGGAGTATGCGGGCGAAGGTCCCCGGCCCCCGGATGACGTCGTTGGTCTCGGGGCGCGCTCCGTCCAGGCTCACCTGCAGATAGAGGGGCGCCATCTCCAGCAGGTCGTCGATGAGGGCATCGTCCAGGACCGTCCCGTTGGTGCTCACGCAGCTCGTGATGCCTTGGGAATGCGTGTAGCGCAGGATGTCGAGAAAGTCGGGGCGCAGGAAGGGCTCCCCACCTCCGAAGTTCACCTGGAACACCTGCATGCGGGCCATCTCGTCTATCAAGGCCCGGCACTGGTCGAAGTCGAGCTCCCCGCGACCGGCAGCCCGCAGCCCCGCCGACAGGCAATGGCTGCAGTCCAGGTTGCAGACCTCGGTGATCTCCCAGGTGACGTTGACCGGGGCGCGGAGGCGGCTGTTAATCAGACTTGTCGACAACTATCAGACCCTTTACTGCGAGATCCTGCAGAAGCCGCGACACAGCCGCGCGCCGGGCTCCTTCGAGCGGGCCCACGCGCAGCACCCGCCGCGGGCCCGCGAAAGCCGGGGCCGCCAGGCTGTCACCCGAGCGCACGAAAGTCAGCCGGGTCGACCGGACGTCGTAGAAGAGCAGCCCAAAGCTCTCTTGCCTCACCCGGACCCAGTCCGGCACCAGGTATTGCACCGGTAGAGCGGCGCCCGGCCGCGCGGCGCCCGCCTGGGCGCCGGCTCCCATGCCTGTGTCAGTAGACTCCACAGATGCCGTCGACGGCCAGGTCTTCGACCTCGATCTCTTCGATGATCGCCGGCTCGTCGGCAGTGGTGGCCTCGGGGGCTCCCGCCGGGGCCCCGTTTTGCGTCGTATCCATCAATGACCTCCGTTGAGAAGGGCGCTCCGTCCCATCAGTCCATCTTGCAGACCCAGCGTCCCCCCAGTTGCCGGTCTTCCATGCGATCGGCGATGTCGTTCAGTTGCCCGAGTTCAAAGTACCCCTCGATGATCGTGTCGATCATGAGCTCACCGGTCATCGCCTGGTCGATGAGCTTGGGGATGTCGTCCTGCACCGAGACCGACCCGTACAGCGTCCCAATGATCGATTTCTGGTGGAACACCGAAAAAGTGACGGCCAGCTTCGCCAGCTCGTGCTGGGAGATGATGCCCACCAGCATCAGCTTGCCCAGCGGCCGCAGCGCCCACCAGGCCTGCTCGGTCGCCCCCACTTGGCCCGCGCACTCGAAGACGAAGTCGCACCCGCCATGGGTGAGGTCTTGGATCTCGGGGATGGGGTCTTGGTTCGCATTGCAGATGAAGTGGCTCGCGCCGAGGGCCATGGCCTTCTCGCGCCGGGACTCCTCCAGATCGACCACGATGAGAGGATAGGCTCCCCGCATCTTGGCGGCGCGCAGGGTGTTCTGGCCCACGCCTCCCAGGCCCCAGATGGCCACGCGGTCCATGGGCTGCACGTTGGCCGCCTTGGTGACCGTACCCCAGCCGGTGGGGATGCAACAGCTCATGAGGCAGGCCCAGTCGAGAGGCATGTCCTTGCGGATGGGCACGACTCCGCCCTCGGGGATGACGGTGTAGTCGGAATAGCCCGACACGAAGTTGCCGTGCAGCACCGTCTGGCCGTTGGCGTCTTTGATGCGGCTGGTGCCGTCGAGCATGGTGCCCGAGACAAAAGGCCCGTAGTTGCCGGAGCAGACGTTACCGAAGCCTTTGCGGCATTCTGGGCAGAAACCACAGGGGACCATCCAGGTGCCCACCACGTGGTCGCCCTTCTTGATCTTGGTCACGCGGTCACCGACGGCTTCGACCACGCCCGCGGCTTCGTGCCCTGCCACCAACGGTAGCTGCATCATGGTGCGGCCGTGGAGGTTGCTCAGATCACTGTGACAGTAACCGGTATAGAGCCACTTGACGAGGACCTCGCCCTCGTGCGGCATGTCCAGTTCCAGGTCTTCGAAAGTGTATGGTTTACCGACTTCTCGTAGTACAGCACCCTTGATTTTCACGTGTGCTCCTCTTTCGACCGTGGCTGCGCGCCGTGCTCACACGGTGTTACGTTATCACCGAGCACGTCGCCAGTCACGGCCAAGCCGGTGTACGATTACAGCGTCTACAAAGAGGGTGATGGATAAGATGCCGGCATCGCTTCTCAAGGATCTGCGCAAGTTGGTCGGACGGGAAAACGTCCTTGACGGGATCGTCGACCTGCAGACCTACGAGTACGACGCCTGGGGCGAGCGCTCCCTCCCCAGTGCCGTGGTGTTCGTGCATTCCACCGCCGAGACGGCGGCCGTGGTGAAGCTGCTGGCCCGCGAGGAAGTCCCCTTCGTGCCCCGTGGCTCAGGTACGGGGGTGAGCGGCGGCTCGCTGGCGCTCGACGGCGCCGTGGTCATCGAGATGAGCCGCATGAACAAGCTCCTCGAGATCGACCTGCCCAACCTCTGCGCCGTCGTCCAGCCGGGCATCTTCACCTGGGACGTCTCCACGGCACTCGCGCCATACGGCTACTACTACGCCCCCGACCCCGCCAGCCAGAAGGCTTCTTCCATCGGCGGCAACGTCGCTGAGAACGCCGGAGGGCCGCACTGCCTCAAGTATGGGGTGACCACGAACCATGTGCTGGGGCTCGAGGTCGTGCTTCCGGACGGCGAGGTGGTCTGGTTGGGAGGCAAGAATCCCGGTCCCGGTCTCGACCTGACAGGGGTCTTCGTGGGCAGCGAGGGTACCCTGGGTATCGTCACCGCGGCGATCCTGCGCATCCTCAAGCTGCCCGAGACCGTCAAGACCATGCTTGCTGTGTTCGCCTCCATCGAGGACGCAGGCAACGTGGTATCGGCCATCGTGGCTGCCGGACTGACCCCCGCGACACTGGAGATGATGGACCACCGCACCATCGTGGCCGTGGAGGACGCCCTTGCCTGTGGATACCCCCGGGAGGCGGGAGCGATACTGATCATCGAGGTCGACGGACTCCGCGACGGCATGGACGATGTGGCCGAACGGATCGCGGCCATCTGCCGGGAGCACGGAGCGCTGGAAGTCCGGGTGGCCCAGGATGAAGCCGAGCGGGCCACATTGTGGAAGGGCCGGCAGGGCACCTTCCCGTCGATCACCAGGTTGGCCCCCAACTACATGTCACTCGATGGAACGGTGCCGCGCACCATGCTCCCCGAGATGTTACGCCGGGTCGAGGCCCTGGCCTGCAGTTACGGCCTCGAGGTGTACTGCGTCCTCCACGCCGGCGACGGCAACCTGCACCCCTGCTTTTTGTACGACGGAGCGAAGCCCGGGGAGAAGGAAAAAGTCGAGGAGGCCAGCATGGACGTTCTCAGGATCTGCGCCGAGCTCGGGGGTACGGTGAGCGGTGAGCATGGCATAGGGGTCGAAAAGCTGCCGGCCATGCCGTTCGTCTTCAGCGACGACGACCTGCGCGCGCAGGGTTTTGTGAAGGATGCCTTCGACCCACGCGGTCTCTGTAACCCAGGCAAGCTTTTGCCGGCGCGGGAGACGCCCCCGCATGACTGAAAGCATCCATGGAGTACGAGCCGGGACGGTGGAGTGCCCCGTCGACGGCGAGCGACTGACCGCCGTATTGGCTCAAGCCGACGCCGACCGACGGGCTGTGTGCATAGCCGGCGGGGCGACGAAACTCGGGTGGGGCAATCGCCCTGAACGCTTGGACCTTCTCGTGAGCACGCGGGAGATGCGGTCCCGCTGCGACGTCGACGCCGACGACCTCATCGTCACCGCATCAGCAGGATTCACCGTGGCCGAGGTGCGGATGCGCGCGCGACAGGCAGGTCGCGTTCTTCCCCTCGATGCCGGCTGCCCGGACAGAGCCACGGTCGGCGGCGTCGCCGCCACCGGCGACCAAGGAGCCCGCGGCGCCGGTTACGGGCGGGTGCGAGACCTGGCGCTGGGACTGAAGGCCACGCTGGCCGACGGAACGCAGGTGAAGTTCGGCGGCCGTACCATGAAGAACGTGGCCGGCTACGACATGAGCAAGCTCTTTGTCGGGTCGTTCGGGGTTCTTGGAGTGATCACGGAGGTGACGTTCCGCCTCCTCCCTCGCCCCGAGGCTCACGGCATGTTGGTCATTCCATCACCATCTTTTGAAGAAGCCGCGGCCCTCGTTGCGCGTATCCTTCACTCCGGTCTGCAACCTCTGGTTCTGCAGATCATCCCCCCCTCGCTCGCCGTCCGACCAGGCACGAGCACGCCGCTGACGGGCTCGAAGGCCCAGGGAGAGTGCATCCTGCTCGCCGGGTTCGCCGGTCATCCGGCCGCGCTTGATCGTTCACTCGCCGACGTATCGGGCTGGTCGCAGACCCGGGAGACCGTCCAACTTGCAGATGAAGACATGGAGGCGATACTGGATAACCTTGCCGGTCGTGGGGCCGGCGGCGGAGACCAAGCACCACCTCACGATGAGGCGCTCGTCAGGGTCCGAGCCGCTGTGCCGGTGAGCGAGACGTGTCGATTCGCGGATGCAGCCCTGTCTTTGGGACAGGTGCACGGCCTTGCGCTTGAGTACCAGGTCAACGCAGGATCCGGCATCGTAGACCTCTGGGAGGTAGATAGGCAGGACTCGACCGACCGGGCGCGGGCGCTCACCGACTGGGTGGTAGCGGCCCGCGAGGCCGCCACCGCGCGCGGTGGCGGCCTCGCCGTGGTTGCCGGACTGCTGTCGCTGGCGGCGGGCCTGGACGCTTGGGGAGAAACCGGCGCGTCAGTGCGACTGATGAAAGCCATCAAGCAGCGGTTCGATCCTCACCGCACACTCAACCCCGGCCGGTTCGTGGGAGGCATCTAGTGAACGGCGACGGACAGACGGCTCACGGCCCACAGGCAGGCGGCGCGGACGATCAACGCAGCGCAGGCGGCCCTCCCCAGGAGTTCGAGGCGCTCCGCGATCACGTCATGACCTGCAGCAAGTGCGGGTTCTGCCAGCCTTCCTGCCCGATCTTCCGAGCCACAGGGCGTGAGGCGTACGTCGCTCGGGGCAAGGTGGCCCTCTATCGCAACATCCTCGACGACCATCTGGAGATCGGGCCCGAAGAGAAAGACGCCTACTCGAACTGCCTTCTCTGCCGCGCCTGCGCGGACAACTGCTTCCCCGCCATGAGGACAGACGAGATAGTCATCTCGTTCCGGCACGCCTACGCCGAGCGATTCGGCCGGAGCTTCTGGCAGCGCCGGGTGTTCCGCAGCTTGCTCCCG
>ENA-UOUL01001772-UOUL01001772.1-bioreactor-metagenome-genome-assembly--contig:-NODE-1772-length-28107-cov-5.117553_pt1 | contig 28107 bp, 28 predicted proteins | sample MGYA00249838_ERZ747220 | MGnify/ENA primary metagenome ERZ747220 (study PRJEB28778, sample SAMN05720191) | bioreactor metagenome | isolation source: Anaerobic biogas reactor | place: USA:Washington...
CCGCCCGGTCGGCGTTGACGATGCTCTCGGCTGCTTCTGCGTAGATGTCTGGCATGGCTCTGGGCTCCTCCCGGCTCCGCTCTCGATCGTCGTCACGCAACGTGGTCTGGCCAGTGGCGAGAGCGGACGTCGGCGCCGCAAGCACGAGAGGCGGGCGGCCCCACACATCCGGCCGACACACCCCCGTCGCCCTCTCTCGACACGCCCGCAGAGTATACCAGCCGCCCGCACGCCCGGCCACACATCTCCAATCAGAAACGCACACAAGTGACGATGCACCCGCATCGCGCACTCGGGTCCGCAGCCGTGACACTCGTGCTAGCATCTCGGGCATGAGGTACCACGGCGCCGTCATCAGGCCCCCCAGCGAGGCCGACAGCCTGATCGTCCAGGTCACGTACGGCTGCTCCAACAACACCTGCGACTTCTGCGGCACGTATCTCGACAAGCCGTTCAGGGTGCGACCGTTCGCGGAGGTCGTCGAGGATGTCACGGGCCTGCCTGAGACCGTGCGCCGTCGCGTGCGTCGCGTGTTCCTGGCCGACGGCGACGCCGTGGCGCTCAGCACGGGGAAACTTCACGCGATCCTCGACCTTCTGCACCGGGAACTGCCTGCCCTGGAGCGCGTGAGCAGCTACGCCAACGCGCGCAATCTGCTCGGCAAGACCGTCGACGAGTTGAAGACGCTGCGCGAGCGCGATCTGCGGCTCCTGTACCTCGGCCTTGAGTCCGGCGATGATCAGACGCTGGCCGACATCCACAAGGGCATGACCGTGGCGGAGCAGGTCGAGGGCTGCCGGCGGGCGTCGGAGGCCGGCATGCAGCTCTCCGTGACCGCCATCCTCGGCCTCGCCGGCCGCGAGCGCTCACTGGTGCACGGCGCGGCCACCGGCGACGCGTTGTCCGCGATCGACCCGGAGTACATCGGGGTGCTCACGCTCATGCTCACCCCGGGGACGCGCATGGAGCGCAGGGTGGCGACCGGGGAGGTGGTCTTGCCGGACTCGTTGGGGATGCTGGCGGAGCTGCGCGAGATCGTCGCCCACCTCGACGTCACGGACTGCCTGTTCCGCTGCAACCACGCCTCCAACTACCTGCCCATCGGCGGCCGCCTGCCGCAGGACAAGGCGGCCATGCTCGCATCGCTGGACGAAGTACTGGCCGCGCCACAGTCGGCGAGACTGCGACCGGAGAGCTGGCGGCTGCTGTGACCCCGTCGGGCTCAGAGGTCGCGCAGGTGCGACCCGTAGCCCCGTCTGAACTGCGTGGCCGCGTACTTCTGCAGCTTCCACTCGGGGATGCGGCACTGCGGGCACGCCTCCGCGTACCACTTGTTGCGTAGCCAGCGGGCGGCGCGGCTGGTCTTGGAGTCGTGCACGACCATGTGCTTGTCACAGTGTGTGACCACGACGGCATAGGAGCCGCGCTCCTCGAACCGCTTGACACCGTGCAGGATGCCCCGCCGCGACGGCCACAGCTTCACCTTCTCCACGAGGCGGAAGAGGGGGACCTGCTTGCGGTAGTAACGGGTCTTGGTGGGGTCGGTCGGCATCGGGAGGTCAGTGTAGCATGACGCCGACGGGTCGCCGGAGCGCGCAGAGGGCAGGAGCGCGGGCCCGCGGGTCGAAGCTTGGAACCCGACCGCTCCCCGATGCGAGGTGACCGATGACCCGCCGTGCCGTCGCAGGTGTCGCCCGCCTGCTCCCCGTCCTGCTGATCACCGGGGCCGCAGCGGTCGTCCTGGTCGCCGCCCTGATCGCCGCCTGCGGAGGCCGGTCGCAGGAGCAGTCGCCACAGCCGACGACGACGGTCACGGTGACCGCCACTCCATCGGGGACGGCCTCCGGCGCGGCGTCGCCGTCGGCGACCGCCGCACCCGGGACGACCACGCTGGCCCTCTATTTCCTGCGCAGCGAGAAGCTCGGCGTCGCCGATCGACGGGTCGGGAAGACCACGATGCCGGCTACGGCCGCCATGCGAACGCTGCTGGCCGGCCCCTCCAGCGCGGAGCGGGCTGCGGGTCTGACCACCGCCATCCCGCGCGGCACGCGGCTCCTCGGACTGTCCATCGACGACGGGCTCGCCCGGGTCGATCTCTCACGCGAGTTCGGCTCTGGCGGCGGCAGCCTCTCCATGGCCGCCAGGGTGGCGCAGGTCGTCTACACCCTCACCCGCTTCCGCACCGTGCGCGCCGTCGAGTTCCTCATGGAGGGCGCGCCGATCGAGGCACTGGGCGGCGAGGGAGTGCTCCTGGACGCCCCCCAGCGGCGTGCGCAGTGGCGCGACCTCGAGCCCAACATCTTCGTGGAGGCGCCGGGCGTCGGCGCCGTCATCTCCAGTCCGTTCACGTTGCACGGGACCGCGAGGGTCTTCGAAGGCTCGTTCCTGGCGCGCCTCATGGACTCCTCAGGGCGCCGGGTCGTGCAGGTGGTCATGCAGGCGAGCCGGGGGGCGCCGGGACGTGGTCGCTTCACCAGGGAGGTGCCGTTCTCGACCTCCGCCTCGCGTGGAACGCTGATCGTCTTCGACCGGTCGATGGAGGACGGTTCGCGCCAGGACGAAGTGCAGATCCCCGTCCTGTTCGCCGACTGAGACCCTGGGGCGGCGGTCGAGGCCGTCACGGCACCCAGACAGGTCCGCAGCACACGGCACGGTCCGGACAGGGCGTCGCGGACCCGGCCGAGCGGGTGGGCGTACTCCTCGCCCGGCCATCCGGCGCAGCGGCCAGCCGAGCCTCCGTCCGGCGGGACGGGAGTGGTTGGCGGGGAGTGCGGGAGTCACACCCGCCTACGTGGGTTTAGAGCCCACGCTGATCCTTCCGATCGACCCCCCGCGTGCCGGGATTCTACCGCATGCGGCGACTCCGGCGGCGCGGACGCCCCCGCGCGCTCCGGCCGGCCCGGTGCTCCGGGACGTGGTCCGTCAGAGCACGGCCCTCACCGCCATCACGGCGACGCCGACGGCGAGCGGCTCGTGGATGTGACGCGCGCCGAGCGCGGCCTGCGCCGCCGGAGTGAAGGCGGACGGCAGGCCCGGCACGGCGGCGATCGTCCCCCGGAGAAGGTCGTCCGTGTCGATGATCGCGGCAGCGGGGCTCGCATCCACGACGAGCGAGCACCGCGAGAGACCTGCCGCCAGCTCGACCGCCTTGACTTCGAGCCCGACCTCCTGCGCGGCGACGACGCGCTCCTCGTCGGGCTCCACGACCAGCACGCTCGCTCCCTTCGCGATCAGGCGGCGCGCGGCGGCACGACCCACCGGGCCGAGGCCGAGCAGCAGGACCTCACGGCCGCCCAACCCTCCGGCGGCCGCCTCGAGAGCCGCGACGTACCCGTCGGCCGTCGCCGGGTCGTCGTCCACGCTGCAGCCCCTGGTGACGTTGAGGGCGATGAAACGATGGTCGTCGGCGAGGAAGAGCACGCCGGCCCCCGCCGCCACGGCGGCCTGGATGCCGCGCACATCCGGCTGGGTGCTCGCCCACGCGTCGCAGCCGAGGTGGAGCAACACCGCGACGACGCAGTCCGTGAACCCGGTGATAACGCCGTCGCCGGCGGTCATCGGCACCGCCGCGATACGGGCGCCGCGCAGCTGGACGCAGCAGTCCTCCATGCCGGCCGCGCGCAGCGCCAGACTGCGCAGGTCGAGACCGGTCGCCTCCAGCAGGCGTGCTTCGAACTTTCCGAGCTCGCGCGTCAGCGTCGTGACGTCGGCTTCGGTCAGTCGTGTCATCGCGTACCTCTTTCGTCCGCGTTCGGGAAGTCGCCCTGCGGGACGGCTCGCAGACCCTCATGCCGCGCCAGCTCGGTGACCACGTCGTCGGCCCGCGCGCGAGCCCGGGGGACGTTCTCCGCCGCCACGATCAAGGTCGCCGCCCATGCGGATCGGCCGGGCACGTAGTCCGTGAGCGCCTCGTCGGCGCCGAAGAACCCGGGCGCCAGTCGCAACGGCTCGGCAGTGCCCATCACGTGTTCACCGACGACCTCCAGCATACCCCCACCGGCGCGCACGTGTTGATACACACAGGCGCGCCGCGGCGTGCAGTCCACCGCCGGCGGAGCCTCGTCCAGGATCGTCCGCGTCAACGCCTCGACCAGGTTCAGCCCACTCGACCAGTAGACGGCGGTCGGCGTCTGGCTGGGCAGACGCGCGTCGATCTCGAGCAGCCGCGGCTCTGACCCGCTCACCATCACCTCGACGTCCATCACCCCGCTCAGGCGGAGGGCTCCGGCCACACGGAGACTCGCCTCCTCCAGCGCCCGGCACACCCCCGGGACCACGGCGGACTCCCAGTCCCGGACATCGGCCGCGGGGAGGTCCGACTCGGCCACCGGGGCCACGACCCGACTGCAGTCGTGGGCCGCGTCGAACTCGAGACCGGTGACCTGCAGCGGCACGGCGTGACCCTTCCAGGCGAGGACCTCGAGGGAGAGCGACGGACCCTCGACGTACTCCTCGACGACCACCTCATGGCCGCCGCGCTCCAGCGCGCGGCGCGCAGCGGCCAGTCCCTGCTCGTCCGATACCACGGTCACCCCTTCGCTGCCGCTGCCCGAACTCGGCTTGACCACGGCGGGGAAGCCGCACCCGGGCCAGTCGCCCGGACGGGGCACGTCCAGCTCCGCGAAGAGACGCCGCGAGGCCAGCTTGGAAGAGGTGACGCGGTACGCGTCGAGATCGAAGAGCAGCGGCACGCCCCAAGCCGGCACATGCTCGGTCAGCCACGCCAGGGTCGACTCGTCCTCGCAGGCGGGCAGGACGGCGTCGCAGGCCGTCACCAGACCGCGCGCCCGCGCCTCGTCGGCGGTGATATCGGCGATCACGACGGTATCGGCCAGCCCGGAGGCCGGGGTGGCCTCGCGCCGATCCACGACCACGGTGTCCCACCCCGCCTTGGCGGCGAGATAGACGGCCTCCGTGCCCTGCAGCTTGCCGCCGACGATCAGGAGGCGCACGCGTCCCCTTGCCGGGCCGCGGCGGCCAGGGAGGCCATCCGCTCCCGGTATTCGGCCACCCCCGCCGCCCGCAGCCCGAGACGGCTGAGATGAGGCAGGACGCCGTGCACCGTCCGGTGACCCTCCTCGATGTCGAGCTCGGCCTGGGAGACGCCGGCGAGTCCCGTCGTCGGAGGCACGATGGAGGTGACCACGTTGGCGCCCGCTTCCAGTCTGCGCTCCAGACCGGCGATGCCGTCCACGTCGAGCGACGCCGGGATGAACCGCTCGGGCATCACGAGGCGCATGACGGCGATGGTGAGCAGTTCGTCGAGGTCGCCGGCGGGCGTCACGTCGGCGAGCGGCGTCCCCGCCTGCGGCACGAACGTCATCACCCGGACCTGCTCCCAGCCTGCGTCGCGCATCGCGATGACGGAGCGGGCGCGGTCGGTCGGAGTGTCACCGATGCCCGTGAGGAGACCGTCCTCCACCAGCAGCCCGACGCGGCGCGCTGCGGCGCGCGCCCCGGCGCGCGCCGCGAACGGTTGCCCCACCCGCAGACGGGCGTACAGCTCGGGTGTGTGGGTCTCCTGGTACAGGGCGTACCAGGCCGCTCCGGCCTCACGGAGCGCACGCAGCGTGGGCTCCTCGAGCACGCCGGGCGAGACCATCACCGGCATGCCGGTCTCCGCGGCCACGGCGGCGACGAGGTCCACGAGCGCCGCCCGGCCGGATGCGCTCTGGAGACGCGGGTCCTCGCCCATGGTCAGGTCGAGGAGCACCACCCCTGAGGAGGCGAGGTCCCGACAGATCGCGACCACCTCCGCCGGGCTCTTGCGATACCGGGGGCTCTCGGTGTTGCCTGCCCGGTAGAAACAGAAGGTGCAGTCGTTGCGGCAGTAGGTGGAGAAGTAGACGAAGCCGTACAGGAAGACCGCGTCGCCGCAGTGACGCGCACGGACCTGGCGGGCCGCGGCGAAGACGACCGCGGCGTCGTCGCGCGCACGCAGCAGCGTCTCGACGTCACGCACATCCGGCACGGCGCCGTCGACGATGCGGGCACAGAGAGCGGAGACGTCGGCCCCGCGAGGACCCGAGACGTTCATCGGAACTCGAGGACGTCGCTGACGGGCAGCCGCTGCGACGGCCGCGGCGGCACGAGCGGCCGCCCGATGGGGACCACCGCCACGAGCCGCCACCGGGGGTCGATGCCGAGCAGCCGCTCGATGGCCGGCGCGGCGAGCACAGGTGCCGTCATCCAGCAGGCGCCGTATCCCATGGCGTGGGCGGCCGTGCAGAGCAGCTGGATCGCCCCTCCCAGGCTCTGCAGATCCGGGCGCTGGCGCCGCCGGTCGCGCTCCTCGCGCGGCAGCCCGCGGCGCTCGTGCAGGTCGTCGGCGAACGAGTGGTACACGCCTCCCAGAACGGCCATCACCACGGGCGCCTGGGCGAAGAACGTCGCGTAGGCGCGGTAGGCCTTGAGCTCCTTCTCGAGCCCTTCCGCCTCGGGCCAGGCCGCCATGTCGTCGAGGGCCTGCTCGACCGCACCTCTCATGGCGGAGCGCAGGCCCTCGTCCTCGACCGCGACGAACCGCCAGGTCTGCGCGTTGCCGGCGTTGGCCGCCCGGACGGCGATGCCGACCATGGCCTCGACGTCGTCACGCGGGACGGGGTCCGGCCCATACCGGCGCACGCTCGCACGCCCGTGGACGGCGTCGGCGAAGCCGGTCGTCTCGAGCCTGGATCTGCTGCCCGGTGCACCCATGACATCAGTGTACCAACGATGACGGGGCGGGCGCTCCGCTCTCGGGAGCGCCCGCCCCGTCCTTCCCGTCCGACGCCGCGTCAGCCGCCCGACAGCGGAGGGACGACGCTGAGCCTGTCTCCGTCGGAGACGGCCGTGTCCATCCCGTCGAGCGCGTTGATGTTGCGTCCGTTGAGGAAGATCCCGGCGAACCTGCGGCCGTCCTCGCGGAAGATGCGCGCGCGCATGCGCGGCTCGACCGTGATCGCCTCGTCGATCACCTCGCCCACGGTCGCGCCGTGACACGCGACCTCACGGCCGCCGCCCGGCGCGGTCATGCCGGCGGGGAGTCTGACGTAGCTCGTCGGCACGTCAGGCCGGAGCCTCCGCCGGCTGCAGCTCGCGGTCGGCCTTGTCGATCTTGAGGTCGACGGCCAGGACGTGCGGGTTCTGGCAGAAGGCGATGCACTGCGGGTCGCCGTCGCACAGGTCGCACTTGAAGGCGACGTGGCGGTCCGGGTGCTCGTGGATGACGTTCGTGGGGCACACCTCGTAGCAGTCGCCGCAGTTGGTGCAGAGATCCTCGTCGACGACCAGGACGTAGCCCTTGACGACCTCACCCACCTTCTCCTTGGCGGGGAAGTCGCCCGGGATCGTGAGCGTGATCTCCTTGGTCACGATCGCACCGGTGGGACAGACCTTCTGGCACTTGGCGCAGGCGAGCTGCAGACAGGTATGGCCCCTGATGGCGCCCGTGGTGGGGTTGCACTCGCTGTACAGACGCGCGACGGAGGGGCGGTAGGCGCCCTCATGGTAGGCGGAGCAGGCCAGCTCGCACATGTGGCAGCCGGTGCACTTCTTGCTCGAGATCAACACGTGAGGCATGGGTTCTCCTTCGTCCGGCGTGGCGCCTCAGAGGCGCACGTCTACGCCGACCTCGGCGAGCTTGGCTTCGCTGGGTACGCCGTTCTCGTCCCATCCGCGGATCTGGTAGAACTCGCGCAGGGCCTTCTCGAACGTCTCCGCGCCGATGAACCTCCCGGCGGAGGCGCCGGTGGTGTGGGCGCCCTCCTCCGAATACAGCTTCTGCGGGATCGTGTCGGGTTCGACCCCCTCGCGCAGGTTGAAGAGCCGGCCGAGGTTCCAGATGCGTTCGCCGATCCGGAACACCTCCTCCTCACTGAACTCGTGCTTCCAGACGTGCTTGAGGAGCTGCGCGATCTGCTCCGGCGTGATGGCCCAGAAGTCGCACCAGATGCCGGCGAACTTCACGGCGCTGAAGTTCTCGCCGATCATGCCCTCCGCCGGGTTGCCCCAGACGACCTTCAGCGCCTTGCCGTCGAGGGTGTCGGGCGCCAATGCGCCGGCGATGACCTCGTCCGCGATGGGATAGGTGCGCATGTGGCAGCCGCCGCGGTCCGAGGTCGCGTAGCCGAGGCTCATGCCGAAGGCGCCGCGCGGATCGTAGCCCGGCAACTCCATGTTCTTGACCTCCATGGCCAGCTCCGGCGCGCCGTATTTCGCCGCCAGCGCACGCACGCCCAGCGCGAGGTCGGCGCCCAGGCCCTCTCTGGCCGCGAGGAGTCCCGGCGCCTTGAGGTAGCCTTCGGTCTCGCCGAAGCGCATCCCGAAGTCCTTGATGCCCCTCTCGGTGAGATCCATCGCCAGGCCCACGACGCTGCCGGTGCTGATCGTGTCCAGGCCGAGCTGGTCGCACTGCTCGTTGAACTTCATCAGCGCGGAGATGTCGCCGATGCCGCAGTTGCCGCCGCAGAGGGCGATGGTCTCGTACTCCGGACCCTCGCCCGTCACGCCGTCGATCTCGTGGAACTGGCGGCACCCGATGGCGCACTGGTAGCAGGCGCGGTTCCTGGTGCGGATCTTGAGGAACGCATCCGAGTTGATGTTCTCGACCTCGTCGAAGGTGCCCGAGGACCAGTTGCGCGTCGGCATGACGCCGGCGTCGCTCATGACCTGTGCCAGGATGGGAGTGCCCTCCTCGTTGGCCCACAGGTTGTCCTCCGTGAGGACGTACTCACTGTGGATGCGGAGCAGGTCGGCGAGGAACGCCCTGGCGTCGCCGACGCTCACAGAGCCGGTACCCCGGATGGCGACCGCCTTCAGCTTCTTGTGGCCCCAGAGGGCGCCGTGTCCGCCCCTCCCGGCCTTGTGGAACTGGTCGGTGGAGAGGCAGGCCCAGAGGATCTCGTTCTCGCCGGCGGGGCCGATGGAGAGCGTCTTGGCATCGGGGTCGAAGTCGTCGCGCAGCGCCTGCTCGATCTCCGACGTCCGCATGCCCCAGTACTTCGGCTTGGCCGGCACGAAGGAGACGACGTCGTCCTTGATGGTGACGACCACCGGCTCGGGCGACTCGCCGGTGATGATGATGACGTCGTAACCGGCGAACTTCATCTCCGGGGCGAACGACCCCCCCACGTAGCTGTCGTTGAGGATGCCGGTCTGCGGGCTCTTGCAGCCGACGACCAGGCGCGACGACGTGCTGACGTTCGTCCCGGCGAACGGGCCGGTCATGAGGATGACCGGGTTCTCGGGCGCCCACGGATCGACCTGTGGCGGGACCTCGTCCCACAGGTAGCGCAACAGCAGCCCCTTGCCGCCGATGTAGCGCTCCGCCCACTCCATGTTGAGCGGTTCGACGACAGAGGTGCTCGTGCTCAGGTCCAGCCTGAGCACCTTGCCTTGGTAGAAATCCACGGCGTCCTCCTGAAGACGTGCGATGGGATCGCCACCGTCCCCCTCGGCGGTCGCCCGGTCACGGGGACGCCGAAGGGAGCGTGGGAGTACAGGCCGCTCCATTCTAGACGAGGCGGCGCCGGTGCGGCAATGCCCCGAAACGCCGCCTCGGCAGGACAAGAGCGCTGTGAAACGCGGGGTCGTTTGGCCATTCCGGCGCGTCGTCTCCGGCGCCCCGAGCGAACGCCCCGGTGTCGGACCCGCGCCTCAGTCCTCGTCGGACGGCCGCTCGTGACCCGGCGCCTCAGGCAGGTTCTTGATGTTCTCCGCCTGCAGCCACTTGCCGTAGTTGTCGTTCATGGCGTCGACGAGCTCCTTCATGAACCGCGGCGAGAGATTCACCCGGCTCACCACGACGCCGTTCAGCTCCCCGGGCTCCTCGCTCTCGTGGTCGAGGCGGACGAAGGTGATCGAGAACTCGTAGTCGGAGTGGCTGACATTGGCGAAGTTGGCGTACACGCCCGCCATCATCTCCGGCGTGGCGTGCAGGTTGATATGGCGTTCGTCCTCGTGCACGGCGGGCCTCCCTGCCCTCAGCCGGCGATGCGGCGGGCGATGGCGGCGGCCATACCGGAGGTCCCGGTCGAGCCGCCCAGGTCGTAAGTCACATCCTTGCCCTCGGCGACGACGGCGGCGATGGCCTCCTCCATCCTCCTCGCCGCCGCCTCCTCACCGAGATGCTCGAGCAGCAGCACGCCGGAGCGGAGCAGCGCCGTGGGGTTCACCTTGTCCTGTCCCGCGTATCTCGGCGCACTGCCGTGCACGGGCTCGAACACCGCCACCTCGTCGCCGAGGTTGGCGCCGGGCGCCACCCCGAGGCCGCCGATCAGCCCGGCGCACAGGTCGCTGACGATGTCGCCGTAGAGGTTCGGCATCACGAGCACGTCGTACAGCTCGGGCTTCTGCACCAGTTGCATGCACATGTTGTCGACGATGCGGTCCTCGAACCCGATGTCCGGGTAGTCCTCGGCGACCTCGCGGGCGACGCTCAGGAACAGCCCGTCGGTGCATTTCATGATGTTGGCCTTGTGCACCGCGGTGACCTTGCGTCGCCCGTGTCGACGCGCATACTCGAAGGCGAAACGAGCGATGCGCCGGCTGCCCTTGCGCGTGATGATCTTGATGCTCTCTGCGGCATCGTCACCGACCATATGCTCGATGCCCGCGTACAGATCCTCGGTGTTCTCGCGCACCACCACGACGTCGATGTCGTCGTAACGGCTGCGCACGCCCTTCAGACTCCGGGACGGACGCAGGCACGCGTACAGGTCCAGCTCCTTGCGCAGCGCCACGTTCACGCTGCGGAAACCGTGCCCGACCGGGGTGGTGATCGGGCCCTTGATCGCCACCCTGTTGCGACGGATCGACTCGAGCACCTGCTCGGGCAGCGGCGTGCCGTGCTCCTCCATCACGCCCAGCCCTGCGTCGTGCCGCTCCCAGTCGATCGGCGCGCCGGTCGCCGCGATCACGGTCTCGAGCGCCGCGGCCAGCTCGGGACCGGTACCGTCGCCGGGGATCAGGGTGACTACATGCGTCATGTGTCGGGCCCTCCCGGCAGCGCGAAGCCGCCGTGCTTCCTGACGTGGGCCACGAGACCGCCGTCGTCCAGGATGGTCACCATCACCTCGGGCAACGGCACGAACGGGATGACTGCGCCGGTGGTCAGGTCGCGGACCTCACCCGCGCCCAGATCGACCTCCAGCTCGTCCTGCTCACCGATGCCGCTCGTGTCGCACTGCAGTACGGGCAGGCCGACGTTGATGGCGTTGCGGAAGAAGATGCGCGCGAAGCTCTGCGCGAGCACCGCCCCGGCGCCGGCGAGCTTGATGATCCGCGGCGCATGCTCGCGGCTCGAGCCCAGCCCGAAGTTGCGGCCGCCGACGACGAAGTCGCCCGGCCGCATCCCGGCGGCGAACTCGGGGCGCGCGTCCTCGAGCACGTGCTTGGCCAGCTCGGGCAGGTCGGTGCGCAGATGGAAGAGCCGACCCGGCGCGATGTGGTCGGTGCTGATGTCGTCGCCGAACAGCCATGCCCGGCCGCGAAGCGGTCGGTCGCGCGGCGGCGAGCCCTCGGCGCTCCCCTCGACAGGCGGCCTGCGGTGACTGCTGAGCGGCGAGCCTTCAGCGCTCCGCTCGACAGGTCGCCTGCGGTGACTGCTGAGCGGCGAGCCTGCGGCGCTCCGCTCGACAGTTCGCCTGCGGGGACTGTTCACGTGATCCATTCTTCTTCCTGGATCACGACCGAGTCCATCGCCAGGCCCGGTTTGCGCGCCCGCTGCGGATCGCGCTCCGGGATCGCCTCCACGACCTCCATGCCTGCGATGACCCTGCCGAACACCGTGTGACGGCCGTCGAGGTGCGGGGTCGCCGCGTAGGTGATGAAGAACTGGGAGCCGTTCGTGCCCGGCCCGGCGTTCGCCATCGAGAGCACGCCGGGTCCATCGTGCTTCAGTGCCGGGTGGAACTCGTCGTCGAACCTGTAGCCGGGACCGCCGGTGCCGGTGCCCGTCGGGTCGCCCCCCTGCGCCATGAACCCCTTGATGACGCGATGGAAGGTGACGCCGTCGTAGTACCCGTCCCGGGCGAGGAAGACGAAGTTGTTGACCGTGCGCGGCGCCTTGTCGGCGAAGAGCTCGATCACGATGTCGCCGGCGGACGTACCGATCGTAGCGATGTAGCGCTTGTTCTCGTCGATGACCATCGGCGGGGGCCCCTCATACTGCCTGGCCACGGCCGCCTCCTTTCTGGACGCCTTCAGAGGAACTTCCTGGGGTCGGTGATGATACCGGTCACGGCCGTGGCAGCCGCCGTGGCCGGTGAACCCAGGTAGATGGACGCCTCGGGATTACCCATGCGACCACGGAAGTTGCGGTTGGCCGTGCTGAGACACACCTCTCCGTCGGCGAGGACGCCTTGATGGATGCCGACGCAGGCGCCGCAGCCGGGGTTCGTGATCACGGCGCCCGCCGCCCAGAACACGTCGAACAGGCCCTCGGCGGCGGCGGCGCGGGCGGTCGCCTGCGAGGCCGGCGTCACGATGAGGCGCGTGTGCGGCGCGCGGCGGCGTCCTTTGAGCACGCGCGCCGCCGAGCGCAGGTCCTCGAGGCGGCCGTTCGTGCACGTCCCGATGAGCACCTGATCGACCCTGACGCCCTCGAGCTCCGCCGCCGGCATCGTGTGGTCCACCGTGTGCGGCCGTGCCACCGTCGGGACGACGGCCCCCAGGTCAAAGCGCTCCACCCGCTCGTACGAGGCGCCGGGGTCGGCGGCGAGCGGGATCCACGCGTCCCCGCGACCCTGCGCCTCGAGGTACTCCTTCGTCACGGAGTCGCTCGGCATGAGACCGCACTTCGCCCCCGCCTCGACGCTCATGTTGCTCAACGTGAGGCGGCCGGACATGGGCAACGCAGCGACCCCCGGACCGCCGAACTCCAGCGCCTTGTACGTCGCCCCGTCCGCGCCCAGCCGGCCGATGAGCGTGAGCATGAGGTCCTTGGCCTCCACGCCGTCGACGAACGCGCCGTCCAGCTCGATCCGGAACGTCTCGGGCACGCGCAGCCAGGTCTTGCCGGTCGCCATGCCCACGGCCACGTCGGTACTGCCCATGCCGGTGCCGAACGCGCCCAGCGCCCCGGCCATGCAGGTGTGCGAATCGGCGCCGATGACGAGGTCGCCGGGCTTGGCGTAGCTCTCGGCGACCCGCTGGTGGCAGACGCCCATCTCGACGTCGCTCAGCGTGGCGCCCGACTCGGCGCAGAAGGCGCGGACGGTCCGCTGCGCGTTGGCCAGCTCGCTGCGCGGCGCGGGGGCGGCGTGGTCTATGAAGAAGACGCACTCCGGCGCCTTGACCTTCCCCGTACCGAGCTCGCGGATCTGCTCGATGGCGAGCGGCCCCGTGCCGTCCTGGGCGATGGCGACGCTCACGTCGCAGACGACGATCTGGCCGGGCGTCACCGCATCGAGGCCCGCGGCCGACGCGAGCAGCTTCTCGGCCAACGTCGCGGGGCGAGAGGGCGCGCGCCCGGCGTCGCGTCGCGCGCCGCGATCGTCCCGCTCGGTCACGAGGCGGCCCCCGGCGCAGGGACGGCGTCGTCCGGGTCGCCTGAGTCCACCCCGCGATGGTTGCCGATCGGCACCGCATCGCCCAGCCGCGTCAGGTAGTCCTGGTAGACGTACATCAGCTCCTTGTCGAACAGGGCCCGCTTGAGCTCGACCGCCGTCTTGCGCACCAGCGCCAGGATGCCGTCGCAGTCCTCCTGCGTCAGCTCCAGGCCGAACTCCTGGAACTTGCGGTAGATGGTGCGCGAGCCGGAGTGCTTGCCCACCACGATCTGCCGCTCGAGTCCCACGTCCTCCGGGGCGAAGGCCTCGTAGTTGAGCGGGTTCTTGATGACGCCGTCGGCGTGGATGCCGCTCTCGTGAGCGAAGACGTTGGTGCCCACGATGCTCTTCCACGCCGGGATCGTCCGGGCCGAGGCGGCGGCGACGTACTCGGCCAGCTCACGGAAACGGCTCGTCTGCAGGCCCATGTCCACCTTGCCGAGGTACTTGAGCGCCATCACGACCTCTTCGAGCGCCGCGTTGCCGGCGCGCTCGCCGAGACCGTTCACGGTGGTGTTGACGTAGGTGGCGCCGGCCTTGATGCCCGCCAGGGCGTTGGCCGTCGCCATGCCGAAGTCGTCGTGCGTGTGCATCTCGATGTCGAGGCCCTCGCTGATGAGGAACGAGATGACGTTGTAGGTGTCGAAGGGGTCGAGGATGCCGAGCGTGTCGCAGAAGCGCAGACGGTCGGCACCCTCCTCCTTGGCCGCCTGGCCGAAGCGCAGCAGGAACTCGAGGTCGGCGCGTGAGGCGTCCTCGGCGTTGACCGACACGTACAGGTCCTGTCGTTTGGCGAAGGCGACGCAGGTGCGAATCTGATCGAGCACCCATTGGCGGCTCTTCTGCAGTTTGTGCTCGATGTGGATGTCGCTGGCCGACATGCTGATCGCGACCGCATCGACCCCGCAGTCGAGGGAGTGCTTGAGGTCGTCCAGCACGGCGCGGTTCCAGGCGAGGATGGAGGCGTCGAGTCCCAGATCGACGATCTCCCGGATGGTGGCCTTCTCGTCGCCGCCCATGGCCGGGATGCCGACCTCGATCTGGTGGACCCCGACCTCGTCGAGCAGCTTGGCGATGCGCATCTTCTCGTGGTTGCTGAAGACGACCCCGGCCGTCTGTTCGCCGTCGCGGAGGGTGGTGTCGTCGATGCGGACGGCGGGATCGGTCGGGCGCCTGTGCGGGGCGATGACGAAGCTGGAGAGATCGCTGGTCATGGTCACCTGCCTCGGGGGATCGGGGAGATCAGGGCTCTGCGTCCTCGCGGGTCATGCATCGAGGGTGCGCCGCAACAGCTCGTTGACGAGCTGCGGGTTGGCGCGCCCGCCGGTGGCCTTCATGACCCTGCCTACGAAGAAGCCGAGGACCTGCTGTTTGCCGCCGCGATACTGCTCGACCTGGGAGGGGCTGGCGGCGACGACCTCGGCGACGATCGCCTCGAGCTCGGCCGAGTCGCTGATCTGGCCGAGCCCATGCCTCTCGACGACCTCCCCGGGCTCGGCACGCTCCTCGATCATCCTCGCGAAGACCTCCTTGGCGGCGCTCGTCGAGACCGTGCCGTCCTCGACGAGCATCACGAGGCGGGCCAGGCGCTCGGCGGTCACGTGGCCGTGGCCGACCTCGAGACCGGCGGCGTTGAGATGGGCGAGGTACTCGCCCATCGTCCAGTTGGCCGCCGCCTTGGCGGCGGCCCCGGCGGCCACGACCTCCTCGTAGAAACCCGCCAGCGCGCCCGTGGGAGCGAGGACGGAGGCGTCGGCGCGCGAGAGCCCGTACTGCCGCATGAACCGCTCCACACGGGCCGCCGGGAGCTCAGGCTGCGTCGCGCGGAGCTCCTCCACCCAGGCGGGGTCGATCTCGAGCGGCACCAGGTCCGGGTCCGGGAAGTACCGGTAGTCGTGCGCCTCCTCCTTGCTGCGCAGCGGGGTCGTGATCCCCGTGTCCGGGTCGAAGTGCAGGGTCTCCTGCTCTATCGTCTCGCCGGCCTCGAGCAGCGCGATCTGCCGCGGGATCTCGGCGTCGAGCGCCTGCTGCAGGTAGCGGAAGCTGTTCATGTTCTTGAGTTCGGTCCGCGTCCCCAGGGCGTCGCTGCCGGCGGGCCGGACGCTCATGTTGGCGTCCCACCGCACCTGACCCTCCTCCATGGTGCACTCGCTCACGCCCAGCTCCATCACCGTCGCGCGGAGCTGCTGGAGGAACTCGCGCGCCGCCTCGGGCGACGGTATGTCCGGCTCGGTGACGATCTCGATGAGCGGAGTGCCGCTGCGGTTGAAGTCGACCATGGAGTAGTCCGACCCGGCGATCCGCCCCGTCTCGCCGCCGGCGTGGATGAGCTTGGCCGCGTCCTCCTCCATGTGGACCCGGTTGATCCGGCAGCGCAGTCTCTCGCCGGCCACCCAGTAGTCGAACCAGCCGGCGGTGGCCAGCGGCTCGTCGTACTGGCTGATCTGGTATGCCTTGGGGAGATCCGGGTAGAAGTAGTTCTTGCGGTGGAAGACGCTGCGCGGGCGCACGGTGCAGTTCAGCGCCAGGGCGATGCGTGCCGCGTACTCGACGGCCCGCCGGTTCACCACCGGCAACGCGCCGGGGTGCGCCAGGCACACCGGACAGGTGTGGAGATTGGGGTCGTCGCCCCTGGTGACGGCGCAGCCGCAGAACATCTTGGTCTGCGTGTCGAGTTCCACGTGCATCTCGAGCCCGATGACGGGCTCCCAGTCGGGATGCGTGCCGTCCTCGTGCCCGACGAGCCGCCGGCGGTCGTCGCTCATGGGTGCGTGTCCTCCGGGCGAGGGGTCGTGTCCGCCGAGCCCCGGTCCCGCTCCCCCGACGAGGATCTCGAGCCGCGGAACGGAGGCGCGGTGTCGAAGCCGATCGCGCCCTCGAGCGCATGGGCCGCCGCCAGCACCCGGTTCTCGCTGAACGCCGGTCCGATGAGCTGGAACCCGACCGGCAGGCCGCCGCTCAGTCCGCACGGGATGCTGATCGCCGGCAGGCCGGCGAGGTTGGCGGGGATGGTGCAGACGTCGCTCATGTACATGGCGAGTGGGTCGGAGGTCCGCGAGCCGGCCGTGAACGCGACGGTCGGCGACGTGGGCGACGCGATCAGGTCGACCTGGCTGAAGGCGTGGTCGAAGTCGCGGCAGACGAGACTGCGCACCCTCTGGGCACGCCCGTAGTAGGCGTCGTAGTACCCGGCGGAGAGGGCGTAGGTGCCGATCATGATCCGGCGCTTGACCTCCGGACCGAACCCCTCGCTGCGCGTGCGTTCGTAGAGGTCGGTGAGGTCGACGGGGTCGGAGCAGCGGTACCCGTAGCGTACCCCGTCGAAGCGGGCGAGGTTGGCCGACGCCTCAGCCGGCGCGATGACGTAGAACGCCGGCAGCGCGTACTCGGTGTGCGGGAGGGAGACCTCCACGCACCTGCCGCCCAGCTCCTCGATACGTGCGAGCGTCTCGTCGAAGCGCGCCCGCACCCCGTCCTCGAGACCGACGTCCAGGTATTCGGACGGCACGCCGATCCGCAGGCCGTCGAGCCTCTCGGCCGACGGAAGGACGACCGGCTCCGGAAGCTCGACGCTGGTCGCGTCGCGGGGGTCGCGCCCGGTGATGTGCTGGAGCAGCAGGGCGCAGTCATAGACCGACCGCGTGAGTGGGCCGATCTGGTCGAGCGAGCTGGCGAAGGCGACGAGGCCGTAACGGCTCACGGCGCCGTACGTGGGCTTCATGCCGACCACGCCGCAGAGCGACGCCGGCTGACGGACGGATCCGCCGGTGTCGCTGCCCAGCGCCCAGAGCGCCTCGCCGGCCGCCACCGCGGCGGCGGAGCCGCCGCTGCTGCCGCCCGGCACGGTGTCGAGATCCCACGGATTGGCGGTGACTTGGTAGGCCGAGTACTCGGTGCTCGACCCCATGGCGAACTCGTCGAGGTTCGTCTTGCCCAGCATGACCACGTGGCCGTCCCACACCTGGCGCACGGCGGTCGCGGTGTACACCGGCTGATAGTTGTGCAGCATCCTGGAGGCGCACGTGGTGGTGACGCCCTCGGTGACCAGATTGTCCTTGACGGCGATCGGCAGCCCGGCCAGCGGACCCCGCATCGCCTGCATCTCGCGGTCCACCTTGGTGGAGTACTTGGCGGCGTTGTCCGCGGTGACGAGGATGAAGGCCTTGACCTTGTCCTCCACCGCGGCGATCTGGTCCAGGAAGACCTTGGTCAGCTCCGCCGCGGAGATCTCGCCGTCGACCAGCAGCCGCTTGGCGTCGCGCGCCGTGAGCCGCAGGGGATCCAGCGTGGTCACGTCACCCCATCCTCGGCACGCGGAAGCAGTCGTCGCTCACCGCGGGGGCGTTGCGCAGGGCCTCGTCGCGCGTGAGACCGGGACGCCGCTTGTCTTCGCGCGTGACGTTGACGACGTCGAGCACGTGCGCCGTCGGCCGCACGCCCGTCACGTCGATCTCGCTCATCTTGCCGACATGCGCGAGGATCCTCGCGAGCTCGCCGGCCATCGTCGCCCTCTCCTCGGACGTGACACGAAGACGAGCCAGCCTCGCGACGTGAAGGACGTCGTCTTCGGAGATCATGTCGCGTTCCTCCTGCGGGAGACGCCGAAACGGGACGGCCATCTTACTGCAGCCCCGGACCGCCGACAAGAAAGGGGCCCGCCGGCGCCGCCGCCGACGAGCCCCCCGGAGTACGCGCTTCAGTCAGTCGACGGGGCGGACCGTGGAGGCCTGGAGTCCCTTGTCGCCCTCGGTGATCTCGAACTCGACGCGCTGCCCCTGGACGAGCGTCTTGTAGCCGTCCATGGCGATCTCGGAGTAGTGCACGAAGAGGTCGTCGCCGTCTGTGCGTTCGATGAAGCCGTACCCCTTCTCGTTGCTGAACCACTTCACGGTGCCCTGCGCCAAAACCTCCGCCTCCTGTCCGCAGCCACGTGTCCGCGTCGCACCTCGGGTGAGGCCCCGCGGCCCGTCGACGCCACCGCAGGGTACACCACGCCTCATGGCGTGTAAATGGACCCGGAACCTCACGGGGAGGACGAGCGCCGGGCCGGCCTGCAAGGGGCCCGGCGTCGGTCCCGCGACGGATGCGGACAAGCGGATGGCCGGGAGCCGGCGACGGAAGCGTCACCCGCCGCCGGACGGCGGTCATGCGCGGCGCGAGAGCAGCGCGGCGCGCAGCATGCTCTCCCACAGCCCGAAGAGCGGCTCGAGGTCGAGCCCGTGTGGGTCGAGGAGCTTCTGGACGGCCAGACCGTCCGTCATGGCCACCATGAGGCAGGCGTAACCGCGCAGCGCCTCGTCCGCCACGGTCGTCGTGTCGCCGAGACCCTCCACATAGAGGTCGCGATACCACTCGTACAACGCCGCGACCCTCTCGCGCAGTTCCTCGTCCAGCACCACGTGGGGGAGAAGGGCGAAGAAATCGCGGAAGGCGGCGCGGTCGGCGACGAGCTGACGGTCGGCGGCGACGAGCCCGCGCACGCGCTCGCCGGGCTCCTGCGCCTGCGTCTCGGCGACCGCGTTCAGGCTCTGGTCGTGACTGAGCGAATCGACCACCGCGGCGACGAAGGCCGCCTTGCTCCCGAAGTGATAGCGCACCGCATCCCGGTAGACGCCCGCCTCGGCGGCGACGGCCTCCACGGTGAGGGACTCGTATCCTCCCCGCGCCAGCAGACGGCGCGCGGCGGCCACCAGTCTCCTGGCCGTGGGCGCCAGCCGGGCCGTCGGGCTCTCGCAGGTCTCGCGTCGGTCGCCGTTCACGGGCGTCACCCTATCATCGCCCCCGGGGGTTTCTGCCTGCGCGGCCCATTGTGCTCTAGGGGGATCCACGATAGGCTGAACCAAGTCGTTCGGTCATACGACCGAACTGTACTGCACATCAAGGGATTCTGCAGCCGCAACACAGGGGGTTAGGGGATGGAGGAGGCACTCCGGCAGCAGGCGCTGCAACGCTCACGCAAGGCTCTGGACCTCATGGCCAGGTCGCAGCTCGACGCGGACGAGCAGCAGGCGGTGGTCGACGACTGCCGCATCAACTTCGAGCGCTACGTCAACCCGGGCATCCTCGAGTATCGCAAGTCCTGCTCCACCGACTACACCGCGGTGGAGTGGCGCGACGAGGGCAACGTCTTCTACGACATCCACGGCAAGCAGTTCATCGACTGCCTCGGCGGTTACGGCATCTACATGCTCGGCCACCGGCACCCGACCGTGGTCAAGGCGGTCACGGACCAGCTCCAACATCAGGCGCTCCACTCACAGGAGCTGCTCGACCCGATGCGCGGTTACGCCAGCGAGCTGCTCGCCATGCTCACGCCGGGCGACCTGCGCTACACGTTCTTCTGCAACTCCGGGACCGAGGCCAACGAGGGCGCGCTCAAGCTGGCCAAGCTGCACGGCAAGCGCAAGAAGGCCAACCATACGAACGGCATCATCAGCTGCCTGCGGGGGTTCCACGGCAAGTCGTTCGGCAGCCTCAGCATCACCGGCAAATCCGCCTGGCGCGAGCCGTTCTACCCGCTGGCCCCCAACGTCCGCTTCGTCCCCTACGGGGACGCCGACGCACTCGACAAGGAGCTCGACATCTGCGACACGATCGGGCTCGACATCGCGGCCTTCGTCGCCGAGCCGGTGCAGGGCGAGGCCGGGGCCCACGTGCCGCCGGACGACTACTTCCCCAAGGTGCGCGAGATCTGCGACAAGTGGGGTGTCCTCTTCATCGCCGACGAGGTCCAGACCGGCATGGGACGCACCGGCACCCTGTGGGGCATCGACCACTGGGACGTCACTCCCGACATCATGACCATGGGCAAGGCTCTCGGCGGTGCGGTGATCCCGGTGGGGTGCTTCATCTCCACGCCCGAGATCTTCGAGCCGTTCATGGAGAACCCGTACCTCCACACGACGACGTTCGGGGGCAACCCCATGGCCACCTCGGCGGTGATCGGGGCCCTGCACGCCACGCTCGAGGAGGACATCCCCGGCCAGGCCGCGGCGAAGGGCGCCTGGCTTCGCGAGCGATTCCTGGAGCTCCAGGGCAAGTACCCCGAGCTCCTCGAGGAGGTCCGGGGGCTCGGACTGCTCATCGGGCTCGAGTACTGCAGCGAGGCGGCCGGTTACGCCGTCGCGACCGGCCTCTTCGGCGAGGGCGTGCTGACGGGCGGCACGCTCTTCAGCGCCAAGACCTTCCGCATCGAGCCGCCGGCGACCCTGACACAGCATGAGATGGACGAGATCGTGGCGCGCCTGGACCGCGTGATGGGCCACGTGCAGGAGGAGGTCCGCGCCGGGAGGATCGCCGCCGAGTGAGGGCGACCGCGGTCGGCGGCGCGGGTCGCGCCGCCGACCGCGGTCCCGAGCGGCGTACGACGGGGGCCGGTGCGCCCACGGCGCACCGGCCCCCGTCGTCATCCTTGCACGGGCGGCCCCGACTGCGCCGGGCCACCCCGCCGCTCACCAGTCGGAGAACCCGGTGTTGTACCAGATCTTCTTGGTGCCCTTCTTGGCGCGCCTCTCCCACTTGCGCGACTTGGGCTCCTGGTCGATCCGTGCCCTGACCTGGTCGGCCACCTGCTTGATCTTGGCCTTCTGCTCGTCCGAGAGCACCGCGACACCGTCGACGTGGTCCTTGACACGGTCGAGGTTGGTGGTCGCCGTGTACCAGAAGCCCCAGTCGTCCGCCAGGCGACGGGCGACGTAGCCGACGTTGACCTTCCTCTCGTCGTCCTCACCGAAAGCGGCCACGGTGAAGAGGTACTCGATGTCTTTGAGGTCCTTGTCGTTGATCTCCCAGATCTGCAGCTTCTGCAGGAGGATGTCGGCGAGCGAGACGCTCCAGGGGTCGAGCTCCAGACGTCCGACGTAGCTGACTTCGTGGCAGTAGTCGAGCTTGTCGATGAACACATCGATCATCGGGACAGCGCCGCCGAAGTAGATGTGCCGGGTGGTCCCGGTCATCGCCATGGTCTGCAGGTCGCACTCGTACCCCATGGACTCCATGAACTTGACGAGGCCGCGGCGGTTCTTGCTGTACGTGGCGAAATCGATATCGGTGAAATACCGCTCGCCGAGCCGCTCGAGCTTGGCATACAGGTCGATGTCGTCCGGGAAGTAGTAGTGGAGCGCCAGCGGCCCCATGACGCGCATCACGATGCCCTGCTGTTGCGCGGCCTCCGCGATCCGCTTCCCCTCCTCGAGGAAGACCTCGGGCTTGGGGTACTGGTCGAGCGGGATGTCCTTCGGCAGGATGAACTGTCCCATGTCTTCTTATCTCCCCCTTCCACGTCGGGCGTCGTGATGATACCTCACCAGACGCCGCTCACCCGGAGGTGAAGACGTAGTCCTTGATCTTCTTCTTGTCGAGCATGATGATGACGCCCTTGAGGATCCCCTCCGAGTACTCGCTGCCCGGGTTGATGAGCAGCGTGCGGCCGGCCTTCTGGGCGCCGCGGGACTCGTGGATGTGGCCGTGGAGACCCAGCAGCGGCTGGTTCTCCTCGATGACCCGCTTGGCGCCGATACTGCCGGCGTGGATCTTCTCCTCGGCGGACATCGTGAGGTTCTCGTCGAGCTTGGGGCACAGGTCGAGAGAATACCCGTACGGCGGCACATGGAAGTTGTAGATCGCCGTGGCGTGGTTCTTGACCATGGCGCACAGCTCGCGCAGCTTGACCTCGAGATCCTCCTCGCTCAGCTCGCGCGGCGTCTGCCATGGGGTCGGGTTGGCGTAGGACGAGGTGATCATCTCGTGACCGTCGATGTCCACCACGCGCCCGTCGCACGGATGCACGAGCTTGGCGTCGTCGATCATCTCGTCGATCACGAACCAGTCGTCGTTGCCCGGCGCCATGTACATCTGGAAGGGCTTGCCGGCGAGGCGCTCGTCGGCCAGGTCGAGCCACTCCTGCACGCGCTGGAAGACGAGACCCTTGAACAGGGCGTCGACCTTCTCCGGATCGCTGCGGGTCGCGTCGAACTCGTCGCGCGTCTGGTGGACCCAGTAGTAGCCGGCGTTCTCGATCGTCTTCTTGATCGCCGCGAGCTCCTCCTGACTGCCGATCTCGCGGTGCTGCCCCATCAGGGTGCACTCCCACTGGTCGCCGCCCTTCTCGACCAGAGGCACCAGGACCTTGCCGGTGAGGTCGCCGAGCAGGATGGCGACGTCGGCTCCGTAGATGGGGAGCGCGTTCAGGAACTTGCGGTAACACACGTTCGAGCCGTGGATGTCGGTGACGAAGAACAGCTTGATCATCTGCACACTCCGAAAGCCAGTGGGGGGGTGGGGACCAACGTCCCCACCCCCCCACGGTACTAGCGAATCACTCCGGCGGCAACTCCCCGTAGGTCATCGAGACGTCGACGCCCACGGTCTTGCTGCGCTGCTTCCAGATGAAGTACCAGACGATCCCCGCCAGCCAGATGCAGGCGAAGAACACGACGCCTGTGGTGGTGAAGTCGCGCAGGTCAGGCATCACGAAGAAGAAGACGAACAGGATCCCGAGGTAGATGAGGTCGACGATGGCGCCGAGCGTCACCACCGGGATGCCGAAGAGCCTCCAGTTGCGATAGGGAGACGACTCCCAGACGCCGCGCGCCCGCTTGCGGTAGGGGAAGACCAGCGCCGCGATGGCGGTGACGCCGAACACGGTGACCACCTCGAGGCCGGTGACGGCCAGGCCCTGGAGCGGGCTGTTCGTCCAGAAGACGTACAGGGCGATCCCGATCTCGCCGAGGATGAGGCAGAGGATGTGGTTCTTGACCGGGCTGGCGAAACGCGGGTTGATGTCCGTGAACCACTTGGGACCCATGCGGTCCATGCCCCAGGCGAAGATGATGCGCGGGAAGGCCAGATACGAGAGGGCGACCCACCAGAGCGCGAACGCCATGTACGAGAGGGCGTAAATGATGCCCAACAGCTTGTACGGCGCCATGATGAAGCCGAGGCCGACGTAGTTGGACGAGAACGGCAGCTTGTACCCTTCGATCGTCCAGGCGTAGTTCTCCAGGTTGTCGGCGTAGAAAGCGGCCGAGAGGAAGTTGAAGTCGACCTGGTACAGGGCGATCGCCGTCCACAGGCAGAAGATGCCCGGCACGACCACCGCGAAGAGGTTGGCGAGGATGATGGTCTTGTCGGGGCGCTTGACCTCGCCGGCGATGAACGCCATGCAGTAGGCGTACGCGAAGGCCCACGAAGCGGCCACCATGACGCCCAGGCTGTCGAACCAGTTCCACGTGGTCGGCATGGCCTCGCCGGCGTACTTCTCCACCGCAGCTATGAAGCTCGTGTAGTCGAGCGAGCCGTGTTGCGCCGCCATGGAGTTCCAGGCTTCCTGGAAGCCGCCGGCCTTGACGCTCAGCACCACGCACAGTATGGCGCAGCCGCCGATGCCGATGGTCATGATGACCTTCTGCACGCGGGCGAAGATCTTGATGCCGAACACCACGAAGCAGAAGGCGACGACGTTCGCGATACTGGCCAGGATGAACGTCGCGTAGGGCTGGGTGGCCCAGTCGGCCAACGACTGCCATCCCGTGAACGACGCCAGCATGGTGAACCCGGGATCGGCCACCCATGGCGCCAGGACGTAGATCCACATGATCCACACGAAGGCATTGCCGAAGCTCTCGGCGATGCCGATGATCGGGTGGAGGATGCGGGTGTTGTAGATGTACTCGCCGCCGGAGCGCGGCATGGAACCGCCGAGCACACCCCAGACGATCGGCATGCCGATACCGGCCAGGATGACGGAGAGTACTACGGCGATGATCATGTTCCCGCCGGTGTACACACCGACACCGAGACTGGTCATGACGACGATGCTGGGCGTGAGCCCCTGGTTCATGAAGCCGACCCCGAAGGCGTCCCACATGGACAGTCCGCGGACGAGGCCGCTGGCCTTGCGGGCGAAGGCTAGTTCTTCAGCCACATGTCCCCCTTGCTGACTCCGGGCTCCCCCCGTCACTCCGGGCGACGACGAAGCTCGGCTCTTCTTACGAACGGACGAACGCGCAGATCAGTCCGTGGCCCTCCTTTCTTCCGCGGCTTCCGAAGGAACCTGCCACTCATAGACGTCCTTCAGCTTCCACGGCACCATCGCGAGCTTGGTCCGCGTCACCCCGGGTACGTTGCCGACGACCTCATTGACGAATTGCAGGAGCTCCTCGGTGTCCCGCGCGTACACCTGCACGCTGAGGTCGTTCTCTCCGACCGAGCCGGCCACGTAGCTCACGGTGGGAAGCCCGACCAGTTGCGCCGCGACGCCCTCGAGCTTGCCGGGGGCGACGTCCACGAAGACGTCGCCGACCACCGTGAATCCCACCGCCTGCGGCATGACGACCGCGCCGACGCGGATGACGCCGCTGTTGATGAGCCGATCGACCCGGTAGCGCACCGTGCGCTCGGACACATGCCCGATACGACGCGTCATCTCCGCGGACGACATGCGGCCGTCCTCGATCAGGAGGGAGACGATGCGCCTGTCGATCGCGTCGAGGGTGAATGACACTGCAGCGATCCCCTGGTCCGCTCTCCGCTGACGCGTTATTTCGAAACCTCGTGTCGGAAAATGTCAAGAGTCGCGGACAAAATGTTGTTTTCGGCAAACCACAGTCGAGTCCGGTGCCGCTTCCGACGACACGCACGGATCGAGCGCCACGGGCGCACGGATGTCCCGGACCGTGGTCGTCCGCAGCGGTCGCCGACCGGGGCCGGCAAAGGGAGGTGACGGGACGGTGGAGGACGGCGCCGCTCAAGGACGAGCCGGAGGGGCCGGGGCGGCTGCTGCGCCGTCCCCGGCCCCTCCTGCGGTGACCGCTCCGGCTCTCAGTGGTGCTGTGCGCGGATCGCCGCGGCGATCTCCTCGGGGCCGCTGGCGACCCTGACGGCGTCGAACTTGCAGACCTGGCGGCAGGTGTCGCACTTGATGCACTCGGCGGTGTCGATCACGTGCGGCTGCTTCTTCTCGCCGCTGATGCAGGCGGTGGGGCACTTCTTGGCGCAGAGCATGCAGCCGGTGCAGGCGTCCGGGTCGATCGCGTAGGCGATCAGTGCTTCGCACTTGCCCGCCGGGCAGCGCTTCTCGCGGACGTGCGCCTCGTACTCGTCGCGGAAGTACCTCAGCGCGCTGAGCACCGGGCCTGGCGTCAGTTGGCCAAGCGCGCAGAGCGAGTCCGAGTCCATGCCGCGAGCGATCTCCTCGATCATCTCGATGTCGGCCATCGTGCCCTGTCCCTCGCTGATTCGAGTGAGCAGCTCCAACATGCGCCGCCCACCAACACGACAGGGAACGCACTTGCCGCAGGACTCGGCCGTCGCAAAGGTCAGGAAATACTTGCAGAACTCCACCATGCAGGTGTCTTCGTCCACCACGATCATGCCGCCCGAACCCATCACGGCCCCGGCTGCACGGAGCGAGTCAAAGTCCACCTGAAGGTCCAGCCCTGAAGCCGGCAGACAACCACCCAACGGCCCGCCAGTCTGAACTGCCTTGAACTGCTTGCCATCGGGCACGCCGCCACCGATGTCGTAGATGATCTCGCGCAGGGTGATTCCCATCGGGACTTCGATCAGACCGGTGTTCTGGACCTTTCCGGTCAGCGCAAAGATCGCGGTACCGGGGCTCTTGGGCGTACCGATCTTGGAGAACCATTCGGCCCCGTTACGGATGATCTGAGCCACGTTAGCATAGCTCTTGACGTTGTTCACATTCGTGGGCCTGTCCCACAGACCCTGGTTTGCGGGGAAAGGAGGCCGAGGCCGCGGCTCGCCGCGGCGACCTTCGACGGACGCGATCAGTGCGGTCTCTTCGCCACAGACAAATGCGCCGGCACCTTCCTTGACGATGAGCTCAAAGTCAAAGCCAGAACCGAATATGTCCTTGCCCATCAGGCCATACTCGTGAGCCTTCTCGATGGCCAGGTGTAGCCGCTTGATCGCAAGCGGGTACTCGGCACGGCAGTAGATGTACCCCTCGTGCGCTCCGACGGAATAGCCGCAGATCATCATCCCCTCGATGACCGAATGCGGATCACCCTCGAGAATCGAACGATCCATAAACGCACCGGGGTCGCCCTCGTCTGCATTGCAGACAACATACTTGATGTCGCCCGCCGCTTGGGCGGTGAACTGCCACTTGAGGCCGGTCAGGAAACCCGCACCGCCGCGGCCGCGCAGGCCGGAGGCCTTTACCTCATCGATCACCTGCGAGGGCGTCATCTCCTGCAGTACCTTGCCCAGCGCCTCATAGCCGCCGCGGGCGATGTACTCGTCAATGCTCTCGGGATCGATCACGCCGCAGTTGCGCAGAGTGATGCGCTGCTGCTTGGAATAGAACGGAATCTGCTCATAGAGCGGCACTGCCTGCTGCGTATCCGGGACTTCATACACCAGCCTGCTGACAACGCGCCCCTTGACCAGCGTCTCCTCCACCAGTTCTTCAACATCCTCGGGCTTGACCTGGCAGTAAAAGATGCCTTCCGGGTACACGATCACGATTGGGCCCATGGCGCAAAAGCCGCGGCAGCCGGTCTCCACCACGCGCACTTCGTTCTGCAACCCGCGCCGCTGAACTTCGGCTTCGAGAGCCGCCATCGTCGACCGCGAGCCCGATGAAGCACAACCGGTCCCAGCACATACCAGGACGTTTGCCCGGTATATCGGTTCCGTCATCTTTTCTCCTCCTGACCTGATTGGGTGATATGCACGACTATTCCACTGCCGGTTCAGCTCAGGAGCTCTGCAGCCGGCCGACAACCCACTCCTCTACTACTTGCCCCTTGACCAGATGCTCCTCGATCATCCTTGGAACCATATCGGGAGTCACATTCCCGTAGGTTACGCGCGGCTGCCCCGCCTGCTCAACGTCCACCAGCGGCTCCTTGGCGCACATACCGATGCAGCCCACGGTGGTGACGTTGGCGTCGATTTCCCGCTTGCGGAGCTCCTCGAGGATGGCGTGCATGGTATCCCGCGCGCCCGCCGCGATACCACAGGTACCCATGCCCACGATGATGGTGGTGCCCGTATGCCTGCGGGTGCTGATATCGCGCTCCACTTGTTGCCTCAGGTTGCGCAGCTCATCCAACGACTTGATCTGTGGCATGAATGTCTCCTTTTGTATGCTCTACCGCACGGGTCGAGCGCTAGCCGGCCCCTTGCTCGTATAGCTCCTCGTAACCTTGTCGCAGATAGGACTCTAGCCACTCGCGCACGGCAGGATGCGTCAGCGGCACATCGCCCAGCAATTCTCGGGCCTCGGACGTATCCAGCCCAAACTCGTGCTGGTCGAAGCGGTGCGTGAACACCAGATCCCATCCGCGCCGGCTCGAAAGAAGTGCTCCCATCAGGGTACTGACAAGATCACCCATCGGTGCACGATCTATGTGGTCCCGCTGAAAGGACACCCGGACCGTCGTGCCGACGCCCACTTCTGAGTGGAGCTCTAATCCGCCCTCACAGCGTTCGGCCGCCGCTTTGAGCAAGGGCAGCCCCAGTCCAACGTGTCTCGTCGTCCTGGTCGTATAGAAGGGACCGACCGCCAAAGCCTGCGTCTCACGATCCATCCCCCGACCGTTATCGGCCA
>ENA-UOUL01001773-UOUL01001773.1-bioreactor-metagenome-genome-assembly--contig:-NODE-1773-length-28106-cov-4.257376_pt1 | contig 28106 bp, 17 predicted proteins | sample MGYA00249838_ERZ747220 | MGnify/ENA primary metagenome ERZ747220 (study PRJEB28778, sample SAMN05720191) | bioreactor metagenome | isolation source: Anaerobic biogas reactor | place: USA:Washington...
GCGCCATCGTCGAGAGCCCGTACTCGCGGTTTCCCGTGGCACGCAGCAGCCTGGACGAACTCGTGGGCGAGGTGCAGGCCAAGGATATCCTGTCGCACATGCTGAGCGGCAACCCGTTCGCCATCGAGCCGAACGTTCAGACGCCACTCTACGTCCCCGAGGTGATGCCCGCCCTCCAGGCTCTGGAGGCCTTCAAGCAATCCGGCCGCCCGACGGCGCTGGTGATCGACGAGTACGGCTCGGTGACGGGATACGTTACGCTCACGGACATCCTGGAAGCGATCGTGGGCGATATCCCTTCGATCGACGAAGAGGAAGAGCCCGAGGTCGTGCAGCGCGAGGACGGTACCTGGCTGGTGGACGGCATGCTGCCCATCGGCGAGTTCCGCGAGCTGTTCGGGCTGGACGAACTGCCGGGGGAGGAACAGGGCCTCTACCAGACCCTGGCAGGGTTCATCACGAGCCTCATCGGCCGCATCCCGGCGCCCGCCGACTACTTTCAGTGGGCCAATCTGCGGTTCGAGGTGATGGACATGGATGGCAATCGGGTGGACAAGGTGCTGGTGGCGCGCATCCCCGACGCCATGTCCGAGCCACCCGAGACGGAAGAGGCCGGCGCCGGATGAAGCGAAGGCCGGCCGTGGCCGGTCATCCTTCGTCCTCCCCGCTCGGGCGCGGGCCCCTTTCGGCAGGCCCTCAGCGTCCGACCCTCGCTGAACGATGGAGAGAACCCATGAAACTCGTAACGACACGCCCGTTTGCCGCGAGGGTCGAAGAGCGGCTGCGCGCCATCGCGCCCGACCTGCAGATCGTCACAGCAGAGAGCCAGGACGCGCTCCTAGCAGAGGTGGCGGACGCCGATATCCTGATGGGGTCCTTTGGGGGTGGCTCGGGTGATGCCTTTCGGCGCGTTCTGGAGGCGGCCCCCAAGGTGCGATGGGTGCACACCAGCAGCGCCGGCGTCGACGACCTGATGGGCCCACACGTCCTGGAGCGGGATTTCGTCTTTACCTGCGGCAAGGGCGAGAGCGTCGCGAGCTTGCTAGCGGAACACGCCTTCGCCCTGCTCTTGTCGGTCACGCGCGGCATCGTAGCCGCGGCGCGCTTTGACAGCTGGCGCCGGGAGGCCTTTGGCAACCTCATGGAGGTGCGCGGCCTCACCATGGGCATCGTGGGGTTTGGCGCCGTCGGACGCGCGCTGGCAACACGCGCCAACGCCTTTGGGATGCGCGTCGTCGGGGTCAGGGCTCACCCCGATACGCCCCCCGAAGGGGTCGACGCCGTGTGGGGTCCCGAAATGCTGCCACACCTGCTGGAGCAGTCGGACGTGGTGGTGCTCATCCTGCCTCACACGCCCGAAACGCGCGGCTCTTTCGGAGAACGAGAACTGCGCCGCATGAAGCAGTCGGCGATCCTCATCAACGTGGGACGCGGCCAGGTCGTGGATGGGCCGGCGCTGGAGCGTGCCCTGGTGGAGGGATGGATCGCCGGCGCGGGCCTGGACGTCATGCCGGAGGAGCCGTGGCCATCCTCCAGCCCCCTATGGCGCATGGACAACGTCATCCTGACACCCCACACCGCCGGCAACTCACCGAATCGCGCCGGGCGCGACATGGATGTCTTTGTGGAGAACATGGCGCGCTTTGTCCGTGGCGAGCCGCTCCTCAACACCGTGGACCGGAGGGCAGCGTATTAGCGTCCGTGGAGCACGCGCTGCGGCCCGTGTTCGCCCTGGCTCGCGGCTCATCGTTTGACACCCGTAATAGACGAGAGTTAGAGTAGAGCCGGTACGTCGGTTCGCATTCCTGATCGGCCCCTCTGCGAGGCTGATCACCCCATTATGACGAGTTGGAGGCATTGTGAACGAGGCGCGAGCGCGGGTTTCACTACATCGTTGGACCGAACTGGGAGACGTCGACACCGTGCTGTCGTCGTGTCTGGCCGACCTGGGGGGCATGGAGGCCTTTGTGCAGCCCGGGCAGACCGTGGTGATCAAGCCCAACATCACCGCGAACGCCCCATCGCATACCGGCGGCACAACGCACAGGGAACTGGTGGAGGCTATCATCACGCAGGTCCAGCGCTGCGGCGCCGGCCGGATTGTGGTCGCCGAGGGCACCGGTAGGTTCGGCACCAGCCACGAGACCGCCTTCCCCACCGGTGGGTGGCGCGAGATGGCCGAGCGCATGGGCGTCGAGCTGTGGAACCTGGATGCCGGGCCGTTCGTCGAGATCGAGCTGGACAAGCCGCGCTATACCATGGGCGCCATCCCCTTCTCGCAACTCCTCTACGACGCAGACGTTTTCATCAGCGTGCCCTGCCTAAAGACGCACCTGAACACGGACTATACTGTGGTGCTCAAGAACGCGTACGGGCAGACGCCTCAGTGGAAGCGCTCCGAGATCCACCGCCAGTACCTGCTCGAGCAGGCGCTCGTGGACCTCAACCGCATTCGCAAGCCGGACCTCAGCGTGGTGGACGGGTTCGACGGCGCCGAGGGGATCGCCGGCGGCACGGATTTCGACCGCCCGGGTGGCGCTCGGCTGATGCTCGTGGGCGCCGACCCTGTGGCGGTGGACGCCATCTCGCGCGATCTGATGTGCTTTACCGCGCGCACGCGGTACCTCAACTGGGCCATCGAGGATGGCATCGGGATCGGCGACCGGGAGCGCATCGACGTCCTTGGTGAGCGGGTACAAGATCATCAGCGCCACTTTATGACGCCGAGCGAAGAGTTCTGCATCGCCCTGCCGGGTCTCACGCTGCATGACCTCGACGCCTGCAGTGGCTGCCGCACCTTTGCTCAGTCGGCGCTGCAGCGCTTTCGATTCCAGAAGCTACTGAAGCCGGTGGATTTCATCTACGGTGGCTTGGGCGAGCGCCCCGAGCCCAAGGGTGAGACGTTCGTGATCGGCAACTGCGCCGAGCGGTACGCCGAACTCGGCACTTTTATCGGCGGGTGTCCCGCGCCCGTGGATCAGATCCTGAAGGCACTGGAGGCGTCGGGAGTGGTGTGCGACACCTGCCGCAGCCTCGCTTCGCAGGCCTTGCAGGGGCTGGCGGACGAGTTCCTGGCACACCTCCGCGTCGTCGCCGCGGGCGCCGAGGCGTACTGTGGTGACAAGGTCGAGCGGGGCACGTGGCACCTCGAGCTGCTGGTGGGAGACTGCATGCAGCGCTATGCCTTCGCTGTGAAGGAGCGCGCCTCCTCATTCGGCCTGGAGTGGGATCGCGACATCATCTGGCTGCGCGGCTGCCCCGTCGAGCAGGAGGCCATCACAGATGCGTTGGCAAGCCTGCATGCGACCTTCAGAAAGCACTCGACGCGCTGATCCTTGCTCTACTTGACCCTGCCGCTGAGCCATGGTACAATCGGCACGTTTGAGGTCTGGCCCCCATCGTCTAGAGGCCTAGGACACAGCCCTTTCAAGGCTGCGACCGGGATTCGAATTCCCGTGGGGGCATCACACGGAGCCCGACCGCTCGACCAGGAAACGAACCCCCCCCGCATATGCCGGGGGGTTCTGCTTGCTTCCGCCAGGGCGCGCCCACCGCGCTCGCGCCGCGCATCGTGTGACCGTTGCGGCGCTCATCAGAGTATGCTACAATGGGTGTAGCGTGAGGTTGTTCCTCCTCGCGACTCGGTGAGCAAGAGTCACCGACATTCACCCCGCGCTTACCCCGCACCCAGTTCTCTCCCGTCGCCCCAGACAGGATCATCCATCACCACGCAACCCGTGAGCATCGCGCCCGTGGCGCTCCTATGCCCACGCTAGCGTGTGCCGCCTTGGGTTGGTATACCGCCACCTTCGGTTGGTGTGTCGCCACGCGAGTCGCGACGGTGATCCGAGGAGGGATCGATGGACGGTAAGCAGACGGGTTATGCCTACGGCACCGGCCGCCCCCCCACCATCACCAGCCAGGACATGATCGCGACCTCCCACTATCTGGCCAGCGCCAGCGGCCTGGATATCCTCTCCCGAGGTGGCTCGGCCGTCGACGCCTGCATCGCGGCGAATGCGACGCTGGCGGTGGTCTATGATCACATGGCGGGCCTCGGCGGCGATCTGTTCGCTCAAGTGTGGGATCCGGGCGAGGGGAGCGTGCGTGCCCTCAATGGCTCGGGGCGATCGGGCGAGCGCGCCACGATCGACGCCTACCGCGCCAAGGGGTGGAGCGAGATCGAGCCCCGCGGGCCCCTCGCCGCCAACACCGTGCCCGGGGTGGTCGATGCCTGGCACCAGCTCCACCAGCGATATGGCAAGCTCGACTGGTCAGCGCTGTTTCAGCACGCCATCGTCTACGCCGGCGATGGCTTTCCCGTGTCACGCAAGTTCCGTGACTATATCGCAGAATACGCCGACACGCTGCGCCGCTACCGCGAGACGGAGCGCACCTTCTTTCGCAACGGCCTCCCGCCCGCCACCGGCGCCATCTTCCGACAACCCGACCTAGCGCGGTCGCTGCGAGCCATCGCCGAACAGGGCGCCCAGAGCTTTTACCAGGGCGAGCTGATGCACCGCATCGTCTCGGGGTTGCAGGACCAGGGGGGCCTCCTCACCGAAGATGACTTTGCCTCCCACACCTCGGACTGGGTGGAGCCGCTGCGCACCACCTACCACGGCTACGAGGTGACGGAGTTGCCGCCCAACACCCAGGGGATCGCCACCCTGATGTTGCTCAACATCATCGAGGGGATGGATCTGCCATCCATGGGCGATGGCGCCGCCGACTACTACCACCTGATGACCGAGGCGGTCAAGCTGGCCTTTGCCGACCGCGATCGCTGGGTCACCGACCCGACGACCATCGACATTCCCTTCGACCAACTCCTCTCCAAGGACTATGCCGCGGAGCGCCGGCGCGCAATCGACATGATGCACGCGCGCCCCGCAAAAGAGATTGAGGCGGGCGTCCACGCCGTCTCGGCGCCCGGCGGCGACACCGTCTATATGGCCGCCGTCGACCGAGACGGGCAGACCTGCTCCCTCATCCAGAGCGTCTATTTCGAGTTCGGGTCAGCATTCATTCCCGCGGGCACCGGCATCCTGCTACAGAACCGCGGCTCCTTCTTCCAGCTCGATCCCGATCACCCCAACGCCCTGGCGCCCCACAAGCGCACGTTCCACACCATCATCCCCGCCATGGCGCTCCACGACGGACGCCCGTCGCTGCTGTTCGGCAGCATGGGCGGCGAGGGGCAGCCCCAGACGCAGGCTGCGATGCTCACGCGCATGCTCGATTTCGGCTACAACCCGCAGGAGGCCATCGAGGCGCCGCGCTGGCTCTATGGGCGCACCTGGGGCGAGGAGAGTCGTTCCCTGAAGCTCGAGGGACGTGTCCCCGACGGCGTCGCCACCGAGCTGCGGCGTCGCGGGCACGATGTGACGATGCTGGAGGATTGGTCGGACAAGATGGGGCACGCCCAGGCGATCCTCATCGACCGAACCGAGGGCTCCCTGCACGGGGGCGCGGACCCGCGCGGCGACGGCGTGGCCATCGGGCACTGAGGCCGGTGGGGCGTCCGTCGCACGCCAAGGCGTGGAGAGAGTACGCGTGCCAACCGAAGAGATACCGGTCAGCCTTGGATTGTGGCTCGTCGCGTTCCTGCCGCTGGCCGCGATTCTGGTCCTCCTGGTGGGGCTCCGCTGGAAGGCCGCTACGGCTGCGCCCGTGGGCTACCTCCTAGCGGTGGTGGCGGCATTTCTCGTGTTCCGAACCCCTGCCCGGATCGTGGCGCTCCAGACAGTCAAGGGCATCTGGGATGCGGCGTTCATCCTCTATGTCATCGTCCCCGCCCTGTTTCTGTACGAGGTTTCCGATGAGGCCGGCGCCTTCGACACTCTTCGGATCGGCATCGAGTCCTACACGCCAAACAACCTGCTCCACATTCTGGCATTCGGCTGGGTGTTCGCCAGCTTTTTGCAGAGTATCACAGGCTTTGGGGCGCCCATCGCCGTGACCGCTCCCCTGCTGGTGGCGGTGGGGGTACGCCCGCTGTGGGCCGTGGTCATCCCGCTCATCGGGCACGCATGGGCCAACACCTTTGGCACCCTCGCGGTGGCATGGGAGGGGTTGGTGCTCGTCACCGAGATGGAGAGCCCCGCTGTGGCGGCGCGCATCGCGGCGGTGATGCTGCTGCTGGCCAACCTGGCGGCCGGGTTCATCATCGCGTGGTTGTACGGTCGCGGCAAGGGGGTGCGCGAGGCATTGCCAGCCATCCTGATCGTGGGCGCCATTCACGGCGTCGGGCAGCTGATTCTCGCGCCGCTATTGCCGACGGTGGCCGCTTTCATCCCCGCCACGGTAGCCGTCGGAGTGACCCTCTGGCTAGCCCGTACCAGCTGGTACAGCGGTCCGTCGGAGGTGGCGGAGAGCCAGGTGATGGAGCCGGGCGAACAGGAGGAGCAAGGGCGCGCTGCGGAAGAGAGGGAGGAGATGCACATGCCCCTGTGGCTGGCGTTCGTGCCCTACATCTCGCTGGTCGTGCTCATCGTGGTGGTGCTTCTCATCCCGCCGGTCCGCTCAGCGCTAGAGACCTTTCAGATCGGGCTCCCCTTCCCTCGCCTCGAGACAGGATACGGCGTCGTGACCGAGGCGGACGAGAGCTACTCTGCGTTCTCTCCGCTCACCCACCCGGGCACGTTCCTGTTGGCCTCGGGCGTTATCGCCTACATCATGTTGCGCATCTGGGGGGGACTCTCGCGTGACCGGCTGGACGAGATCCTCGAGGACACCATCCGCGCGAGCATCCCGTCGGCGATGGCGCTCTTGGCCCTCGTGCCGCTTGCCACGGTGATGAGCGGATCGGGCCAGGTGCGCGAGCTGGCGCTCGGCATCGCGGCCGTCGCCACCGGTCCAGTCTATGCGCTCCTTGCGCCGGTCGTCGGCGCACTGGGCGCCTTTATGACCTCGAGCAACCTCTCCTCGAACATCCTCTTTGGCGCCCTCCAGCAACAGACCGCTACAGCGCTCAACCTCTCCGCCGCCGTGGTGCTGGCTGCCCAGACGGTGGGCGCCGCCGTCACCAATAGCATCGCGCCGGGCAACGTCCTCCTGGGGACGGGTTCCGTTGGCCTTCCCGGACACACCGGGGACGTAATCCGCAAGACGATCATCTATACCGCCATCTCTGTGGCATTGGCCGGCGTCGTTTCGTTGGTGGTCATCCTCGGGTTCGCGGGGCTGGGCGGGGGGTGAGGCGCGATGGAGTGGTTGCGAGAACGCGTGTGGCAGCTTGGTATCGCCGTCATCCTAATACTGCTGGGCGCCGTCCTGCTCTATGTGAGCGCCACTGACGAGGTGAATGCCACGCTCATGTGGCTCGGGCTCGGCCTGGTGCTCGTGGCGATGCTCATTCCGTTGGCATCCAGGCTGTACCAGGCGGCACAGGACGAGTCTGGCGAGAAGGGCGAGACATAGGGTGGCGGTGAACGTCATGATGGAGCAGCAGCTCGCGCCCGACCTTCCCGTCACGCTCCTGCGATGGCTGGCGTCGTTCGCACCCATCGCCATCCTCCTCCTGCTGCTCGTCTGGCGGCGCTGGTCGACCTCCTCAGCGGCGCCGGTGGCGCTAGCGGCGGCCGTGGCCACCGCTCTGCTCCTGATGCGCACGCCCCTCACGGCACTCGGGGTAGCCACGGGCAAGGGAATCTGGGACGCCATCTTTGTGCTATACGTGATCTGGCCATCCCTCATCCTGTACAACGTCGCCGCCGACGCGCGCGCCTTTGAGGCGATCCAGGAGGGGGTGCGCCGCATCATGCCCGACCGCCTGCTCGTGGTGTTGGCCTTTTCCTGGATCCTAGCGTCGTTCATTCAGGCCATCGCCGGCTTTGGCACGCCGCTGGCGGTGACGGTGCCCCTCCTCATCGGGCTTGGGGTGCGCCCGGTCTATGCCGTGGTGCTGCCGATGATCGGCGCCGCCTGGGTCAACCCCTTTGGCTCCCTCGGCGCCACCTGGCTCGCCACCCTGACGGTGGTGGATCTGCCCAACGAGGCGGCGGCGCTGCGTTACGCCGCCACCCTGCTGTGGGTGCCGAACCTGGCGGGGGGGCTGTTTATCGCCTGGGCCTACGGGCGATGGTGGGCGCTCAAACGCGCCGGGCCCGCCATCGTGGTGATCTCGGCCATCCACGGAGGGCTGCAGTATCTGCTCGTACCACTCTTCCCCACCATCGGGGCGTTTCTGGCGACCAGCGCCGCGCTGGCTGTGACGTTTGGGCTAAATCGTTGGAGTTACTACCGCCAGCATGACGTGGACGAACCCAACCTCATTTTCGAAGAGTGGGCCCACATCGGTGGAGAGGAGGAGGAAGAGGCTGCCTCGGAGGAGCAGCCTCGCGGAGAGGATGCCCCGCCGATGTCGCTGGCGCTGGCGTTCGCGCCCTATGCCATCCTCGGCGTGCTGGCCATCGTGGCACTGATCATCCAACCGGTGCGCGAGGTGCTGGAGCAGGTGCGCGTGGGCATCCCCTTCCCCGCGACCACGACCGGCTACACTATCGAACGCGCCGCCACCGGCGCGTATGCGGCGTTCACGCCGCTGACGCACCCCGGGACGCTGCTGCTGGTCTCTGCCGCGGCCAGCTATCTTCTCTATCGCGCCCGCGGCCTATTCAGGAGCGAGACGAGCATCGGATCGGTGATCGGGGAGGCCGCCGAGGACGCCCTGCCGGCGACCACCGCCATCACCGCGCTGCTGGTGATCAGCAAGGTCATGGACCACTCGGGGCAGATCACGGTACTGGCATTGGGCGTCACGGCGGTGGCGGGTTCGCTGGTGTTTCTCGCGTCCAGCATCCTCATCGGAACGCTGGGATCGCTCATCACGTCGTCGAACACGGCCTCGAACGTGCTCTTTGCGCCGCTGCAGGCCACCGCCGCCGAGGTGGAGGGGCTCTCGGTGGACCTAGTGGTCGCGGCGCAGACGGCCGGGGGCGCCATCGGCAACGCCGTCTCTCCGGGAGATGCCCTTCTCGGGGCCACCGTCGCGGGGATCACCGCCCAGCTGGGCGCCGTGTTGCAGCGTGCCATCCCCTGGGTGCTGGTCGTAGGACTGATCACCGCAGGCGCGACGGTGGCCATCCACCTACTCCTCGTGTGAGGCCGGCCATGACCATGCAGAGGCTACACGCCATCGCCGCGGTGCTGATCGTGGTGAGCCTGGCGCTCATCGCCATCGGCGTGCAAGGCCCCGCCTTGTTGTGGCAGGCCGGCCTCGCCACCTTTTCCCTGGCAATGATCGTCTCATTCGCCACGCATTGGGCACGCTCGGGCAAGGAATCCTGAGGCGACGCCTAACCCTCCGTCGCCCGGGCGATGATTCCCCGCGCGGCAATCTCGCCCGTGGCCGCGGCGCCTCCGATGCCCCGTGCCACGCCGGCGCCGTCTCCCGCCACGTAGAGGCCCTCGATACTCGTCTGCAGGTGGCGATCCGTCTGCACCCGCGTGGCATAGCGTTTCAGTTCGAGGGCATACAGGAGGGTACGGTCGGCATCCAGCCCGGGAATCACGCCGGCCAGCATCTCTAGCCCCTCGACGAGGTCGGTGACGATGCGGTGCGGCAGCGCCATGCTGATATCGCCAGGGGCAACGTCCGTCAGGGTGGGCACCACGTCGCCCGGGCTCTTTTGCAGGCGGCCCCACGTCGAGCGCCGGTGACGGCGCAGGTCGCCCATGCTCTGCAGGATCGGTTTCCCGCCGCCGATGGTGGTGGCCAGTCGCGCGATCGATACGCCATAGTCGGCCGTGCTCTCCACCGGCTCCGTAAGGTTGATGCTCGTCAACAAGGCAAAGTTCGTGTTGCCCGACTGCTTGTCGCGCAACGCGTGGCCGTTCACGCCCACCGCCCCCTCCTCGCAGTACACCTCCTTGACGACGAACCCCTCGGGCGAGACGCAGAACGTGCGTACGCGATCGTCGTAGGTGGGGGCGCGCATATAGAACTTGGGGTCATAGCTGACCGAGATGATGTCCTCCATGACGATATCCGGCACCTCGACGCGCACGCCAACGTCCACGGGGTTATGTGAGATGGGGAGCCCCAAGCCCTGCACCACGCGCCGCACCCATTCGCTGCCCACGCGACCGGGTGCCAGGATCACGGCATCCGCCGCGATGAACCCGCCGTCCGCCAGCGTCAGCCCCGTTACCCGGTCATCCTCACATGCCACGTCCTCGACGCGCGTCTGCAGGCGGTACGTCACGCCCTGTCGCGCGAGATCGTCGCCAAACGCCTCGATGAACGCCGTGAGGTGGTCGGAGCCGATGTGCGCCTGGCGAATGGGCAGGAAACGCACGCCACACTTGGCGGCGCGCTTTTCCAGGTCCCGTGTGCGCTCGTCGTCCGTGGACATCACGCGCACGTCGTAACGCGCAAAGATCTCCTCGATGTGGTTGACCAACGCCCAGGCGGCGTCGATGCGCAAGAACTGGTAGAGGTCTCCGCCCACCTGGGTGTGAAAGTTGATCTTGCCGTCGGAAAACGTGCCCGACCCTCCCATCCCGTGCAGCAGGTCAAAGGGTTCGCTGCGCGAGCGGTCCGACACGGCCTTGCCCATATCCACCACGACCACCTCCAGGCCGTGTTGCACCAGCTCGTGCGCGGCGAATAGGCCCGCGGGCCCGGCCCCTACGATGGCCACCTTACGCATGTGACGTTCCTCCCGTTCGTGAATTGGGCACGCCGCCCGCGCTATCGATGCCTGGAGACAGGTGGCAAGTTGCCGGTTGCAGAGGCCCGGCAACTCGAGTCTGTAACGTGTAACCTGCCACCCCTCACTCGTCGCCTGCAAGTGCAGCCGGCGAGAGAAGTGACGCCGATTCCTCGTCGAGATAGAGGTACACCTCGCCGTGGCGTCGCAGCACGGAGGCGGGGCAGTCGGGCGAGATCGGCCCCTCCAGCGCGTCCCGCATGGCCGCCGCCTTGCGCCGCTCGGGCGCCACGCAGCTGATGACTCTGGCGGAGAGGATGGCGGGAATGCTGAGGGAAAGGGCGCGCTCCGGCACGTCGTCCAGCGATCGAAAGTGCCCCTCCCCCACCTGCTGCATCCGGCAGACGCGATCCAGCGTCACGATGTTGACCAGGCGGTCGGTATCAAAATCGGCAGGGGGATCGTTGAACGCCAGGTGGCCGTTCTCGCCGACGCCGATGCACGCCACATCGATGGTAGCGCTGCGCAGCAGCGCCTCGTAGCGAGCAGCCTCGGCGGAAGCGTCGGCGGCATCGCCCTGAAGCAGGTGTACGGCAGCGAACGGCATATCAAAGATCCGCTCGCGGAGGTACCGTCGAAAGCTGGCGGGGTGATCGTCCGGCAGGCCAAGGTACTCATCCAGGTGAAAGGCGGTCACACGATCCCATGGGATGTCCATGGCGCGAAGGGCAGAGAGAAAGTGGTACTGGGACACGCCCGTGGCAAAGATGACGTTGGCCGCGCCCCGAGCCGCCACGGCATCCGAGATGATAGCGGCAACTCGTCGGGCCGCCTCGCGCCCGAGGCTCGCCCTGTCCGCGAACAAAAGGATCCGCAGGCCGCCACGCGTCACACGGCGAGGATGGTGCTCTCCCATGAGTGCCTCCTTTAGTGGGTTGTGGGCTATCTCAAGCTCCCTCGTGCCGCCCAGGATACCACACTCGCGGATCGAGCGAAAGGCCCGAGGCACTACGAGGGGCCACGAGGAGGTGAGTACGAGTAATGCCCCCAGACACAGAGCAGGCCGCGGGTGCGCGCCCCCCCAGGCGACACACTCGCGGCCTGCTCCCGAAACTAGCCCGGCTTGGGTGCGCGGTCCCCCACGCAAACAACCGGCACAAGGGATACGGATCACCCCTAATCCGTCGCGCCCACCTCCCCACGCCCCAATGTGAGCCCCACGACGCTGATCGCGTGAGAACTCGCGACGAAGGGACAGGGGGTAGCGGGCGCCTTCCGCTCGCGCCGCTGCCGGGTTGGGCGCGCGCGAGATCTGTCCAACACTCGCGGTTCCGCGCCCGCAGCCTGACAACCCCAGTCTAGCACGAATCGTGGCTGCCGGCGTGTGCCCCGTGTGAGGGATGCGTTAGGGTTCCGTTGGCATCTGGGGCTCGGTGCCCGCGTCACGCGGGGGGGCACGCATCGAGAATGTAGCCGCGGCGGGGAACTGTCCGCAGGTAGGTCGGCCGGCGGGGATCGTCCTCCAGCTTGGCGCGCAGGTTCTTGACGTGCCACCGAACCAAGCTACCATCGCCGGTGCCCGGCGGGTAGCCCCACACCTGCTCCAGGAGTCCTCGGGGGCTGTGTACCTGCCCCGGGTGGGCCATGAGGTAGCGAAGGAGATCGAACTCGGCTGGCGTGAGGTGCACCCTGCGCCCGCCCACCGTGGCGCTGCCGCTGACTAGCTCCAGCGACAGATCGCGCACCGTGAGGCGTTCCCCGTAGCCGGCGCCCGGTTCTCTCAGCGTGTGGGCGCGCCGCAGTAGGGCCTGCACGCGGGCACTCAGCTCCCGCAGATCGAAGGGCTTGGTGAGATAGTCGTCGCCCCCCTCGGTCAACCCGAGTACGCGTTCCTCGATCGTGGCCCGCGCCGTAAGAAACAGCACCGGCACGGAGCCAGAGCGGGGGTCGCGCCGGATAGCCCGACACACGGACAGGCCGTCCATCTCGGGCATCACGATGTCGAGAATCACCAGATCGGGGCGGCGCTGCTGGGCGAGCCGGAGCGCCTCGCTCCCATCGTAGGCCACCACCACATCGTGCCCGTCGTCGGCGAGACTGTACTGCATCGCCCACACCAGATCCCGCTCGTCATCCGCTACTAGAATCAGCGCCATCGCCATCTCCCTGCCGTCCGTTCGCCGCCGGAAGCCTCACCGTCAAGCGCGTACCGCGACCAGGCTGACTCTCTAGCGCTATCCTGCCGCCGTGCCGCTCCACGATGCTGTACGAGATCGTGAGCCCCAAGCCCGTGCCCTTTCCTACCGGCATGGTGGTGAAAAAGGGGTCGAACACCCGAGGCAGGTCCCCGGGGGCGATCCCCACGCCGGTATCGGTCAGCGTCACCTCCACCCAGCCGTCAGCCGCGACACCCGTAGTAACGGTGAGGGTGCCGCCGTCGGGCATGGCGTGGCAGGCGTTGAGCGCGAGGTTCGCAAAGACCTGCGCCAACATGCCCGCGTTCCCGACGATGTCGGGTAGCTCGCGGGCGTGTGCCGGTACGACGCGCACCCCCGCGCTAGCGAGGCGATGCGCGACCAGTTCCAGGGCATCGTCGAGGGCATGGCGCACGTCGAGCGCGCGCATCCCCGCATCGCCGGGCCGCGCGAAGGTGAGTAGTCCGTCGATGATCTGAGATGCGCGCCGGCTGGCGGCCAGTATCCGTTCGACCCCCTCCGCGTGCAAGAGCCCGTCGTCCGGCTTGTCGCGCAGCAGTTGTGCGGCGGCATAGATCACCCCCAGGGGATTGCGCAGTTCGTGCGCGATCCCACCGGCCATGAGGCCGAGGGAGGCCATCTTGGCGGATTGCACGAGCTGCTCCTCGGTGCGCCGTCGCTCCAGGGCGTTCGCCAGGATCTCTCCCACGGTGCGAAGCGCCGTGGTATCGGTGTCGGACCACGTCTTGGGCGTAGAGCTATGCAGCGTGAGGGCGCCCATGAGCCTCCCCTGGTACTTCAGTGGAACCGTCATGACGGCGCGCACCCCAAGGTTCCGTAACGTGCGCTGCTCGTCTTGGGCCTCCGGCGGCATGCGCTCTATATCCGGCACATAGGGCGTGCGCCCGGATCGCATATGGTGCATGAACCAGGAAAAGTCGGCGCAGCGCAGATCGCGCAACATGGCGCTGCGAGGCTCCACGCCGGGCGCGCACCACTCGTGCGTCGCCCCCATCCACACCTGGGTGGGATCGACCTGGAACAGGAGGCTGCGGTCGGTGCCCGCGAAGGTGCCGATGGCCCGCAGCGCCGCTCCAAGCGCCGCGTCCACGTCGGTGTGCGGCGAGCTGACAAACAGCGACGACACGTGGGCGACGAGATTCGCGAGCCCCACGTGATGGCGCAAGTCGCGCTCGGCGCGGCGCCGCTCGGTAACGTCGCGGCAGTTCAGCACGATCCCACGCACCGCGGGGGCGTCCAGGCGATTCAAGCCCGTGCCCTCGATATCGCGCCAACTCCCGTCGCGATGGGGCACCCTCGCCGCGAATGACTGCGTGTCGCCCGGCTGGTGGAGGCAGGCGGCCAGCGCAGCTTTGACCTCCTGGACGTCGTCGGGGTGTACATAGTTCATCACCTGGTGCCCGAGGTAGTCGACGGAGTTGTATCCGAGCAGGCGCTCCACGGAGCCGCTGAGGAACTGTATCGTGCCATCACCGTCCAGGACGATGATCATGTCGGCGATGTTCGCGATCAGCGCCCGAAGCCGCGCCTCGCTCTCACGCAGGGCGACCTCCACCTGCGCCTTGGCGGCCAGCAGCCGCTGTCGCTCGACGACGGCCTCGATGCGCGCCACCACCTCGTTGACCCCGGCCGGCTTGGTAACGTAGGCGTCGGCCCCCTCATCCAGCGCCCGCACGGCGCTATCCAACGCGGCGTGCCCGGTCACGATGATGATCCCCACGTCGGGGTTCAACGCGCGGAGCGGCGCGATGCGTTCGGTCCCATCACCGTCGGGCAGACGGAGATCGAGGAGCACGACGTCGTAAGGCGCGGCGCGCATGGCATCGAGCGCCTCCAGGCCACACCCGACGGCATGCGTCGTCATCCCGCGGTGGCTCAGAAGGAGCGCCAGCGCGGTGCGCGCGACGACGTCATCATCTACGATCAGAACCGAGGTCATGGTTCACCCTTGCTGGCGTGGCTGCGGCAACGCCTGGGCCGGGATCGCGTCGCCGGTGGGCGGCCGCAGTATACGGCGCCCCCCCAGAAGGGTCAACGTTACGCCGGACGTCGAGATAATACGTGTACAGTCGCAGCACGTTGACCTCATCGTTATGCCATGGTATAATGACAACGGTAAACGTAAGCGAGCCCGCCGATACTGGAAAGGTGTGAGCGCACGCAATGCGGTCACATGGGATCCTGAGTGTTGTGATCCACTCGGATAGGACTCGAAGCCTCCGGCAGGCCCGACCGCCGCGTCGGCTGCAGTAACCAACCGGTTTGTGAGCACCTCTCACCAGCAAGCCCACTGACCTGTGGCCCGGCCGCGCGGTCCCACCGTCGTCGGTTTCGGGCATCCCGACCCCGATTCGGTCGCACTGCTTTGCACGAGTGCCGCCCGCGTCCTGCTGCGTCGTCGGTCACGTCGTTCCGCACGCGGGGTGACGCGCGTTTTGCCTTTCATCGTACGGAGCGGTGACCCACCCGCCGTGGGGCGTCAGGTCACGCCGATCATCAAGAGGAGGACAGAGTACCGAATGAGCGTTCAGACCCATGGTGAGGCCCAGCAGCAGGATTTCGCCGCGCTGATCAGCGGCGAATACGACTACACGCGACCCCGGCGCGGTGAGGTCCGCGAGGCGACCATCCTGGAAATCGGTTCGAACGACATCATCGTGAACTTGGGAGCCAAGCGCGACGGCATCGTCATCCCGCGCGACCTGCAGAACATCGATGACGAGCGTCTCGAGAAATTGCGGGTGGGCGACCGTATTCCGGTGGTTATCCTGCGTGATCTGGGCGATCACGATGGCATCCCCGTATCGTACAGCCGGGGGCTGCAGCAGGAGGACTGGCTGCGCGCCGAGGAGCTGGTCGAGACGGAGGAGGTGATCAAGGCTACGGTGGTCGAGGAGAACCGCGGGGGCCTGCTGGCCGAGTTCGGGCATTTACGAGGGTTCATCCCCAACTCGCACTTGAGCCTGGCCGCGGGGATGCACCCCGGGCGCATCCAGGAGGCCAAGGCGGCCTTGGTTGGCCAGGAGCTGGAACTGGTCGTGATCGAGGTGAACCAGCGCCGGAGGCGTCTGATCCTCTCCAAGCGAGCCGTCGATCGGCGCCGACGTGGCGAACTCATCAAGGGGCTGAAGGCGGGCGAGGTGCGGCGAGGAATCGTTCGCAGCATCGTCGATTTCGGCGCCTTCGTGGACCTCGGCGGCATCGATGGGCTGGTACACATCTCGGAGTTGGCCCACCACCACGTGGCCCATCCCTCCGAGGTACTGTCGGTGGGCGACGAGGTCGAGGTGCACGTGCTCGATGTAGACGAGGAGCGCGAGCGCATCTCGCTCAGCCGCAAGCGCGTGCTGCCCGACCCGTGGGATGAGGTGACCGAGTCGCTTCAGCCCGGCGATGTGGTGAACGGCACCGCGACCAACATCGTCTCGTTCGGCGCCTTTGTCGATATCGGCAAGGGAGTCGAAGGGCTGGTGCACAGCAGTGAGATCCCCGAACTCGAGGTGGCCGCGGGCGAACTCGTGACGGGCTCGCCGGTGCTGGTGCGCGTCCTGGACGTGGATCACAACCGCAAGCGCATCTCGCTCCGCCTAGAACAGGCCTGGCCGGCCGGCTCTGGGGAGGCTCCCGACGAAACCGCCGAGGCGACAGAGCCCGAGGTGGAGGCGAAGGCTGAGATCGAGGCGAACGCTGAGACCGAGGTGGAAGCTGAGATCGAGGTGGAAGCCGAGATCGAAGTAGAGGCTGAGACCGAGAGCTAACTCGCCCCTGATCGGCAAGATGACAGAGCGCGCCCGCGGTGGGCGCGCTCTTTGCTTTGCACGCATTATCGAGGCCGAACGCGGCCGATGCCGTTGCCGCCTCAGTCTGGGCGCAACCCCGTAGTAACGGCCCCCGTCGTTCGGTGGGCGATGCCGGAACGGCGACTGGACTCGGCAGCACGAGGGTTCGCGACGTTAGGCGTCCCTGCGCGCCTGGTGGCGGAGTTGCTCCGCGAGATCCGCCACCCGCTCCGGGTTCACCTGGTCGGCAAAGCCGTCGAACGTCAGGCTGATCCACGGCTTGTGGCCGTACTCTCGCGAGATCTGCTCAGAGAGGGCGGCCACGATACCGCCCGGCATACAGCCGTGGGGCATCACCGAGATCACGCCGGCATAGCGAGGATCGCGCATCTGGAGCAGGCCGCTCCCCAGCGAGAGGACGGCCTCGCTGCCGTTGCGGCTGGGGAGGTAGCAGCCCGACGCCCGCAGCAGCGCCTCGGTGCTCGGTTCGCGGTGTTGTATGGCGACCCGCGCAGCAGAGGCTATCCGCACCTCGGCGCGCGCCATTACCACACGCCGCAGCAATGCCTTTACCAAACCCTTCAGTTCGCGGTTCGTCCAGGCATCCTCCGCGCGCCGGAAGGCGGTGTACTTGAACCACTCGGCGAGAGGCGCCACCTCCACTTCCAGCCCGTGGGCCTCGCACAGCCGCACCACATCGTGGTTGGCAAAGGCGTTGGCCCGTAAATAGATCTCGCCATTGATGCCCACCAGCGGCCGCGGTGGCATGGCCACGTCGCGCAGCGCCAGGAAGGTATCTGTGGCCCGCAGCAGGATCGGGAGCAGGGGCCGCCGAAAGTCGGCCGCCTCGGTGGCCTCGGTGAGGTAGTGGCGATAGGCGCGATCCGCCCCCCCCACGCTCCTCTCGTACGGGCGCGTCATCCAGAGCAGACGCTGGAGATAGTCGACCGTCACCATCGCTTGCCAGGCGTACAGCTCGAAGGAGGTACCCAGGCCGAGGTCGGCGTAGGCATTGTTCGAGACGGTAGTCATGATCTGCAGGTCGATCCCGACGTCGCGCAGCACCTTTTGCTGTTCCTGAGCGTACTTGCCCAATCGGCACGGCCCATAGGAGCCCGCCATCAGGGCGCGCGCGCCGGGGATGATGTCGCCATCCTCCGCCGCCCGCAGTAGCACCCCCAGCGAGTCTCGGTAGGGCAGACACTCTTTGCCCGAGGTCACATCGCGACTCAGGGCGAGGCTCCGCGCATCGGAATCGGGCAGCACGCGCGCGTCAACGCCAAAGGAGCGCGCCGCAGCCGCCATCACGTCGGCATGGTCGGCCATGCGCGGCAGCAAGAGGCACTCGCTCCGCCGCACGCCGCTGGGAACGCGCCGTGCAAAGCGTTCCGTGTCGAGGCGGGGGGCGCCATTCATGCTTCGGTACGTGCGCACGGTATCCACCAGCGCCTCGAGCCTGGTGACGATCCCCGCCTCGGCGGCGTGCTCGTCCACCTCGATCTCGCCCAGCGGCTTGTCGCCCATGATGTCTCGCACGATGTTCTCGATAAAGGCATTGGGCCCGCAGCCGAAATTCGTGACAAACAGGCCAAACAGCTGCCGCTCTTGCGCCACCAGAAGGGCCGCGGCGAGCAGTTTGCGCTCATAGCTCCAATAGGGGCGATCGGTGATGGCGCTAATATCCACCTGGTCCAGCGGAAGATAGTCCAGAGGGATGGGCGTTACGCCCAGGCGCTGCAGCTCGGCCGCGATCCCCAGATTCGCGCCTGCATCCTGGGCGTTATAGCTGCGCGCCATCAGAACGACCCCGACAGCGTCCGGGTCGGAACGCAGCCTATCGAGAAGAGCGCTTCCACGCTCGCACAGAGCCGCCTCGAAGCGGCGTTGCGCATCGAGGGCCCGTCGAGCGGCCTCGCGCCCGGCATCAAGCTCGAACCCCAGGCGGGTCGCGACCTCGGCCAGGCTCTCGATCGTGCGGTCGTCGCCTTGGGAGAGGTCGATGATCGGGTCGAGCAGGCGCTCGCCGAGGCCGAACACCGAGCGCACGATGTATGGCGCCGCCTGCACCCATGGACACGCGTAGCGCTGGTCCTCCTCCCCGGTCTTGAGCCCCATGCGGATGGCGTTGGGCACGAGGATGTACTCGACCCCCGCGTTGAGGAGTTCGGCCACGTGGCCGTGCAACAGCTTGATGGGGAAGCAGCTATCGGCGTAGGCGTGCTCGAGCGCGCGCTCGATGGTCGTGCGATGGGTGGGCGATGAGTAGACCGGCTCCACCCCCAGCGCCTGAAGATAGGCAGTAAACATCGGCGCGAGGTCATGGACCATCAGGCTGCGGGGCACGCCAACTCGCACCCTCGCGGGGGCATCCGATGCGTCGCCATCGGCCGCCCCGGCAAACAGCAGGCGCTCGCGCTCCGTGAAGGGGTTCTCGCACCGGTCACCCGCCTCGCCCTCGGCGCCCTCGGAGGCGGCATCGTAGCGGTCACAGCGCGACCCATAGTAGTAGCGACGCCCGGCGTCGTCCGTCATAACACTGATAGCGCAGTTGTTCTCGCACTGCTGGCAGGTAAAGCTGCGCAGCGTGTAGGTGGCGTCGGCCACCGCGGAAAAGCCGCGAAAGGCGGACGCCGCCCCGTCGCCGTGCTCGCCCGCCAGGAGCGCCGCGCCGATGGCGCCGCTGACCTCCTTGTGCTCCGGCACCACAAAGGTCTTGCCACGGAACTCGGCCTTGAAAGCGGCGACCACGGCCGCGTTATAGAACACGGCGCCCGTGAGGAGCACGCGCTGCCCCACGCGCCCCCTGCCCACCACCTTGGATCGGTAGTTCTTGGCCAAGGACGTCGCCAGGCTCGCCGCAACGACACCCGCCGGTGCCCCGGCGTGCTGCGCCGAGGTCACCGCCTGTGCCATAAAGGCCGCGCAGCGCTCCCCCAGGTCGAGCTGCGCCCCAGCCTCGAACGCCAAGCGCGCGAACTCGCCGGTGCGCGTCGAGGTGCCCAGTTGCTCCGCCAACTCGTCGATGAAACTGCCCGTGCCCGCAGCACAGGCCTTGTTCATCTGGTATTCCAGGATGACGCCGTTACGCAGATAGACGAACTTGCTATCCTGGCCGCCCAACTCAAAGATGGTATCGACCGCGGGGTCGATCTGACGCGCGGCGCGGGTCTGGGCGGTGATCTCGTTGCGAATCAGGTCGGCGCCCACAAAGCTGCCCACCAGGTAGCGGCCGGACCCGGTCACCCCCACGGCTCGCACGGCGACGCGCCCCTCGACGGCGCCCGCCAGGTCTCGCATGACGCGCTTGATCGCCTCCAGGGGTTGGCCCGCCGTCATGTGGTACGACTTGGCGAGCACCTCCCCGTCAGGGGCGATGACGGCCGCCTTGGTGCTGGTCGAGCCCACATCGACGCCCAGGTACACGTCTACCACGCGCGTCCTCGAGAGGGTCGGCGCCCGCCAACCGTCGCGCCTCACGTCGGGGCGAAGCATGGACGGAACGTAGTGCAGCCGGGTCCGCCCTGCCATGGGGAGGGAGAGGTCTACCCGCTCCGTCGCCAGCGCTCGGGAGAGGAGCGCCGCGCCCCATGCACCGCGGTCCGCCGCCGAGCTGGGCACGACGATGTCGTGCCCCAGCGTACCCTCCAGCGCCCGCACGACGCCGACGTTGGCCGACACGCCGCCCACCAGCAATACCGGCGGCGCCACCACGTCCCGCCACTGTGCCCGGACCATGCGGGCCACGCTGTCGCACAGTCCCGCTAGCATGGCGGCAACGGGCCAGCCCTTCTGCTGGAGGTGTATGAGGTCCGACTTGGCGAACACGCTGCAACGGGCAGCGATGCGCGGCGGCGCCTCTTTCCATTCCAGGGCCATGGGGCCAAAGGCGTCGATAGGGATGCCGAGGCGACTCGCCTGCTGCTCGAGAAAGCGCCCCGTGCCGGCGGCGCAGAGGGGCGAGCGCGCCACGCGCCAGGGGCGATCGAGCCCTCCCTCGAGCCCGATGACGCAGGCCGACTGACCGCCGATCTCGATGAGGGTCCGCGTCTCGGGCGCATCGCGGAGGACGCCAACGATAGCGGCGTACGGCGAACTGACCACCTGCCAGCCGCTCAAGCCCTGCACGCAGGCGCGCCCCGTGCCACAGGCGGTAGCGCCACCAAGGCGCTCCTCGCCGATCCGCTCGGCCACGGCGCCAAGCAGCCGCTGCACCGCAGAGGCCGGCCCATCATAGATGCGCTCGCGCGCGAGGAACCTGAGGCGACCATCAGCGTCTACTAGAGCAATACGCGCATTCACCGAACCCACATCGAGGCCCAGGTACAGTTGGCCTCTGCCATCGTCCCGATCGTCAATCATCACGTGAGCAGCCCCCGGAGCGTTATCCGCCATATGGTAGCACACGTCTCGCCTGTCACCAAGCGGCAAAAAAACGGTCTTGCGTGGTGATGTGCTGGATGACGCAGGGGCGTTACAGGTTCCAGGTTGCAGGTTACATGCACGAGCGCGTGGTCACTCTGGTGTATGTAACCTGCAGCCTGTAAACTGTGACTCGCCTGTGTCACACAACGCACAACCAGATCGCCGTTCCGAGACGTCAACACCGCCCCTGTACGGTTTGACGAAGCGGACAAATCTGGTATGCTTTGCGCCTGAAGAAGGGAGACCCCATGGCCCATCGTCTGCACGTTCGACTGCGATCGCCGCTCGCCCTCGTCTTTGCCCTCGCGCTCCTGGGGCTGCAGTCCGTGGCGCCGACGCCGCCGGCCATGGCGGGGCTGGTCCTCATCGCAGGGCTGCATCTCTTGGCCTACATTTGGGTGCGCCTGGCGGCCACAGGCCTTAGGGTGACGCGCAGCAGCGAGGGGACGCCGACCTTCGCAGGCGACGACTTCCAGGAACGCCTCACGATCCACAGCCATGCCTGGGCGCCCCTCCTGTGGGGAGAGGTGCGCGACGCCAGCGCGCTGCCCGGATATGCTGGCAGCGCCGTCATCGCCCTCGCCTCCCGCTCCGAGACCACCATCACGCTGTCGGGGCGCGCTCTCCGCCGTGGTATCTATGCCATGGGCCCCGTCGTGCTGACCATGGGCGACCCCTTTGGCCTGTTCGAGGCGCGGCTGAGCCTCGGCGCTGGCTCGCGGCGCGTCGTCTATCCCCGCCCGCAACAGATCCCCCCCCTGGCCCAATTGCGCGGCATCGTGCCGTCCGAGGGTCCAGCAGGCCCCGACCCGCTGGATCGCAGCCCCCATGCCGTGACGGTGCGTCCGTACGTGCCGGGGGACACGCCGCGTCGCATCCATTGGCGGACCACGGCGCGCCGTTCCCTTCCGGGGCGAGACGCGCTGTTCGTCAAAGAGTTCGATCCCCAATCGACGGGTGACCTGTGGCTGGCGATGGATCTGGACGCCGCTGCGCAGTTCGGCGTGGGAGACGCCTCCTCAGAGGAGCGCGCCGTCGTACTGGCGGCCTCCCTGGTGGACCACGTTCTGCGCGAGGGTCGAGGCGTGGGGCTCATGGCGCTGGGGGCCACCGCCTCGCTCCTCACCCCGCGCCCGGGGCCGGCGCAGCGGTGGCGCCTTCTGGAGGAACTCGCCGGCATGCGCGCCGAGGGGGACACTGCGCTGGACGAGGGGCTGCGGAGATTGAGTCGCACTGTGCGGCGCGGCGACGCCGTCATCGTCATCACCGCCTCACCCGATAGGACCTGGCTCGACGGCGTGCGCGCCCTCCTGTGGCGCGGGGCACAGGTCGAGGCGCTCCTGGTGGTCGAAGATGGAGCAGTGCGCGCAGATGGCGATGCCCACCAGACGGACGAGGCCGCGACCACGGCTCACGACAGCACGATTTTGCAGTTGGAGGCGGCCCTCACGGATCTGGGGGTGCCGCACAGCATCGTACATAGCGTCGCCGGCCCTGCCTCGCGCCTCGCGGCGTGACGGCCCGGCGGGAAGCGAGTCCATCGTTGCAGGCACGTCTCTCACGTCTTTCGATGCGTTCGGTACCTCGCGATGCCGTCCTGGCCCTGCTCGCTCTCGGCGCGGCGCTTTGGCTGCCCGTGGTGATGGCGGCCTCGGGGTGGCTGCCCGGCGGGCCCGCCGGCCTGTACCGTCTGGCGACGCTGGCATGGGTCACCGCCCTCGCGCTGGCGGTTGCGAGGCGCTCGGACAACGCCTCTCGGTTGACCGCCGTGACCTTGGGGCTGCTGGCGGGCGCCCATTACGCCGGCCGGGTGCTCCCGTCGCCCGCCCTCGTCGGCGATGACATCGAGCGCCTCGCATCCTGGGCGTGGCGCCTGGTCGTCGAGGAGGGGCCTGCGCCCGAGTTCCCCCTTTCCTACAGCGCGGGACACCTGTACTGGCAGACGCGCGGGCTTTTGGAGCGGCTCGGCCTCTGGGCGTACAACCTGCGACAGGGGATCCCGGACACCGACAACACGGCTCTGCTCCTCGCCACGGCGGTGGGCGTGTGGGTGCTGGCGTACAACGCCACCCACGAACTCGTGGCGCGGCAGCGCGCCTTTGCCGGGCTGCTGCCGGTGGCGTTGGCCGTGGGCGCCAACGTCTATCTCGGGCGCATGAGCGATGCCTACGTCTATGCATATCTAGGCGTGCTCGTCGTCGCCCTGGTATGGGCCAACGTCAGCCACATGGAGCAGCGGTGGGCGCGCGCCGGCCTATCGCCCCGGCGTGGCTTTCGGCTGACGTCGCTGGGCGTCGGGATGGCGCTGGGGGCGCTGGCCCTGGTTGCGGCGCTGTCGATGCCCAATGCTACCTATGCCTGGACGTTTCACACCTTCTGGCGGGAGCACGGCGCGCGCATCGAGTCGTTCTATCGCCGCATCGACCAAGCCTTTGCCGGGCGGAATCCCATCGCCCGCCGCGCCGAAGCGCAGGCAGAGGTCGTCACCGTCAACGCCATCGAGGTGCCCGTCACGCCCACAGCGGCCCTGGCGACGCTGCCTGGACACACCGTGGGCGCCGGAGTCGACTTGGGCGACGAGCCGCTCATGTGGGTTACGCTCGACCGAGGGCTCGGCGATGCGTCGGGCGCCATCGCGGCCTCCCCTGCCAAGTTCTACTGGCGCGAGCGCACCTACGACACCTACACCGGCCGTGGCTGGACCAACGGCTCGACCGAGGCGACGTCACTGCCCGCTGAGACGCCATGGAGTGCCATGGAGGGCCCGCGGCTGATGCTGGCACAGACCTACACCCTCCTGCGCCCCTCGGCGTACGCCTTTGGCGTCAACGAACCCGTCTCGCTCGATGCCGATTCGGTCCTGCTGACGCGCGGCCCCGGAGACCTCGTCGCCCTGAGCGGGGCCGCTGAGCGCTACACCGTCCTGTCGCACGTGCCGGCTCCGGGGATCGCCGAGCTGCGAGCCGCCGAGGGGGAGTACCCCGCCTGGGTGCGCGAGCGCTACCTGGCGCTGCCGCCCATCCCAGAGCGCGTCCGCGCTGAGGCCTATCGCATCGCCTCCGCCGCCGGCGCGACGACTCGTTATGACAAGGCGCGCGCCGTCGAGGCCTACCTTCGCGGTCTCACGTACGATCTCGAGGTGCCCGCCCCACCAGCGGGCGCCGACGTGGTGGACCATTTCCTCTTGGAGACGCGCGCGGGCTTTTGCGATCACTCCGCCTCGGCGATGACGGTGCTGCTGCGCTCCCTCGGCGTCGCGGCGCGCTACGCCTCGGGGTATGGCATGGGCGAATACCACGCGGAAGAGGATGCCTGGCTAGTGACCAGCGCCAATGCCCACGCCTGGGTCGAGGTGTACTTTCCCGGGCTGGGATGGATCGAGTTCGAGCCCACGCCCGCCCAGAGCCCGTTCCAGCGCCCCGAGGCCCGCCCTACCATGGATCCCGCCCTGGCGCCCCTGGCGACGCCGACCTCGGACGCCGAGGGCGGCCAGTCGGCCGGCCCGACCGGCGGGGACGCGGCGTCCCGATCGCTGCGAGAGCTTGCGGGCCGCTTTTCGTGGCTGGCCGCCGTCGTGGGTGTCGCACTCCTCTGGGTGGTCGCGGCGCCGCGCCCGCGTTGGTTGCCGGGCAACGGTCACACCCCGCGCCAGGAGGTCCTGCGCGTGTATCGGCGACTCACCCTCATGGGGCAGTGGCTGGGCGTTGACACCGGCGCTGCCACCCCTCGCGAGACGCTGAACGATCTTCAACGCGAGCTGCAGGATCGATTCGGCCCGCACGCAGGAGTAGCTGAACTCGTGCCGCTCTACGAGCGGGCGCGGTACGGCGCCGCCCCTGTCTCGTGGAGCGACGCCGAGGAGGCTAGCGCGTTGTGGCGCCGCGCGCGCGACGTGGTGCTGCACCGCGGCTGGCGCCTGCTGGGTGGTGGGCACGCGCACCGGCAATAGGTCCGCTCGGTGGACGGCCCGTTCGTACCGCGACGCCACGGGCCAGGTCGAGGTCCGCTAGCAAAGGACGCATAAGCAGTGACGACTTTTGTTTCCCCTGTAGTCTGGAGGAACGACAAAAGTCGTCACTACGATATCAGTCCTATAGTGTTGTTGCCATTACATCGTACGGTATGAGGGCGGACATCCGGCTAGCGTCGGCGTCCGTATGCCCCTCGAACGTCACCCGGTGCCGTCGACCGGCTTGGTCGCACGGATGAGGGCCGACACGGCGCGCGAGTTGGGCCCCAGGGGATTCCTGCCCCCCTCACAGCAGGATCCCTCGATGCCGCTCCCCTCGACGATCTCGACACGAATGTCCTGGAACCCTGCCCGTGTCAGCTCGCCGACATAGTCGTCCTCCGTGAGCGCTCCCGAGATGCAGTCCGCCCAGAGCGACATCTCGCGCCGCGCCTCCTCGGAGGGGGGATCGCCCTGGATCACCACGTCGGCGACGGCAAACCTGCCGCCGGGGCGCAGCACGCGGTGCGACTCGCGCAGCACCGCGCCCTTGTCGGCGCTCAGGTTGATGACGCAGTTGGACAGGATGACGTCAACGCACCGATCCGGGAGAGGGATCTCTTCGATGGCCCCCTTCAGGAACTCGACGTTCTCGACGCCCGCGAGTGCGGCGTTCTTGCTCGCCAGCTCGAGCATTTCGTCGGTCATGTCGAGGCCATAGGCCTTGCCCGACGGCGCCACGCGCTTCGCCGAGAGGATCACGTCCAGGCCGGCGCCCGACCCCAGGTCGAGCACCACCTGCCCGGGCTCCAGGTCGGCCAGCAGCAGGGGGTTCCCGCAGCCAAAGGACGCCAGCGCGGCATCCGCCGACAGGTTCCGAATCTCGGCGAGGTCATAGCCTGCGGGCACGGATCCACAGCCGCACCCCTCGTTGCTCGAGCAACAACAACTCGACGCGTTCTGCTGCACGCCGCGGGCGGCGTTGGCATAGTGCTGGCGAACGGCATCTCGAATGATTTCCGGATCGGAAAGCGTGCTCATGGTACCCTCCGAAGGATATGCTCCATGCGGCGCCCCAATCGGGTACCGCGATGGTGACACAGTCACGTATATCGACAATCATCGATATGCAATCGCGAAAAAGGGGGCGCCTTGCGCCCCGGTTGTTGCCCGCTACGGCAGCCACTGCCTACGGCAGCCCCTGCCTACGGCAACCACTGCCGCAGAGCGGCCAGCCTTTCGCGATCCAGCCGATAGTAGATCCACTGGCCCCGCCTCTCGGCGTGGACCAAGCCGGCCTCGCGCAGCACCTTCAGGTGGTGCGAGACGGTGGGTTGCGCTACCCGGCAGCAGGCGACGAATTCACAGGCGCATACCTCGTCCTGCTCCTGCAGCTGACGCACGATGGCCAGGCGCGTCTCATCGGCCAGGGCCTTGAACAGCGTCGCCGCCTCATCCAGCCCCTGATACACGCGCTCGTCGGCGCAGTCGGGTGCGCAACATGCCGCGCGATGCCTCACAACTTCTCGTTCTTCCATGCGCGCAGCATACACCATATATTGACGCTCGTCAATATGGTGTCACGGATTCGCACCCGGCCGCCATGCAGCCCGGATGCGGCGGGGGCAACGTCGGATTCGCGCCCATGACGCGCGGACAGAGCGACGCCGGGGCCGCACATCGGCCCCGGCGATACGTACCCTGTGCCACGGCAAAGCGAGGCCCTATCCGAGCTTGCCCTCCGCCTGCAGGGCGTCGGCGATGTCGGCGAGGCCCAGCTCATCCATCTTGGCCCGCGTTGGATAGCCGTTGGCGCGATTCCAGCCGCGCAGGCGATAGTACGTGTCGAGCATCGGCGCGAACTGCTCCAGGTCGAGTGCGACGCCGTCGGTGAAGGCGGGCTGCGTCAGCGTCTCGGCGACGCTCCAGTCCACCTCGCGGTCGCGGCCAAAGAAGCTGATATCGATGGCGCGCAGCAGGTTGTACACCCGCTCACCCGCGAGGTCCGCCTCCTGCTCACACGTCTCAACGCCGGTTGCCGCCGAGAGCAGCTTGGACATGAGCGCCGTATCGGCCACCTTGTCGTCGGTCAGCATGGAAAAGACGCGCGTGTGCTCGCGATCGCACAGCACCAGCGACTCGACGAGCATGCCGCGGTTGTGGTGAAAGACGGCCGGGATCGCCTTGGTCTCGGGCTGTTCGTAGGTGATCTCGGGGTTGCAGACCTCCGAGTTGCCGTACACCTTCTGACAGACGTGGCGCGCTTCCTCGAAACTCAGCGGGCCACGATTCGGCCCATGGATCGGGATGTAGCGCAGCACGTGCTCTGTGTACTGGTGGGTCGAATCCGACGCCGGATCGCGCGTATCGGTGCACCACTGCAGCACCGGCACCAGCCAGAAAGGCCAGTAGCCACTGCCGCCGGTGCCCCAGTGTGAGTTCCAGTGGTTGGTCTCACCACAGCGCCGCGGGTAGATGCGGTCCACGAGTTCCAGGCCCTCGCCGCCAAAGAGCACCTCGGCCGCGCGGCAGGTGCCCTCGGCAAAGATGTCGCCGTACTCGCCATCGCGATTGGCGATGGAGTGCAGCAGCGGAACGATCAGCTCGCCCGGGACCTGCACCACGTCCTGCAGGTTAAAGATCTCCTTGTCGGGCACCGGTATCTCGACCCCGTTCACCGTGTCGATGAGGCCGTGCTGACGGCACATCTGCAGCCAGGGGATCAGGCCGTAGCTGATCTCCCAGCCATTGATGCCATAATCAGCCGTAATGGCACGCGCCTCGGTGTGGGCGCGCGGCGACGTCATATAGCCCCAGCATTGATGGGCGGCAGTGTAGGGCTGCGGCTCCACCTCGCCCGGCAGCCCCATCACCAGGCGGTCCTGGCAGACGGTGGCGCAAAAGCCGCACTTGCGCGCCCGCACCTGGGTAAGCGGATCCATCTGCGGACGCCACTGACGGCCCGGCGCGCCGGGGACTGTGGGCGCCGCGCCCTCGCGGCTGGCATTGAGGCACAGCTCCATGAGGCGCTGCGGGTCCGCCACCGCTACGCCCCCCGTGCCCCGCACCGCCACCGCCTTGAGGT
>ENA-UOUL01001777-UOUL01001777.1-bioreactor-metagenome-genome-assembly--contig:-NODE-1777-length-28025-cov-4.708673_pt1 | contig 28025 bp, 31 predicted proteins | sample MGYA00249838_ERZ747220 | MGnify/ENA primary metagenome ERZ747220 (study PRJEB28778, sample SAMN05720191) | bioreactor metagenome | isolation source: Anaerobic biogas reactor | place: USA:Washington...
CCTGTGTTTGGAATAATATCCCCTTAATTATTATTATGAAGCCTTGATAGCCTTAATAACTAGATATTTAGTATATTTCCGCAATATCGTTTTGGGTAATTTCTTATCTAGACCGTGTACTATTCTCGGAAATAGACAAAAACGTACAATGAAAGAGGGTTTTTGTATTTTTGCATAGAAGATTATGGTAAATAAAACCTGGAAAAACTCTAAGTATATTCTGCTGATTCAGTTATGTCCTGCCGAATAAACGTAAAAGCATAGTTTATAAGATACTGAAATCGCAAAGGAGAAGCAATTATGGCTGAAGGCCTTATATAAATATGTGTATTACTGGTTTTCTAACGAATATGAGAATATAAAATCTATGTCCGAAGGTGCACAGCCGAATTTAAATGCGCAGAAGATAAAAGAATATCCCATCCCCGTTCCTCCGCTGCCAGTCCAACAGGAGATTGTCCGAATCCTTGATAAATTTACTACACTGGAGGCAGAGCTGGAAGCAGAGCTGGAAGCAGAGCTGGAGGCAAGAAAAAAGCAATATGAGTATTATAGGGACGAACTCTTCACTTTCAGCAATGATGTAGAATGGAAGACGCTTGGTGGGAGCAATGGCATTGCTGATATTGGTACAGGAAGCAGCAATACTGTCGATGCCATTGAAGATGGAAAATATCCGTTCTATGTAAGATCAGCATATATATTAAAAAAGATTATACCACGCGTCATGCAGCTTGATTTGTGTCTTTTTTTGTTTGACTGACTCCCCATGACCCGCAGGGTTATTCGCAAGTTTTCTCAACATGAATGAAAGCCAAACTAAGAAGCTGTTTGGGACGGCGTTTCTATCTCGGCCTAGGGTAGACCACAAAACGAAGATTATCCGTCCACCTGTAACGCTTTTCCTTTGTTTGAAGCGCTTTTGCACGGGCAAGAAAAAAGGCACTCAGTGGATTTTTATGATCCACTGAGTACCCACGTGGAGCCTGTGAACGGACTCGAACCCCTGACCTGCTGATTACAAATCAGCTGCTCTACCAACTGAGCTACACAGGCAGGAACGCATTGTTTATACTAATCGAAGCTCAGAAAGATGTCAAGCTGACCGCAGGGGCGCCGGGCAGGATTTCAGCGTGGAACAGGCACAAAATCGCCGCCGCGGCAAGCCTTGAGGTAATGAAGCCCGCTGACTTGTCCGGTCCATTCCAGCTCGTCGCGGTAAACCGGATCATGAAAGCCCTCGATGTCGATCGTCCCTTGATAATGGTTCTGGCGCAGGATCGTGATGATGTCGCGCCAGTTGCTGTCGCCAAATCCCGGCGTCCTGTGCCAGACATATTCGGCAGGCCCGTGTACCCCTTTTTCGCGTACCACATCCCACGCGATCGTGGCATCCTTGCCATGTACGTGAAACACATGCGGCGCCCAGCGGCGCAACTGCGGAATCGGATCGATCAGGCTGACCATCTGGTGGCACGGTTCCCATTCAAGGCCAAGGTTGTCCGCGGGTACGGCGTCAAACATCATCTCCCAGGCGGTTGGGTTGTGGGCGATGTTCCAGTCGCCCCGTTCCCAGGTTCCCCCCATATCGCAGTTCTCAAACGCCAGGCGAACACCTTTGTCCGCAGCCCGACGGCTCAGCTCGCCAAACACCTGTTTGAATTTGGGTATCGAAGCGTCGATCGGCTGGTCGACGATCCGGCCGGTGAAGCCGGCCACAAGATCGGTGCCAAATGCATAAGCCGCGTCGATGCAGCGTTCCCAGCTGGCCAGGGCGTCGGCGTTGTCGCCGTGTCCTGTCAGGACATTGCCGAACACACCCAGTCCCGAAATGACGATGTCCCGGTCGCCGATAACATCGCGGACCCGCTTGGCCAGTTCGAACAGGTCGAGTCCGCCCGTCGTCTGCCAGAACGTCAGCTCAAAGGACTCAAAGCCGTAGTCGATCACCTGGGGGATGATGCGCGGGGCGTCTTTGCCGCCCAACAAGGTGCCGATACGAATCAGGTTGGTGTTTGCCGGTTTGTTCATTTCAATCTCCTCCCCATCTCTTGCCCTTCAGTCGATGGTGACACGCGTCCCAGTTCGGGCGCTCTCAATCGCCGCCATAACCATCGCGAGGCTGTTGCGGTTGTCGGCGGCGTCTGTTTCCGCCGGGCGCCCGGACAGCAGCGCATCGAAAAGCTCATCCAGGCAGCCGTCATGCCCTTCCCGCCCGGACCCATCGTCCCGAGCGTCGACTCGAATGACCTCCGGCATGAAAGCGGCCTGCGCATTTGGTGTTTCAGGCTTAAGCACCTCTGCCCAGGGCATCGATTTCCCGTCCCAAACGGCCGTCCCCTGGCTGCCGCTGACCCGCCAGTCGGCTTCCCAACTGGTCGGATAGCCGATCGAACACCAGGAGCCGCGGTAACAAAACACGCTGCTGTCGCTCATGGTAAAGATGGCGATTGCCGACGCGTTGCCCCGGTACCAGGACCCCGGTGGATTGAACGCATGGCAGTAGACTTGGCGGGCATCGGCACGCAGGATAAAGCGAGCCTGGTCGAAGGTATGGATGGCCATGTCCAGCAACAGCGGGTCGTCCATCAGGTCTCGGAAGCCGCCAAAACGCGGTCCCAAGTAAAAATCGGCGTTGATGGTGCCAGGCTTGCCGATGATGCCATCGTCAACGATGCGGCGAAAAGATCGGATTTGCTTGAGGAAACGCCGGTTTTGCATCACGCCGAAGAATAAATTCTGTTCCCGGGCGGCCCCGATCATCTCGTCTGCCTCCGCCAGATTGGCGGCAAGCGGCTTTTCGCTCATGACAGCGCATCCCGCGGCAAACGCGGTCAGCGCGATCGGGCGATGGGCCTCGGGGATGGCCAGGTTGAAAACCAGGCTGGCCCGTGTCTGGTTCAAAATCCCGGCTAAATCGTTCCCGACGACCGCATCCGGCACCTGGTATTTTTCCGCCATGGCGCGAGCGGCTAACGGATTCAGGTCAACAAAACCGACCAGGCGGCAATCTGCCCGCTCCTGCGCATGGCGGATCCAGGCATGGGCCATGTTGCCGCATCCGGCAACGACGATCCGTACGGGTTTTTCCGGAACCTGTGTCATAGTCATACCCCTTTCAGAAGTCAGCAACCGTAACAATGGCTCATGACTTCATTATACGGGTTTCTCGCCTGAAATGCTGATCGGAATTTTCCGGACCGGCTGGACAATCCGGCAGGCCTCGCCTAAGATAAGGCTAAAAACGGAGGTAAAAGACATGTTGCAGCAAGCGTTGGCCGAGCGGCTGTTGCCGCCGCTGTTGATCATGAACGACCGTCAGCCCTGCACGCGGGACAGCTGGCCGAAACGCCGGCAGGAACTGCTAAGGCGGCTTGAGACCCATATCTACGGCGTCACGCCGCCGGTACCGGATGACGTCGAAAGCCAGCTTCTGCGCCAAGATGACCACGACCTGGCCGACAAGGCAATCACCCGCCAGATCCTGCTGCGCTTTGCCACGCCCCGCGGCGGCTTTTCCTTCCCGTACCATCTCTTTTTGCCCAAATCGGACCGCCCATCGCCCCTGATCGTGCACATCGCGTTCCGGCCGTCGATTCCCGACCGCTACATGCCCGTCGAGGAAATTATCGACAACGGCTTCGCCTTGGCGTTCTTTGATTACCAGGACGTAGCACCGGACCTTCACAATGGCGACTTCAGTCAGGGACTGGGCGCCTGCTACCTGGACGCGGCCGCGCGGCCGGATAACGCCTGGGGACGGATCGGCCAGTGGGCGTTTGCCGCCAGCCGCGTGCTGGACGACCTGCTCACCATGCCGGAAATCGACCGCAGCCGGGTCAGTGTCGCCGGCCATTCGCGGCTGGGCAAGACCGCCCTATGGTGCGCCGCCCAGGACGAGCGGTTCAGCTCGGTCATCGCCAACAACTCCGGTTTTGCCGGCGCCGCCCTTGCCAGCCGGGGGCACGGCGAAAAAGTCAGCGACTTCATCCGCTGCGGCAGTTCCGACTGGTTCTGCCCCCGCTTTACAAGCTACCTCGGACGGGAAAACGAGCTGCCCTTTGACCAGCATGACGTGCTGGCCTTAATCGCGCCGCGCCGCATCTGTGTCGGCAGTGCCGCGCTGGATGTCGGCGCAGACCCGCCATCCGAATTCCTGTCCTGCCTGGCCGCCAGCGACGTTTACCGGTTGCTGGGTCGCAGCGGCCTTATCACACCGGACCGGTTCCCCGAACCGGGCACCGTGCTGCATGAGGGGGAAATCGGTTACCACCTCCGGCCGGGCAGCCACTATTTCAGCCGCACCGACTGGCTGGCTTACCTGGCTTACCTCAGGCGCCACGAACACAAAAACTAAGTTGGGTTACCGGTCGCGGCGATATTGGGCCGGACCACTCAGGTAAAGGTTGCTGCCCTTTGTATCGATCAGGACGATGACCGGAAAATCGACAACGACAAGCCGGCGGATCGCTTCAGGACCGAGATCCGGATATGCGATCACCTCGGATGAGCGGACATGCCGGGCCAGCAGGGCGCCGGCACCGCCGGTCGCACCCAGATAAACCGCACCGTACGACTGGATAGCCGCGATGACATCCGGGCTGCGCTGCCCTTTCCCGATCATGACGCGCAGGCCGTGCTGCAGCAGGAGCGGCGTGTAGGCGTCCATTCTTCCGCTCGTGGTCGGCCCGACCGACCCGATCACCTGCCCGGGAGGTGCCGGGCAAGGGCCGGCATAGTAAATGGTCTGGCCCTGCAGGTCGACCGGCAGCGGCAGACCTTGCCGCAGCGTCTCCGTCAGCCGCTTGTGCGCGGCGTCCCGGGCCGTGTAGAGCGGACCGCTCAAGGCAAGCAGTTCGCCGGCCTTTAGGCTGCGGACGGCCTGTTCACTCAGTGGCAATTGAATCTGTCGACGCTCCATGAATTTATCCTCGCTCATAGATAAGCTTCGGCGTGTCGGGTCGCGTGGCAGCCCATATTCAGCACGACGGGCAGTCCTGCGATGTGTGTCGGCCAGGCCAGGATATGCAGCGCGAGGGCAGTGACCTTGCCGCCCAGGCCGCCCGGTCCGATACCCAGGTCGTTGACGGCCTGAAGCAGGTCTTTTTCCAATTCCGCCAGGTGCGATTGCTCGTTGATCGCCTGCGATGGCAGCAGCAAGGCTTGCTTGGCCAGCAAAGCGGCTTTTTCCAGCGTGCCGCCCAGGCCGATCCCGATCACAACCGGCGGGCACGGGTTGGAGCCCGCTTTTTCGACGGTCTCAAGCACGAACCGGCGGATTCCGTCGGTGCCTTCCGAGGGGCTGAGCATACGGGCGGCGCTCATGTTTTCGCTGCCAAAGCCCTTGGGGGCGACCGTCAGGTGCAGTTGGTCACCCGGGACGATCCGGGTATGGATCACCGGCGGCGTGTTGTCTCCGGTATTGCGGCGAAGCAGCGGATCCGACACGATCGACGGGCGCAGGTATCCTGTTGTGTAGCCTTGTGCGACGCCTTGCCGGATGGCGTCTTCGAACCAGCCGCCCGTGACGTGAACGTCCTGGCCGATCTCGGCGAAGACGACTGCCATGCCGGTGTCCTGGCAGATCGGCATGCGCCGGCTGCGCGCCAGGGCCGCGTTTTCCAAAAGGTCATCCAAAACCGCTTGACCGGCCGGCGACGTTTCCCGACCGGCCGCATCGCGCAGGGCTTTCAGGATGTCCGGCGGCAGCAGGAAATTGGCTTCCTGGCACAGTCTGGCCACACAATCGCGGATGAGATCAACACTTATTTCTCTCATGCTCGTTCCTCTCTCGCTGATCCGAAACTCGATCTAATGCTGATCTGGCGTCGGCCCGGCCGCATTTTCTATCTTCGATCATCTTACAGCAGCGTCCCGCATCCGTCAAAAGCGGATGAAATACCCAATCCTGCCTTATTTTAGGCATTTCAAGCATTTTGCGCTTGACACCTGCCGAGCATTGGTATCATAATATTGTTTGAAATAACGCCCAAAGGAGGCCCTATTCATGAATAAGACAGATTTGGTTGATGCCGTTGCCAAGGCAACCAAGCTTAGCAAGAAAGATAGTGAGGGAGCCATCACTGCTATGCTCGATACCATCACGGACGCCCTGACAAAAGACGAGAAGGTTGTCCTGGTTGGTTTTGGTACGTTTGAAGTCCGTAAACGTGCTGCGCGCAAAGGCCGCAACCCGAGCACGAAGGAAGAGATCAAGATTCCGGCGTCCAAGGCTCCGGTCTTCAAGGCTGGCAAAGGCCTGAAAGACAAAGTCAACGTCTGACCTCCTTCATACAACAAGAGACAAGCCTGGCTTGTCGCAATGATCCGTTGTCAAAAAACCCCTTCGGCACCATCGCTTTGCTGAGGGGGTTTTCTTGTCTGCCTGATCTCGGCCATCTGCTCGCGCTCAACAGCCTGAACCAGCTGCTGGTGCAGACGGCACAGGCAGGCTGTCGTGGTCAGGCCGCTGCGGTGCAGGGCAGTCTCCTGCAGGGCATAGCGGACATCACGCTCGACCTGGCTGGCTTTGACATGAAAATGCGTGGCGATATCGGGATAGAGGACCTTCGTGACCGGCTTGATCCGGGTTTCGTCCAGGCCGATCATCAGCAGCATGGCGCGGATATAGCGGTAGCCTTTGAGTTCGGGCCGGATGCCGCTATCCATCAGGACCTGGTCGACATTGTGCCCGATGCTGGCCTTAAGCGGTCGTGCGTTGTCGCATTGGTCCTTGATCAGGCGTCCCGTCGCCTCAAGAATTTTACGCGACGCATACGGCATGCCTTTGCGCCCGTCCACGAGGTAGTGCAAACGTCCGGCTGTGTCCACGACACCTGCGTAGCCCTGGCGGGTCATCAGGCGGTCAAGCTGGTCGAGCATCTCCTTGTCGTTGATGACAACCGTGAACCGCAGCTGGCTGGCGCCGGCTTCAGGGAAGCTGCCAGGATAATAATACGTCCCGTTGGTCATCGGTCAGGATTCCTTTCCGGCCTTTCCCGCTGCCGTGCTTCACCGATCCTGTACAGCTCTTATTTTGCCCGACCTGATCACGCTCCGTAATAGGCCTGAGGCCATATTCCGCTCGGACCAGCTTATCGGTCCAAGGCAAGACAGGCGATCGCCTGGGCAACGCCGGACGCATGGTGGGCGCCGGTCCTGTAATGGGCCGCCGCAAGCGCCGGCGCTGACGCGTCGGCCATGACAACCCCGACACCGGCAATTTCCAGCATGGCGACATCGTTATCGTGGTCGCCGAGAACCATGGTCTGGGCCAGCGGAACGCGAAGCATCGCCGCCAGCTTTTTCAGGGCATGCCCTTTTGTGGCCGCCTTATCCTGGATATCGAGAAAAGCCGGTCCGGACAGCAAACCAGAGCAACGGGTCTTTTCGGCCAGCATCGCGCGCGTGCGCGCCAGGGTCCGTGCGTCCGGCACAACCGCCAGCACTTTGACCAGGCTGGAATAGAACGCGTCGGTTGGCGTCTGCGGCAGCGGCAAAAGCAAAATGGGCGGCTGCCCGTACTGCCTCATGGCCTTGTTGTATGCCCTGAACCGTTCGATCCGCCGGCTGGTCGGCGGATAATATACCTCGTCCGCGCTGTAGCAGAGAAAATCCAAACCGTTTCCGTTCAGCCAGGAGACAAGCGTCGCTGCGTCGGCCGGATCAAGCGCCTGACGCGCCAGCACCTCGTCGGTGGCGCAATCCCGGATGATGGCGCCGTTACAGGCGATCATCGGCAAATGGACCTCAAGCTGGCTCACGTAGACGCGTGCCATCCGGTCCATGCGGCCGGTTGCCAGGGTATAAAGGATATTCCGGCGCTTGAGTTCGGCAAACGCCTGGATGTTTCGCTCCGGAATCCGGCCATCGTCGTCGATCAGCGTTCCGTCGATGTCGCAGACAACCAGACGGACAACAGGTTCGGCGTTTGGCCTTAGCGGTTCAAGGAGCGTTTCAGGATTGCGGCACGTCTTGGACAATCTCAATCACCTCAAGGATAAATCGGCTGCGCGGCGTGTAGGCGACACGGACAACCTGGCCCGGCTCCAGTTTGAACTGCCAGGGGTTGACATAAAGCGTGCGCCCGTGAACGACAAGCGAGAATCGTTTCAAGGTCGACCCGTCGACCGCAATTTCTTCGACGGTCAGCGTGTCGTTGGCGATGGCAACAAAATCCAAAGCGGTCGGCACAGTCAGGGTCAGGCTGACATAGAGCAGGACCACCGTCAGGGCGACAGGCAGCAGATAGCTGAACGGATGCCGGTTCTTTCGCTCCCAATTGACGGTCAGGCAGCGGGTCAGAACCATCGCCACGGCCAATGTCAGGGTCAGGCAGACCACCAGACTGAACAAATAAAAAAACAAGCCGCACCACCTCTTGCCATTTTGCCTGATTCGGCCGCACTCGCTTGTGAAACAGGTAGAATCCACCCGAGTGCTCTCGACCTTTATATTCCATTAGTGTACAATAGGGTTTTGAAAAACGCAAAGCGAACGATCAGTGGAGCAAACAAAACGATGACAGCAGGCAAAGACATCGCACAGGAATTTTCCCGGATCATGCGCGAATGCCGGGGCAAGGTCACTTTTGTCACGGAGGAAGGCGACCGGTTGGTCGCCGACAGCATGCTGTCGGCCTTGGTTGGCTTGTCGACGCTGCTGACCATCGCCGAAGAAGTCTCTTTGCATGTCGATTGCGAATACCCGGAAGACTGCGAGCGGATCATGGGCTTTATGACCAAACACCGTCTTGACAAGCACCCTTGAACTGTTGATTTTCCCAGCTTGACAAGCTGTTTTTTTTCGTTAAAATGTTAACCATAGTTAACTTTTAGACAGGAGACACCTATGCAAGATGCTGTCAAGCCTTTGAGCGACCTCACCCCTGGCCAATCCGGCCGTGTCGTTGCGGTGGGCGGCAGCACCGGCCTTCGCCAGCGCCTGATTGCCATGGGCGTTACCCCCGGCGCCTGGCTGATCGTTCGCAAATACGCCCCGTTCGGGGACCCGATGGAGATCAACATCCGCAACTACGCGCTATCAATCCGACGTAAGGACGCCCGCGACATTCAGGTGGATACGCGGCAGGAACAGCAATCATGAGCATGCGAATCGCCCTGGCCGGCAACCCCAACAGCGGTAAAACCACCTTGTTCAACCGGTTGACCGGCACGCGCCAGACAACAGGCAACTGGCCTGGCGTCACCGTAGAGAAAAAGACCGGTCATATCCGGCATACCGACGGGGAAATGACCGTGATCGACCTGCCGGGTATTTACAGCCTGTCCCCCTACTCGCTGGAGGAGATGATCAGCCGCAACTACATCGTCGACGAATCCCCGGACGTCGTCGTCAACATCATCGACGCCACCAACCTCGAGCGGAACCTGTACCTGACGCTGCAGCTGAAAAAGCTGGGCCGGCCGCTGGTCGTCGCCTTGAACATGATGGACGAAATCCTAAATCACGGCGACAAGCTGGATATCGATCGCCTGGCTCAGCTTCTCCAGGTTCCGGTGGTTCCGATCTCTGCCAAGAAAGGGGAAGGTCTGGACGAACTGATTGACACGATCTACGATGTCGCGTCGCCGGGATGCCGGCGGCGGTTCGGCTACAGGCGCCGCCATCAGGGCCGTTATGGCTGCGGCTGCAACCGATTCGACAGGCCCGATGCCGCTTCGGACGCCACTGATTCTGCGCCGGTTGTCCGGACGCACTCGGTCCTGCACACATTCAAGCCCGAGACAGAAGCGGAAACAGAAGCGATGTATCACCAGTCGGCGCAGATTCATGACCAGGTCTTGCAGCACAGCCATCAGCGCGGAGCCCTTTCGCGTTCAGACAAGATAGACCGTTTCCTGACGCACCGCTTCCTTGCCATACCCATTTTCCTGTTGGTCATACTGACCGTTTTTCAGGTCACGTTCAGCGAGGCGCTGGGCGGCCGTTTGACCGAACTGCTGGATATCTTTTTCACAGATACGGTCGGAGGGGGTGTCAGCCGCTGGCTGTCGGCAGCCGCGGCCCCGGAATGGATCAGTTCTCTTCTGGTCGATGGAATCCTGTCGGGCGTGGGCGGCATTCTCACGTTCTTGCCGCAGATCACCTTGCTGTTCTTCTTCCTGTCCGTGCTCGAAGACACGGGCTACATGGCCCGAGCGGCTTTCATCACGGATCGCCTTTTCCAAAAGCTCGGGCTGTCGGGCCGCAGCTTCATCCCGATGCTGATGGGTTTCGGCTGCACCGTTCCCGCCGTCATGGCGGCGCGGACGCTGGAGTCCGAACGCGACCGGCGCCTGACCATCCTGATCACGCCCTTCATGTCCTGCAGCGCGCGCATGCCGATTTACGCCTTCCTGTCCGGCGTCTTTTTCAGCACGCACAAGGGCCTGGTGACGTTTTCCATGTACTTGACCGGGATTCTGGTCGCGGTGCTGACGGCTTTTGTCTTCAGCAGAACGGTCCTGCGCGGCGCCGACGCACCGTTTGTCATCGAACTGCCCCCATACCGGCTTCCGGACACCAAGTCGCTGCTGCTGCACGTGTGGGACAAAGTCCGTGACTTCATCATCAAGGCCGGGACGGTCATTTTTGTCATGACCATCGTCGTCTGGTTTTTCCAGTCGTTCAACATCACGCTGCAGCGCGTCTCCGATGGCGCCTCAAGCATGTTCGGCTGGCTGGGCGCTTTCCTGGCCCCGATCTTCCAACCGCTGGGCTTTGGCAGCTGGCAGGCGTCGGTCGCCTTGCTGACGGGGCTGATCGCCAAGGAGTCCGTCGTCGCAACCTTTGAAATCCTGCTGCCTGAAGGCGGCCTGCAGGCCCTTTTCACCCCGCTGTCCGCCTATGCCTTCATGATCTTTACGTTGCTGTACATGCCGTGCATCGCAGCTTTCAGCGCCATCCGCCGCGAGATGAACAACTGGCGCTGGACTCTGACCGCCGTCCTCTACCAAACCGGGGTAGCCTGGCTGATCTCGTTTCTGGTCTACCAGGGCGGCCGTCTGCTGGGTTTTGGCGCGGCATAACAGGATGCAGGGGTTCTGTACCATGGTCTGGAGTGATTTGACATGAGTTTCCTTAATCTTATACCGGTCGCGTGCAGCGGCTTCTGGCTGCGTTTGTCGCCCTATCTGGTCGTGGCAGCCCTGCTGGCTTTCGCGATCCTGATCCTGGTCCGCAGGCTGACAAGGCGGAGCCAGGGCTGTTCTTCCTGTTCGTCCTGCAGCGCTTGCGCGATGAGCAGCTGTCCGTCCCGCCGGGCAAACGGCAACGCGCATCCGGCGGCGGTCGATAACAAAGGAGCGCCGCATGGCAGCAAAGCGAACCCTTTCACCGTCGAATGAAGACTACCTCGAGAAGATCCTGGAGCTGTCGCAAAGCAGCGAAGCGGTCCGCTCGGTAGACATTGCCAACCATCTGCATGTATCCAAGGCAGGCGTTTATAAGGCGGTCGGCGTACTCCGGGAGGCCGGCCTGATCGCCCAGGCGCACTATGGTCAAATTCACTTGACCGAGCAAGGCAGGCTGCGCGCCGCAAACATCCTGCAGCGTCACCGGATGCTGAAACGTTTTCTGGTCGAAATCCTTGAGCTCGATGACGAAACAGCCGAGCAGGACGCCTGCCGTATGGAGCACGCGATCAGCGACAAGACCCGTTCACGCTGGATTGAATGGCTGCACCAGGTGCTGCCGGATCCGTGATCAGCCGTCCGTCGCGCCAGAATCGTCCGGTTCGACAAAAAAGACCCGTTCCATCACCTGGCGCCGGTCAGGCCGGTTGTTCGGGCTGCCGCTGTTCGCGACCGCCCCGATCGCGTCCGCAGTTTCCATGCCGGCGACCACGGAGCCGAAAACCGCGTATTCCCGGTCCAGGTCCTTCAGCTTCTTCAAACAGATAAAGAACTGTGATCCGGCCGAATCGTAGTCTTCGCTGCGCGCCATCGAGATGCTGCCCCGTTCGTGGTTGAGCACGTTGCTGATGCCGTTGAGGCTGAACTCGCCCTGAATCGTATAGCCCGGTCCGCCCCGGCCCGTCCCCTCCGGGTCGCCGCCCTGGATAAGCGTCTGGTCAATGACCCGATGGAAGGTCAGTCCGTCGTAAAAGCCCTCCCCGACCAGCTTTTGGAAATTAGCGGTCGTGATTGGGGCGATGTCCGGGTTGAGTTCGACGATCATGGCGGACGGACGCCCCTTCATGACGATCGCCACATATCGGCTGACTTCGTCGGTTTCGCGAAAGCCGTGCAGATCCGTCTGTGTCCCGGCGCCGCAGCCTGCCGCCTGCAGCAGCAGGGTGACCAGGAGTAAAAACGCAGCAGACCGGGCCCGGACTGTGCGCCCGCTCATAACGGCCTCCCGTCGGCCCGCTCGCGCTCCAGGCACGCGGCCAGCTCGCCGACATCGGCAAAGATGAGGTCTGGCTTGACGCTGGCCATTTCCAGATCCTCGCGGGTAGCTTCGCCGGACAGCACGGCAATCGACAAGACTCCGGCGTTGCGGGCGGCGGCGATATCGGTATAGATGCGGTCGCCGACCATGGCCAGGTCCTCTTTGACGAAGGGCCGGCTGGCCAGAACCATGTCGATCATGGCCGTTTCCGGCTTGCCGATCACCTTCAGCGGATCGGTGCCGGTGCAGGTCTGCATGTAGGCGATCAGGGCGCCGCAATCCGGCAGCACCCGGCCTCCTGCCAGAGGGCAGACCCGGTCCGGGTTCGTCGCCAGGTACGGTACGCCGCGGCGGATATAGTCGCAGGCCACATCCAGTTTTTCATAGATCAGGCTGGTGTCAAAACCCAGCACGACATAGTCGATCGCCATCTCCCGCCGTTTTTCCAGCCGGATGCCGGCGGCCTGAAGGTCCTGTTCGAACCCCGGCGTACCGACCGGATAAATCGTCACCGGCCGTTCCGCGGGCCCGATCGTCTTCAGGTACATCGCCATGGCGTCGGTCGAGGTCAGGACCTGGTCAGGTCCTGCCGGGATGCCGATCCGGCTGAGCCGCGCCAGGTAATGGCTCCTTGCATGCGAGGAGTTGTTGGTCAGAAAGATGTGGGCCTGGCCCCTGATGCTGGCAAAAAAAGCCGCGGCTCCGGGCAAGGCCTCTTCACCCAGGGTAATCGTCCCGTCCATGTCCAGCAGCCAGCACTTGACCTGGCTGAGCCGGCTTGGCGTTATTTTGTTTTTTGTTGTCATCACGGTTGTTGCTCCTTGTCTGTGCCTGGCTGCCCCTGCGGATCGTTCAGGAGGCGGCGCAAGCCGTCTTCGTCAAGTATCGGGATGTTCAGTTGACGGGCTTTGTCCAGCTTGCTGCCGGCTGCCTCGCCCGCGATCACATAACCGGTTCGGGCGGATACCGAGCCGGCCACGGTCCCGCCGGCCTGCTCGATCAGACGGCGGGCCTCCTCCCGCTTCAGCCCGGGCAGCGTGCCGGTCAGGACAAAGCTCTTGCCCTGCAGCGGCCTGTCCGACTTGGCGGCCTGCTCAGCGGTCATGCGCACGCCGGCCGCGCGCAGCTCGCCAAGCAGGGCGGCACTCTGGGGCTGGGAAAAGAACTGGCGCAGGGAACGGGCGCTGATTTGCCCCAGATCCGGCAGGGTGGTCAGGTCTTCTTCCGAAGCACGCAGCAGGCGGTCCATATCGCCGTAATGCGCCGCCAGGGTTCGCGCCGCCTGGCGCCCGATGTTGCGGATGCCAAGGCCGGTCAAGAGGCGGTCAAGCGGATTCTGGCGCGACTTGTCGATCGCGGCCAGCAGCTTGCCGACCGATTTCTCCTTGCCGACCAGTCCGCTCTCGATCAGGCGCTCACGATGCTCGTGCAGGTGGTAGAGGTCGGACAGGTGCTTCAGGTAGCCGGATTGCATCAGGGCTTCGACGGTCGCAGGTCCGAGCCCGTCGATATCCATCGCCTCCTTGGACGCGAAATAGACCAGGTGGCGGGCCAGCTGTGCCGGACAGTCGACGCCGGTGCAGCGGATATCCGCGCCATCGCCGTCCCGTTCGGCGGGCGCCCCGCAAACCGGGCAGTTGGACGGGATCCTGAAAGGCGGCGGTTGTCCGGTTCGCTTCTCGCGCCGCACCGCCAAAACAGCGGGGATGATGTCGCCCGCCTTCTGGATCAGGACCGTATCGCCGACCCGGACATCCAGGTTATCGATATAGTCCTGGTTGTGCAGTGTGGCCCGGCCAACCCGCGTTCCGGCTATCTGAACGGGCTCGAGCAGGGCCATGGGGGTCAGTCGCCCGGTCCGGCCGACCTGGACCTGGATGTCGAGGACGCGGGTCTCCTTTTGTTCCGGCGGGTACTTGTAGGCCACGGCCCAGCGCGGCACCTTGCTGGTCGCGCCCAACAGCGTGCGCGCAGCCAGGTCATCCAGTTTGACAACCGCCCCGTCGATGCCGTAAGGCAGGGCGAAACGCCGTGCGCCGATCGCCTCGACAGCGGCCCAGACCTCGTCCTCGGTACGGCACAGCGTCCAGCCGGGGCTGACCGCAAAGCCCTGATCGGCCAGCCACGCCAGGCTTTCGGCATGCGATCGGAAGGCCATGCCGTCGGCTAGCTGGATATTGAAGACAAACAGGGACAACCGGCGTTCCCTGACGACCGCTGCATCCAGCTGGCGCAAGGTCCCGGCCGCGCAGTTGCGCGGGTTGGCGAACAGCTTGCCGCCCGCAGCTTCCTGGCGGGCGTTGACCGCTTCGAAGGCCTCGATGGACATGTATACCTCGCCGCGAACTTCGAGGTCGGGCACGGCTTCAGGCAATCTAACCGGCACGGACTCAATCATCAGGAGGTTGCGGGTGACATCCTCGCCGGTCTGGCCGTCGCCGCGGGTCAGGCCGCGCACCAGGCGGCCATCCGTATAGCGCAGCGAAACCGACAAGCCGTCAATCTTCTGCTCGACGACAAATCGGGGATCTGTTGTCTCCTGGCTGACGCGACGGACAAAATCGCGCACGTCTTGCTCGCTGAAAACATCCTGCAGGCTGAGCATCGGGATGCGGTGCGGGATGGTCTCAAAACCGCGTTGCACCGTTCCGCCGACCGTGCCAAGCGGCGAATCTGGATCGGCGAATTGCGGCCAGTCCGCTTCCAGCTGGCGCAATTCGCGCGTCAGCTGGTCATAGGCTTCGTCGCTGATCTCGTTTTGGTTCAAGTCATAATAAAGGTGGTTGTGGTACGCGATCTGGCGGCGCAGATCGGCGATTCGCTGTTCGATGCCGGACAGTAACGGCAGTTCCTGGTCACGACCCATGTGTCAGCCCCCCGTCTGCTGTATCAGCCTTTTTGCCGCCCGCGGCCGAAAAAAACGACCGGCAAGAGAGCCAGGACCAAGGGCAGGAGGGCCCAAACCACGGCAGGCAGATGCCAGGTCTTGTCCAGCAGGTCGATCAGAGGCTTTTTCGGCAAGTCCAGGAACAGGTCAAGCTTGCTGCCGCCAATGTCCAATCGTTCGATGACCGGCGGCAGAACGCCGTCGCGGATCATCCAAACCGACAAGGCCAGCGTATAGGCATCCGACAGCCACAGGGCCGGGCTTTTCGCCTTGATCAGCAAAAAGAGCAGCGCCAGGGCCAGGCCGATCGCGATCGACAGGGACACCGGGTAGACCCGACCGGTCCGGATGCAGTCGATCAGGTGGTGGATCAGGGTCGCCAGCGAACAGATTCCGGCCAGGTAGACGCGGCTCCTGCTGCGGCCCAGCAGCAGCAAGGCACTCAGCAGCAGGCTGAAAAAAACATATACGAGGACAGGCTGCCAGGGACCGGGCAAGGCAGATTTTTCCAGCAGAAGGCCGAGCCATTGGCGGATCATGTCGGCAAAATAGGCGAATGGACTGCCCGGCAGCGTCTGCCAGAGCAGGAAGACAAGGACAAACATGATCCAGGCGCGGTTTTGACTTTTCATGTGCACATATCCTCCTCCGGGTTCCCGGCGTATACCGGGCGGGTCGGACCGGTTGTCCTGCCCTCCGCGGAGCCTGATTCATTCTAACTGATTTTTTCCCGGTTTGACAACTCAACCGCACATTTGTGGTAAAATCGATTCAACAGGAGGGCACGTCCATATGGCATCTGAAACAATCATGCTCTGGTCAGAAGAAGAACGGCATGTCGGCAGCGTCAGTGCGATCGGCACGTTCAAGTCGTGTTTGCCGTCGATGAGCTGGTATCCGGCCCCGGAGGGCCACAACCGCGGCAGCGTCATTGTCTGCCCCGGCGGCGGGTACAGCGTCAAGGCGCCGCACGAGGGGGAGCCAATCGCCCGCCGTCTGAACGAACGGGGCCTGAACGCCTATGTGCTGGACTACCGGGTCAGCCCGGACCGGCATCCATCACCGTACCAGGACGCCCGCAGGGCCATCCTGCTGGCCAGGGAGCGCGCCGCCGGCCAAAACATGCCGGACAAAGTGGCTATCCTGGGTTTTTCTGCCGGCGGTCACCTGGCTGCGTCGGCCGGAACGATGTGGGATCAGGACGCCTGCCGGCCGGATGCCATGGTGCTCTGTTATCCTGTGATCACATTCAGCAAGTCCGGCCATCTCGGCAGCCGGATCAACCTGCTCGGTGAAGCGGCCACGCCGACCCAGATCAGTGACCTGTCACTGGAAAACCGGGTCGACCGGCGCACACCGCCGGCCTATATCTGGCACACTTCGGATGATCCCGGCGTCCCGGTCGAAAACAGCCTGCTGTTCGCTTCCAGTCTGGCAGCCCGCCAGATCCCGTTTTCCTGCCACATCTATCCCCACGGCGCCCATGGCCTTGGATTGGCGGAGGATTGCCCCGATATCCGCGGCTGGCTGGGCGAGTGCGTCGACTTTCTGTCGTCCCTCGGTTTTTGAACTCCTGAGCGGCTGATGAACCCTGGTTGGTTTGTTGCGATCGTCGCCGGCATTGCGGCCCTGGCCTGCCTTTTACGCGGCATCTGGGAGCCGACGCGGCTCGAGGTGGCGCAAGTCGTCTTGCCCGGCTGCAGCCCGTTGCCGGAGGCGCAAGAAGAGAACGGGCAGGCGGATACGCTGCGTCTCGTCTTGCTGACCGACCTGCACATGGACCGGATGCGCATCCCGGAAAAACGTTTGATGACCGCGCTCAAGCGGCTGCAGCCGGATCTGGTTCTGTTCGGCGGCGATCTGTCCGGGCGTGAAGATTGCGAACCGGCCGCCGCCGGACTGCTCGGCCGGATCATGGGATTGCCGAACCTATCGCAGGTTCCGCTTGTCGCCGTTCCGGGCAACCACGACAGCGGGGACGGCCTTGGCCTTTTACAGCAGTCGGGCGCCCGTGTGCTGCGCAACCAGGTCTACGTCCACCAGGTCCGCGGCCAGTCCTGGCAGATTATCGGCCTGGATGACCGCCGCCAGGGAACGCTCGACACGGCCCGTGCCTGCCAAGAAGCCCGCAAGACCGGTGTCGCGCCGCAGCACTCGCTGGTTTTGGTGCACAACCCGGACAGCCTGCTCGACCTGCCGCCCGGGCAGGCAGCCTGGTTTTGCGGCGGCCATTTCCACGGCGGCCAGATCTGGATGCCGTTCCGGCTCGAATACCATGTGCTGAGGGATGAAAAACTGCCCCGGGCAGGTTTCGATAAGGGCTGCATCACGTTGGGTGATATGACCGGTTACATCAGCCGCGGCCTGGGCTGTGTCCTGTTTCCGCTGCGATTTTGTTCCCTGCCCGAGGTCGTGAGCCTCGAGATCCATTCGCCCAAAACATAACTTATGGCTTGATACTGGAGGATTCTTGTGAAGGACAGCATCATTTCGCTTCTCGAGTCGCTTTTCGGCAACGCCCGCGCCCTGATCATCCTGATCGGCTCGGCGATTCCGATTACCGAACAGCGCGCAACCATCCCGCTGGGCATCTACTGGGACATGAATCCTTGGCTGGTGTTCATCCTGGCCTTTATCGGCAGTTTGCTGCCGGTCCCCGTTCTCCTGCTGCTCTACACCCGGATTCTGGACTGGCTGAGCCGCCTGTCCTGGATGAACTGGTTCACGACCGCCCTGGACCAGAAAGTGCGCCGCTACGCGAAAAAGTTCGAAAAGTCGACCGAGGCGGCCCTGATCCTGTTTGTCGCGATCCCGCTTCCCGGCACAGGGCTGTGGACCGGCAGCATGGTGGCTTCGGTGCTGGGCTTCGATTTCCGAAAATCCATGCTGTGCGTCGGCCTGGGCGGGTTGATCTCCGCCATCGCCCTGACGCTCGTTTTCAGCTTGATCAAGTACGGTGTTTCCCTTTTCTGAGCCGCCTTCGCTTGTGTTACGGGACTGCTCCGTTAAGCCGATCTATAGGTTTATGGGTGATTGACGAGTCTGGTCAATCACCCGGAGAAAAGAGCAACAAATCAATGATCAGTCCTTAACCGGCTGACTGCCGACACGCCAAATCTCATCGGCATAATCCCGGATGGTACGGTCCGAACTGAACCGGCCGCTGCTGGTGATGTTGTTCCAGCATTTGCGCGCCCATGACAGCTGTTCCAGGTACGCGTACTGGCTTTTGTGCCGGTTGATCCGGTATTCGTCGAAATCGCCCAGGACATAGTACGGATCGGCCGGCTGCCAGCTGGAGCCGTTGAGCAGGCCGTTGTACAGGTCCAGGAACATGCCCGTCCCCTGGTCGTCCAGCGTCCCGTCGACCAGCGCGTCGATGCAGCGCTTCAAACCGGGTATGTGCTCGTATTGCCAGCGCGGGTTATAGTATCCGATCGTCTTGGGGAAGTCCTCGACGCGGCAGCCGAAGATAAAATTGTTCTCATACCCGGCTGCATCGGCAATCTCCACGTTGGCCCCGTCGCAGGTGCCCAGGGTCAGGGCGCCGTTCATCATGAATTTCATGTTGCCTGTGCCGGACGCCTCCATGCCCACGGTGGATATCTGTTCAGAGATGTCCGCGGCGGGGAAGATGCGCTCGGCGCGCGACACGTTGTAGTTGTGCAGGAACACGATCTTCATGAACGGGCTTGCGACCGGATCCTGGTTGACAAGGCGCGCAACCTCGTTGATGAACTTGATGATCGCTTTGGCCCGGAAATACCCCGGAGCCGCCTTGGCGCCGAACAGGTAGGTGACCGGCACGATCGCGCGGTCCGGGTCTGCCCGGATATTGAAGTAATCGTCCAGGATCACCAGCGCGTTGAGCAGCTGGCGCTTATATTCGTGTAGCCGCTTGATCTGGACATCGAAGAGCGACTGCGGGTCGATTACGATGTGTTCCGTCTGCTCGATGTAGCGGGCCAGGTTTTGTTTGTTGGCCTGCTTGATCGCCAGGAGTTGTTCCAGGACCTGCCGGTCGCCGCCGGATGGTTTCAGCGCCTCAAGGGCATCCAGGTCGCGGACCCAGCCGTCGTTGCCGGAAAGCTCTGTCAGCAGGCCGGCCAGGCCAGGATTGCAGACCTTCAGCCAGCGGCGCGGCGTTACGCCGTTGGTCTTGTTGCTGAATTTTTCGGGCCAGAGCGCATAAAAGCCGCTTAAGGTTTCCTTTTTCAAAATGTCGGTGTGCATGGCCGCGACGCCGTTGACCGCGTGGCTGCCGTACACCGCCAGCCAGGCCATCCGGATCTTGCCGTCGCCCAGCGGGCTGAGTGTGTTGACCTGGTCCTCGTTGCGGCAGCGGCGAATCTCCTGGCGGAACTGGCTGTCGATGCGCTCGATGATCTGCAAAAGGCGCGGGAACAGGAACTGGAATATGCCGGCATCCCATTTTTCAAGCGCTTCGGACATGATCGTGTGGTTGGTGTAGGAGAAGACAGCCTGCGTGACCTGCCACGCCTCCGTCCAGTCCATCTGCTGCTGGTCGACAAGGATGCGCATCAGCTCGGGAATGGCGATGACGGGATGGGTGTCGTTGAGCTGGATCGCATGATAATCAGCGAACTTTGAAAAATCAGCACCGTGCTGGCGGATGTAGTCGGCTACGATGGTCTGGAGCGAAGCGCTGACAAAGAAATACTGCTGGCGGACCCGCAGGACTTTGCCGTCATAGGATGAGTCGTTGGGGTACAGGACGCGGCAGATGTCGTTGACGCGGTTGCGCTGGATGACCGCATCGTCAAAACGCTGCGAATTGAACAAGTTGAAATCGAACTCCTGGGCCGGTTCCGCTTTCCACAGGCGCAAGGTGTTGATGTTTTCCGTCTTGTAGCCGGTGATCGGCATGTCATACGGTACGGCGATGACATCGAGGTCCTGGTAGTGGACACGAACCGCTTCCTGGCTGCGCCGAACCACGAACGGGTAAGGCTGTTCCATCCAGGCGTCGGGGTATTCTTTCTGAAAGCCGTTCTCGATCTCCTGGCGGAAAAGGCCGTAGCGGTAGAGAATCCCATACCCGGTGACCGGCAGATTGCCCGTCGCGCTGGAATCGAGAAAACAGGCCGCGAGGCGGCCCAGGCCGCCGTTGCCCAGTCCGGGATCGGACTCCTGTTCCTCAAGTTCGGCCAGTTCGTGGCCGAACGCGCGCACGGCCGTCGAGGCCACGTCGTAAAGGCCAAGGTTGATCAAGTTGTTGAGCAGGGAGCGCCCTTCAAGGAACTCCGCGGAGAAGTAGTGTGCCTGACGGCCGGATTTATATTGCTGGCTGGTCTTTTCCCAGCGATCGGTCAGTTGTTCCATGACCGCCCGCGACAGCGCACGCCAGAAATCCGCCGGAGCGGCCTTTCCGGGAGTCTGGGCTGTTTCCGCCTTGATAAACGCTGATATCCTGTCTTGTAGCTCTTGTATCGAAATCATGTTTTCCTCCTGTGTTATCGCTGCAGCGGGTGCAGCCTACCTATTATAATCAATGCGGCCGTCCCTGTAAACGCGCGCGCGTTGCATCTGACGCGCCGCACCGCTAAAATGGACATGACACAGTGGGAGGTAACATCTCATGATTGCTGCATTGCCCTATGTTCCTGCCGGCCTGGCCGCAGGCGCGCTGATTGCCTTCATCTTCCGGGTCATGCCGCCAGCCTGGCTGCTTGACTACGGCGAAGCCGACCTGGATGCAGCGCGCCAGGCCCGGGACAGCCTGACTTTCTTTCCGGGCATCCTGTTCCTCGTACTGGCCGACGGATTCCTTTTCGGCGCCGGCAGGCTCCTGCTCGGATCCGGACCGTATCTGCCGGTTGTCCTGTACCTTGTTCAGCCGCTGCTGCTGATCATCGTCGCCGACCTCAAAACGCGCATCATTCCGGACCAGTTCATCCTGGCCCTGCTGCCGGGCGGCGTCCTGCTCTGGGTGATCGACAGCATCCGGGGCGAGGCCGCCTGGGGGCCCGGCATCCTGACCCGCCTGCTGGCCGCGCTGCTGGCCGGGCTGGTCCTTTTCGGCAGCGGCTGGCTGGGCGCCAAGCTGATGAAGCGCGAAGCCATGGGCATGGGCGATGTCAAGCTGCTGGCATCCTGCGCCTTCATCACAGGCCTCAAACTGCTGCCCTTCCTCTTCTGCCTCGCTTTTCTGACCGCCGCCCTGGTGGCGGTACCGGTGCTGGTGAGCCGTCTCTGGCGCCGCGATGCCGAAAAGGAGATCGCCTTCGGCCCCTATATCGCGCTGGCCACCCTGCTGCTCCTTTTGGCCCGCGAACCGATCCTTGGGCTTTGGCAGGCCTACCTGGGCCTGCTGGCGTGAGGGCGGCATGATTCGGCGCAAAACGGCATCGGCGCCCCCTCTCAGGGCACCGACCGGCATTGCCGGTCTGGGTGAACCGGCAAGGCCAGCTTACACAGGCCTTGCCGGCACGTTGCTTCTGGTGCACACCCTGCTTAATCTTGCCTTCATCATCCTGCGTCGCTCCTGGCCGGTGCTGGCCACGTACCTTGACGGATCGAGCCTGAAGGTCTATACGTTCAGTGTCCTTTTGATGCAGGGGGTTCTGATTTTCCTGCCGGCTGTCCTGGTCATTGGGCTGCGCCGTCCGCCGACGACTGAACTGGTCGGCGAGCGTGCCCGCCCGGGCAGCTTGTTCCTGTCCTTTGCTGCCGGCATCCCGGCCGCCGTCGTCTTCCACGGCCTCAACAACCTGCTGCTCTATGTGCTGGCCAGAAGCGGCGTCGACATCTCACAGTCCGGACTGTCCAGCGCGCTAACCTTACCGGACCTGCTGGCCGGGCCCTGGCAAATGATCGTTCTGGTTCTGCTGCTGAGCGCTGCTTTGCCATCTCTGGTTGAGGAATTTTTCTTTCGCGGGGTCATCTTATCTTCGCTCCAGTCCGGGGGGGCCGTTCTGTCCGCCATGACATGGCAGGCTCTGGCGTTCGCCCTGTTCCACGAGAATGTCTTTTTCCTGCTGCCGCCTTTCCTGGCCGGTCTCCTGCTGGCGCATATCCGCCATCGCTGCGGCCGGCTGTGGCCGGCCATGGTCACCCACTTTTCGCTCAATCTCACGCTTTTCGCCCTGCCTTCGCTGCTTCCCGGACTGAGCCAGCAAGTGATGGCCGTTCATACGCGCCAGGCCAGTTCCCTGCTCTATGCCTCCCTGATCGCGGCCTGTATCGCCGCGGCCGCCCTGGTGCCCATTCTGATTTTGACCTTCGGGCTCAAGCCGGAAACACCGCGGCCGGCCAAACGCCTGACGGTCTTCCCGGGCGACTGGAAGTTTGCCTTGGCAATCCTCCTGCAGATTGTTACAATAATCCTGATACGACGTGCGTGACATTTTACGCGGAGGAGAAGCATGAGCCAACCTGACCGGATGATGCATGACAAGGCGACCATCCTGGCGATCATCAAGTACTTCTTGATCACCGCCGTTGTCCTGTTGCTGATCTACCTTGGTTTTCGCATCTTTGCCATCCTGCTCCCCTTCGTTTTCGGCTTCATCCTGGCCCGGCTGGCCATCGCGATCGTCACCTCCGCCAAGAACCTGGTCTATGACCTCGGCGAGGGCCGGAAAAAGCGACGGGCCAAACGTGAACTGCCCCAAACAGCTGAGACATCATCTGCAGCGCAAACCGGCCGCCGCAAGCTGGGCCGCTATCCCCAGGGCCTGGCCCGCTCACGCGGCGAAAAGCGCCTGATCATTTTCGTTTACATCCTCCTGATCATCCTGATCATCGGGCTTTTCGTCGGCATTATCCTGGCCGTCATCAGCCAGCTGCGTTCCCTGGCCGCCTACCTGCCCGTCATCTTCAACGACATGGACATCTTCCGGCGCGTCATCGACTACCTGGAGAGCCTGTCAGAAAAGCTGGGCGGCCTGATCCAGCCGCAGCAGCTCGAAATGCTGGAAAACGAACTGGTCCGGCTGCAGCAGAACCTGCTGCAGAAAGTTCCTGAAATCGTGGCCGCCATCCTGAACGGGATCGCCGGCTTCGCCGCCAATTTGCCCCTGATCCTCTTCGCGGTCGTCGTCGCGATCATGTCCGGGTACTACTTCATCGCCGACAGCCGCAGCATGTACGTCTTCCTGCGCCGCAACGTGATCAGCAAGCAGTTCCGCGAAACGACTGTCCGCCTGATCAACACGCTGTTCTCGACCTTGTTTCGCGTCATCGGCGGCTATTTGCTGCTCCTGATCGTCACCTTCATCATGGCTCTGGTCGGATTGCTGATCATTCAGATGCCCTACGCGGTGATCATCGCCCTGGTCGCTTCGATCGTCGATTTCCTGCCGGTGCTCGGTTTAGGCGCGACGCTGGTCCCGGTCGCCCTCTACCTGTTCCTGCAAGGCCAGCTGCTCAGCGGTCTGGGCGCCTTGATCCTCCTGGGTGTCATGACCCTGGTGCGCCGTGTCATCGAGCCGCCGATCCTGGGTAATGCCATGCGCTTGCATCCCATGGCGACACTGGCTTCCATGATCATCGGCATCGCTGTTTACGGGGTCGCCGGCATCCTTTTCGGTCCGATCATTATGGTCATCGGCAAGGAAGTGCTGACGCTTTACGGCATCGACACGAAGCTGCGCGCCTTTTTGGGTGACCTGCTCAACCGCATCAGCACCTGACGTTCCCTAACGGTCCCGGTGGGGCAGGTCCTTGTCGCCGATCCGGCGGATAAAAGAATCCGGTGCGACGGGTTCGTCGCAGGGCAGATAGAAAAGCATGCGCGGATGCGGCGTGCTCTGGATCGGTTTTCGCTCCAGATCCAGCAGTTGGTCCGCGTTTATCGTCATGTCGCGTCCCCTGGGCTGGATGAGCTCCAGCTGATCGCCGGTCTGTATTTTATTGCGCTGTTCGACCAGCAGCAGGCGGCTGTCGGGCAGGAAGGCTTTGACGACGCCGACGACAGCCGCTTCCCGGCAGTCGATCCGGCTTGTCGAAAGCTTGGCGTCTTCCTGCGGCCTTACATAGAAAAAGCCGGTGTCGAACGGCCGGTGGACCGTCTTGTTCAGGTCAGACAACCATTTGGGGCGGCACGACCATCCGGCCGGGTCGGCGAGATAGGCGTCGAGGGCTTCTCGATAGGCTTTGACGACGGTCGCCACGTAAAAACTGCTCTTGACGCGGCCCTCGATTTTAAGGCTGCTCACGCCTGCGCTGGCCAGATCCGGCAGATGTTCGATCATGCACAGGTCACGGCTGTTCAGCAGGTAGCTGCCGCGCCGGTCCTGCTCGAGGAGCACCGACCGCCCGGGGTTTTCCGGATCAACCAGCATATAGGGCCAGCGGCACGGCTGGGCACAGCGGCCCCGGTTGGCATCGCGGCCGGTCAGGTAACTGGATAAGAGGCAGCGGCCCGAATAGGCCAGGCACATGGCCCCGTGCACGAAGACCTCAAGCTCGAGCTCCGGCCCTGTGTCGGCACAAATCTGGCCGATCTCCGCCATGGTCAGTTCGCGCGCCAGCACGATGCGCCGGGCGCCCTGCCGGTGCCAGAAACGGCAGGCTTCGCCGTTGGTGACACTGGCCTGGGTGCTGATGTGAAGGTCCATGTCGGGTGCCAGGCGGCGCAGCAAGCTGAAGATGCCCGGGTCGGAGACGATGCAGGCGTCAGGACCTGCCGCCAGCAGGCGGTCCAGCTGTTCTTTCAGGTGGCCGATGTCCTCTGGATGGGCCAGGATGTTCAGCGCCAGGTAGACGCGAACGCCGCGTTCATGAGCATAAGCGACAGCTTCCCCCAATTCTTCGGGTGTAAAATTGGCGCTCGCCGCCCGCAGGCCGAAATCGCCGGTCGACAAATAGACCGCATCCGCGCCATAGCGGATCGCCGTGCGCATTTTTTCCATGTCGCCGGCAGGGGCCAGCAGCTCCAGGCGTCTTGCGGCCAGGTCAGTCATCCCGGTCATCGACGGTCGTTTCGGTCTGGCCCTGCTCGATCAGTTTCTTATATTTGGCGACGTTGCGCTCGTGTTCCTCGTGGGTGCGGGCAAACACATGAAACCCGTCTCCCTTGGCGACAAAGTAAAGGTTCTTATGCGATTCGGGCCAAAGAGCCGCCAGGATGGCAAACTCGCCCGGCGAGCAGATCGGTCCGGGCGGCAGGCCTTTATACATGTAGGTGTTGTAGGGACTGTCGTATGTATACAGGTCCTCGGTTTCCAGCCAAAGCTTGACATCCTCACCGGCTTCCTTGCGCAGGTAGTTGACCGTCGGGTCGGCGCCGAACAGCATGTCGCGCTCGAGGCGGTTGAAGTAAACGCCCGAAACCGTCCGCATCTCTTCGACTTTCTGGCATTCCATCTGGATGATCGAAGCCATCGTGATCACTTCGTCCATGCTCATGCCGATATGCTCGGCCCGCTCGAAGTACTCCTCCTTGAGGTAGCGCTCCGTGTTGTTGAGGAAGGTGCGCAGGATGGTCTCCTCGTCGGTGTTGACGTCGAAAGCGTAGGTGTCTGGGAAAAGATACCCCTGCAACGTCCAGTCCCGCCCTTCCTTTTTGCTGATCTGGGTGATGAAGTCATAGTCGAGGAAGATCTGAGGGTTGCGGACCATGCCGTCCAGCACCTGCTCGTCAAAACGCACGCCCGCCGTGCGCAGCCGGTCCTTGACTTCGCTGTAGGTCAGCCCTTCCGGGAATGTGACCCGGACCGCGTGCGGGTTCTGGCAGAGGATATACATGATCTCATCGTAGCCCATGCCGGGCAGGACAAAATGGGTTCCGGCCATGTAAGCACCGTCGAAGCCGTTGAACTTGGACAGGATCGTGAACATGAACACGTTCTTGATGATGCCCTTGTCGGACAGGATCTCCGCAATCTGCTGCGTGTCGGACGCCCGCGGGATGATGATCTCGACCGCGTCCGGCGTATCCTTGTTGATCGCCGCGGCACCGTCTGACCCAAAAAGCTTCTCCAATTGCTCGAAGCGGCTGTTTTGGGAGAGGACATAATTGAGGCCAAAGTAAAAACCGGCGGCCGTGACGCTGACCAGCAGGAACACGATGACGATGACGCTTAATGTGCGGGTGATTTTTTTCGACACCATACTGGTCTCCTCGAGGCTATGCGGCGCTGCTAACTTTCGTTTTTCCTGGCGCGCTGCTTGGCGCGCTGATCCTGGGCCTGCAAATGTTCATCCGCTCCGCACCGGCCAATATCGTGGCCGAGTACCGCGACGGAGCACGCGCCATCATCCGCGAGGAAAAGTCCCGGCGCGGCCAGGCGAATGTGATCGAGGGCGAGTACGAAGTGCGCGAACGAGAAAGCTAGTTGTGGCCTACCTGTACCTGATCCGCCACCCGCTGACCCGGCCAGACCCCGAAGCCCCGGCTTCGGCCTGGCATCTGACCAATGAGGGGCACGCGCAGGTGCGTGCCCTGACGGCGGACTCGCTCTGGCGTGCGGTCACGGTGATCTATACCAGCCGCGAGGTTAAGACGACGGTGGTGGGTGAGGCAATCCGCGCGGCGCACGGCATCCCGCACCATCCGATCGCGGAGCTGGGCGAGGCCCGGCGTGACGCGTGGCTGGGGGCGGACCAGTTCCAGGCCGCGCAGCGCGATTTCTTCGCCCATCCCGACCGGCCCGCCGCGCCTGATTGGGAAACTGCGCAGGCCGCCCAGGGCCGCTTCGTGGCCGCGCTGGATGCTCTGCTCAACCGCCACCCGCCCGGCGAGGCGTTGGCCGTCGTCTCACACGCGACCGTCCTCACGCTCTATGTCGCGCATCTGCGCGGCGAGCCGCCGTCGTATGACACCTGGCAGCAGCTCGGCTTCATGGACGTGATGGCGGTGGATCGCGCCACGCGGCAGCCGGACACACCGTTTCTGGCCCCGCCCTATCCCGGCCTGCCACGAGGAGAACCGCAGCCTTGAAAATCGGGATTCTCTCCGACACCCACAGCAACGAGTCGAATACGCGGGTCGCGCTCGACGCTTTCAAAGCGCGCGGCCTGACCCGGCTGATCCACTGCGGCGACATCACGCAGCCGGAGATCATCTACCTGTTCAGCGGGTGGGATGTTGTATTTGTGCGCGGGAATATGGATCAGGACTGGGCGGCATTGGGCGATGCCGCCAACCGCATCGGCGCGGGGCGGCCCCAGATACGGCGCGAGATCGAGATCGACGGGCAACACATCGGCATCACACACGGCGACAACTATGCCCTGCTGTACGAAATGATGATGAGCGGCCACTACACCTATATCTGTCATGGGCACACCCACCAACGCCGCAACGAATTTCGCAGTGCCTACAGCGTGCGCCTGATCAATCCCGGCGCGCTGGGCGGCAGCCAGCCCGAAGCGCGCTCGATCTGCGTGCTAGATGTGGTCAGCGGCGAAGTGGAGTTCATCGAGTTCCCCACCCTGCGCTGAACCGCCGGGACAGCCCGGCTTTCTGCTCCAACTCCGGCCCGCTTCCTGATTTTAAACTTGCTCGACTCCGGTTACACTGGGTGTGGCTCGCGCAGAATCGAGCCAGTCTGTGCGGCTTTCATTCGTGGCCCTGGAGATCGGTATGCAGCAAATTATCGCGCCAGGTGGCGGCTTCACCCTTGCCGATCAGCGTGCGGTTGTTCGCGGCCAGCGTGGCCTGCCAGGTGGCTGATGTGGTGCTGAGCACCGCCGATCTCTCGTTCGACGAAGAGGCGGGCATGCGACTGGTGGGCCGCTACGATATTGGCCCCGTGTCGATGATCGAAATTGGCTATTC
>ENA-UOUL01001780-UOUL01001780.1-bioreactor-metagenome-genome-assembly--contig:-NODE-1780-length-28007-cov-3.445077_pt1 | contig 28007 bp, 15 predicted proteins | sample MGYA00249838_ERZ747220 | MGnify/ENA primary metagenome ERZ747220 (study PRJEB28778, sample SAMN05720191) | bioreactor metagenome | isolation source: Anaerobic biogas reactor | place: USA:Washington...
GGACGCGCGGACCCGTTCCCTGGTGGACACCATCGTCCGGGAGCAGGCCGCGTACACGCATGCCCTGGGCACCGGCGACGACCCGGCCTCCGGGTCCTGGACGCCGAACGGGCTGACGGGCGGCCATGTCGGTGACACCAAGCTGGAGGAGATGGGCATCTACGCCCAGGCACTGGCCCCCGCGCTGGCCTGGGCCCCGGACGACCGCCGCCGGCTTCGTGCGGCTCAGCGGGAACAACTGGCACGGTGGATCGGCCTCATCCGCACAGCATCGCCGGGGTGCGATGCGCTCACCGCCAGGCTCCGGGTGCAGGCCGGCCCGAACCGGGCAGGAGGTATGACCATGGCGAACAGCGCTCTCGTCAAGAAACTGCAGATCAAGCCCGACCAACGGATGGTCGTCGTCAATGCGCCGGCCGGCTATCAGGAGGACCTGGGATCGCTTCCGGCAGGCGTGGAGCTTTCCACACGGGCGGAGGGCCAGTATGACGTCGTCCAGCTGTTCGTTCAGAACCGCGCCCAGCTGGAAGAGCTTTTCCCGGCGGCGCTGCGGGCGCTGAAAGAGGATGGGCTTTTCTGGATAGCGTATCCCAAGCAGAGCAGCGCGATGGAGACGGACCTGAATCGCGATGCGGGCTGGGAAGCCGTGTATAAGGCCGGGCTGCGCGCCGTCTCATCGGTGGCGATTGACGATACGTGGTCGGCGGTGCGCTTTCGCCCGGCCGAGTTTAGCAGCGAGCAGGAGATGGTTGAGGCGCAGTATGCGGGCAAGAAGGCGGCGCTGCGGCCGATTTACGAGCGCCTTGTTGCTGAAGCACAGGCGTTGGGTCCTGACGTGGAGCTGGCGCCGAGGAAGAGCTACGTCGCGCTGATGCGCAAGAAGATATTCGGCCTCATCGCAGCCAGCACCAACTCGCGCGTCGATCTGGGGCTGAAACTGCCCGGAAAAGAGGGCGGCGCCCGTCTGTCTGAAGCGCCGGGTTTTGGCAGCGGATCGATCACCCACAAAGTGGCCCTCACGAGCCTCGACGAGGTGGACGGGGAGGTCGTGGGCTGGCTGCGCGAGGCCTTTGATTCGGTAGGGTAGAGACGCGAAATTTACGAGGTTGTTAGCTATGTCGATTCCGAGCCTTGAAGTCTATGCCAGCCTTGATTGCCCCTATGCGTACCTGGCGACCTACCGGCTGCGCCAGATCTGGCCCGACTACCGGGGGAAAGTGAGCCTGGTCTGGCGGGCGCTATCGCTGGAGTACGTCAACGCGCGGCCGGTGACCAAGCCGCTCATCGAGGCCGAACGGTCGCTCTTCGCCCAGATCGAACCGGCGCTGCCCTATACGCCGTGGAGCGCGCCGGAATGGCTCTGGCCGACGACGATGTGGCCCGCCTTCGAAGCGCTCGCCTGCGCTCAGGCGCAGAGCCCGGAGGCGGGGTTCGAGATGAGCTGGGCGCTGCGGCACGCGTTCTTCGGCCAGAGCACGAACATCGCCCTCCGCCACGTGCTGCTTGACATCGCCAAACGTGTCGCCGAGAAGGCGCCGCTGGACCTGGCCCGGTTCGAGGCCGACTGGGACAGCGGACGGTACAAGGAGAGCGTGATAGCAGAGAGCCGGCGCGGCTGGCACGAGCTAAGACTCGACGGCAGCGTCACCTTCGTGCTACCCGACGGCGAACGCGTGACCAACCCGGCGCTCGGGGAGATCGATTTTGACGAGGAGCAGTACGTTCTGCGCGGCTACACGCCTTTTGCCGGCGATCCGCTGGCCTCCTACCGCAAGCTGTTGGACCGGGCAATCGCCTCGGCGTCGTAGGCCGCGAACCGGCTTCGTCAGGCCTGCCGGCCCCACCCGGCCCGCAGAACGCGCAGGGCGTTGCCGCCGAGGATCTTGCGGATGGTCTCGTCGCCGTAACGGCGTTGCGAGGGCGAGGCCATTGCAGCATATAGATGCCGGGTCAGGCGGGGGAGCTGGCTGGCATCGACCAGGTCGTCCGGCGGATCGGTGAACCCGTCGAAGTCGGTCCCTAACGCCGCCACCTCTTCGCCGCCGACCTCGATAAAATGGGCGAGCGTGCGGACGATGAAGTTGAGGCCGAAGGGCGTCTCGTGGGGCATCAGCCAGTAGTTCATGAAGATCACGCCGGCAAAGCCGCCGTGGTCGGCCAGCCAGCGGATCTCCCATTCGGCGAGGTTATAGGGGCTGGGGTTGATCGCCTGGGCGCCCACGTGCGTGGCGACCACGCGCCCCTGGACACCCGCCTGCTCGGCCAGCGTGTAGACCTGCGCGCGGGCCAGCGGCGTGCAGTGGGTGATATCGACGAGCATGCCCAGCTCGAACATGCGGCTGACGACGGTCTCGCCGGCCGGCCCCAATCCGGCGGTGATGTCGTGCCGCTGCAGCGCCTGCCGCCAGCGCGCCAGCGGCAGTATCGTCTCCGGGAACTGGAAGCAGGGCGAGGTTACGTAGTTGGGATAGAAGTGCGCCAGGGTCAGCAGGGCCACGCCCCGATTGAAGAAGCTTTCCAGGTTGGCAAGAATCTCGTCAATCGCCGCGGCGGATGGCTGATCGGGCACGCGCTTGCCGGCGACGATGCCCTGCAGGCAGTGGGCGCCCTCCACGGTGTGGACGATGGCAATCGGGGCCTCATCCCCACCGGCCAGGATCGCGTCCAGCTCGGCGACGCTGCGGGCCAGCCGGGCAAACCGTTTCTGCCCCGGCACGCGCTGTTCCACCTGCACTTCCATGGCCTCCAGCGCATTCATCGTCGCCGCGAAGTAGGGCGGCGCGACCAGCTCGGCCCACACCCTGGGCGTGATCCGCCGCAGGAGCTTGAGCAGGGGTATGTCGTCGAGCAACGGCGCCTCCGGCACGTGCAGCGCCGAAAGCAGCAGATCGACGCCACCTTCTTCCAGCCGGGGGAAGCTGGTACGCAGGCTGAAGGGCGAAAAGGCTGCGGCGGGCGGGCCGCCACGGCTGGCGAGGCTGCGCCGGAAGAGGCTGACTTTCAGCGACGGGTGGGCGTGCACATCCACAACCGTCGCCTGCCGGTGCAGCGCCAGCGCTTCCTCACTCACCGGGCCAACTCCGACCAGAAACAGCGGTCATCTTTCCTCCGCTCAGGTGGTCTCGGGCAGGGCAAAGCCGGCCAGTTTTAGCTGCCGGCCACCCGCCTCGACCAGATGGTAGGGCACCCAGGCCACGCCAAACAGCTCGACGGCCACGTCCTTCTTATAGGGGGTGAGCTTGATTTCCGTCGTGCGGGCGGCGATATCGTTCCACTTCTCCTCCAGCGCGTCCAACGCTTCCTTCATCTCGTCTTCGAGTTTGTCGATTTCCTTCTTGAGACGTTCGATTTCCTCCTCGGACTCTTTGACGTCCTCGGCAGCCTTGGCCGTCATCCGCCGCTTGGTCATCGAAGACGAGACGCTGCGGCGCCGTTTGGAGAAGAGGCCGAAGATCGTCTCGGCGTGCGTCGCCGCCTCCTGCATCTTGCGCTGGTTGTATTCGGCCCGATCTGATTCCAGCTCGCGCTCTTCGCGGGTGAGCTTCGTCTCCAGGGCGTCCAGCTTGCGCTCGAACTGCGCCTCGAGCTTGTCCGCCTCGACCTCAGCCTTCTCGGCGGCTGCCTTCTGGCATAGCTGCGCAAACTCGTCGTCGGACAGCTCCGGCCCGGCGTAGACGCCCAGCCCTTCGTTGGCCCGGACCATGATATACGAATCCCGGTAGACCCAGTCCTGGAAATCGCTCTCCATGCTGCGCAGGACCTTTTCGTCGGATAGCGGCTCGTCCAGGCTCTCGAAGCGGGCGTCCACCGCCGGGCGGCTCTCCAGGCTGCGGGCGTCGATAGCGCCCATCGTGTGCTCCTGCCAGCGCACGCTGCCGCGCCGGTCGGGCTCCACGACGAGTGCCGTCCGCTTGAGCGTGTAATCCACGTTGTACTTACGATTCAGGAAGCGAACGTCGGCCTGGGCCAGCAGGACCGGGCGGTAGAGCAAGCCCAGCGGGCGACTGTCCAGCGGCAGCGACTCACCTTCGGCGCGCTCGGCCTGGGAGAGGGTCAGGTTGTTGGGCAGGAAGTATTCGTTGGTGCGGCCGGGCACACGCGGGCGCGACGCCGTACCGGGCAGCGATACCTGCGCGGGAGCGGCAGCGGCCGCGGGGGCGGGCGATGCGGCAGCCTGGGGAGCGGCAGCGGGCTGGGCGGCCGCTGTGGGGGCTGCGGTCGGCGCCGTGGCGCCGGCCAGCTCATTCAGCGCTGGGATCTGGGCGCGCGTCAGCGGGCCCGCCAGGTAGTTCATCGCCCAGCGCGTGCCAAAGAGGACGGGCTGCTTCTCGTGCACGTTGCGCATCAGGAAGACGCGCTTGCCAATGGCGGAGATCAGATGGTCGTAGGCGCGGCGGTCGAGGCCGCCCGGCGTGGCGCTCGCCAGACCGTCGAGCAGCCGCTGCTTGTCCTGGTCGGTGCCCAGCTTGCCGATGAACCAGCTCCCGGCGTTGGAGAGCGCCTTGTAGTCCACGTCCACCGGGTTCTGTGTCGCCAGCACGAGGCCGACGCCGAAGGCGCGGGCCTGTTTGAGCATGCGCAGCATCGGCTCCTTGGAGGGCGGATTGCCGACGGGCGGCAGGTAGCCGAAGATCTCGTCGAAGTAGACCAGCGCGCGCAGCGTGGTGGTGCCGGCCTGCGTGCGCATCCAGCCTTCCACCGCCGAGTAGAGCAGCGTGACGAAGAACATGCGCTCTTCGTCGCTGAGGTGGGCGATGTAGAAGACGGTGTGCCGTGGCTCGCCGTTCTCGTCGTAGAGCAGCCGGGCCACGTCGAGGGGATCGCCTTCGAGCCAGCTCTGGAAGGCGGGCGCAGCAAGAATGCTGTTCAGGCGCATGGCAAGCGCAAAGCGGTCGCTTTCGGGGAAGAAACGATTGATGTCCAGCACGCCCAGCTTGTCAAACGGCGGCGATTGGGCCTGCATGATCAGCTCGCCCAGATCGAGGTCATGGCCCTTGCTCCAGGCGTTCTCGAAGATATTGGAGAGGAGAATGTGCTCGCGCGATTGCACCGGGTCGATATCTTTGAGGCCGATGAGGCCCAGCAGGGCAGTGACGGTGCCGGAGATTTGCTCGCGCAGCAGCTCGCTATTCTCGGCCCAGGGGATATCGGGCGCTTCCAGCGAGGCCAGGATGCTCAGGGGCAGGCCGGTGGTGGAGCCCGGCGTGTAGACGGCGAAGCGCACGCTCTCTTTCAGCCGCTGCAGGCGCTCAGGCTCGATGTCCCACTCCGCCAGCCCCTTGCGCCACAGGGCAGCCGTCTCTTCAGCCGCCTGCTCAAGCGTCTTGCCCTCGCGGCGAGCCGTATCCGGGTTGATCCACGGCTGGAAGTCGGCCGGCAGCAGATCGGGGAAATGGAGCAGCGCGTTGGTGATGTCTCCCTTCGGATCGATCATCAGCGCCGGTATCCTGTTCAGCGCCGCCTCTTCCAGCAGGTCGATACACAGCCCGGTCTTGCCCGAGCCGGTCATGCCGACGACGACGGCGTGTGTCGTCAGATCGGCCGGATCGTAGAGCAGCGGACGGTCAGTCAGCGCCGCGGTTTCGGCATCGACCACGCGACCCAGGTAATAATTGCCGTTGGTTTCAATCATGAGTGCGTCCTCCTTGGGTCAAGTCTATCACAAAACGGGCAATGATTGAGAATTGACGCCCAAGCGATCCTTTCCGTATAATGCCGGGCATCATGCGAGTTATGGCTGTTCTCTCTGGAATGTTGATGCCCGTCGCCGGGATGCGCACCGCTCCCGGCAATCCGGCGTTGGGGATGGAACAGGCGTAACTGTTTTCTGCACACCTTTTGTCTGTCACGGCCTCCCCAACGGGAGGCTTTTTTGTTTCCAGGAGAAAGTAGCGATGTCCGGCACTCCTTTTTACGTGACCACGCCCATCTATTATGTAAACGACGAGCCCCATCTGGGCCATGCCTATACGACCGTGCTGGCCGACGTGCTGGCGCGTTATGCCCGGCTGTGGGGCCGCGAAACCTTCTTCCTGACCGGCACGGACGAGCACGGCTGGAAGGTGGAGCGGGCCGCGCAGAGTCACGGGGTCTCCCCACAGGAGCAGGCGGATACGATGGTCGTCCGTTTCCAGGAGAGCTGGGAGCGGCTGCGCATCGCGCCCGACGACTTCATCCGCACGACGGAGCCACGGCACCGCCGCGTCGTGCAGGCCGTGCTGCAACAGCTCTGGGAGCAGGACGACATCTACCAGGACGACTACACTGGCTGGTACTGCGTGCCTGACGAGCGCTTCTGGACAGAGAAAGACCTTGTGGACGGTAACTGCCCCGATTGCGGCCGGCCGGTCGAGCAGCTTGCCGAGCGCAACTACTTCTTTCGCATGGGCCGGCACCAGGAGTGGCTGATCCAGACCATCCAGGATAATCCGAACTTTATCCGGCCGGAGAGCCGGCGCAACGAAGTGCTGGGCTTCCTGCAGCAGCCACTCGGCGACCTGTGCATCTCGCGCCCGGTCTCTCGCCTGAACTGGGGCATCCCGCTGCCCTTCGACGGGGAGTTTGTGACCTACGTCTGGTTCGACGCGCTGCTCAACTATGTCACCGCGCCGGGCTACCTGCAGGACGACGAGCGTTTCGCGCGGCTCTGGCCCCAGGCGCTGCATCTCATCGGCAAGGATATTCTCATCACCCATTGCGTCTACTGGCCCACCATGCTGCACGCCGCCGGGCTGCCGCTGCCGCGGCAGATCTTCGCCCACGGCTGGTGGATCGTCGAGGAGCAGAAGATGTCCAAGTCGCTGGGCAATGTCGTCAAGCCGCTGGCTCTGGCCGAGCGCGTGGGCGTAGACGCCTTCCGTTACTTCCTGCTGCGCGACATGACCCTGGGCCGGGATGCCAGCTTCAGCGAAGCCAGCCTGCTCCAGCGCTACCAGGCCGATCTCGCCAACAACCTGGGCAATCTGCACTACCGGATTACGAACATGACCGGCCGTTACTGCGCAGGCCGCGTGCCGGCGCCCGGCGAGCCAACGCCGCTGGAGACGAGCCTGCAGGCGCGGTCCGAGGCGCTTATCCCGTCCTTGCGGGAGCAGGTCGAGCGGCTGGCCCTCAACCAGGGGCTGGCAGAGGTCGTCGAGCTGGCGGCGGAGGTCAACCGCTATCTGGAACAGAGCGCGCCCTGGACGCTGGCGAAGGCGGGCGAGGCCGGGCGGGTGGCGACAATCCTGTACACCGCCGCCGAGGCGCTGCGGATCTGCGCCCTGCTGCTGTGGCCCGTGATGCCCGAGCGCATGGCGACGTTGTGGCAGCAGCTCGGCTGGCAGGCGACCGAGCGGCCCGGCGAGGGGCTGCGCTGGGGGGCGCTGCAGCCGGGGGCGGCGGTCAGCCGGGGCGAGCCGCTTTTTCCCCGGCTGGAGCCGGCCGGAGAGGCAGCCTGAGCCGTTCTGCCCCGGGCGGGGAGCGCGGAAATCAGGCTCGCGCGCGGCGCCTGAGCTGGGACGGCAGGGGGACGTGACCGGGCACCGTAGGGGGACGAGCGCCAGCTATGCTGTGAACATCGACAGACCGGAACCAGCCAATGGAGAAGGAAGATGTTCGCACAAGCACCGCCGATCAGCCACGTTTATGATGACGAAGCCGTACACACCTATCATGCGCGCCACCTCTTTTCCCGCCTTTACGCGTCGGCGAAGCTGCGCGCCGTGGGCACTGCCCTGCGGAGACGGCCCGCCACGCTGAAGCCGCTGGCGGCGGCGCTGCGACCCGGCGCGGTCGTCAGCCGCCGCTATGCAGGGCTGAGGCTCGTCGCCCTTGAGGCCATTCGCGGCAGCGAGAGCCGGAGCGCCGATTTTGACCTCTCGTTTCGCCCGCGCCGCCGGCACATGGCCCAGCGCTGGATGTGCGTCGCCGCAGCCTGGATGGCGGGCGTCGTCTTTGCGCCGGTGCAACTGATTCGGGTGGGCGACGACTACTTCGTGCGCGACGGTCACCATCGCATCTCTGTGGCGCGGGCGCTTGGCCAGTACGCTATCGAGGCCGAAATCACCGTCTGGGAAGTGGACAACCCGGCGGCGAGCGGCAGGTAGCCGGCGCTGCCGCGCCGGGCCATCCTGCGGGGACGGTATCAAGGACGTGTGGAGGACTGGCGCCGTCTAGACTGCCTGTAGTGCTGTGGAATATGCAGGTATAGGGAGGCCGATCATGAAAAAGTCTGTTCGTCAGGAAGCAGCGTTGTGGATATGCGCGGAATGCGGCTCGTGGTGGTGCAGCCAGCCGGCGCTGGCGCCGACCGATTTTCTGCGGCAGCTACCCGCTTCCCTCGTCGCCAGCCTGAGCTGGGATGAGTTCCGGGGCTGGGCAGTTGGCCCGGCGGACCACGTCGCCGCCTGCCCCGAGTGTGGCACAGTCAGCAGCGCGCCGGTCTACGGCGACGTTGGCGAAACGTCGCGCTACCAGCCGATGTTCGCCCTACACACGGCGCCGGGTATGTCGGCCCGCAATATGCGGTCTGCTGGCGGTGCGACGAGCAGGCCGGCAGGCTAGGGCGTGGTGCTCCTATCCCCTTCAGCCGGCTAGGAGAATGCAGGCCCGCCTCACACGGGAGGTCGCGCCGGCCCGTCCACCGCCCTGGCGTTCGGATGCCGCTCGCCCGTGGTGGTCGCCAGCTCCCGGCTGACCTCGTCGGCCAGCGCCCAGAGGTCCGCCGGCGCAACTTTCCCGTCTTCGGCTTTCCCGGCGCCGGTCAGAGTGAGGTCCGTCCGCAGCCCCGCCGCGCGCGCCCGGACTTCCGTCCAGGCAATCGGATGGTCGGCAACGAAGGCAGCCAGCTCCAGCGCCCGGCCGGTCCTGTCTGAGCGGGCGAACAGCTCTGCAGCAGCGGCGAGCGCCGCCAGCGTGATGGCCCGGTCGCCCGTGGCGCGCGCGGTAGCGACGGCGCGGGCCATCTGCTCCTGGGCCAGCGGCAGATCGCCGCCGAGGGCCAGGTTGGCGCGGCCCAGCCCCATCAGGGCATAGGCCTGGGCCCAGCTGTGGTTGTGCTCTCTGGCATGACGCAAGCTCTCTTCAAAGCTGACGACGGCAACAGCATGGAATCCGCGCGCGGCGGCAACCTGCGCCAGCCCCCGATGGTAAAAGGCGTAGCCAGTGTGATCGCCAAAGCTGGCGAAGAGGGGCAGCGAGCGCTCATACCAGGTCAGCGCCTCGTCCAGCTCGCCGCGCAGCCGGCAGAGCTCCCCCATCTCCCAGGTGGCCCAGGCCTCAGTAAACAGGTCGCCGGCGGAACGTGCATAGGACAGGGCCGCCCACTTGGTCTCCAGGGCGCGATCCAGCCGGCCATAACGGGCAGCCTCATAGCTTTCCTTGCCGATCATATCGCCGACGAAAGCAAGTGGGTCCCGGGATTGCGCCGCTTCAGTCATCGTGCGGTAGTGAGCGAACGCGCTATCGAGGTCGCCCAGCTGCAGATAGGCGTCGCCGATATGCCAGTGGAGCAAGGTGGCGATGATCCACTCGCCCGCCTCGTCGAGGCAGACCATAGCTTCCTGCCAGTAGCGAATCGCCTCCGGCATCTCTTCGCGCAGCCGGTGCATCTGCCCCAACGAGCGCAGCACGTAGCCCCGTTCCCGGTCATCGCCCAACTGCTGCAGGATTTCCAGCGCCTCGGCCAGATAAAGGGGCGCCTCTGTCCGGTTCGCCTCATCCTCCGGCCGGAGCTGGAGGAGCTGGACGAGGTGGTGCAGGCCGAAAGCCAGCTCCCAACGGGAGCCCTCGGCGCGCAACGTCTCCAGCAGCGGGCGCATCCTGGCGATGGCCTCTTCGCGGGCGAAGTTGCGGCCGTAGCCGTACCAGAGCACGATGCGCCAGAAGGCAGGCAGCGGCTGCTGCCCGGCAAGCTCCCACGCCTCTGGAAGCTGAGCGTCGATAGGCATGGCCACGCCGAACGCTTCAAAACGAATGGGCAGGCCGGTGCGATAAAAAGCCGTTTTCGCCGCCAGAAGAACGGCGCGCAGAGCGAGATCGTCTGGAGGCTCGGCAAGGGCCAGCTCGAGGAGCTTTACCAATGCGTTGCCGCGCTGGAGGGACTCGACGTAGCGGTAGAGCGCGGGCAACAGCTGCCCGACGATGACGCTCAGGCCGCCGGGACGCCTGACCAGCCAGCGCCAGGCCGCGGCAGCCTGCTCAAAGGCGTCGCCGACTGCCTGGATAGCTTCTTTCTGGCGGGGGCCGGTCATCAGGTCGTTCTGCTGCTGCAGGAACGCCGCATAGTAAGCTGCGTGCGCATCACGCGCCTCTTCCGCGCCGCCGGGCAGCTCCCGAAGCTGCTCCGCCGCAAACTGGCGCACCAGCTCGTGGATCTGGAAGCCGGTATCGCCGCGCTGCAGCCAGGATTTGTTGACCAGCGCAAGCAGGACTCGCGGCGAGCAGCGGCCTACGGCCTGGGCCGCCTGCCGCGAAAAATGGCCCCGGAAGACCGAAAGGCGGGCCATGGCCCCCTGCGTCTCCTCGTCGAGCATCCGCCACGAGCTGGTGAAGACGGCCCGGATGCTCCGCTGGCGGGCCGGCAGGTCGCGCAGCTCGCCTTCCAGCAAATCCAGGCAGCCAGCGATCTCGTCAGCGATCTCTTCCAGCGAAAGCAGCTCGATCCAGTTGGCGGCGAGCACAAGGGCCAGCGGCATGCCCTGCACGAGCCGGCAGATGCGCATGATTTGCTGCAGCTCGGCCGGCTCCGGGTTGAATCCGGGACGGTGGCGGGCGATCTGCTGCAGCAGCAGCGCCACGGCGCCGTAGTCCGAGGGCTGCACCTTCTCGTCGAGCGGCTCCTCGGGATAGGGCAGCCCCGACAGACGGTAGACTGTCTCGCTGCTGAGGTTCAGCGGCTCTCGTGAGGTTACGAGGATGGTCACGTCTGGCGCGCGGGCCAGCAACTCTTCGACCAGAGAAGCAGCGTCGAGCAGGTGCTCGAAGTTGTCCAGCACCAGAAGCTGGTGGCGCGTTCCCAGATAGCGCAGAAGCTGTTCCCGCTCGTCGCCGGCTTCACGAAACTGCACGCGCAACGTCTGGACGATGGCCGGCACGATCTGTTCGGTCGCCGTCAGCGAGGCGAGCGGCACGAAGAGGAGGTCGTCGCGGAAGCGGAAGGCGCTGGCGGCGGCGACTTCCGTCGCCAGCCGCGTCTTGCCGATGCCACCGGGCCCGACGAGGGTGACCAGGCGCACCGGAGGCTGTTGCCAGAGCATCTGCCGCAGCTCGCTCACCTCACGCTCCCGGCCGATAAAGGGGGTAGTCTGCGAGGGCAGGCTGGAGGCGGACATCTCCAGCAGCGTCTGGATGCGCTGCAGCTCGACAGCCAGGGGGCCGCGACTGAAGGCGCGCCGCAGCGTCTCATCCTCTAGCTGGGCCGAAAGGCCGTCGAGCAGGACCGAGACGCGTTCCAGCGCCGCAACGGCCTGCTCGCGACGGCCACCGGCCAGGAGCGCGCGGGCCAGAGCCAGCCGGGCGCGCGCCTCGTCGGGCGGGCGGCCCAACCGCTGCCAGCCGGCTGCAGCCCCACGCAGCGCCTCCACTGCTTCCTCCAATACACCCTGATAGAGGTCAATAGCCCCCTCAGCCTCTTGCCGGGCGATGCGCGCCGCCGGGCTGGAGAAGCCTTCGGCAATCTCGTCTATCTGGGCGAGTAGCTGCCGCGCAACTTCCCGCTGTCCCTGTATGGTGGAGTAGATGCAGGCTTCGAAGAGCGGCATGGTGCTCTCCGTGTGCCGGGCTAACCCCTTATTCACCAGCGTCAGCATCTCCTGAACCTTATGCCAGGCTTCATCGGTACGGCCCAGCGCCACGAGCGCGCGCAGCTTCTCACGGAGATAGGGCATTAGCTCCTGGCCTTCGTCCGCACTCACCACCTGAGCGCCAATTTCCTCCAGCAGGTTCAGCGCTTCCTCATGCCGGCCCAGAGCGTTGGCTACACGGGCTTCGTGGGTGGCCGCGAGCACTTCCAGATAGCCCACGGATTGGCCCTGCCCCAGCCAACCGGCGACTTCGACTGAGCGCGCCAGCGCCTCCCGCCAGCGCCCTGTCCCCCATTCCACATAGGCCAGCTCGATCAGCGCGCCGGCGGCAAAAAGCGGTAACGACCAGCGCCGGGCCGCCTGGAGCATGCCGTCATACTCGACCCACGCCTCTTCCGTACGACTGAGCCCCAGGAGCCCAGAAGCGAGGTTGTAGTAGGCGCGACAGAGATCATGCGGCAGGCGGTGCTTAAGGGCCAGCTCCTTGCTTTCCCGCAGCATCGCTATCGCCTCGTCCGGGTCTCCTTGCCACAGGGACGAGCCGACATTGTTTAGGGCGTGGCTGAGCACGTCAGGGGCACCCAGCCGGCGGGCCAGAGCCATCGCCCGCTCGCCCCAGCTTATCGCGTCCTCGTGCTCCCAGGCGAGCATGTGCATCTGGGAAATCGAGCTGTAGGCCCAGGCCAGCTCTACGCCCTCTGGCTCCGGCTCCAGCAGCTCCAGCGCCTGGCGGGAATGCTGCAGCGCGAGCTGCCGATCGCCCTGTTCCCAGTGGAGCCGGCCGATGGCCCGCTGGACGGCCCCGGCGCCCTGGCGATCGTCCAGCCGGGTATACAGCTCGAAAGCCGTCTCCAGGTGGCTCATCGCTTCGTCGAGACGGCTGCTGAACCAGTGGCAGTTGCCGAGCTGGCGCAGCAGCGCCGCCCGCCCGGCTTCGTCGTCCTCCGGCAAGGCGTTCAGGGCGGCCTGGTAATAGCGCGCTGCCTCGGCGATGGCCGCCGCGCGCCACGCCTGGTCTCCGGCCTCGCGCCAGTAGGGGGCGGCCCGGTGCGGCTGCTCTGCGGCGGCAAAGTGACGGGCGAGGACGGAAGCAGCAAGCCGGGCTGCGTCGGGTCCGTGCAGCGCTTCCAGCGCCCCGGCCACTGCCTCGTGCCGGTAGGCGCGTTCGGCCTCGTCGAGCTGCTGGTAGAGGTATCGCTGGATGAGAATGTGGCGGAAGCGGTAGATGGAGAGGCGGCGCTGCCCGTCGTGGCGGATGCCTGCCGCGTGCAGCAGGCGGTGCGTTCGATCCAGCTCCTGGCCGAGCAGGCGCGCGAGCGCCGCCGGCTCGCGGCCCGTCACCTGGGCCAGAAGCTCGGCCGGGAATTCCTCGCCGACGACGCTGGCTATCTGCAGCAGCTCCTGCATCTCTGGCGAGAGGCGGGCAATGCGCTCGCCGATCACGCCCTCCACGCGGGCCGGCAGCGTCTCCCAATCGAGGGTGGTCCGGGCGATCCAGCCGGCGTCCTCGTCCCACACCAGGTCGCCCCGCTCCTGCATATCGCGCAGCAGCTCGAGGGTGAAGAGCGGATGACCCTGCGTCTGCCGGTAGAGCGTCTCGCGGAAGCGCTCGTCCAGCCGGTTGGGCTGGCTATCGAGCAGGGCATCGACAAAGGCGCGCCCTTCAGCCGCACTCAGATCGCGGATGATGTCGCCGCGATCGCGGCGCAGCTCGTTGATCACCTGCTGCAGGGGATGGCGCCCACCGTCGCGCAGCACGCTCACTTCCGCCGGCCGGTAGGCGCCGGCAAGCAGGATGCGGCTGCCGCCCAGCCGCTTGCCCAGGTAGAGGAACAGATTGGCCGAACCCTGATCGATCCACTGCAGATCGTCGAGGAAAAGGACGAGCGGGTGGCGGCGAGAGACGGCTTCGAGCAGGGCCGCCATCTGGGCAAAGAGGGCGCCCTGCTGGAGATGCGCCCCTTCCGGAGCAACGGCCCTGGCAACCACAAGGGATTCGAGGGCGGCGACGGTGGCGTCCGGCGCCACGCCCCGGGCGCGCTGCAGCAGGCCAACCGAGGGCACAAATATGTCGAGGAGGTCCGGGCCAACCTCGACCAGTGCCTCCAGGACGGCGGGCAGCGCGCGGCCGGCGCCGTCTGGCGCACTATCGGCGGCGCCTGAGCCAGTCAGCGCCTCCAAGATTTCGCGGAAAGGCAGATAGGGATCGCCCTGGCCGGTGTAGGCATTGCCGCGGCCGGTGACGGCAACCAGCTCGAGGTGGCGCCGGCGGGCGCGGCGCATGAAAGCGTCCATGAGGCTCGACTTTCCCTGCCCCGCCTCGCCGGTCACGAGGGCGACCTGCCCGGCGCCGGCCAACGCGCCGTCCAGTCGCTCCTCCAGCCAGCCCAGCTCAGCCTCCCGGGCGACGAAGAGAGGTTGCTCCACGTCCGCGACCGGCGGCTCGGGCCGCTTCTGGGCCGGGGAAGCGGCGGGCCAGTGCCGGGGCGCCGCCGCGCCGGGCGTGTCCAGGAATTCGTAAACGGCGGCGAGGAACTGGGCCCAGGCCGGCTCGTGCTCCAGGAGGATGTGGTTCTTGCTCTCCACACTGGCAAACTGAGCATTGGGAATCAGGGCGGCCAGCTCTTTACCTTCCCGGAAGGAGACGAGCTGGTCGTCGCGAGCGTGGAGTATGAGCGTGGGCGCCTGTACCTTTGTTGCCAGGTCGCGTACGTCTACGCGGGACGAGGTGTCGTAGATACGAGCCGCGTTCTCCGGCGTCGCCGTCATCCGCTGCAAGTCGTTGAACCACTGATATTGCTGCGGAGTACCCTCGGGGATGAACAGGGAGGTGTAGACCTGGCGGAAGGCAGGGTTATCGCGGCCCCAGCCCAGCCGCATCAGGCTGAGGAACATCTCTGCCTCTTCTTCCTCGAGCCGTTTGTTATCCCGATTTCGCCTGCCGCGCGCGTAAGCGCCGTACAGGATTAGATGGCTCACCTTTTCCGGGTGACGCGCCGCGTAGGCCACCGCCGTGGCGCCGCCGCCCGACAGGGCAAACAGCGGAAAGCGCTCCAGCCCCGCCGCTTCCACGACCGCCTCCAGATCGGAGAGGCGGCTCTCAAAGGAAAGATCGTCCACCTCCCAGGTAGACAGCCCGCAGCCGCGCATGTCGTAGCGTATCAGGGTATGGCGCCGCGCAAGGCCGGAAAGCCAGTGATTCCAGACCGGGCTCTGCCACTCATACTCGAGGTGACTGAGCCAGTTGGCGACCTTGACCAACGGCGGCCCGCTGCCCACCGTGGCGTAGGCGATCTTCGCGCCATCCGGCACCTGGCAGAAACGGATCTCCTGCCGGAGCGCGGGCGCGGGCGCTTCGGCCGCCGGCTCGGCGGGCCTGTGCATGGGTTCCAGGCTGCGAGGCCAGCGGCCCGCCTGGATGGCGTCCAGCGCCGCGGCCACCTGGCGCATGCTGCCCGGCCGGCCTTCCGGCTCTTTGGACAGCATTTGCTCGACCAGCGTGACCAATGCCAGGGGCAGGTCGGGGCGAAGAGTGACCAGCGGCGGCGGCGGTTCCGAGAGGATCAGCACCAGCACCTGGGTCAGGGTGTCGCCGACGAAGGGGCGCCGCCCGGCGAGCATCTCGTAAAGCAACACGCCCAGGCTCCAGATGTCGCTGCGCTGGTCCAGCCGGTCGCCGCGCAGGGCCTCAGGGCTCATATAGGCAGGACTGCCGACGAGGGCGCCGGTCCTGGTCAGGCGGACGTCTTCCCGCACCAGACGCACCGCGCCAAAGTCGGTCAGCCGGGGCGAGCCATCGGCGGTGAGCAAGACGTTGGCCGGCTTGAGGTCGCGATGGATGATGCCCAGATGGTGGGCGCGCGCCAGGGCATCGGCCAGCTCCAGCCCCAGGCTGAGGACGCTCTCCACGGGCAGCGGCGCTTCGGCCTGCAGCCTGTCTGACAGCGTGCCGCCGGGCACGTATTCCATGACGATGGTGTACTGCCCGCCGGCCTCGTGGGCGTCGAGCATGTGCACGATGTTGGGGTGATCCAAACGGCGCAGCGCCTCGCCCTCGCGCACGAAGCGGGCCACACGCTCGCTGTCGGCAGCCAGCTCGGGGCGCAGCCGCTTGATAATCACTTTTTCGCCGGTCGCGGTGTCCCGGCCGAGGTAGACCTCCCCCTGCCCGCCGACAGCCAGCCGTTCTTCGGCCAGATAGCGTTCTTCCGGCGGGATGGGCGCCGCCGGCTTCTTCTCTGGCGGTTGGGTCCGCACCACGACCGGCTCCGGTCGCTCCAGCGGGAAGCGGCGCAGGCGAATGGCCTCGTATAGCTGCACCGTTTCCTGCTCCGGCTCGATGCCCAGCTCTTCCTCGAGGAGGCGCACGCACTCCTCATACTGGCGCAGGGCTGCAGCCTGCTGCCCGGCCAGCGCATAGATCGTCATCAGCTCGCGATGAGCCGGCTCGTGCAGCGGATCGAGGGCGAGCCAGCGCCGCGCGTGGCGGATGGCCTCGTCGTGCTCGCCGGCCTGCACGTGCCACTGGATCAGCTTCTGCAGCGCCTCGGCCAGCGACTGGCTCAGCCCCTCGGCCTCGAAAAACTGCCAGTCGTCGAACTCGGGGCAGTCGGGCAGGTTGAAGCCGGCCAGAAAACGCTCTGTGTGCAGGGCCACCGCTTCCCGCAGCGCGGCCTTACAATCCGGGCAGGGTTCGGCCGGGAAATGGTTGTCGTGCGCCGTCACCTTCGCCAGGAGCCGCTGATATTCCTTGACGTCCACCCATAGATCGGTCTCGGGGGCCAGCTCGACCTGCCGGCGGTCGGCCAGGACCAGATCCACGTCGAGGCCGGTGCGCAGGCGCGACAGCTCGCGCCGCAGGTTGGAGAGAGCGCCAGACTGGTCATAGTCGGGCCAGAAGAGGGTAGCCAGCGCTTCCCGGCTCTGTGGCTGGCCGCGCAGGGCCAGATAGGCGAGTATTGCCAGCCCCTTGCGCCGGCCGACCGCCAGATTCTCTCCGTCTTTCTCCAGCCGGGGAGCGCCGAAAAGGTAGAGTTGGAGCCCACTCATCTGCTAGTCATCTGGCTCACCCCACGCGAGCCCGTGCACGATAGGTTTTGTCGGAACAAGAAGGTAGGTTACCGGACAAAAACACTCTACACTGAAAGCAGGCGGCTGGCAAGCCGCGGGGCGCAGGACCGACGCGCAAGGCAACAATAGGAAAGGGCTCCATCCGGCGGGGATGGAGCCCACTGGCAACTGAAGGCTGTGTCCTAGGGGGCGCTAGAGGGCGCCAAGCGCGTTCAGCAGGGCAATGCCGCCGACGATCAGCAGAGCCGCAGCCCAGATCAGGTCGAAGTTCACCCAGCGCCGGCGGAGAATCGCCAGACCAAAGCGCTTGTAGACAACCCAGGCGACCAGCGCCATGACCACGAGCATCGACGCCGTGTGCACGGTGACGCTCAGGAGTATTGGCAGGCCCGACGAGGAGGACGCCGCCGCGGCTGGGGCCGCGGAGCTCGCCACCGCCGTCGCCGAAGCAGCGTGGGCGGCGTGTGCCGCGTGATCGCCTCCGGCCGCGGCCATCCCCAGCAGGAACGGAGCGATCATCAGCCCGGCGCCGTGGGCGACGGCCATCAGGAACGACCACCAGGCCAGATCGCGCATGCCCACTTTCATGCCTACCCAGCGGGGATGGCGGTAGTAGTTGACGATTTTGTAAAGTCCGAAGCCGAGCAGGGTGATGGCCGTGGCGATTTCCAGCAACGAGGTCGAGAGGAACTGCGCCCCGGCGATGACGAGCACGGCGACCAGCAGCAGGGAGGCGGCGTGCCCGGCGGCGATGGGCAGGAGCGAGAGCCAGATGGCCCGCTCGCTCTGGCGCTGCAGCCCGACGGAGAGGGCGAAGAGCCAGCCCATGCCGGGGTTCAGGCCGTGGTAGGCGCCGAAGCCGACCATCGCCAGCCAGGGAACGAGCAGCTCAAGAGGGATAGCAGTAGGAGTCTGTTGAAGCATCTCCACCCTCCAGGCGTACCTGATGGACGCGTAACTCGCCGGTGTAGACAAAGAAGTCAGGATCCAGCTCGATGCCGCCGTTCTCGCCGGCGTTGATGCGGACCATCCAGCCCTCGAGCAGGTCGGGATAGAACTGGTCGTCCCAGGTGCTGTACAGGCCGTTGGTCAGATACACGCGCCGGCCGTCGCGGCTGATCTCCACCATCTGCGGCCCGCCGAGCAGGCGGCCGGCGCGCCGGGGATGGCCCTTCTGGCGCACGATGCCGCCGATCTCGACTTTGCCGACCTGCACGGGGTTGAACGGGCCGCTGACGTCGTATTGCAGCAGCTCGCCAGTGCCCCAGCAGGAGACGTAGAGGAAGCGGTCGTCGAGCGAGAGGTCAATGTCGGTGACGAGAGGCGGGACGGCCTTGAAGCCCTTAAGCATCGGGGGCAGGTCATCCTCGCTGGCCGGCTGCGCGGGGATGGTGATCGTCTTTTTCGCCGCCCAGCGGCCGTCTTCTTCCTGGTACCAGGTGAAGATGCTGGCGGAGAGGTCTTCCAGGCTGACGACGACGCCAGCGAAGCCGTAGGTCTCGCGCGGGTTGTGGGCCGGACGCAGCTCCAGGACCATCTGCTGCTCGGCGCCGAGGTCAACAGTCTGGACGTTGCGGCGCTTGCGCAGATCCCAGAAGTGCAGCCGGTGGCCGTACTTGCCGGAGAGCAGCTCTTCGGGGACGAGGCCGTTCTCGAACTGCGGCGGCTTGGCCCACTCGCTGGTGACCATCACGTCCTGGGCGATGTGCCAGGCGAAGTCGTAGTGCAGGTCCTGCTCGCCCCGGTCGATCTCCCACGGGCCGACGACGTCGAAGTTGAAGTGGTCGAGCATGACGATGCCGCCGGGGCCGTTGTCGCCGTTGGCCGAGGCGAGGGCGTTGACGTAGATGGCGTCGGGCCCGCAATGGACGGTGTGCAGGCGACTGTAGCCGGTCTTGGCCATCAGCTCGTCGGGCTCGATGACTTTGATCAGCTTGGGCTTGCGGGGGTTGGGCTTGGTGTCGAAGACGTAGATACGGGAGCTGCGCAGGCCGGGGATGATCAGGTAGCGGCGCTCCAGGTGAGGGTGCGGGGCGGAAGGACAGAGGGCGCTGCTACAGGCGTTCCAGCCAAAGTGATGCAGCTCGTCGCCCACGTAGGGCATGTTGATCTGCTCGATGACCCGGCTGTAGGTGCGCGAGCTGGGGTCGAGGTCGATGACGAGCAGGGCGTCGGGCTTGTCGTTGCGGCCATAGTTCAGGCCGACGACGTAGCCCAGGCGCTCGGCCGGGGCCGACATGGCCATGCGCGGGGACGGATAAAAGGTGGGGTCAGGTTTCCAGAGAGCCATCTTAAACATTCTCCTTTCATGGGTTTGGGTAACTGGACAACTGCGAGTCAGGTTACGGGCGGAGCGCTCCCCGAACGTCCCGGAAAGCGTCCCGGAAGGCGGCGTGCGGGCTGGAAGCCCGCGATCCGGCAAAAAAAGCCCCCGGCTGTGGGCCGGGGGCATCTGGTCGTCGCGACTACACATGGTTCGGGCTGCCGGGTTATCGTGTGGCGGACGTTGCAGCTTCGCGGGCGGCGGCAGCTTCGTAATAGCGCTCGGTGTAGAAGGCGTAGTCGTCCTCAGCTTCAGCGGCAATCGCGGCTTCGCGAGCGGCGGCGGCTTCGTAGTAGCGCTCGGTGTAGAAGGCGTAGTCGTCGTCAGCTTCGGCGGCAATCGCGGCTTCGCGAGCGGCGGCGGCTTCGTAGTAGCGATCCGTGTAGGTGCTATATCCGTCGTTCTCGATTGTGACTGCCGTGCTGCGCTGCACGTCCATCGCCTGCCCGGCGTCCCGGACTGCTTCGCCGAGGCGCATGATGGCGACGGCGGCGCTGACTGCCAGCAGCACAATAACCAGGCTGATCACAAACATTGTCGCGGTACGACCGCTGTTTCCATTGACCATCATCTTCGCGTTCATCTCTTGTCTCCTTAGACTGGTTGTTTTCTGTCAGTCGCTGTGGAGGGCGCCCTGTGCGTCTTCCTCGACTGATAGTGCCCAGCATACGGGAGCATCGACCCGGCTTCGTACCCATTGCCGTCCCAACATCTGTCTCTCCAAAAAAGTGGGTGAGGCAAAGCTTAGAATAAATCCACCGCGCTATCGCTCCCGTACATATTGCATAGACAGGGCGGGCCGGGAATCGGCCGGGGAGTTTGACAGCCCTCGACCGGTAGCCAATAATAGGCCCGCTTTATCGACCTTTTGTGTGTTAGGAAGAGGAAAATGTTGAGGTCTCGAAACGTGTCCCTGGGGCGCTGGCTCCTGCCCATCCTACTACTTGTCCTGCTCTTTTGCGCGCGCGCGGCGCTCGCTCACGAGCAACGACCAGTCGGCCCATACGTGCTCGTCGTCGGCTTCGCCATCGAGCCGGCGTATGAGGGCCAGAAGAACGGGGTAGAGCTGCGAGTCAGCGAGGGCGAGGGGGATGCAGCCGTCCCGGTAGAGGGGCTGCAGGAAACGCTGCAGGTCGAGGTCACGCACGTCGAGAGCGGTATCTCGCAAATCATGCCGCTGCGCGCCGTCTTCGGCTCCCCGGGTCGCTATACCAACGATTGGATTCCGTCGATGCCCGGCGCCTATCGCTTCCGCTTCTTCGGGAGCATTGGCGAATTGGCAGTGGACGAAAGCTTTGAATCTGGACCGGATACCTTCGGCTCGGTCGAACCGGCAGCCGAGCTCTATTTCCCCGAGCCGGTGCCCGCGGCGCGGGAGCTGGAAGGGGCGGCGCGCGGCGCTCAGTCGGCGGCCGACGAGGCGCTGGCGCTGGCGCTGGCGGCACAGGAGCAGGCCAGCAGCTTGCGCTGGCTGGGCATTGGGGCGCTCGTTCTGGCCGTTGTCGCTCTGGCCCTGAACGCCTTCACGCTGCGGCGCGCCCGCTAAGATGTGATGCGCACGCTGCGGTTACTCTGGGCCATTCTGCTGGTCGCGCTGGCGCTCTTTCTGGGCGCGCCCCGGCCGGTAGAGGCCCACGCTGCCTTCCTGCGCTCAGAGCCGGCCCCGGATAGCGTGCTGGCCGAAGCGCCAGAAACGATCACGGTCTGGTTTACCGAACCGCTGGAGCCGGCGTTCAGCGAGGTCAGGCTGCTGGACGGCAGCGGGGCACAGGTGGACAACGGCGACAGCGCGGTGCGGGCGGACGACCCGATGGCGGTGACGGTGTCGCTGCCGGCGCTGCCAGACGGCGTCTATACGGTCGCCTGGCGCAACCTGTCGTCCGTCGATGGGCACTCGCTGGAAGGCGCCTTCACCATCGTCGTCGGGGACGCGCCGGCCGAGATGGGCGCGATGCAGCCGGCCGGCGGGGAGGCGAGCGGCCCGGAGCTGCCGGAAGCGTTCATGCGCGGGCTCATTCTTTTCGGGTCGCTGGCCTTAGCGGGAGGGCTGGCCTTCGCCAATCTGGTCATCCGCCCGGTGCTGCTGACCGGCGATGGGGCGGGGACGCGCCGGCCGGCCGGCGCCCGACTCCTGCGCGCCAGCCGGCTGCTGTTGTGGCTGGCCTGGCTGGCACTGGCAGTCGGCTCGGCCGGCCAGCTCGTCCTGCAGACGGCGGAGCTGCTGAACGTCTCACCCGGCGAGCTGGCCCTGGACGACATGGTCGGGCTGGTCAGGGACACGACGTGGGGGCACATCTGGCTGTGGCGCGCGCTGGCTGCCATCGTGCTTTCCGTGACCATGGATGCCCCACTGGCTGCCCCGAAGCCGGCGCGTGAGGGGGACGAAGCGGCTTCGTCCTCCGTCACGGCGATGGTGGCCCTGGTCGCCGCCGCCGGGCTGCTGCTGACACTGAGCCTCAGCAGCCACGCCGCAGCCAGCGGCGAGCTGCGCCTGCCGGCGCTCTTTTCGGATTACCTGCACCTGCTGGCGGCTGCCCTGTGGGTGGGCGGCCTGTTCCATTTCGCCCTGAGTGCGGGGTTGCTGCGAACCGCGCTGCCCGCCGGAGAACGGGGCCCGGTGCTGGCGGCGATGGTCCCGCGCTTCTCGACCATCGCGCTGCTGAGCACCGGCACGCTGGCGATTACGGGCCTCTATGCAAGCTGGGTGCAGGTCAATCTACCGGCGGCGCTGATGGCCCCCTATGGCCTGACCCTGCTGGGCAAAATGGCGCTGCTGCTGCCGATGCTGGCGCTGGGGGCTGTCAACCTGCTGCGCCTGGGCCCGCGCCTGGCAGGGGACGATGGCGCCGGGCGAGGGCTGGGCCGCTCCGTGCGGCTGGAAGCGATGCTGGGCGTCGCGCTTCTGCTGGCGACCGGGCTGCTCACCAGCCTGGAGCCGGCCCGCCAGGTGGCTGCCCGCACCGGACTGGGTCAGGCGCAGCGCTTCCGGCAGACGGTGGAACGCACGACGATCGTCTTCGGCGTGGAGCCGGGCCACCCCGGCAGAAACCGGCTGGTGGTGGAGCTGACCGACGCCGTGGGCCGCCCTGTGAGCAATGCCACAGAAGTGTCGCTGGCCCTGAACTATCTGGACGCGGCCATGGCGGAAGTGCCCGTCATGGCCCAGCCGGCCGGAGAAGGGCGCTATGTGGCCGAGGACGTGGTGCTAAACCTCGCCGGTAACTGGCAGGCCAGCCTGCTCGTCCGCCGCCCCGACGCGTTCGACGCCCGCGCTGAGTTTTATTTCGCCCTGAAGCACGTCGGCAGCGCCGAGCCTCTCCCCCAGAGTACGGGCTACCTGCTCTGGGGCGTCGAGCTGGCGCTGCTCGGCCTGCTCTTCCTGACGGTATCGCTGCTGCCCCAACGCCGCTGGTGGCGCCGGCCGGGCCTGAGCGTTGCCGTCGCCGGCGGCCTGGCGCTCCTGGCGGGCGTGGGCCTGATCCTCTGGACGGCGGCGTAGCGGGCAACAGAGACAATAAAAAGGGCCGGATCGGTTGATCCGGCCCTGCGATAGAAGTGAGGTCAGCGCCTTGCGGCGACGCCTAGTTCGTGCTTGCGTTCACCTGCTGGCCCGCCGTAATGCGCTCGGCCTCGAGCTGGGCCTGGCGGGCGAAGTCGATTGCCATGGCGAGGATGCGGGCCGATTCCTGCGGGCTGTGGAAGCCGGTGCTGTTCTCCGAGGAGACGAAGTCCCAGCGCATCGAAGCGCGGCGGTGGAGGTAACGCGCCTGCTCAAGCTGCTCGTCGGTGGCCCCGGCGGCCTGCGCGGCGGCAATGGCGTCAATCGCCTCCAGAAGCGCCTCTTCGGCGAGCCGCAGCAGCCCTGCGGTGCGGTCCTGGATGGTCAGGACGCGCGCGCGGAGGGTCTCTTCATCCTCCTGGTGGCAGTTCTGGCAGGCGGTCAGGTTGGCCAGCGGGCTGCGCAGGTGGTGGTCGGAGACCTTGACGGCGCCGTCGCGAATGTAGGGCATGTGGCAATCGGCGCAGGAGACGCCCGACGTGGCGTGCAGGCCCGTGCTCCACATCTCATACTCGGGATGCTGCATCTTGAGCATCGGCGCATTGGTCTCGGCGTGGGTCCAGTCTTTGAAGCCTATCTCGGTGTAGTAGGCGTCGATCTCGTCGATGTTCAGCCCGTTGTCCCAGGGGAAGGTGAGGACTTTGTTTTCGCCCGCGAAGTAATACTCGACGTGGCATTGCGCGCAGACGTAGGTGCGCATTTCCTGGCGCGTTGCCTGCTCAATGTCGATGCCGCGCTCTTCCAGGGCGTTGAGCAGCCCCGGCCGGGTGATGCGCAGATCCATTGTGTCGGGATCGTGGCAGTCGTTACAGGTGCTGCCGGTGTGCATGCGGTCGGCCAGGTCGTTGTAGGGCGTGCTGTTGAACTCCTCCCAGCCCAGCTCGTCGATGAGGAGAGGCGCTTCGCCGGCATGGCAGTTGGCACAGGCGCCGGGCTGATCGACGATCTTGACCCGCTCGGTCGCCTTCTGGTCGATCAGGGCGTAATAGTGCCCGCGCTCCTCGTTATGGTCTTTGCTGAAGGCGTAACCGGCCCAGAGGCGCACCATCGCCGGGAAACGCTCCAGATTGCTATAGGGCACGGAGCCACCATAGGGCGTCTCGATGGTGTCATCCTCCGTCTTCACGAAGGTATTGTACTGGCGCGGGAAGTTTTTCCCCCAGACGGATGCGTCCAGCTCGCCGTCGGCAATCTCCACCACGCGCAGGGGATATTCGACCTCTTCGGCCTTACGCTGCTGGATGTTGACCAGCAGCGCGGCGATGCCGCCCATAATCAACATGCCGACGAGAAAAGCAGCCAGCACCAGAAACCAGTTCCTGGAGCGAGAGACCTTTTCCGGTGACGTCATGTGTATCTCCTTTTATTTGCCGTGGCCGACGCCCTCGTGACAGTGCAGGCAGTCCGTGGGGTCATCGCTGCCTTCATGGCTGATAGCCACGACCATATCGCCGTGGCAGTATAGACAGTTTTCCAGAGCAACCTCACGGTTCATCTCCGTGATCTGGATCGGCTCGTGGAAATCCCCGCTCGTAAAGGCGACGCTGTGGTTCCAGCCGTTGATGCCTTTGACGATGTATTTATCGGGGAAACGATGGGGCGTGTGGCAGTCGTTGCAGACGGCCACGTTTTTGTGGCTGCCGTGGTTCCAGCCGTCGTAGACGTCCCGCATCACGTGGCAGTTCATGCAGGTGTCGGGATCGTCGAGGAGGTAGGAGTAGCCTTCGGCGTAAAAAACGGTGAAGCCGCCGAGGCCCGCCACGCCGCCCAGCAGGCCGGCAAGAAGCAGCATGACCCAGAGGTTGACGGCGAAGAAGCGGGTCCCGCCGCCCAACTTTTCAGGTGTGACTGGCTCGTTGGACAAAGCTCAGCTCCTTTGAATGCTCGATGATTCGAGTTCTTGCCAACTCGTCCTGATTATACCGGACGCACGGCCGGTTAATAATCGGTTCTGCTTATGAGTGGGGGGTGGCAGACGTGGCTTTTGCTTAGAGGTTGGAAGGGGGATGGTGGAGTCGCGTGGGGGTCGGTGTCGCCTTTGCACAGCGTGAGCAGGATAACGTCATCATCCTGCTCCCAATCGGAGGGGGTGAATGCCTACAACTGCTGGAACAGGGCGCTTCCGGGGCGCCGGTGACGGCCCTGTTCCAGCAGGTCCGCTTATTACGGTTCGCGACTAATATTCGCGATCTGCGTTATGCGCCTCCACCAATCCGTCTGAGTAATAGCAGTAAAGAATCTGAAACAGGATTTGCTCTTGTATAGCAACACCAGACCACGTCAGGACGGCTTGGCTGCTTCATCCCTTCTTGGGAGCCCCGGTGAAGCTGAGAATGGTTCAACCTACTGCCAGTCCGACAGATTCGAAAGGGCGGGGTATAACTCGGCTCGTGTAGGCGTACCTGCTACTGTTACCGAAACCTCTACTGCCGTTTGGGTTGATGCGCTAGCAAAGTCCAAGAAAGTGAAACCTCCACCGATAATGTCCCCTGCCTCGTTAAAAACGATCGCGGACACACGTAGATTGGACACGTCCTGGTCGTAGGGATTCACCACAAAGCCGGTGACGTTGTCAAAGCCGTAACTTCCCGGTCTATAGGTAGCGTCCAAACTCGTAAAGGGCATCCACGTTGGCTCTGGTTCAACGTAGCGCCCGTTACCTAGATGAACAACAACCTGGGCGGCAGCTGTGCCTTCGAAAACAAACGAGTCCAAACCTATCCCTAACGTCACACCTGGATGAAGACCCGGTACGTAACCATCTGCCGTACCAATTACTGCGCCGCCGCCGTCGTAGATCGTCGCGACAAAGGGTAGGCCCTCGATCGCCAGATCGTCATTTGGATTCTGTACGAGGAAACCAATTCCAATCTGCTGACCATCTTGTCCAAACCCTACCTGAACCACCTGAGCGCTGTCAGCACCATCCGGCGGCCCGCCTGCGCCGAGCAGTGATAGACTCGAGAGAACGGGATAGACCTCGACTCGTGCTACTTCCCCAGCATAGGTTACAGTAGCTTTTGTACCAACGTTGGCTTCGGCAGGCACTACACCTTGATAGGTATATCCACCACCGATTATCTCGTCGGCCTCATTGTATACCACGGCTGAGACACGTACGTCTTCAAAAAGGCGCTGATATGGACTGCTGATTACGGCAGTAACGGAAGGGAAGAAGTCGTCCGGGTGAAAAGTCGCATCCGCCACACCAAAAACAGGCAGGGGATCGGTCGAAACCACTTCCCCGCCACTAAGGCGCACCTCCATAGAAGCAGCGATCATACCTTCATCAAGGTACATCTCGCTGGCGTATGCCAGTTTCTGTTCTGGAAACACGATCTCTAACCAACCGGAATCAGTTTTCAGAATTCCGCCATCGGCATCGTAAAGAACAGCCTGATACTGCACACTTTCGTATGCGATATTTCCGTTCGGGTTTTCAACCACGAACGCATATGCTACAGATATGCCGTCTTGCCCAAAACCTTGTTTGGATAGTACCAACTGCTCGGCGGTTGGTGTAGCTGTCGGCGGCAGCGGCGTGGCCGTTGGAACCTCCGTGGGCGGCGCAGAGGTTACTGTCGGTGACGGCATTTTAGTCACCTCTTCCTCAGTTGCGAACTCAGAAGTTGGGGCTACGTCCGCCGTAGCGGTCGGCTCCTCTGATAGTGAAAGTCCATCGCTTGCTTCTTGCAGTGCGTCGGTGGCTCCACCTCCACAGCCAGTCTCGACGACAAGCAGCATGAACAACACGACGAGAACAATGAGCTTTTTCTCCATTTTCTAGACCTCTCCCTCACCGATTCCCCTAATACGCGGGTACAGTTAATCATAGCAGGTCGCTTGTCGGCTGCACCTGGTTCTTCAGTCCCCTTCCCCGCCCGTCGCCAGTTGAAAGGCTGCTATCTGTTAATCATAACGCTCAGGATCGGGCAGGTAGAGAAGTGGAAACCCGGTGAGGAGGCCGGAACAACGGGCGTTGTCCAGCCTCCTCGTTGGGCGGGGAGCATTGAAGATCGTAGCAGGCAAGATGGGGCGTGGCTATGGGCCATTTGTCAGCCCTCGGGGACGGCCATCGTCTCCTCGACGGCGAGCAGCAGCCTATCGCCGGCCGGGAGCAGGGTGAGGTTGGTGTAAGGGCCGGGGGCGCTGCGCCAGACGAGGCTGAAGGTCCAGCCCTGCCAGCGCCACAGGGCCAGGGTGGCGCCGGCTTCCTGCTCCTCCAGCACGACGAGCTCCTGCGCGCCGTCGCCGTCCACGTCGCCCAGCTCGACCTCCAGGATGGGGGCGATGACGGCGCGCCCGCCCCAGAGCAACTGGTAGGCGCCGCCGCGATAGCCGACGACGTAGGGCTGGCTGCGCCAATGCCCGGCGTCGTCCTCGCGCCGTAGAGCGAGGAAAAGCTCGCCGCGCCCGTCGTCGTTGGGGTCGCCCAGGGCTACGTCGATGACGCGCCACTCGGGCGGGCTCTGCCAGACGGCCTCCCCTGCCGCGCCGCCGTCATAGACCGTCACCTGCCCGGCGGCGCGACCTATGAGCTCCGGCCGGCCGTCGCCGGTGAGGTCAATCGCGCCCGACCAGAACGGGCCGCCCGACGCGCTGCCGGCCGGTGCGGAAGGCTCGTCTGGGGCGGCCGTTTCCTGGCAACCATCACGACTACACGCAAAATAGTGCGCTCTGGGTGCAGGCACAATGCGGCTCAGCAGCGCTTCCGCCTCGCCCACGGGCAGCAGCCGGGGATGGAGCCCGGCGGCAACGGGCAGCGCCTGGACGGCGCGCAGACCGGCCTGGTCGAAGAAGGCGCGAAGGGCCAGCCCCTGCCGGGTCTCGTCCTGCTCCTGGTCGAAGAGGAAGTTGCCCAGACTGTAGGCGGTCACGCTGCCGGCCGGGCCTTCGCCCACGGCAACCGGCTGGACGGCGTGCGGGTGGTGGCCGAGCAGCAGGTCGGCGCCGGCGGCAATCAAACTGTTCGCTATACGCAGTTGCGCAGGATCAGGTCGGGTTTCGTATTCGTAGCCCCAGTGGAGGGAGACGACGACGGCGTCGGCCCGGGCGCGGGCAGATTGGACGTCGGCGAGGGCAAGGGGTTCGTCCCAGAAGGCGGGCGTCCAGGTGTCGGGGGAAGTGCGAGCAGGATGCTCGCGATCCGGGTTGGCGACGGCGGTGAAGGCGAGGAAGGCGAGGCGCACGCCGTTCAACTCGCGAAAGGTGGGTTCGTAGGCGGAGCCGGCCGGGCCTGCGCCCAGTGGGGTGATGCCGGCGTCGAGGAGAT
>ENA-UOUL01001783-UOUL01001783.1-bioreactor-metagenome-genome-assembly--contig:-NODE-1783-length-27976-cov-5.617298_pt1 | contig 27976 bp, 20 predicted proteins | sample MGYA00249838_ERZ747220 | MGnify/ENA primary metagenome ERZ747220 (study PRJEB28778, sample SAMN05720191) | bioreactor metagenome | isolation source: Anaerobic biogas reactor | place: USA:Washington...
ACCTGTCCTACGACCACCTCCCCCCGGAACGGCAACGCGTCTTCCGCCTGCTCGGCCTGCACCCCGGCGCCGAGATCGACGCCTACGCAGCCGCAGCCCTCACCGACCTACCCGTCACCGAGGCCGCCGACCACCTCGACGCCCTCTACAGCGACCACCTACTCCGCGAATGCGGCTACCGCCGCTACGGCATGCACGATCTCGTCCGCGAATACGCCCACGAGAGAGCCGTCACCACCGAACCAGCCGACGACCGCGACCACGCCCTCAACCGGCTCCTCGACTACTACCAACACACCGCAGCCATCGCCGCCGCCCGTGTGAGCATTATTACGCGCCCCACTCCAACGAAGCTCACGAAAGCACAAGGGCTGCGCGACGACAACGAAGGGGGAGGTAGCAGTCCTGAACTGAAGGACTTCAGTCAGGCATTGGCATGGCTTCGGTCCGAGCGAAGCAACCTGCTGGCCTGCCTCGCCCACATCACAGCTCCGCGCAGGGTCGTGACTCTTACCGCGGGAATGGCAGGGTTGTTACGCATTGACGGTCCCGGTGATCTGGCCATGAGGCTTCACAGTTCTGCCGCTGACGCCGCGACAGCCCTCGCTGACAGCTTGGCTCACGCCAACGCACTAGTAGATCTCAGCGATGTATATTTTGATGTCGGGGACTACGCGCAAGCAGCCAACGTCCTGCAGACAGCATTACTTCGATATGAGCAACTGGGCAATCGCCTCGGGCAAGCCAATGCTCTCTGCAGCGAAGCGGTCACCCGCTTGGTGACTGGAGACCACACGGGGGCTGAGGCACAATTCCACGAAGCACTACTTTTGTACAGGGCACTGGAGGACGGCCTCGGCGAGGCGAACGCTCTGTATAGCCTCGGCGAGTCACAGAGCTTGAACGGTGACTGTATAGACGCGGCGAGGCTGCTCCGGTCAGCTCTCGAACTGTTCCGTGCCAGTGGGAGTCCACTCGGGCAAGTCATGGTATTGAATTCTCTGGCAGCTACACAACGCGTGAGCGGTGATTATCCCCGCGCAAGAAGTACTCTTCAGCGAGCCCTTCACCTCTCACGGAGCATCGGGGACACTCGCAATGAAGCAATCGCCTTGAACAACCTCGGCATTCTTCATTATCGGACCGGCGATCTTGTGAACGCCGAGCGCCTCCTCCTTGAATCACTTCATCTTTTCAGAGAACTCGGTAACCAGCTCGGTGAGAATCACTCACTCATGGACCTGGGCGTGGTGAGGCGCTTGGCTGGTGACTTCACTGACTCAGAGGCAACCCTGCGGATAGCCCTCGACCTTTATCGAGAACGCGGCGACCAGGGAGGGGAGATTGAGACCCTTAATGAACTCGGAATCCTCTATCGAATGAGAGGGGAACTGCCTCTGGCCACCTCCTGTCATCAGAAAGCCATGAACCTCTCACAGATGGTTGACCTCACCTGGGACAAAGCTCACTCACTGGCCGGACTGGGGCGATGCTCTCTAGCAGTCGGAAACACTGAAGATGCAGTCATCCGCCTACAAGAAGCATTGGCATTATTTCAGAGAATGAGCTTGCCCGAGACTCACGAACTGGAGCTGGAGATCGCAGAAATAATGCGGTCGCCGAAGCGGCAGGATGTCAAGGAAGGCGAACACACAGAGAGGATCATCGAACATCCCCAGCATGACAACCCGGACGAGTCTGGCCGTTGATGATTACTGTGCCGAGTACAGCACAACACCAGGAGGAGCCCACCGCTTCAGATCCCCTGGAGTGGTTCGCGGCCCGGTTGCAGAGGTGTCGCGCTCAGGCGGGGGCGCCGTCGCTGCGCGCGTTGGAGCTGCGCACCGAGCAGCTCGGGCACCGGTACGGGCGGGCATCGATCGCGGACAAGCTCAACGGTCGCAGCAGGCCGGACTGGGAGTTCGTCGAGTCCTTCGTGCGCTCCTGCGCCCTCCATACCGGGGCGTCCGTCGCCGACCTGCCCCGCCTGGACCTGCAGGGCTGGCGACGGGCCCACCTCCGGATGCTGCGTGAGCTCGCGGCTCTCAACTCCGGCCAGCGCCGGTCGGGGAACGCCGCGGCCGAACTGCGCTGCACCCTGCCCTCCGACATCCCGGCCTTCACCGGACGAGCCGACGTGCTGGCCCTGGTCAGCTCCGCAGCGGACCAGCTGGGTACCTCCGGTGACGCAACCGTGACGGTCCACGCCATCGACGGGATGCCCGGGATCGGCAAGACCGCGCTGGCGATCCACCTCGCGCACCGGCTTCGCGACCGGTTCCCCGACGGGCAGCTCTTCGTCGATCTCCACGCGCACACTCCGGGCCAGCAGCCCGTCGACCCCACCGACACCCTCTCCACCCTGCTTCTCGAGGACGGGGTGGATCCCCAAGCCCTGCCGGACGACCTGGAGGGGCGTTCGCAGCTGTGGAGGACGCGAACGGCGGACCGGCAGACTCTGCTGGTCCTGGACAACGCGGCCGGCAGCGACCAGGTGGCGCCTCTCCTGCCGACCGGCCCCGGCTGTCTGGTGCTGGTGACCAGCCGCCGGCACCTCGCCGACCTCCCGACTCAGGCGATCACCGTTCCTCTCGACGTCCTCTCCCCCGACCGTGCCCGGCAGATGTTCGCTCGGCTGGCTCCGCACAGCGCCGACGATCCGGACGCCGTGGCCGACCTGGTGCACGTGTGCGGGTATCTCCCTCTGGCGATCTCGCTGGTGGCCCGGCTGATCGCCAAGCACCCCACCTGGACTCTCGCCGATCTCGTGTCGGAGACCAGAGCTCGGGTGTTACGCGCTGCACCGGAGAACCGCTCCGTCGCGGCAGCCTTCGACCTCTCCTACGAGCACCTTCCGCCCGAGAGGCAACGCGTCTTCCGCCTGCTCGGTCTCCACCCCGGACCCGAGATCGACACCTACGCTGCAGCCGCCCTCACCGGACTGCCCGTCGGCGACGCCGCCGACGTGCTGGCGCTCGACCTCCCCGGCGTGGAGGTGCTGGACCTCGCCGGACGCACCGTGCTGCCGGGGCTGATCGACTCCCACGCGCACGCGCTCGACACCGGCCTCCTCGACGCCGCCGTCGACCTCGAGGGGGCAGCCTCGGTGGGCGAGGTCTGCGAGAGGATCGCGCGCCGCGGCCGGCCCTACGGCCGCTGGGTCCACGCCATGCGCTGCGCCCACTGGGAGCTCCGCGAGGGTCGCTACCCGACGCTCGCGGAGCTCGATGCCGCCTGCCCGGACGCACCCGTCCTCGTCACCTCGGTGACGGTGCACTCGGCCGCGACCAACAGCGCCGGCCTGCGGCTGATCGAGGCCGGCGCTCCGCAGCTCGCCGGCCGTGCGGCGGCCTCTCCCGACCAGGCCGGCTGGTTCACCGACGACGCCGCCGTGGCCGCGGCCGCCGGAGTGGTCCTCGGCTCCCTCAGCCGCGTCGAGCTGGCTCAGTTGTACCGGTCGGTGGCCGAGAAGGCCGCCGCCAGGGGCGTGACGACGTTGCACTGCCTGGAGGGCGGCTCGGTGCCCGGCGGCACCGACGCCGACGTCCTCCACGAGATCGGCGGCGGCCTGCCCGTGCGCGCAGTACTCATGTTCCAGACCATGGACGTGGAGCGGGTGGTCGCCATGGGGCTGCCGCGCATCGGCGGCTGCCTCTGCGTGGACGGCGCCTGCTTCGAGCACACCGCCTGTTTCTACGAGCCGTACCTCGACAGGCCGGACGCCCGCGGATCGCTGAACTACACGGAGGAGGAGATCCGCGCCTTCGTGCGACGGGCGCACGAGGCCGGTCTGCAGATCGGCATGCACGCCATCGGCGACCGGGCGATAGACGTCCTCGTGGACGCGTACGAGGCCGCCCAGACGGCGGCGCCGCGGCCCGACCCGCGCCATCGCGTGGAGCACTTCCAGGCGCCGACGGAGAGGGCCGTGGCCGCGGCGGCCCGGCTGGGCCTCGCGCTGACCATGCAGCCGATCTTCTCGTATCTGTGGGACAGGCCGGAGGCGGACCACTACAACCGCCAGTTCGGCGAGGAGCGCGCCGACGCGATGGAGTCGTTCCGCCGGCTGCTCGACCGGGGGCTGGTGGTCGCCGGCGGGTCGGACAGTCCGGTGACCGTCCTCGACCCGCTGCTCGGCATCCACAGCGCCGTCAACAACCCCCGCCCGTCGCGCCGCATCTCGGTGGAGGAGGCCCTGCGCCTCTTCACGTACAACGGGGCCTGGGTGGACCACGCGGAGGGCGAGTACGGGACGCTGGCCGAGGGCCTCTCGGCCGACCTGGTCGTGCTGGACGCCGACCCGTTCGAGGAGCCCGGCGCGATCAAGGACATCCCCGTCGCGCTGACGATGTGTCGCGGCGTCGTCACCCATGCGGCGGACGGCGCCCTCTGAGGCCTCCCGCCCGCCCGGAGGAGACGACGGCCAGGCCTTCGTCCGCCGCGACGGCGCCGCCGGGCCGCGCCCGCCCATGACCGAGGCCCTCGAGACGCCCGCCGCCGGCGACTCCGGGAGGCTGCCGTGGTCGGTCCGCGTCGGCTACGGCGGGGCCGAGATGCTGGGCACCGCCACCTGGACCGTCTTCTACTCGTTCTTCCTCTACTACCTGACCGACTACGTCGGGCTGCGCGCCGCCCTCGCCGGCCTGCTGATCACGCTCGGGACCGTCGTCCAGGCCGTGGTCGCGCCGTACAGCGGCGTCATCTCCGACGCGGTCACGTGGAAGAGCGGCCGCCGTCGGCCGTTCCTCCTCCTCTCCGGGATCCCCCTGGTCGTCACCTTCTGGCTGCTGTTCGCGGACGTGGGCTTGAGCGGAGCCTGGCTCTTCGTCTACCTGGCCGTCGCCGCCACGCTGTTCAACTCCGCCTGGTCGTTCGAGCAGACCCCGTACACGGCGCTGGCGGCCGAGATGACCCTGGACTACGACGAGCGCACCAACCTCGTCTCGGGGAGGTCGGTGTGGAGCATCCTCGCGACCCTCGTCGGGATGGCGTTCCCGCTCCTCCTCGTGGGCTGGCTCGGCGGCTGGGCCGGGAGCGAGAGGGCCGGATGGTCGCTGATGGCCCTCGCGATCGGGCTCGCCGGCCTGCCCTGTCTGCTGCTCACCTGGTGGGTCACGCGGGGCCGGGAGTTGCACCCCTCCCAGAGGACGGGACTGAGCCCGCGCGACATCTGGGACGCGCTGCGTCACAACCGTACCTTCGCCTGGGTCACCGGCGTCTACACGTGGGCGATGGCCGCGCAGAACGTGATGTCGCTCATGGTCGTCTACTTCACGGTCCATTGGATGCGGTGGAGCGAGCAGCGGACGTCGATGTTCTTCCTGATGACCGCGCTGGCGGGCCTTGCGTGGATCCCGGTCATCAACCGCTCGGCGGTGTGGTTCGGCAAACGCCGGGCGATGCTCTTCTGGAACCTCTGGGGGGCGCTCTTCTACGGGGTCGGGATGATGCTGATCCGCCCCGGCGACGCGGCCCTGTTCTGGGTGCTGGGCGCGTTCGGGGTGGCCGGCCTGGTGGCGGGGATGGTGCTCACCTGGGCGATGATCCCCGACTGCACCGAGGTCGACGAGCTGCGCACCGGCGCGCGCCGGGAGGGCCTCTACTACGGGGTCGCCACCTTCGTCCAGCAGCTCGCCCTCGCCCTGGTGCTGTGGGCGGTCAGCGCCGGCCTCACCTGGAGCGGCTACGTCTCCGGGGAGGGCGCCGGCGCGCAGCCCGACGGCGCCCTCCTCGGCATCCGGCTGCTCACCGGCCTGGGGACGGCGCTCTGCTGCGTCCTCACACTGGTGTTCACGTACAAGATGCCGATGACGGCGGCGCGCCACGCCGCGCTGCGCGCCGCGATCGAGGCGAAGGCGCGCGGCGAGGAGGTCGACCTCGGCGAGTTCGCCGACGTCATGTGAGGCTGGGAGGCGGCCGCGCCGGTGGTCGCTCGGCCGGGTCGGACGCGATCAGGTCGACAGGTCCGCCGAAGTATCTGCGGTTTCGTTGACACCCGACAGGCGTCCCCCTAGATTCCACGCACCGATGCGGCGAAGCTGAGGGGCGGTCGTACTCGTGTGGCCCGCACCGGGGCCTCACGTCAAGCGAGTTTGGGGGGGCGTCATGAGGTTCTCTTCCGGATCGACGTTTCGCAGGATCGCAGTGGGGCTCGTGGCGATGGCGCTGGTGGTCGCCTGCGGGGCTCTGCTCGCCCCCGCCGGGGCGAGCGGAGAGGCCTCGCCGACGAGCGAGAAGATCGTCTTCAACTCCGGCTGGACCGAGGATGTCGACAACCTCAATCCCTTCATCGGATACACGCTCACCGCCTACCACATCTTCTGGGAGAACTACGACCGCCTCGTGCGCTACGACCCCGACACCATGGAGCCCGTGCCCGGCATCGCCGAGAGCTGGGAGGTCTCGGACGACGCCAAGACGTGGACCTTCCACATCCGCGACGGGGTCAAGTTCCAGGACGGCGAGCCGCTCACCGCAGCGGACGTCGCCTTCACGTTCAACCTCGTCCTCGACAACGCGCCCAACGCGTTCACGATCTACACCAACCACCTGGAGTCGGTCGAGGCCCCCGACGACCACACCATCGTGATGAAGTGCTCCAAGCCGCGCGGGACCATGCTGCACATGTGGGTGCCGATCCTGCCCGAGCACATCTGGGGCAAGATGGACCCCGACGAGGCGCTCAACAAGTTCGCCAACGAGCCGCCGATCATCGGCAGCGGCCCCTTCCAGGTGGTCGAGTGGAAGAAGGGGAGTCACGTGCGCCTCAAGACCTGGGAGGGCTACTGGGGCGGCCGCGCCAACATCGACGAGATGATCATGCACCTCTACACCAACGCCGAGACGCTGGCGTCGGACCTCGAGCTCGGCGTCCTCGACATGACCAACCAGCTCGGTACGGCTGCCTTCGCCAAGTACGAAGGCAAGCCCGGGTTCGCCGCCGAGCAGGCGGTGCACGACCGTTTCGACTGTCTCGAGTTCAACAGCTACGAGGGCAAGTCGCTGGGTCACCCCGTGCTCAGGGATCCGAAGTTCCGCCGGGCGCTCGCCTGGGCGATGGACAACCAGAAGATCTGCGAAGTCTCGTACATGGGCTACATGGCTCCCGGCACGTCGATCCTTCCCAACGACTTCTGGAAGGCGCCGCTCGACTACCACTGGGAGCCGCCCGCGGACGTCAAGCGCAGCTTCGACCCGGAGAAGGCCAAGCAACTGCTCGACGAGGCCGGCTACAGGGACACCGACGGCGACGGCATCCGTGAGTACAAAGGCAAGCCGATCGAGCTGAGACTCCTCGGCGATCCCGAGTACCCGGCCGACCTGACGACCGGCAAGCTCATCGTCCGATGGTTCGAGGACGTCGGCATCAAGGTGAAGCTCGACCTGATGCTGTACAACGCGCAGCTCGACCGGATCTTCAACTTCGTCGGCGACGAGTACTGCCCTGACTACGACATGCTGCTCACCTACTGGGGCGGCGACTACGATCCGGGCTTCCTGCTCTCCGTCTACACCAAGGACCAGATCGCCAACTGGAGCGATACCGGTTGGTGGGACCAGGAGTACGACCAGCTCTACAAGGACCAGGACGCGGTGACCGACCCGCAGGAGCGGCTCGAGATGGTCCACCGCATGCAGGAGATCCTCTATGAGCAGTGCCCGGTCATCCCGTTCGGGTACGGCAAGGACCTCGACGTCTACAACACGGCCGACTGGGAGGGCTGGGTCAAGATGCCGGGCGGCAACGGCTCGGTCGCCAACATGTGGAACTACCTCAACGTGTCTCCGAAGACGGCGACAGAGGCCTCGACCGGCATGGGTACCGGTGTCATCATAGGCATCGTGGCTGCCGTCGTGATCGTGGCGGGGGTCGTGGTGCTCGTCCTGCGGCAGCGCAAGCCGCGGCAGATGGAGGAGTGACCGCGCGAGGGTCACTCTGAGTGGGACGGGAGCGGCCGCCAGGGGCGGCCGCTCCCGTCCCCGGGGCGGCCAGCCGGCGCCCCGCCGCTCAGCGCTGCGCCTGCTCTTTGCGCGCGAGCGGGGAGACGTACCCGCCGACCTCGGCGCGGAAACCCACGGAGAGGCGGTTCCAGCCGTTGATCGCCACGATGGCGAGCGTCAGCGCGACGAGTTCGTGCTCGTCGAACTGCTCCCGCGTCTGGGCGTACACCTCGTCGGGGGCGCCGGTCTGCGGAAGCAGCGTCAGCGCCTCGCACCAGGCCAGCGCCGCGCGTTCCCGCTCGCTGTAGAAGGGCGCCTCCCGCCAGGCGGCCAGCACATGCAGTCGCTGCTCGCTCTGGCCGCGGGCGCGCGCGTCCTTGGAGTGCATGTCGAGGCAGTAGGCGCAGCCGTTGAGCTGTGAGGCGCGGAGCTTCACCAGGTCGAGCAGCTCCGGCTCCAGTGTGCTCTCGCCCACGACGTGCTCGAGGCCCAGCATCGCGTGCAGCGCCGCCGGGGAGGTCTTTCCGTAATCGAGTCTCATGATCCGCTCCTCTCTCGTCATCACTCTCTCCCATTCCCGCTGGAGCGAGAGGAGAACGTCGAGGACCGGTGGCCTGCCCCGCCCGTGCTCCGTCACTGCTGTCCGAAGGCGAACTCCTTGGTGCTGACCCACTCCTGGCTCAGCAGCGACCAGAAGTCCAGAGCCAGTCCGTCGAGGACGTACCTGTACGGCATCCAGCCGTAACCGGCGTCGCCCCACTGCTTGCCCCACGAGTTGCGGATGAGGAGGGCGCCGGTGGTCGTCTTGCCGCAGGCGGTGTTCTTGATCTTCCTGGCGTCGTCGTAGCCGACGGCGACGACGGCGTGACCCCACTGCGCCTGCTCGCCGGGGCAGGGGTACGGGATCCCCCCCTTGACGGTGCAGGCGTCGAACGACGGGAAGCCCCAGAAGCCGAACATCGAGGGGATGCCGGCGGCGAGGTAGTCCTTGACGCCGGCGAGCACCGTGGCCGGGGGGACGTTGGCGCCCAGGGGGTCGTGGCAGAAGTACTGCACGGCGCGGTAGTTGTCGCCGAGTGAGTAGACGAAGCTGGGCGGCTCCTTGTCGAAGGCGGGTGTCTTGTCGGTGTAGGGCCAGTACTTCTCCGGCGGCACCCCGCACAGGACGAGTGCGCCCATCGTGGAGCGCAGCCACGCGCCGGTGTCGCCCTTGACCTGCATCAGGTTGCGGGTCGTCTTGTAGACGAACAGGCGTGAGCCGTTGAGATGCTTGCCGAAGGCGCGTCGCTGGAAGTACTCGACCACGCCGACGGCGGCGTTCGCCGTGCAGGACCCCAGCGTCTTCTGGTTCTCGATCGGCGAGCACCACGCGCGAAGGTCGACGCTGGGCGGCGCCGCCTTGGGCCTGCCGCTGCGGTCGGGCAGGCCCATGGCCCTGGACATCGCCGCGACCTGGGGCTGGGCGATGGTGTAGTCGCGCAGGTCGGGGCGCGGCGGGAGCCATCCCGTGCCCACGGGTCCCTCTCCATCCGGGACGGCGACTGCGTGATACGTCGCGTACATGACCGTCTCCTCTCCTGCGATCCGGTGGCTGGAGCGACGTCCGCCGGCGGGGTTCGGCGCCGAGCCGGCGGGGGTCGACTCGATGGCCGCTGCGTACCCCGCCTCAGGCGCCGCCGTGCAGGCGGCGCCGTTATGTGTTGCCCGGACATGCTACGCAGGCGGTAGGCGGGCGCCGGTGGATGCGGGGCCACCGGTGGCGCGGTGCTCCCGGCGGACGCGATCCGGCGCCGCCGGCGGCCGTGGCTCTACGGTCGGCTGCCCCTGCTCACACGGCCGTGGGTCTGCCAGGCCGCCGACTCGCCCGGCGACGGCACGCGCAGTCCCCTGCGGCGTCGGTAGACGACGAACGGCCTGAGCAGGTACCAGACGGGCGCGCTCCAGAAGTGGACGAAGCGGGTGAACGGGAACAGCGCGAGGAACAGCCAGGCGACCGTGACGTGGATCTGGAAGACGGCCGGCGCCGCGACGATGTCCTGGACGTCGGGATGGAGCAGGAAGATGCCGCGGAGCCAGATCGAGACCGACTCGCGGTAGTCGTAGCCCGGGCCGAGGACGTTGTAGCCGACGGTGACCAGCGTGCCGAGCACGATCATCACCCAGAGGAGCGCGATCGCCACCCAGTCGACGACGGAGGTGACGAGGCGCACGCGGAGGTTGCCGGTGCGGCGCACGGTAAGGACGATGAGGCCGATGATGATGAGCACCGCCGCGGTGGTGCCCGCCAGTTTGGAGAAGGTGCTGTAGAGCGGCTCGGACACGCCCAGCGCACTGGTCCACGAGCTGGGCACCAGGAGACCGGTGGCGTGACCGAGGATCGCGAGGATCGTCCCGTAGTGGAAGAGCGGCGCCCCCACCACCAGCAGGCGACGCTCGTAGAGCTCGGAGGACCGGCTGGTCCAGCCGAAGCGGTCGAAGCGGTAGCGCCAGATGTGGCCGACGACGAAGACGGTGAGTGCGACGTAGGGCAGCACGACGAAGGCCAGGAGCTGCCCGGCGGACGCGGCGTTCACAGCCGTACCTCCTCCAGGAGCGCGCCGACCACCAGCGCGAAGGGGCTCTTTCGGCGCTCGAGGTGACCCTTGAGCGACTCGAGCGCGTCGCGGCGCGCCGCGAGCAGCGGCCGGCAGGCAGGGTCGGCGGCGGCCGCCTCCAGCATGAGCGGCAGGAAGTCGGGGAGCTCGCGCCAGGTCACGTCGACGCCCGCCGCGACGTAAGCGCGACGGAGCTCCAGCAGCTCCGCGCCCCGCGTGCGCGAGGTGCGGGGCTGCTCCTCGCTCAAGTAGAGCGAGACGTCGGGATCGAGGTCGAAGGTGGCCACGTAGCTCTGCTCGCGCTCGTCCGTGTCCAGGCCGGTCCACCATGCCAGGAAGCGCTCGAGGGCGCGGCGCGGCCGGGACGGCGGCTGCTCTGCCAGGGCGGACGCGATCAGGTCGAGATCCGCCGTGGTGTCCGCGGCCGGATAACTCAACAGGAGCGACGCCGCCTGCAGCAGGACCGCCGTGCTGTCCAAGGTCATGGTCTGCCCGACGCCGCTCATGTCCCTGCCTCCGGCGGCGGCGCACCACGGCCGGGGTCGCGCACGCCGGCCTGTTCGCGCCGCGACCTGGGGACGACGTAGCGCTCGTCGTAGGGGGCCAGGGCGAGCAGACGGAAGAGGCGGTCGGCGTCCGCGTGACTCAGGCCTCCCTCGGCTCCGGCCCGACCTCCGGCCTGGCCGATCCGGCGGCGCCGCATCATGACGCGCATGGCGAGCAGGCGGCGCATGCTCTCGTCGACCGGTGCGAGGTCGCCGGCGGAGAGCACGTTGGCCACGTAGCGCCGAGGGATGCGCAGGTCGTCGAGGGTGGGGAAGACCTCGTCCGGGTCGTCGGCGTCGTAGCCCGCCGCCGTGAGCGCGTCCAGCGCCGGCGAGAGCGGCGGCACGTACCAGACCATCGGCAGGGTGCGATACTCCGGGTGCAGCGGCAGGGCCACGCGGAGGTCCTTCGCCAGGGCGTAGGCGGGCGATCGTCGGGCCGCCGCGAGCCACTCGTGCGGCACGCCGTCGCGCTCGGCGGCGGCGGCCACCTGAGGATCGTGCGGGTCCAGCAGCAGCCCGCGCATCGCCTCCACCAGGTCTTCCGGGCGCGCCGTCTGCGCCGCCTCGGTGACGGCGTCGAGGTCGTAGAGCACGACGCCGATGGCGCGGATGCGGCCGACGCAGGTCTGCGAGCAGACCGTCGGCCGCCCGTCCTCCGTCACCGGGTAGCAGAAGACGCACTTCTCCGCCTTGCCGGTGAGGTGGTTGAAGTAGACCTTCTTGTACGGACAACCGGAGACACAGAAGCGCCAGCCGCGGCACTTGTCCTGGTCCACGAGCACGACGCCGTCCTCCGCCCGCTTGTACAACGCCCCCGAGGGGCACGAGGCGACGCACGAGGGGTTGAGGCAGTGGTTGCAGATCCGCGGGAGGTAGAACATGAAGACCTGCTCGTAGCGGCGCACCATCTCGGCCTCGAGCTCCCCGAGCGCCGGGTCGTCGGGCTGCAGGCCCCCGGCCAGGTCGTCGTCCCAGTTGGGACCCCAGCGCAGGTCGATGGGCCGGCCGGTGAGCTGCGAGCGTGGCGTGACCGTGGGCGGCGCCGCCTGCGCCGGCGCCGTGACGAGGTGCTCGTAGTCGTAGGTCCACGGCTCGTAGTAGTCGTCGATGACCGGCATGTCGAGGTTGCCGAAGATGGTGACCAGCTTCTTCACGCGGCCGCCGGCGCGCAGCGCGAGGCGGCCGCCGCGGTCGAGCGTCCAGCCGCCCTGCCAGCGCTCCTGGTCCTCCCAGCGCCGCGGGTATCCGGTCCCCGGCCTGGTCTCGACGTTGTTCCACCACATGTACTCGGCGCCGTCCCGGTTGGTCCAGGTCTGCTTGCAGGTGACGGAGCAGGTATGGCAGCCGATGCACTTGTCGAGCGCCATCACCATCATGAGCTGTGCGTGGACGGCCATCAGTAGGTCACCTTCTGCTCGGTGCGGCGCCTCACGACGACGACCTCGTCGCGTTGGCTCCCGGTGCAGCCGTAGTAGTTGATCGCGTACGAGAACTGGGCGTAGCCGCCCAACATGTGCGTCGGTTTGAGCAGCACGCGTGTCAGCGAGTTGTGCGTGCCGCCCTGTTTGCCGGTCGCCTCGGTCGGCGGCATCGCCACGTGTCTGTCTTTGCCGTGGTAGATGTAGCAGACGCCCTTGGGCATGCGCGGCGAGACCACGGCGCGGCAGTCGAGGGCGCCGTTGCGGTTCCACACCTCGACCCAGTCGTTGTCGGCCACTCCCAGGGTCGCCGCGTCCTCGGGTGAGAGCCACACGACCGTCCCTCCGCGGAACAGTGTGAGCATCATCGGGTTCTCCTGGTAGTCGGTATGGATCGACCACTTGGAGTGCGGCGTGAGGTAACGCAGAGCGAGTCCGTCGGCGGCCCATTCCCCCATGCCCGGGTAGTTCTCGGGTGTGTTGAGCGGCGGGCGCCAGACGGGCAGCTGCTCGCCCAGCTCGGCCAGCCACTGGTGGTCGAGGAAGAGATGCATGCGCCCGGTCAGCGTGTGCCACGGCTTGAGCCGCTCGACGTTGATGGTGAACGCGCTGTACTGCCGGTCGCCGGCTTCGTTGCCTGACCATTCCGGGCTGGTGAGGGTCTTGTGCGGCCGCGCCTGCACGTCGGACCAGCGGATGCGCGCGTCGCGCTCGCCCTCGGCGAGGTCGGCCAAAGGTCGGCCGACGCGGCGCTCGAGGGTGGTGAAGCCCTCGTGCGCCAGGCGGCCGTTGGTCGCGCCCGAGAGGGCGAGGATCGTCTCGGCGACCTGCTCGGCGCGGGCGAGCGAGGGGCGTCCGTCGCCGGCGCCGCCCTCGGCGAGCCCGTTGGCCCGGCCCAGCCAGGCGACCTCCTCGGCCGGCTTCCAGGCGACCCCCTTGGCGCCCACGCCCAGCGTCTCGACCAGCGGCCCCAGACTGGTGAGCTTGTCGTGCACGGCGCCGAAGTCGCGTTCGACCACGGTCAGCGCCGGCATCGTCCGCCCCGGGACCGCGTCCACCGCACCGGTGCGCCAGTCGAGGACCTCGCCGAACGGTTGCGAGCACTCCGCCGGCGTGTCGTGCGCCAGCGCCGTGGCGACCAGGTCGCGGCGCACCCCCAGCCGACGTGCGGCGAGGCGCGAGAAGACGGCGGCGAGGTCGCGGAAGGCGTCCCAGTCGGAGCGCGCCTCCCAGGGCGGGTCGATCGCCGCATTGAAGGAGTGGACGAAGGGGTGCAGGTCGGTGCACGAGAGGTCGTTCTTCTCGTACCAGGTGGCGGCGGGCAGCACGACGTCGGCGAAGTTGCCCGTGCTCGTCATGCGGAAGTCGGCGGTGACGAACAGGTCGAGCTTGCCTTCGGGCGCCTCCGGGCGCCAGACCACCTCCCGCGGTCGCTGCTCGGGCGGCGTCTCGTCGGCCAGCACGCCGCTCACGTCCGAGCCCATAAGGTGACGCAGGAAGTACTCGTGGCCCTTCGCCGAGCTGCCCAGCAGGTTGGCGCGCCACACGAAGAGCAGGCGCGGGAAGTTGGAGGGGTCGTCCGGGTCCTCGACGCTGAACCGGAGCCGGCCGCCGCGGAGCTCGTCCACCACGTAGTCGCCCGGGCTCATGTCGGCGGCCTCCGCCTCCGCGGCCAGGTCGAGCGGGTTACGGTCGAAGGTCGGGTAGGTGATCTGCCAGCCCAGGCGCTGGGCCTGGGCGAGGGCGTCGATCGGCGCCTTGCCGCGCAGCAGCCCGCGCGCCAGCGGCGAGGCCAGGTGGTCGGCGCCGAACACCTCGTAGCGCCACTGGTCGGTGGCCAGGTAGTACCACTCGGTGCCGCAGTTCTGGCGTGCCGGTCTGCCCCAGTCGAGCGCCGCCGCCAGCGTCGCCCAGCCGGTGAGGGGGCGTACCTTCTCCTGGCCCACGTAGTGCGCCCAGCCGCCGCCGTTGCGGCCGATGCAGCCGCAGGCCAGCAGCAGCGTCATGATCGAGCGGTACGTCGCGTCGGCGTGGAACCAGTGGTTGATGCCGGAGCCCATGACGACGGTGGAGCGGCCCTCGGTGAGCTCCGCGTTGCGCGCGAACTCACGCGCCACGCGGGCGGCCACCGCCGCCGGGATGCCGGTGAGCGGCTCCTGCCAGGCGGGCGTGTACGGCTGCGCGGCGTCGTCGTAGCCCGCCGGCCACTCGCCCGGCAGGCCCGGCCGTGCCACGCCGTACTGGGCGAGGAGCAGGTCGTGGACGGTGGTGACGAGCCGGCCGCCGAGGCGCAGGGCGGGTACGCCGCGCCGCAGCACGCCCGGCTCCGACGTGTCGAAGCGCGGCAGCAGGACCTCCACCGGCTCGCCGCCGACGTCCTGCAGCGTGAGGGCCGGGTCGATCTCTTCGAGGTCGAGGTTCCAGTGGCCCTCCCCCGAGGGCGACCAGCGGTGGCCGAGCGATCCGTTGGGCACGGCCGGGGCGCCGGTGACGGCGTCGAACACGACCGTCTTCCACTCCGCCGCCTCCACCTCTTCACCCAGGTCGTACGCCGTGAGGAAGCGGTCCGGCGTATACGCGCCCTCGTGCTCGCGCAGTGCCACCAGGAACGGCATGTCGGTGTACGTTCTGGCGTACCGCGTGAAGAACGGCACCTGGCGGTCGACGTAGAACTCGCGGAACACCACGTGGCCCATGGCCATCCCGAGCGCCCCGTCCATGCCGGCCCGCACCGGCAGCCAGTCGTCGGCGAACTTGACGTGCTCGGCGTAGTCGGGCGAGACGACCACGACCTTCTGGCCGGCGTAGCGTGCCTCGACCATGAAGTGCGCGTCCGGCGTGCGGGTCACGGGGATGTTGCTGCCCCAGATGACCAGGTACGCGGAGTGCCACCAGTCGGCCGATTCGGGGACGTCGGTCTGGTCGCCGAAGACCTGGGGCGAGGCCGGCGGCAGGTCCGCATACCAGTCGTAGAAGGAGTTCTGCACGCCGCCGGTGAGCGCCACGTACCGCGAGCCGGACGTGTACGAGACGGGGGACATCGCCGGGATGGGGCTCACGCCGGCCACCCGGTCCGGCCCCCAGCGCTCGATGGTGTGCACGTGCGCCGCCGCGGTCAGCTCGAGCGCCTCGTCCCAGGAGGCGCGCATGAAGCCGCCGTGGCCGCGCGCGGCGACGTAGGCCTCGCGCTGCGCCGGATCGTCGACGATCGACGCCCATGCGTCCACGGGGTCGTCGTGCGTCCGGCGCGCCTCACGCCAGCGCCGCAGCAGTTCGCCCCGCACGTAGGGGTAGCGCACACGGCCCGGCTGATAGGTGTACCAGGAGAAGGTGGCGCCCCGCGGACAGCCGCGCGGCTCCTCGTCGGGCATGTCCGGCGCCGTCTCCGGGTAGTCTGTCGCCTGCGTCTCCCAGGCGATGAGGCCGTCGCGCACCGCGACCATCCAGGAGCAGGACCCGGTGCAGTTCACGCCGTGGGTGGAGCGCACCTCGCCGTCGTGACGCCAGCGTTCGCGGTAGAACTCCTCGCAGGCGCCGTCGTGCTCGCGCACGATCACGCGGCCGTCGTCCGTCTGCTCGCCACCCGCGTAGCGTCGCGCGGCGAGGAGCAGGCGCGAGGCCTCGCCCGCGCGCCCGTCGCCGGATGCGCCCGCGACTTCGCGCTTACGATCGCTCATGGAGCACCTCCGGAACCCACACGGCCCAGTCGGCACCTGCTCGGCGCACCGTCCCATCATGCTCCACAACCGCGCTCAGGACAAGGCCGATCGCTCCCGGCGTCGTCTTCGTCGCCGCCGGCGGCGGCGCCACGCGCGCTCAGTCGGGACCGTCGGCCCGTCGGGCGTTCTTGCGCCGCTCCATGATCGACCGGATCAGCGGGGTCGCCACCAGCTGGATCGCCATCTCCATCTTGCCGCCCGGCACGACGATGCAGTTGGGCCGTGACATGAACGAGTCGTGGATCATGCTGAGCAGGTAGGGGAAGTCGACCCCGGTGGGATCGCGGAAGCGCACCACGACCAGCGACTCGTCGAGCGTCGGGATGTCACGCGCGACGAAGGGGTTCGAGGTGTCCACCACGGGAACGCGCTGGAAGTTCACGTGGGTGCGCGAGAACTGCGGGGTGACGTAATGGACGTAGTCGTGCATGCGTCGCAGGATCGTGTCGGTCGCCGCCTCCACCGAGTACCCCCGCGCACGTGTGTCCCGGTGGATCTTCTGGATCCACTCAAGGTTGACGATCGGCACCACGCCGATGAGGAGATCCACGTACCGGGCGACGTTGACGGTCTCGGTGCGGACGCCCCCGTGGAGCCCCTCGTAGAAGAGCATGTCGGTGTCGGACGGCAGGTCCTCCCACGGGGTGAAGGTCCCGGGCGCGTGGCCGCGGACGGCCGCCTCCTCTTCATTGTGTACGTAGTACCTGCGCTTCCCCGTGCCCGAATCGCCGTACGTCCGGAACAGGGCCTCGAGATCCTCGAACAGGTTCGCCCGGGGGCCGAAGTGGCTCAGGGTGGAGTCTCCCTCGCTCTCGGCCTCGGCCATGGCCTGCTTCATCTCCTCGCGGGCGTAGCGGTGGAAGCTGTCGCCCTCGATGACCGCCGGGTGGATGTTCTCGCGGCGGAAGATGTGCTCGAAGGATGTCTTGACGGTGCTCGTGCCGGCTCCGCTCGAGCCGGTGACCGCGATCACCGGGTGTCTGATGGACATGTGCCGCTCCTTTGGTCCCCGGTCACGAGACGCCCAGTCTCGACCGCCACGACGGATACAGCCGGTCGGCGTCGTCCGGGAACGACTCGAAGGCGCGCGCCAGCTCCCGGTGCGTCGCCGCGTGGTCGAGCAGGTCGATGCCGGACGACCAGGCGTCCACCGACTGACGCAGCGACAGCGCTCCGGCGACCGGTCCGTCGAGGTGGCCGAACGCGCCGCCGCCGGACGTCTGCACCACGTTGGCGTGGCCGAGGTTGTCGAAGAAGGCGGGCAGGCGCAGGGCGTTCATGCCTCCGGAGATCATCGGGCTGGTCGCCTTCATCCCCAGCCACTCCTGGTGGTAGTACGGACCGTCCGCCGCGTCGCGCTCGATCATGTAGGCGATGGCGCGGTCGCCGGGGTCGCCCTCCATCTTGCCGAAACCCATCGTCCCGGTGTGGATCCCCGAGGCGCCCTGGAGGCGGGCCATCTTCGAGAGCACGAAGGCGGTGTAGCCGCGCCTGGACTGGCGGGAGGTCACGGCGCCGTGACCGGCGCGGTGGTAGTGCAGGAAGGTGTCGGGGAAGCGGCGGCGACAGGTGGTCACCGCGGCGGGGCCGCCGACGTAGCCGTCCACCAGGAAGGCGACGTGGCCCTCGAGCCCGGCGAACGCCTCGAGCACAGCCTCGCCGCGGGCAATCATCTCCATGGGGTCGTCGGCGGTGATGTTGGCGGAGAAGAGCTTGGCCTCGCCGGTCTCCTCCTGGGCGCGGCGCATGGCGTCGGCCACCAGCCGCATGGTCTCACGGTACGGCGCGAAGACCTGGTTGCCCTGGGGTTCGTCGTTCTTGACGAAGTCGCCGCCGAGCCAGAACTGGTGGCAGGCGGCGGCGAAGGGCTCCGGGCGCAATCCGAGCTTGGGCTTGATGATGGTGCCGACCACCATGCCGCCGTCCTCCTCCGGGCGGCCGAGGACGCGCCAGAAGTCCCGGATGTTCCGGGCCGGGCCGTCGAACTGCTTCAGGTACGCGGGCGGCACGTAGAAGTCGTGCATCTTGGCGTACTCGACGTCGGCCATGCCCTGGTTGTTGCCGATGGTCAGGGTGAGGAAGGAGACGATCATGGCCTTGCCGTCGGTCACGTTGTGGTCGAAGAGTTCGAGGGGGTAGGCGATCTTCATCAGCTCGCCGGCCTCGTCCGCCTCGTAGACGATGGCGTCGACCGAGCGCGTGAAGTCGTCGGTCGTGGACACCTCCACGTTGGTGCCGGTGGACGACTCCGCCGCGAAGTGGGCCGCAGTGGCCAGGTAGTCGTTGCCGGGTCTGGCCCTCATGCGGTAGGCGCAGAGGACGTGACGTCCGTCCCGGATGAGCTGGGCCTCGTCGAGACTGAGGTCGGCGTAGCGACTGGATTGGTCCACGGATGCCTCCTGACTGCGCGGGGAGCCGGGACGACCGCAGTCTGCCCGGCTGCGTCCCGTCTCGGGGAAGTGGTGGTGTCGGGATGCTGAGGTGTGCCCGCTCCGGTGCGCATCGCAAACGTCCGGGACGGGTCGACGGGGCTCGGCCTGTGGGGACGACGAGGCCGTGCGCTCAAACCCGCGCGGCCGGGGAATCATCTGCGCAGACTTCGACTCCGGGAGTGGACGATATGAACGAGACCACCATGCCTCCTCGGTACGACGTCGCCGTCGTCGGCGCCGGCCCCGCCGGCGCCTCGGCGGCGATCAACGTGAAGAACCGCGGCCGCAGCGTGGTGCTGCTGGCCGGCCAGATCCCCTTCAGCCACATCTCCGGACCGCACCTGATCGCCAACTTCGCCGGCTTCGGGGAGACGACCGGGGAGGCGCTGGCGGCGGCGCTCGGCCGCCATCTCAGCGCCCTGGAGGTACCGGTGGTCACCGAGAAGGTGACGAGGATCGTCCGCGACGGTGCCGGGGAGCCCACCGACGGTTTCGTGCTCTTCGCCGGTGACGACATCCACCGGGCCCGCGCCGTCGTGCTGGCCACAGGCGTGCTGCTCGAAGGGTCGATCGAGGGGGAGGAGGATCTGCTCGGCCAGGGCGTCAGCTACTGCGTCACCTGCGACGGGAGGCTGTTCGCCGGGCGGCGGGTGGTCTTCATCAGTTACGGGCCTCCGGGCGAGGACGAGGCGAGCGAGCTCGCCGACGCGTTCGGTGTCGAGGTCACCTACCTGCCCCAATACCAGGCCGACTATCGCCTGGCGGCGGGCGTGCGCGTGCTGGAGGGATCGCGACCCGAGCGTCTCGCCCGGGTGGACGGCGGCGTGCAGGTGACGCTCGGGGGCGGCCGCGCCGGCGAGCCGCTCGTGGCCGACGCCGTGTTCGTGTCGCGGGAGGCCGTCGCGCCCACGGCGTTGCTCGACGGCCTCGAGACCGACGGCCCGCACCTGGTCGTCGACGGACGCCTGCAGACGACGGTTCCAGGTGTCTTCGCCGCCGGGGACTGCACCGGCGAACCGTACCAGGTGGCCAAGGCCGTGGGGCAGGGCCAGGTGGCCGCCCTCGCGGCGGTGCGGCTGTTGCGGGAGCAGACCGAGGTCGTCGCCGGGGTGTGACGGGCCGGAGGGGGTCGTGACGCGCCGGCAGGGCCCGGGTGGGCTCGCCCGGGAGTTGACACGCGGCTGCGTGCGTGGAGAAATGACGACGACCGGCCTGAGGATGCCGGCGACCCGCGGGAGCGTATGGTGACACCGTCGGCATCGGAGGTCAGGACGACGACCGCGGCCCCCACGGGCTCCGCAGAGGAGGCGGTCCCCCCGGGGACCGCGACCCTGCCACGGTTGTTCGCGGCCTGGGTCGCCCGGTATGGCGGCGAGCCCGCGCTCGCCGAGCGCCGGAACGGCGGCTTCGAGTCGTTCACCTACGCCGAGCTCGACCGGCGCGCGAGCGCGCTGGCCGCCGCCTTCGTGCAGGAGCTCGGGCTGCGGCGGGGGGAGCTGGTCGCTCTCATCTGTGACAACCGCCCGGAGTGGATGGTCTGCAGTCTCGCCATCCACTTCGTGGGGGCCGTGGACGTACCGCGGGCCTCGGAGACCCCGCCGGCCATCCTCGAGGCGATCCTGCGGCACGCCGAACCGGCCGTCGTGATCCTGGAGCACCCGGCGCAGCTTCCCCTGGTGCGGGCCGCGGCACCGGGGCTCCGGTCTGTCGTCGTCATCGACGGAGAGGCCGGTGGCGGGGTGCTGCGCTACGCCGACCTGCTCGCCTGCGGCGGAGAGGCGGCCCCCGAGGTCAGAGCGGAGGTCGAGCGTCGCCGCGTCGAGGTCGAGCCGGACGACCTCGCGACGGTCATCTACACGTCCGGCACGACGGGCGCGCCGAAGGGCGTCGCGCTCACGCACGCCAACTACGAGCTGAACCTGCGCGAGCTTCCCAAGCTGCTCGAGCTGGAGCGCGTGCCCGTCGTCACGGTGCTGCAACCCTGGCACGCCTACGAGCGTCAGATGCAACTCATGTACCTCAGCAAAGGCTGCTGTCTGCACTACAGCAGCGTACTGCGCCTGCGCGGCGACCTGCCGCTGGTGCGCCCCGTGGTCATGGCCACGGTGCCGGAGTTGTGGGTGAAGCTCTACAAGGGCGTGTTCCTCAAGATCGACGGCCGCCCGCCCGGACGGCGCCGGCTCGCCCGCTGGCTGGTCGCGCGCGCGCTGACGTCGGCGCGCGCCAGGCGGGTGCTGGAGGGCCGCGAGCCCGAGGTCCGGCGGCGCGGCCCGCTGCGGCGCGCGACGGCGAGGGCCTGGGCGCGGGTGGTGGCCGTCGCGCTGTCCCCGTTCCACGCGCTGGCAGACCGTCTGGTCTTCAGGGAGCTGCGCGCCGGGCTGGGCGGCCGGCTGCGGTTCCCCTGCGTCGGCGGCGGTCCGCTGCCCGGCGCGGTCGACGAGTTCTTCGACGCCGCCGGCCTGACCCTGCTGGAGGGATACGGCATGACGGAGGCGATCGTCGTGATGGCCATGCGGGACCCGTTCCACCGTGTGCTGCGGTCCACCGGTCACGTCATCCGCGGCATGGAGCACCGTCTCCTCGGCGACGACGGCCGGCCGTGCCCGCCCGGCGGCGTCGGCCGCCTGCAGGTCCGGGGGCCCAACATCATGCGCGGTTACTACAAGGATCCCGCGCGCACCGCCGAGGTGCTGAGCGGGGACGGGTGGCTCGACACCCGCGACCTGGCGCTGGCTCACGCCGACGGCAGCCTGCGTGTGCTGGGGCGGCTCGACGACACCCTGGTGCTCACCAACGGGGAGAACGTGAACGCTCCGTACCTCGAGAACGAGCTCTGCGCCAACGAGTGGATCGACAGGGCCGTGGTGGTGGGCGAGGGGCGTCCCTACGTGGCCGCGTTCGTCAAACCGAGCCTCACCCATCTCGAGGGCCTGGCCCGGCGTCTCGGACTGCCGGTGGACGACCTCGCCGCGCTGGTCGCCGACGAACGCGTCGTGAAGCATTACCGGCGGTTGGCGAGCGCCATCAGCGCCGACCTGCGCCGTTTCGCCCCGTACGAGCGTATCCACCGTGTGCGGCTCTGGCTGGAGGACTTCCGCATCGGCCACGAGCTCTCCCAGACGCTCAAACTGCGGCGGCACGAGTTCTCGCGTCTCTACTCGAGCGAGATCGACGACCTCTACGCGTCCTGAGCGTCGCCGACGGGACGTCGGCGGCCGCCTCACATCCGTCGGCGTCAGTCCTTCGTGCGGGCGTAGCGCCGCAGTGCCGCCCGGGCCTGCCCGGCCGTCATGCCCGACCTGATCCAGGGCGAGTACAGCAGTCGGACGACGGCGGCGTCGTTCTGGCTCCAGGAGGTCACGTGGCTCGCCTGGTAGAGGACGCTGGCGCGCCGGTCGGCGGGATCGGTGAAGTGACCCGCGCAGCCGATCGCGTGGGTCAGTTCGTGGATGAGGGTCGCCTTGAGCTGGCCCGGGCCGTCCTGCCGGCCCGCGTCGATGACGATGCGCGCGCTGATGAGACCCGGCGACGAGCGGTAGTAGCGCGTATGGGTGGTGCCGACGCTGCTGTCGCCGTGGCGGAGCACGTAGTCGTCGTGCGGGAGGAAGCGGACGGTGATGCGCGGCTGACGGCTGCCGACGACGAACCGGACCTCCTGCTGCATGCGGTTCAGGCGCGCGACGAGACGCCGCAGGTAGCTCTCGACGCCGGGGCCGCCGTCGTTGAGGAGCTTGACGGTGACCTGCGGCCGTTCCCACTTGGCGACCACGGGGTCAGGTCCGCCTTCCTCCGTCGCTCCAAGGACCATCGTGGTGAAATAGCGCCGGAAGGAGGCCCGTCCCGCCGCCTCCTTCGTGTGGCGGCCGAGTGACGTGAGGGCCACCGGATGCTCCGGGCGGCGATCGAGGACCCCGACGCCGTCGCCGGCGCCCGGCCAGCGGAGGACGAGGACGCCGGAGTGCAGGCCGGCGACGAGAACGACGACGAGCAGCAGGCCCGCGAGCAGACGGCCGACGTGGCGCATGGTCACCTCCCTCCCTCCGGTTGTTGCCCGCGAACGGCGCGACGATACCCCGCCGGACGACGAGCCCCCTCCGGCGTCCGGGCTAGGCCGGCGGAGGGCGCGCCGGATCGTCAAATCGACTTTTGTCGTGCTAAGCTGACGACGATGACGACGGGACGTCGACAGGGAGCGTCGAGGCCGCGGACGACCGCCGGCGCGGCCGCACGCGGCGCAGGCTCACGGGCGTGCGCCGCTCCGTCCGCCGGCGCCACCTGCGGCCCGCGGGTCGACGCCGCCACGCTGGAGCGGCTCGCGCGCGTCGCCCGGGCGCTCGCCGATCCCATCCGGCTCGGCATGCTCGACGTGATGCTCCAGGGGCGCGAGCGCTGCGGCGTGATCGACCCGGCGGAGTGCGGAGTGCCCGGGTCCACCGAGCCGGACGGCATCTGCGTCTGCGAGTTCCAGAGGCAGTTCGGCCTCGCCCAGTCCACGGCGTCGTACCACCTGCGCGTGCTCAGGGACGCGGGCCTGGTCACCGAGGAGGCCCGCGGCAAGTGGAGCTTCTACACGGTGGACGGCAGGAGCATGGCCGATGCGCTCCGCGCACTGCAGCGGGCCCTGGCCCCCGGCGTCGCGTCCGGCGCGGCCGGCCACGGGCGTCCGCGGACGTGAGGCTCGGCCGGTGAGCCGCAGCACCGGACCGGAGTCAGCTTCGACCGGCGTCGTGCCGCCTCCCCCGACGCCGGCCGCTGTCCCGCGCCGCCGTCTCTCCTTCCTCGACCGCTACCTCACCCTGTGGATCTTTCTCGCCATGCTCGCGGGCGTCGGCCTCGGCTGGTCGCTCGCGGGGCTCCCGGCCTTCATCGACCGCTGGTCGGCGGGGACCACGAACATCCCGATCGCCGTCGGGCTGATCGTGATGATGTATCCGCCGCTCGCCAAGGTGCGCTACGAGGAGCTCGGCGACGTGTTCCGCGACGGCAGGATCCTCGCCCTCTCTCTGGTGCAGAACTGGCTCGTCGGCCCGTGGGTGATGTTCTTCCTCGCGATCGTCTTCCTGCACGGTCGCCCGGACTACATGGTCGGCCTCATCATGATGGGCCTGGCGCGCTGCATCGCCATGGTGATCGTGTGGAACCAGCTGGCCCGCGGCGACACGGAGTACGCCGCCGGCCTCGTCGCCTTCAACAGCGTCTTCCAGGTGCTGTTCTACAGCGTCTTCGCCTGGTTCTTCGTCACCAGGTTGCCGCCGCTGTTCGGCCTCGAGGGCGTGGCGGTCGACATCACCATCGGGCAGATCGCCAGGAGCGTGTTCATCTACCTCGGCATCCCGTTCCTCGCCGGCATGGTCACTCGCTTCGTCGGGCTCAGGCTCAAGGGTCGCGAATGGTACGAGCAACGGTTCATCCCGCGCATCAGCCCGCTCACGCTCATCGCCCTGCTGTTCACCATCTTCGTGATGTTCAGCCTCAAGGGCGACCTCATCGTGCAGCTCCCGATGGACGTGCTCATCATCGCGGTCCCGCTCTCCCTGTACTTCGTCGTCATGTTCTTCGTGAGCTTCTTCATGGGGCGGCGTATCGGCGCCGACTACTCGAAGACGGCCACGCTGAGCTTCACCGCGGCGAGCAACAACTTCGAGCTGGCCATCGCGGTGGCCATCGCGACGTTCGGGTTGAACTCGGGTGAGGCGTTCGCCACCGTCGTGGGGCCGCTGGTGGAGGTGCCGGTGCTGATCGCCCTCGTCAACGTGGCGTTGTGGCTCGGGCGCAGGTACTGGGGAGCGGAGGATGAGCCGATCCCGGCTGCGGTGGCTGCGGCGTGTGACGAGGTAGGCTGCGACCCGCTGCGGGACCACAGGACGGTCTGAGCGAAGGAGGGAAGGGTGAGCGATCCGAGCGGCAGGGTGCCGCACATCGACCTGGAGTGGGGCCCCACGCTGGACGCTGGGGCCTGCACCGGTTGCGGCGCCTGCATCGAATGGTGCAGACACGGGGTGTATCGCTGGACCGAAGACGGCAGCAGGGTCGAGGTGGAGGTCAAGACCCGCTGCGTCGTCGGGTGCTCGCACTGCGCGACGCTCTGCCCGGAGGGCGCCCTGAGCTTCCCGACCTTCGAGGAGATCAAGCGTCTGCGACGCGGAGCATGAGCACCGCGGGCCCGCACCCCTCCGGGCGGCCCCCTGTCGTGCCCATCGTGGCCCTCGGGCTGCTCACCGTCGTCGCCTACGGGGCCGCGTTCTACTCCTACGGCGTGCTCATCGCGCCCATCGCGGCCGAGACCCGCTGGCCGCAGGCGGCGCTGGGCGCGATCTTCAGCGCCGTATTGCTGATCACCGGCGTCGGCGGCATCCTGGCCGGCGGGCTGCTGGACCGCGTCGGCGAGCAGCCCGTCTTCGCCGTGGGGGCGACCCTGTCCGCCGCGGCCGTGTTGGCGTCCTCGTACCAGACGCAACTGTGGTCGTTCGCGCTCCTGTACGCAGGCGGCTGCGGACTGGCCGGAGCGCTCGGCTTCTACCATGTCACGCAGACCGTGGCCGCGCGTGTGGCCACGGGCGCGGCGGCCCGGGCGATCATCTGGCTGACGCTGATCGGCGCCTTCGCAGGTCCGATCTACCTGCCGCTGACCGGGTGGCTCTCGTCGACCGTGGGCTGGCGCGGCGCGATCCGGGTGCACGCGGTCAGTCTGGCGGTGGCGTTCGCCCTCGCGCTGCTGCTCGTCCGCGGCCGCGGCGGTCGTCCGTCGCCGACGCGGCGCGAGGGCGCCGTACGGGCCCTGCGTCGTGCCCTGCGGGAGCGCCCGATGCAGCGCTGGCTGGCGGCGACCGTGATCACCGGCGCCGCCACGGACGTCGTCCTGCTCTACCAGGTCCCGGCCATGGTCGGGCTCGGCCTGCCGCTCTCGCTGGCCGCGGGGCTCGCGGGTTTCCGCGGCGCAGCGCAACTGGCCGGGCGCCTGCCCCTGGGGCCGGTCCTCACGCGCCTCGGCGCGCGCCGCACCGTCATCGCGGTGCTCGTGCTGGCGGCGTTGTCCCTGCCGTTGCTCCTCGCCAGCGGGGCTGTCGCCGTCGCACTCGCCTTCGCCTTCGTGTTCGGCGCCGCCACCGGGGCGTTCTCGGCCCTGCAGGGCATCTACACGCACGAACTCGCCGACCCCGCGCACCTGGGGACGCTGCTGGGTACGCAGCAGGCGCTGTTCGAGCTGGGCGGCGCGCTGGGGCCGGTCACCGCCGGCGCCCTGCTCGGGGCGACGGGCTCGTTCGTGCCGATGGTGTCTCTCGCTTCCGTCAGTCTCCTCGCAGCCGGCGCGCTCCTGCTGCGGTGGTCCGGCCGGACCGTTCCGCCGGAGGCCGAGGCCTGACGCACCGCCCGCGGGGACGCGGCGCCGATGCGGCTACCCGACCCGCTCCCCGGCGTGCGGGCCGGGCCCCATGTCCCACACGGACTCGACCGTGATCCGCACCACGTACTTCATGGGCGGCAACTGGACCTTCGCGCTCAGCTCCTTGAGCCTCTGGTCGACCTTCTCGAACACCTCGCCGTGGTCGATGAGCTCCGCGGTCCCCTTGACCTGCATGGCGACTTTGCGTTCCGGGTCGTGGATGCCGATCGCCACGCGGGGGTCGTGCGCGAGGTTCTCGCGCGTCTTGCGGCCGAACATGTCGGCGAAGTAGAGATGCTCGTCATCGAGCAGGGCGCCGCTGCCCTTGATCGAGACGTTGGGCGCTCCGTCCGGACCCACGGTGGCCACCCACACGTTGTGGCCGCCGGCGAGCAGGTCGCGGAGCGTGTCGGGGATCACGGTCATGACTGCCTCCCGTTCCGGTGTGGGCGCATTGTAGCCGAGGTACGGCCGCGACCGTCTCCGGGCCGGACGCCGATCCGTGGCCGCCAGGCAGGCCAATCCTGCCCGCGTGCCGAACGAAGAGAGAACAGGAGCGAGCCCGACGGACCGGAGGCGGAATGAGCAGGGTACGCGACGCCTACGACGACTTGTACGACCAGGACAGACCGCCAGAGGAGCCCGGAGAGGGCAGGAGGCGTGTGCGGCCGCTCGCGCTGGCGGCAGGGCCGGCGCTCGGGTTCCAGCTGGTCGCGCCCGACGGGTTCGAGGCCGCGGAGACGATCGGCGAGCGGCTGCGCGCCGGGACGCCGGTGCTGGTCGACCTCCATCGCGTCGACCCCGAGACCGCCGGTCGCCTGACCGACTTCTGCAGCGGGCTCGTCTACGCCGTCGACGGTGGTCTTCAGCAGGTCGGCCGTGACGTCCTCCTGCTCACGCCCGACCGTCTCGACGTCACCGGTGACGAGCTCTCCGCCGTGCGGGAGCCTGGCTTCTTCAACCGTTGCTGAGGACGGCGACGGCAGAGCCGGTCGCCGGAGTGCCGCCGCCGTCGGCGACGCCTGCGAGCTTGCCCGTCGCCCCGATCGGTGCTACCGTCACGTGCTCACAGCCCGCCGCCGGGCCAGGGCCAGCTCATCACCGGCGAAGGAGGCGACCCGCTTGACCCCCATCCGCAGATCCGTCCTTCCCGTCCTCATCGTGTCGATCGTCGCTCTGGTCGCCGCCGCCGGGGCGCCGGCTGCTCCTCTGAAGGAGAAGAAGGCCATGCTGGCTGCGGTCCAGGCGAAGCTGGCGACGGTGTACGAGCAATCGGACGTGGCGGTGGAGCGCTACAACGCGGCCGCGGCGCGGCTGAAAGACGTGCAGGCCCGCGTCAAGCGTAACGCCAGGCTGCTCAAGGTCGCCGAGTACGAGCTCGACCTGGCCGACCGGCACCTCACGTCGCGCGCCCGCCAGGTCTACAAGACCGCCGACGCCGGGCTTCTCGACGTGGTCTTCACCTCACGCTCCTTCGAGGACCTGCTCACCCCGCTGGAAGTGATGCGGCGTATGGCCGAGAGCGATGCGCGGGCGGCGCGTGTCGCCAGGGCGTACCGCCGCGAGGTCGCCGACCGCCGCCTCGCGCTCCAGGAGGACCGCAAGGCGGCGGTCAAGCTGGTGGCACAGCGCGAGGAGAGCAAGGACCAGGTGCTGGCGCTGCAGGCGCAGCTGGAGAGCGCCGCCGGCGGCCTCAAGGACGAGATCGCCCGCCTCGAGGCCGCCGCCGCCAAGCGCGCCGAGGAGGCGGCCGCCCGCGCCCTGGCCGAGCAGCAGAGCGCCGCCGCGTCCGCGCACGCCTCGTCAGGCAGCGCCGACCGGCCCGCCGAGTCCGGCAGCTCAGCCGGTTCCGGCGGCGGCACCGTCGTCGACCCCGGCGGCTCCGGCCACTCGGCCGTGGTCGCCATCGCCCAGCGCTACCTCGGCGTGCCCTACGTCTA
>ENA-UOUL01001784-UOUL01001784.1-bioreactor-metagenome-genome-assembly--contig:-NODE-1784-length-27971-cov-7.677601_pt1 | contig 27971 bp, 21 predicted proteins | sample MGYA00249838_ERZ747220 | MGnify/ENA primary metagenome ERZ747220 (study PRJEB28778, sample SAMN05720191) | bioreactor metagenome | isolation source: Anaerobic biogas reactor | place: USA:Washington...
ATCGTCTGCCACCCTGGGGAAAAGGCCGATATCCGCTTCCAGGACGGCGCGCTGCGCCATGCTGTCGGCGTTCACCTGCGTCAGGTTGTCCGGGCTGGGCGCGACCCACAGACCGCCCCGGACGGGTGCGGCTGGACTTACAACCATGCCCCGATGCTGGCCTGGTGGCGCGGCCGCTTCTTCTTGCAGTATTTGTCCAATCCGGTCAGCGAACACGAGATGCCGGGCCAGACACGCCTGGTCATTTCAGAAGACGGGTGGTCCTGGTCCAGGCCCGAGCTCGCTTTTGCGCCTCTCCTGGTCGATACGAGTCCCTACCGCGGCCCAAACAAGGACCTGCTGCCGCCCCGGGCCCCTTGCGTCATGCACCAGCGGGCGGCGTTCTTCGTCTCGCGCGGCGACCGTTTCCTGATGACCGCCTTTTACGGGCTGTCACCCGAGCCGCACACGGCGCCCAACAATGGCTACGGTGTCTGCCGGGTCGTGCGTGAAATCCATGCCGACCTGAGCCTGTCCCCTGTCCATGTGATCCGCTGGAACGAGGCGGGCGGCTTCAACGCGGCCAACACGCCGGTTTTTCCCGATTATCGCGCCAGTGCCGATCGCGGCTTTGTCGCCGCCTGTGACGAACTGCTGGCCCATCCGCTGGCAACCCAGCAGTGGTGGGAGGAAGAGCGGCTGAACACGGCCTGGTTTCGCATTCCGCCGGGGCAGGCGCTGTCCTGTTTCACGCTGCCGGATGGAACGGTCGCCGGCGTGTTCAAGCATGGCCGGGTGACCTTTTCCCGGGATCAGGGCCTAACCTGGAGCGAACCACAGCCGGCACCGGGCCTGGAAACGGCCACCGGCAAGGTCTGGGGTCAGCGGACGCCGGACGGGCGTTACGCGCTGGTCTACAACCCCAGCACGGACGGACAGCATCGCTGGCCGCTGGCTGTGATGACGAGCGACAACGGTTCCGACTATGCCGGGCTGCTGGCCTTGACGCCGGAGGTTTCGCCCTGCCGCTGGCAGGGCCTGCTCAAAAACCTGGGGCCGCAGTATGTGCGCGGGATCTTTGAAGGCAACCCGCTTCCCGGAGACGACGCCATGTACCTGACCTACAGCGTCAACAAGGAGGACATCTGGTTCGGACGGGTGCCGGTACCGGTCCGTGGCGTGGTCGACGAGGACATTGACGAAGATTTTGGCGGGCCGGAAGCCTCAAGTTACCTGCACAACTGGAACCTGTCCGTGCCAGCCTGGACCCGGGCCGAGCTTGCCGGAGGCGCTCTGAGCCTGACCGACCGCGATCCGTATGACCGGGTTCGGGCCTGGCGCATCCTGAAGCCGGCATCTTGCGTTCGCTTGTCCTTTACCCTGCAGGTAGAGTCGGTCGCTCCGGGGACCGCCATCCTGGTCGCCCTGCAGGACCGGCATGGATCGGTACCGGGCCGGGTCCTCTTGCAGGACGATGGCAGGATCCTGGTGCGATCCGGCGGTGTCGATGTGCCGGTCGCCCGCTGGCAGGCCGGCGCCTGGCTCACATTCAGCTGGCAGGCAGACTGCGGGGCCAACCGGCTGCATCTGACCATTGATCAGGATGACAACCGGCTCTATGACGGCCAGGCGGCCTTCAGCGCCTCTGTCTGGAAGATCGAACGGATCTTGTTTGCCAGCAAGGCCGATCTGCCGTTCCAGACGCTGGAAGACTGCGGCCGCTATGGAACCCTCGGTGATCTAGCGGGGGCAGACACACCGATCGGCCCGACGGTTCTGGCCATCGGGCAGCTGGGCAGCAAGACGCTGGCGGTCTAAACCGATCAGCCGCAGTAATCCATTTTATCTGGATCCGGCAGCAATCGGCGGTTGCGGTTCAACGCGTCGATCGATGCCATTTCGTCATCGCTTAGGTCAAAATCGAACAGCGCGGCGTTTTCCTGGATCCGGTTGGCGTGCACCGATTTCGGTATGCAGGCGACACCGCCCTGGAGATGCCAGCGCAGGACGACCTGGGCGGCCGACTTTTTGTGGCGATCGCCGATTTCAGCCAGGACCGGCTCGTCCTTGATGTGGCCGCGCATCAGGGGGCTGTAGGCTTCGACCAGGATGTTTTTGGCGCGGCAGTAGTCGATCAGCTCGCGCTGGTTCAGCCAGGGGTGGCGCTCCACCTGGTTGACAGACGGGATGACGCCGGTTTCACGTTCGAGCATTTCCAGATGATGGATATGGAAGTTGCTGACGCCGATCGACCGCACCAGACCTTCCTTTTGCAGCTGGATCAGGGCGCGCCAGGCCTCGACGGTTTTGCCGCGGCTGGGGACCGGCCAGTGGATCAGGTAGAGGTCGATCACATCGAGCCGGAGCCAGGCCAGGCTTTGCTTGCAGGCCTCGATGCAGGCGTCGTAGCCTTGGACATGCTGCGGGTTCCACAGCTTGGTCGTGATAAACAGCTCGCTTCTGTTAACGCCCAGCTTGTGCAAAGCACGGCCAATCTGCTCCTCGTTGTCATAGGCGGTCGCCGTATCGAAAGCCGTGTAGCCGGCATCCAGCGCGGCCCGGATCGCGTCGTCGATGGTCTTCTGGCCCTCGACCCGCCATAGGCCAAGGCCCAGCCAGGGCATGGTGACGCCATCTCGAAGCGTCGCCCGATCGGAAATCTGTTTCATGTCGCTCACATCCTTAACTTGTCTGCTGCCAGACGGCAGGCTATAATGTGGGTGTTATGGTATAAAGTATAACATATGACATTAAGAGCACAAAACCGACAGGAAGGAGCGCCCGATGAAGCCGCGAACGACCCAGCCCATCCGTCTGCATGATGTCCAGCGCCTGGATGAGTGGCGTGCCAAGCCTCGAGGCTGATGTCCCGAAAACTGACCCTTGTTCCCTATTACGCCTGGAGCAACCGAACGCCCGGCGAAATGCTTGTCTGGCTGCGTCAGCAGTCCTGAATCCTATGAGGAGGATATCACCATGAAGAAAATCAACGACCTGCCCCAAACCATGAAAGCCGTCATTTGCCACGGTCCTTTGGACTACCGGCTCGAAGAGCGGCCGCTGCCCGTCATCGATGAAGACGAGATCCTGGTCAAGATCGAAGCCTGCGGCATCTGCGCCGGGGACATCAAGTCCTACCACGGCGCCGCGATGTTCTGGGGCGGCGGCGTCTTGCCTCCCTGGAACGACGCGCCGGTCGTGCCCGGCCACGAGTTCATCGGCCGCGTGGTGGCGATCGGCGATCGCGCCGGCGCCAAAACCGGCCTCAAGCTGGGCGATCGGGCGATCGCCGAACAGATCGTGCCCTGCGGCGAGTGCCTCTACTGCCGGACCGGCAAGCACTGGATGTGCGAGAAGCAGAATATCTACGGCCACCAGAAAGAGATCGCCGACGGCGGCATGGCTGAGTACATGCGCTACGGCAAACGCTCGATCGTGCACAAGGTTCCGGACCACATCCCGGCGCGCGAGGCGGCCATGATCGAGCCGCTGTCCTGCTCGGTGCACACGGTATCCCGGGCCAACATCGGCTTCAACGACGTTGTGGTCGTGGCCGGCATGGGTCCGATCGGACTGTGCAAGCTGCAGCTGGCCAAGCTGAAGAACCCGCGCCTTTTGATCGCGATCGACCCCAAGCCCAAACGGCTGGAGCTGGCGAAAGAGCTGGGCGCGGACGTTGTCATCGACCCGACCGCCGAAGACGCCGTCGCCAAGGTCAAGGACCTGACCGGCGGGTACGGCTGCGATATCTATATCCACAACTCCGGACACCCGTCCGGCGTCATCCAGGGTCTGAAGATGATCCGCAAGCTGGGCACCTTTGTCGAGTTCAGCGTCTTCTCGGGCGAGACCTCGGTCGACTGGAGCATCATCGGCGACCGCAAGGAGCTGAACATCGCCGGCTCGCACATCAGCGGCCTGGAAGGCTACGCCGTCGCGATCGATTTTCTGGACCGCGGGATCATCAAGGTCGACCGGATCGTCACGCACGACTTTAAGCTCGATGACTTCGCCGAGGCGTTCGCCCTGGCGGAAAAAGGCGACACATCGATCAAGGTCGTGCTGGTGCCCTGACCGGTAAAGGAGAACGCAGATGGAACAGCCCTTTCGGACAATCACGCAATACGGCGCCGTCGCCGACGGACACACGCGCTGCACGGGCCCGATCCAGGCGGCGATCGACGCCGCGGGGCGCGCCGGCGGCGGGACCGTCTGGGTCCCGCCGGGTACGTTTTACACGGGTCCGATCACGCTGCAAAGCCACGTCACATTGCACCTGGACAACGGAGCCAGGCTGCTCTTTTCCGACGATCCAGCCGATTACCCCTTGATCGAGACCTATTACGAAGGCGAGGCCGTCTTGGCGGCCATGCCGCAGGTCTTCGCCGACCATGCTGAGAACATCGCCATCACGGGCCAGGGGACGCTTGACGGCAACGGCATGGTTTGGTGGGCGCTGCAGCGCAGCCGGAAGCTGACGCATCCGCGCCCGCGCCTGATCGGGTTCCAGCACTGCAATCAGGTCCGGATCGATTCGGTCACGCTGCTCAATTCGCCGAGCTGGACGATCAACCCGGTTCTGTGCGACAACGTGACCATCCGCGGCGTGACCGTGATCAACCCGCCGGATTCGCCGAACACGGACGGCATCAATCCGGATTCCTGCCGCCAGGTGCACATCTCCGACTGCCATATCGATGTCGGCGACGACTGCATCACGCTGAAGTCCGGCAACCAAAAACGGCAGCCCAGGCAACCGTGCGAAAACATCGTGATCACCAACTGCACGATGGTCCACGGCCATGGCGGCGTCGTGATCGGCAGCGAGATGAGCGGCGGTGTCCGTAACGTCACGATCAGCAACTGCGTCTTCACGGGCACTGACCGCGGCATCCGCATCAAGACACAGCGCCGGCGCGGCGGGCTGGTCGAGAACATCCGGGTCAGCAACATCGTCATGGAGCAGGTTCTGTGCCCGCTGGTGATCAACATGCAGTACTGGGGCAAGACCACGAAAGCCGACACCTGGGCCTGGGACGAAACCCCGCAGGCTGTCGACGACGGGACGCCGGCGATCCGAAACGTCAGCGTGTCCCAATTAACCGCCCGCGGCATCCGGGCCGCGGCCGCCTACTTGTCTGGTCTGCCGGAGATGAAGCTATCCGATATCAGCCTGGCGGACATCGACCTGGAAATGGCCGAACAAGCCGACCCGGCGCGACCGGCCATGAGCCACCTGGCGCCGCCGATGGCCGGCCAGGGCCTGATCGCCCGCCACGTCACGGGCCTGTCGCTGAGCCAGGTCCGGATTCGCCGCGCCCGGGGGCTATCTTTCACCTTCGAAGATTGCGACAACGTCATGCAGCAGGGCTGCCGGCCGGAACCTGCCGAAGGCCCGAACAGGAGCGAACCATGAAAAAGATCAATCTGGACCGCAACTGGACGGTCAGCCTGCGGCGCGAATGGTGGGAAAAGGCAGAAAAACAAACCATTGACCTGCCGCACGACGCCTCGATCGGGCTGGATCGCCGTCCGGACGCGCCGTCCGGCGCCGGCGGCGGTTATTTTCCCGGCGTCAACCTGGTTTACGAAAAGCAGTTGGAGACCGATCCGCTTTGGCAAGACAAGCGCGTCTGGCTGACTTTCGAGGGCGTCTACCAGATGGCCGAGGTGCGGGTCAACGGCCAGCTGGCCGGCCGCCAGCACTACGGCTACACGTCGTTTCATGTCGACGCCACACCGTACCTGCGCCCGTCGGGAACCAATCAGATCAAGGTGCTGGTCTCCAACACGGCCCAGCCCAACTCGCGCTGGTACACCGGCAGCGGCATCTACCGCCATGTTTGGCTGACGCTGCTGGACACGGCGGACATCGAACCCTGGGATTGTTTTGTCTCGACTGCGGACTGGACAAAGCAGCAGGCCACGGTCGCGGTGCGCGCCAGTTTGGCGGACCGGCGGGAGCATCCCCGGACTGCGCTTACCGTTCGGGCCGAGGTTCTGGATCCGGATGGGCAACGGGCCGCGTCCGCCGTTACCGAGCTGGTTCCGACAGGAAATCCCGACGCCAAGATCCCGCTCGCCTTTGACCTGGTTATCCGAAAGCCCGCCAGCTGGTCGCCGGAAACCCCCTCGCTCTACCGGCTCCGCCTGCTGCTGGAAGGCGCATCCGGGCCGGTGCTGCTCCAGGAGATCCCCGTCGGCATCCGCGAGATCCGGTTGTCGGCCGGGCAGGGGCTGACGCTGAACGGTCAGCCGATCAAGCTGCGCGGCGGCTGCATCCATCACGACAACGGGCCGCTCGGCGCGGCCAGCTTCGACCGGGCCGAAGAGCGCAAGGTCCTTTTGCTGAAAAAAGCCGGTTACAACGCCGTGCGCTGCGCTCACAACCCGCCGGCTCCGGCGTTCCTGGACGCCTGCGATCGTCTGGGTCTGCTGGTCATGGATGAAATCTTCGATTGCTGGCAGGAAGGCAAAAACCCCTACGACTACCACATGGTCTTCGATCGCGACTGGCAGAAAGATCTGGAGGCGATGGTTCTTCGTGACCGCAACCACCCGTCCGTGATCATCTGGTCGACCGGTAACGAGATCCCGGAGCGCGACGGGCGCAGCCAGGGCTATGCCTGGGCCGAACGCCTGGCCGGTACCGTCCGCCGCCTCGATCCGACCCGGCCGGTCACCAACGCCCTTAACGGGCTGAGCGCCGCGGCTATCGAGCTCAACAACCTGGAGAGCAACCTGATCAAGACCAGCGCCGACCACGATTACTGGGGCGAACGCACGGCCCCCTTTGTCAAGCCGCTCGATATCGTCGGGTACAATTACCTGCTGCAGCGCTATGCGCCGGACACCGTCGCGTTTCCCGAACGCCTGATCTGCGGCGCGGAGAGCTTTCCGCTGGAGGCGGCGGCCAACTGGCGTGCCATTGAGCAGATGCCCCACGTGATCGGCGATTTTGTCTGGACCGCCCTGGATTACCTCGGGGAGGCCGGCCTGGGCCATGTCTGGTATGACGACAATCCCGCTTTCCTGGGCCGCTACCCGTGGCATCTGGCCAACTGCGGCGATTATGACATCTGCGGGTTCGAGCGCCCCCAGCTGGCGCTGCGCCGGCAGCTTTGGAACAGCGACAGCAAGCCCTATCTGGCGGTGCTGCGCCCCGACCGCGACCAGGCGCGCGCCAAGGTGTCCGCCTGGGGCTGGCCGGAGGTGCTGCCGTTCTGGGACTGGGCGGACCATGCCGGGAAAACCGTCCAGGTCGTGGTCTACGCCCGTGCGCCTGAGGTGCGCCTGAGCCTCAACGGGCGGGAACTGGGCCGCCGGCCCTGCGGACAAGAGCAGGGCTGCCAATGCTCTTTTGAGGTCCCTTACGAACCCGGCCGGCTGCTGGCCCGGACGTACGACGGCGACACACTGCTGGAGGAGACGGCGCTCGAGACTCCTGGGCCGGCGTGTTCGCTGCGTTTGGCATCTGACCAGTCCGCCCTGCGTCCGGACGGCACCGACCTGGCCTATGTCACGGTCGAGCTGGTGGACGAACGGGGCAACCGGGTGCGCCTGGCCGACCGGCCCGTGACGGTTGCCGTCTCCGGCTCCGGCTGCCTGCAGGTGTTGGGTTCGGCCGATCCCTGCTCCGAGGAACCGTATCGCGGCAGCCAGCGCCGATCCTTCGAGGGCCGCTTGCTGGCTGTGGTCCGCTCCGCGTCGGAGCCGGGCGAGATCCTGGTGACGGCTGTCGCCGAAGGCCTGGAACCGGCCCAGCTGCGGCTCAAAAACGGGTAAGTCTGGCTGATGCCGTCCAGATGCCCTATAATGGCCCTGTAGCATATCCCGGACAAGGCCTGGCGCAGGCGGGAGGGCATGATGGAGCGATTCAAGTACAGCGGCGCGAAGCTGAAGGAAATCTCGTTTCCCCTGGGCGGGATCGGCAGCGGCTGTGTCGGCCTGGCGGGCACCGGCCGGCTGGTCGACTGGGAGATCTGCAACCGGCCCAATAAGAACAGCCTGAACGGCTTTACCCATTTCGCCGTCAAGGTTGAAGAAGGCGGCCGGGTGGTAGACGCCCGCGTCCTGAACAGTGATCTGCCTTCGCCCTATACCGGCGGGGAATCCAACTACGGGTTCGGCCCGTCGCGTTTCCTTTTAGCCGGCGCGCCGCATTTCCGTGACGCGGTCTTCACCGGCACCTACCCGGTCGCCCGGATCGATTTTTCCGACGACACGTTCCCCGGCCAGGCCGCGCTGGAAGCTTTCAATCCCATGATCCCGCTCGATGCCGACGCGTCCAGCCTTCCGGTTGCCTGCTTCACGGTGCATCTGACCAACACGACCGGGCGTGCGCTCGATTATGTCCTGGCCTTCAGTGTCAACAACTTCCTGCCGAAAGGCAAGCGCTTCAACACCCACCTGCAGTCAGGCCCGTTGCACCTGGTGCGCCAGCAGAGCACTTGGGCGGATCCGGACGATCCGGACTTCGGCGAGCTGGTCTTCTCGGTACGCGGGGAACGCGTCAGCTGGCAGGAGGACTGGTACCGCGGCAGCTGGTTTGACAGCCTGGCAACGTTTTGGCGCGATTTCACCGCGCCAGGCGACTTGAAAAACCGCCGCGGGGACCTGGCGCTGCGCCAGGAAAAGGACGAGGCGATGGCCACGCTGACGACACGCCTGACCCTGAAGCCGGGTGAAAGCGGCCAGGCACGGTTTGTCCTGGCCTGGTATTTCCCCAATGCGACCAATTACTGGAATCCGGAAAAACAGGATCGGCCCGATCTGCCGCCGGAGGAAGCCGCCCGTTCCCAGCTGCTGCGCAACACCTGGAAAAACTACTATGCCGTGCTGTATCCCGACGGACTGGAGATCAATCTGCACATGCAGGAAAACTGGGATCGCCTGGAAGAGGAGACGCGTCGTTTTGTCGACAGCCTCTACAGCTCGTCGTTGCCGGAGGCGGCCCTCGAGGCGGTCACAGCCAACATATCGCTGCTGCGTTCACCGACCTGCCTGCGTCTGGCGGACGGTTCCTTCTACGGCTTTGAGGGCTGTCATGCCCACGCGGGCTGCTGCGAGGGCTCCTGCACGCATGTCTGGAATTACGCCTACGCGCTGCCGTTCCTGTATCCGGCCCTGGAGCGCTCGATGCGCGAGCTCGATTACCGCCACAACCTAAGGCCCACTGGCGAGATGCCGTTCCGGCTGCAGCTGCCGCCGGGCCGTGCGCCGTCCGCCTTTCGCGCCTGTGCGGACGGCCAGCTGGGCGGTGTCGTCAAGGTGTTCCGCGACCATGCGATCTGCGGCGATACGGCCTGGCTCAAAAGGCTCTGGCCGGCGGTCAAGCGCTCGCTCGAGTATGCCTGGTCGCCGGACAACCCGGATCGCTGGGACCCAGACCGGCAGGGGGTTCTCACGGGCCGTCAGCACCACACGCTGGACATGGAGCTGTTCGGCCCCAATGCCTGGCTGACCGGCATTTACCTGGCCGCCCTGCAGGCCGGCATCCGGCTGGCCGAAGCCGTCGGCGACAAGGAAGCGGCGAAAGAGTACCGGGAAATCCTATCGCGCGGCCGCGCCTTCGCCGATAAGAACCTGTTCAACGGCGACTATTTCATCCAGAAAATCGATCTTTCGGACCGGACGCTGCTGGACGCGTTCAGCCATGACACCCTGATCGGCAAAGACAGCCGCGACGTCTATTGGCACGAGGAGGCCGGGGAGCTGAAGTACCAGATCGGGGAAGGGTGCGCGATCGACCAGGTGCTGGGCCAGTGGCACTGCGACCTGACCGGCCTGGGGGATGTCTTTGATCCGGAAAAGGTGCGCTCGGCCCTGAAGGCCATCTATCGCTACAATTACCGTTCCTCGTTCCGCGAGCTGTTCAACCCCTGCCGGATCTATTGCCTCAACGACGAAGCCGGCACGATGATCTGCGCCTGGCCGGAGGGACGGCACAAGCCGGCTGTGCCGGCGCCTTACAGCGAGGAGACGATGCACGGCTTCGAGTACCAGGCCGGCAGCCACATGATCCTGCGCGGCCTGGAGGAAGAAGGCCTGCAGGTGGTCCAGGCGGTGCGTGACCGTTACGACGGCGAAAAGCGCAACCCCTGGAACGAATTTGAGTGCGGCAGCAACTATGCGCGCTCGATGGCCTCGTTCGCGCTGCTTTTAGCTTACAGCGGCTTTCACTGCGACATGGCCCGGGAGCATTTGTCTTTCCGGCCCTTGCATGCCGAATGCCGGCCGCTGCGTTTCTTCTGGTCAGTCGATGCCGCCTGGGGCGAGATCCGCTGGCCGGACATGGGGGAAAATGCCATCGAACTGGCTGTCCTGGGCGGATGCCTGCCTTTGCGGTCCTTGTCTGTCCCCGAAGCGGCACAGGTTAAGCAAGTCCGGCTGGACGGTCGGATTCTGCCGTTTGGTTTTGAAAACGGGACTGTGCGGTTTGAGCGCCAGCTGCTGGGGCGCGGCGCGGTGCTGAGCCTAACCTGAACGCCAAAGACTGGCCAGAAAACGGAACAGGCGGGGCAGAATCGCCTGGTCGTTCCAGGTCATCGGCTCCTGGTTCGGGAAGAGAAGTGCCATGCGGACCAGGTAGACGGCCATAAACAAGATGGCCAGCCCGATCCAGAGGATGTTAAGGCTTGGACTGCTCAACTTGTCCGGCGCGACAAGGAGCAAGACGAGAACGGCGGCCAGGATCAGGGGCGCCAGCCAGAACAGCGGATGCAGCCGGAACGCCAGGGCCAAGTCGCCGTGCAGGGCGGCCGCGAGGGCCCGGGTCAGGCCGCAGCCGGGGCAGGGCAGCCCCGTGGTCGATGCGAAGGTGCAGCCGGTTCCGGTAAAAAGCCAGGCCAAAAGAAAAAAAGCCGTCAGACCAGCCCAGAGAAAGCCCTGCTTGCGCAGGGCTTTCCTGAATCGTGTCCATGCTTTTTTCATCAAGGTGCCTGGAATCAGGTTGGCTCAGGCCTGGGGCGCGGTGCGGGCCCACATGTTGTTCAGGTTTTCCTGGACCTGGTAGCCCATGAACAGCCAGCCGATACCGACCAGGCTGAGCAGCAGCCAGAGGATGAAACGCTTTTCGGCCGGAAGGCCGTAGCGCGGATTGAGCTCGAACAGCGCTTCGTCAATCTTGTACAGGCCGACATACATCAGCGGGAAGCAGAGCAGGCCCAGTAAAAAGAAAATGACGGGATCGACTTTCTTTTCACCGGCCGCATTGTTGATCTCATTGCTGACCATGAAAAGCCATACGATCTGGTATATGCCACATGTCACAATACTGAGAACGATGACCAGGACAGGATTTCTTGTTTCCCCTCGATACATGATGATACCCCTTCTTTCTTGCCGGTGGTGAATAGGCAGATGTCTTCGCCTCTATCTTAACGGGTGACGCCACGGGCGTCAATGACGCGTTCAGACGCGGTCCAGGCCGTTCCAGGACATCGGCAGGGGCAGCCAGGCGGCCAGGCAGGCGGACACATCGTCCGGCAAACGGGTGACGGCGGACGGCGGCATGGGGCCGAAGAGCAGACGCGTCGCGGTCAGCGGGTCGACCTGTGTCGCTCCGGGTTCGTCGCTGCGCCGGCAGCGGCCATGGGACTGTTCCACCTCCAGGACCAGGCTGCCGTAATCCTCGATCCCAATCACGACCCGCCCGGGGGGCAGCCGGGTCTGACGGGCCTGTATGGCCAGGAGGGCGTCGGCCAGACCGGCGTAGTTGCGGATCAGGAGATGGGTCGCCGGCTGGATGGCAAACTGCTCGCAGATGCGGTTGAAGGTCCGGCAGCTATCCAGTTCCCAGGGCGCCAGGCTGAACGAGACGCTGTCCAGCTGACGCTGCGTCAGCCAGGCGCACAGCATCTCCACCAGGCGCTGGGGGTTGTCGGCGACTTGTTCGGCCAGACTGGCGTAGTCGGCCGAGGCGGTCAGGTACCCGATCATGCGCCCGTCGGGATCAAAGGCCGCCCAGGGCTGGTTCTGCCAGGCCTGCAGCGTCTTATGGAAATCGGCCAGGCTGCCGCGGTCGACCGCCATTGCACGCTGGCCGGCGAAGTCGCGGGCCCGGGCGAGCAAGGACTCGTCCTGGGCGCCGATCGGCGTGAAACGGATGTCGCCAGAGAGCAAATCGCCGAAGCAGGCGCGCACATTGCGATTTGTCAGCGTGTAGGTGTAGCGCGTGCCGGCTTTCTCGAAACCGTAGCGTCCGTAGCGCTGGCGAAGTCCGTCCAGCCGGGCCGCATCGGCGCCGATGCGCTCGAGCTCCAGCATCGCCTCGTCCAGCAGGCGGGTCATACAGCCGCGGCTGCGGGCCTTGATGTGCGTCGCCACGTTGCCGACCGTCGCGAACATGAACGGGCGGCCGTCGATGGTTGCGGGCAGGGGGTACACGCCCAGCATGGCCTGGATACGGCCGCCGACCTTGACCGCGAAATGCTTGCCCATGTGCTCGTCGTCGGGCACGCACATCCGGGGCAGCATCTTCTCGAAGTCATGCGGCCGGCTGGCCTGGCTGAAGACAAGATTGAGAAAATCGATGGCCTCGTCATAATCGTCTGCACTCAGGCGAACCAGGGTTTCTTCCTGCGACATCCGGATGCCCTCCGTCTTCCGGCCGCCGGCGCGGCCTGTTTTCTCCATTTTACCATGACCGGGGTTTTCCATCTGCCGCATCTGGTATACTGGTGGTGTCCGGGGACCTGAAACCTGAGATAAGGAGATTGAACCGCGGACCCGGCCCGGTTCAGCGTGAACGCCATGACAAACCAAACCGTCTACATATCCTCCTGTGTGCCGGAGGGCGGCGTCTTCCGCTACGAACTGCTGCCGGACGGCCGCTTGGCCCTGCAGGACCATTTCGCCGCCGCCGAACCGATGTACGCGATCTGCCGCAATCATGTGATCTACCTGCTGCTGCGCGCCCCCTTCGCCGGACGCGCCGAAAGCGGCGCCCTCGCGCTCCGGGTGGAGCCGGATGGCCAGCTGACCCCGCTGGGCGACGTGCAGCCGCTGGGCGGAACCGTCGCCTGCCACCTGGCCCTGGCCCCGAACGGCCGCTTCCTCTACACCGCAAACTATGTCAGCGGCAACTTGACCGAGCTTCCCGTCCTGGCGGACGGCAGCTTGGGTCCGCGAACCCGCCTGATCCAGCACGAGGGGTCCAGCGTCAATCCCCGCCGGCAGGAAGGCCCGCACACCCACGCCGCGGTTTTCTCGCCGGACGGCCGTTTCCTGTGTGTCGTCGACCTGGGGTTGGACCAGATCGTGCTGTACGCGTTCGATCCGCAAACCGGCCTGTGTCCGGAACCAGCCTTTGTCTGCCGCGCGCAGCCGGGCCAGGGGCCGCGGCACCTGGTTTTTTCCCGCGACGGCACCTGCGCCTTTTGCGCCAACGAGCTGGCGTCGAGCCTGACGGTTTACCGGTATCGCGACGGCAGGCTCGAGATGCTAGCGACGCAGCCGACGCTGCCGGATGGCTTTGCCGGCGAGAACACGTGCGCCGCGATCCGCCTGTCGCCGGACGGCCGTTTCGTCCTGGTATCCAACCGCGGCCATGACTCGATCGCCTGTTTTGCCATTGACGGCGAACAGGTGCGCCTGGTCTCGATCACGCCCAGCGGCGGACAATCGCCGCGCGATTTTGACATCTCGCCGGACGGCTGCTTCCTGCTGAGCACCAACGAAAAAGCGCACACGGTGACCGTTCTTAGGGTGGATCCGGCGACCGGCGAGTTGAGCCTGACCGGCAGCGAGGCGCCCTTGGCCGCACCGCTTTGCGTAACCTGGGGATGAGGTGACATCATGAAAACCTATGGCTGGGGCATTCTGGGTCCGGGGCGGATCGCACACCGTTTCCTCCATGACCTGCCGCGCTGCGAACAGGCCGGTCTGGCGGCGGTTGCCTCGCGCGACCTGGAGCGGGCCCGCTCCTTCGCCGGGCAGTACGGCTTCCGAAAAGCCTACGGCTCGTATGGGGAGCTGCTCCAGGATCCAGATGTTGCCATCGTCTACGTGGCGACACCGCACCCGCAGCATGCCGAGCTGGTGCAGCAGGCGCTGGACGCCAAAAAGGCCGTGCTCTGCGAGAAACCGGTCGCGGTTAATGGCCGCCAGGCCCGCCAGATGGTTGCAAGCGCCGCCGAAAACCGGCAGTTTTTCATGGAGGCGATGTGGACGCGCTTTTTCCCGGTCAACCGGCAAGTCAAGGCGTTAATCGCCAGCGGCGCGCTGGGCGCAGTCACCCTGATCGAGGTGGATTTTGGTTTCGGCAACTGGCCGCACGGCCCGGTCGACCACCCGGAAAGCCGGATTTATGCGCCGCAGCTGGCCGGCGGCAGCCTGCTCGATGTCGGCGTCTACTGCGTTTCCTACGCCACCTGGATGAAAGGGGAGCGGCCGACGGCGATCAAGGCGCTGTCGACCCGTGTCTCGACCGGGGTCGACGGCATGACCGCCGCCTTGTTCCAGTACCGCGACGGCGCGATGGCCGTGCTGCGCTCCAGCGTGATCCAGGCGACAAGGCTCACCGCGACGATCTACTGCGAAAAGGCGACCGTCGAAGTGCCGGATTTCTACCACCCCGAGCAGGCGATCGTGCGCAGCCGGAGCGGTGACGTGGAAGACCAGGTGATCCGGGCTCCCTACTCGGCCAATGGCGCGACCGGCTTTGATTTCGAGGCCCGCGAACTGATGCGCTGCCTGGACGAAGGCTTGCTGGAAAGCCCGCTCATGACCTGGCAGCAGTCGGTTGTGGTTATGGACCTGCTGGATGAAATCCGGCAGGATATCGGGCTGATCTTCCCGATGGACTGACCGCAGGCATCACATCTTGCCGTAAAAGCGTTGCATGGCATCGCGCAGAAAGACGGCGCAGCCCGGCGCGATTTTCTCATAATAGGCGCTGAAGCGCTCGTCAGCCACATACATCTCGACCAGGTTCAGGTGGGCCTGGGGGGTGACCGTTTTCCAGAAATAGCCCAGCCAGGTTTTATGTTTGGCGCAGGCTTCGCGGGCCAGCGCGCTGTCGGGGTCGCCGGCCAGGCAGGCCCGCTTTAAAACATCGTTCAATTCCTCGCTCGCCTGCTGGCTGGCCTGGTACTGGGCCTGGGTCATGCCCTTGAGCCGGGCGTTGGACGCATCCATGGCGTCATCGCCGTAGCGGTCGCGAACTTCCCGGCCAAAGCGGGTTTCGTTGTCGTCGATCAGCTTCTGCTTGAAGCCGGCGAATTTTTCTTCGTCTGTCATTTTTTGAAGTCCCTCCTTCATGGCGATGGTCTTGTCGACCGTCGTGAGCAGCTGCTCAAGCTGGTGTTTCTTTGCCTGCAGGGCGGCCCGGTGCGCCCGCAGGGCATCCGCGGCCGCAAAGTCCGGTGCGTCCAGGACGGTCTTGATCGCTTCCAGCGGCAGATCCAGGACGCGGTAGAACAGGATCTGCTGGAGCCGGTCGACGTCCTCCGGACTGTAAAGCCGGTAGCCGGAGCTGTGATCGCGGGCAGGGCAGAGCAGCCCGATGGCGTCGTAGTGCCTGAGCGTCCGGGTGCTGACCCCGGCCAGCCGGGCCAGTTTCTGGATCGTGTAGGTCATGGTCTTCCTCCTGCAGGTTGAACAGCTCCATGATAAACCTTGCCGTTACGTCAATGTCAAGAGAAAAAACCGGAGCCGCATGAACGGCCCCGGTTCGTTTCGTGGTGTTGCCTGGGGAATGGCTTGTTATTTATCGGAGTCGAGCATGTCCTGGCCGGCCGGCGGATCGCCGAAATCCGGCACATCTATCGACTCGCCGTCCTTGAGCGCAGACTGGTGCGCGATCAGGCCGGGCAGATTGTAGCGGGCGGCGATCCAGGCATTGGTCGGAGACAGCTTGCCGGTATAGGCAGCTTTACAGAAATCGTCGCACATGTACTTATGTGTGCCGCCGTGGCCGTCCGGCATGCCGATGAATTCTTCGGGCAGGCGCTTGGTGTTCTGGATCGGAGCAAAGGTGCTCGACCACTTGTTGTTGACGACTGCGTTGGCAAACCCTTCCTCGGAGACGTGCTTTTGCATCTCGAACGGGTTGAGCAGTCCGCTGACATCCTCGTAGACGGCGTCCATGCCGGAGAGGCGGACATAGCTATGCTGGGCGATCGAGCACTCGTACGACCCGGCGGTGCCGCAAAAGTTCGTGATGTAGGACTGCGGGCCGTACCAGCCGATGCGCCGGTTCTCGCTGATGCGGGCGATGCCGCCGTTGGCCAGGTAGAGCATGGCGCTGGTGTTGGTGAAGGGGTTGTCCCAGTCGTTTTTACCTTCACCGAAAATGCCGTCCTCGTGGTGGTCGCGGTAACCGAAGGCCGCCACCTTGCGCGCGTAGGATCCGGTCGAGGAGAGCATCATGCCGGTCGAGTGGGTGGGGTAAAGCATCGGGGGGATGCCGGCTGCCGTCCGCTTCCAGTCCGGCCCGCCGGAGCGCTGGTAGGAGGCGTAGAAATGGCGCATGTCGTGGTTGTACTGCGATTCGCCGTAGACAAACTCGCCCATCTCGCCGCTTTTCAGCTTGGTCCGGCAGAAAATGCTGCAGGGGCGGTAATGGCCGGTTTCGCCCATGGAATAGGTCAGCCCGGTCTGCTTGACCAGCTCGACGATCTGGGCGATCTCTTCGACCGATGTGGCCATCGGGACGGCGCTGTAGACGTGCTTGCCGGCTTTGAGGGCCGCGATCGCCAGCGGGCCGTGCAGGTGGCGCTGGGTGAAAATGGCGATGCAGTTCAGCTTCTTGCTCTTGAGCATGTCTTCGAAGGAATCGTAGATGTCCGTGACACCGTGCTTTTTGGCGGTCTCGATCCGTCGTTCGGGGATCAGGTCCGTGACGGCGACCGACCCGACATAGGGATGGGCCTTGAAAAGCGGGATGAAGTGCTGGACAAAGCTGCCGCAGCCGACGAATCCGATGTGCAATAGGTTGTTCATGGCAGATCTCCTAACATTTATTGGTTCACCTGGCTCCAGGTGTGGGGCAGAACCTCAAGTCCGGCGGCCGAATAGGTTGTGTTGCCGTAGTTGTAGACAAATTCGCTGCCGTCGCTGTAACGCGTCCGGCAAACCTTGTCGGTCAGATAGTCGTGCTCGTCCATGAAGGCCAGCTGGCGGGCGCGCGCGTCTTGGTAGGCGACGTAGGTATCCTTGATTTTCGCGACACTGGCGGCCATCGCCTCGGGCGTGTCGGCCGTCAGGTCCTGCTCGCCCATCCAGTTGACGCGGTTGCCGGAGACGAATTTCGACTGCAGGTAGATCAGGGGCCGGCCGCCGTGCTCGTGGAAGACCATCTGGGCCTGCCAGCTCTTGATCGGGACATTGACGGTCTCCGACGAGGGGTTGCTCAAGACAATCCCGTGGTAAACCAGCTGCCAGAGCGGCACGATCCGGTCGGCGATCTCGGGCTGCTTGCCCAGCAGGTTGAAGGTGACATACAGCCCGAAATCCAGATGGCCGGCCGCGAACCAGTAGGTTCCTTCCGATGAGAAGCCTCCGAACAGCTCGCGGCTCTGTTCCATGACCTGGCATAAGTTGGCGACGGTCTGGCCGCGGTGCTGCGGATGGGCCGGATCGTGGCATTTGCGCGGGTGAACGACCGAGAGCACATCGACGTAATGCAGGCCGCGAAACCCCAGTTCGGCCACCCGGGGCAGCATCTGGCTGGCCAGCTCGACGGAGCGGGCCGGGCAAATGTTGTACATCTGGCCGCCGCTCCAGACCGTGTTCTTCGACAAGCTGCCGTCCTTGTTCTTGATCAGGTCCCGCTCGTCCCAGCTGTCTGCGACGCGGTAGGCGTCGGAGTGGTTGGTGTGGCAGACGATCTGGTAGCCCATCTGCTGTGCCTTGGCGATCAGGTGCCTGAGACCATCTTCCCCGCCGAGCGCCTCCTCGACCGGGAACGCCTGGGGCCAGCGGCCGTCATGACCTTTCTGGTTCCAGCCGACCAGGCAGATCTGGGCCTTGTCGATGCCCGCTTCAGCCAACTGGTCGAGCAAGTCCTCGACCTGGCGGAAGGTCATCGCCACGTGCATGGGCGGTTCCGTCGCCACGGTCTGCTCCAGGACCGGTGAGGGAACCGGTTTCCAGCCGAGCCGGATCCGGATCTCGACCGCCTGAACGGCATAGGCCAGCTCGGGGTTGAGACGATCCTTGAGCGGCTTGACGATGCCCCGATCAAGTTGCATCTGCCGGAAGCGGCGGGCCATGCCGGCGTAGTTGGCGTCTTGGCCCGACAAGAGAATATACTGGATGCTGAGGTCCTCGTAGGGCGCGTCCCCATCGAGCTGGAAACGGGCAAAGATCCGGTAGCGGCCTCCTGTGACAGAAGCGACAACCTCGAAATCGTAGGGCATGCCGGTGACGACCGCCAGAACGGCCTGGCCTTCCTGCCGGATACCAAAAAACGGCAGGATGCAGCCGCTGGAGACAAATTCCGTGTCCGGCCGTTCGGTGAAAAGGCTGATAAAGCTGCCGCTCCAGCGATGGCCGTGCGGCACCACCAGGTAGCCGTCGTCGCCGGCCCGGGCGGTCAGGTGATCCGGCATGAAGTCGACCGAAACCGCACCGGGCAAAATGGCTTCCCGGCGGAGCCGGGCGGTATAGCCCGAGACCTGGTCGGTTATGCTGACCGGCACGGGACGGCTGCTGCCGTCTGACAGGTGAATGGTAGCAAAATTCATCGGCGCGCCTCCCCCTCGGTTTCGATGCGCCAGGGCGCATGCTTGCGGAATGGTTCGCTGAAACGGCGTTTGAGCAACCCTTTTTCCTCCAGGTGGGCGTAACAGGCGCGGTCACAGGCCCGGCCGCAGATTGAAGCGGTCAGCCCGTGGCGGCCCGGCGGGTAAAAACCGAGCCGGGGCAGAATCGCTTGAGCCTCCTGGGCGCTGAGTTTTCTTGTGCCGGCGAGGATTTCTTCCCGGTTGGGCACGTCGTCCAGCGCGTCGGCCGGCATGAAGGGGTTGGTCGACCGGTTGCCCCCCTTGTAGTAGACGGCGCATTGCCAGCTGTCGAGCGGATGGACCTGGCTGGCCTGGCCGCCATAGACGCGCTCAACGGGGGTCTCGGCGAAAGCCTGGCCCGGGCAGGCCAGAAGGCACAAGCCGCACCGGTCGCAGAGGTGGGGGATGACGACCGGATCCGGCTCCAGCTCGGCGTTGGTCAGGATGAAGGCAAAGCGCTGGAACGGGCCGAAATCGTCGCTCAGCACGGCCCCGCTTAAGCCGACCTCACCCAGACCGGTGCAAATCGCGGCCTCGGTGAAATCGAGCTGAAGCTCCTGTTCGACACCCTTGGTGATTTTGCTGTCTTCCGTTTCGGGATTGGTCTGGTCCCGACCGGGCATCACGGTCTGGATGCGTTTTTGGATCACGGCTTCATAGCCGAAATCTTCGATCAGGCCGGCCAGGGCGAGCAGCTTTTCCGGCATGACCACTTCTTCGAGTGTCTCGACGCCGGTCGTGTAATACTGGTAAAAGGTCGATCCTTCTTCAATGCCCCGGAACGAGCCGCGCAGGACGCGGAAACCCAGTCCGATCACCGTGCGCGCATCGGGATAGATTGAAGCAGGGTGCTGGCGCGGATGGTTCGCATCGAAGCGGTCGATCCCGGAAAAGCCGACCAGGTCGGCACCAAGCTGCAGCGCGTATTGCCGGATGGCATCTTTGAGATCGTTCATGGGCGCACCCCTTCCCGGATCGCCTGCAGCGCGGCTGCCCGGCGGTCCTCCAGCAGTCCTTTTTCCTTGAGATGGCTGTAGCAGGCCTGGTCGCAGGCCCGGCCGCACAGGCAGGCGACATAGCCGTACTGGGCCTGGGGCAGGAAATTGAGCTTGGGGTAAATATCCTTGGCGGTCTCTTCGCCGAACCGGAACCGACCGTCCCGGATGGCCTCGCGATCCGGGTGATCCGCCAGGAAATCCGGCGGCTGCAGCGGGTTGGCGCGGTGGGCGCCCCGGTAGTAGACGCTGCATTGCCAGCGGTCGTACGAACGGGTGGTGAACGTCTGACCGGCATACGTGACGTCCATGGGCTTGTCCCCGATGGCCTGGCCCGGGCAGGCGGCGGCGCAGGCGCCGCACTGGTCGCAGAGCGAAGCGGTAAACGGTTCGTCGGCTTCGAGCGGCGCGTTGGTGATGATGAAGGCCAAACGCTGGAACGGCCCGAACGCGGTCGTTAGGAGCTGCCCGCGCCAGCTGGGCGAGCCAAGGCCGCAGATCACGGCCGCCTGGGTGAAGTCGATCAGGACATCGGGGGCGGGTTTGCCCGGCGCGACCGGGACCGCGCGGCGCAGCGAGATGTTTTCGGAGACCTCCGGGTTGGTGCCGTCGTCGTCGCGCGCGCGGATGTTGGGGCAGGTGCGCTGCGGGCAGGCCTCGTATCCCTCGTCCTCGATCAGGCGGCTGAGCTTCAGCAGCAGCAGGACGGTCAGCTCTTCGCTGATCGTCTTGGTGCCCAGGTAATTGGCCGCGTAACGCTGCGTGCCGGATTGCATGACCTGGTTCAGACCGCGGGGGATGCGCATCGCCAGGCCGATGATGGTCCGGGCGGTCGGCAGTATGAGGCGCGGGTCGTGTTCGGGGGCTGTTCCGGCAAAATGGCGTATGTCCCCGATCCCGACGAGGTCGGCGCCGTACCGGCGGGCGGCTTCCTTGATTAATTGGCTTGTGAGCATATCCTGGCCCTCCTGTCGTGAGCGCTCATCGGTCGATGTTCCAGCGGCGCAGCCCCTTGCGGAACGGCTCCTTGAACTTGCCCTTGAGGCAGCCGCCGCGTTCGAGCATATTGACACAGGCCCCGATGCAGCCGGCGCACTTGGCCATGTTGTAGCCGACCTGGGACGGGAAGTACGGGTCCAGCGTCGCATACACATTCAGCACTTCCTGCTCGTTGGCCTTGACCTCCGGGTGCTCGTAGATGCGCAGCTTGCCGTCGCGATGCTGGTCGAAAACCTCGGTTGGCACAAACGGGTCCTGCTTGCGGCCGGAATAGGTGTAATAGATGTAGCAGCGCCACTCGTCCAGCTTGGCCCAGGTCATCGGCTTGCCGCCGACCGTCACCGTGACGGTCTCCGTGTCGCTGAGGCAATGGCCGGGGCACTCCCGGATACAGGCTTTGCACTTCAGGCAGAGGGGCTTGCCGCTGTACATCGGATCGGGCTCGATCGGCGCGTCGGTGAAGATGAAGGCGAAGCGCTGCATGGGGCCGAACTGGGGTGTCAGCAGCATTTTGCTAAGCCCGATCTCGCCCAGCCCGCAGGCGACGGCCGCCAGGCGGAAGTGGAATTGCAGGTCCGGCGCCTCCTGCTCGGGGGAGACGGGCCGGGTCGTCTGGACGGTCCGGTGATGGGCCGTGCGTGAACCGGTCTGCTGGTAGACGATCTGCTCTTCCGGCGACAAGGTGTTGCCCGGCGTCCCGTCCATGTCGGACACGCTGCCGCGCGCGCCGGTGTTGCGGTAGATCATGGCCTCATAGCCCTGGTCCTCGATGAACTTGCCCACCTCGTACAGAATGGACGGGGCGTATGTTTCGTTGATCCCGCCGTAGGCCAGGGACGGATACTGGTAGAACTGGGTGCCTTCCTCAATCCCCCGCTGAACGCCGCGCGGCATCCGGAACGCCAGGCAGATCAGGCTGCGGGCGGCCGGGAAGACGAAGCGGGGGTCCATGGCCCGGGGCACACCTTCAAACCGGTTGAGATCGCCGAACCCGCATAGGTCGGCGCCGGATTCGAGGGCAAAGCGGCGGATGGCTTCCTTGTCGATCATATCGCACCTGCTTTCTCTGGTCGGCGCGCCTGCCGCATCACAGGCGCGAAGTCTGACATAACATCATTGTAGCAAAGTGCCGGACGGCGGATTCCAAAATAAAGCCGGTTCCTTCCGGCAGAATTCGGAGAAAACCGTGCTGCGGGCCGGGCATGGTATAATGAAACATCAGGCGGTGCCCGGGAGGTGTCGGCATGAAGGAATCCATCGCCTTGATCCTGGTTGAATCCAGTTTCAGGCAGGCGCATTGGTGGCAGGTCTACGAGCAGTCCCTGGCAGAGGAAATATCACGGCGCAGCCTGGATATTTCGTTTGTCTATGACAGCGCCATTCCGGATGCGCAATCAGACGAGCCGCGTTTGGCGATCCTGTTCGGCACGACGGCCGGCTGGCTCTATGAGACGCTGGCTTTGTGCCGCCAGGCCCTTCTGAAGCCGGTCATTGTCAGTCCCGAACCCAAAGAGCCGGTCGCCGGCGCCAGCCTGGTCCTGCCCGATCGTGTCGGATCGACACACAAGCTGGTCGCCTACCTGGCATCTCACGGCAAGAGAAATCTGGCGATGTTCAATCCCCGACCGACATCGGCCAACGGCAAGCGGCGCGAAGAGGCCTTCCTGCAGGCGTGCCGGGACGAGGCGTGCGCAGGATTTGTCGTCGGCGGGCCGGAACCGCGCACAAGCGCCGGGATCCTTGCCCGCCAGGCATCGTCGCTTGACGGCGTGGTCTGTGTCGATGATCTGGCTGCCGTCTTCTTGCTCGGCGAACTGGCAGAATCGGGCATCCAGGTGCCCGACCAGCTTTTCGTAGCCGGTTTCGGCGACTCGGTCCTGGCCCGCTATGCCCGCCCGCCGCTGACAACGGTTACGCTGGATATGAGGGAGCTGGCCCGCCAGGCGATTGGTTGCGCGCTGTACCTGCACCGCAATCCGCGGACGATATCCCTGAATTGCCTGGTGGCCAACCAGCTTGTGGTGCGCGAATCGACGGCGTTTTTGCCCGAAGGAACCGATCCGGCAGGCCAACTGGCCCTGCCGTCCCCGGACGAATATCCAGCTCCAAGACCGGACAGCCCGGAATTGAAGACGATCAGCTGCCTGGAAGCGTGCCTGTCACATGCCAACGAGATGGACCTGGCGATTATGGACGCGCTGCGCTGCGGCACCAGTTGCCGAAAGATCGCCGGTCAGCTTTATGTTTCGGAAAGTACGGTCTATTACAGGATCGACCGTCTTTGCCAGTTTGCCGGCGTTGGCGGTCGGGACCTTTTTCTCGACCAGCTCAAGCGTTATACCCGCTGCTGATTGTTTCGTCTCCAGGCATGCGCGTCTGGTTGCGGCCGCCGGTCTTGGCGGCATACAGGGCGGCGTCGGCCGCCTGGAGCACCGCGTCGCCGGTTGAGCCGTGATCCGGGAAGATGGCGACGCCGCAGGAAATGGCCGGGCTGGCGATGGTTTTGCCGTCGATTTTGAAGGACCAGGATTCGGCGTCGCGGCGGATGCTCTCGGCGCGTTCGAAGGTCGCTTTCAGCGATGCGTCCGGCATGATCAGCACATATTCGTCGCCGCCATAACGGCAGGCGATGTCCGAATCGCGGATTTTTCCGGCCAGGACGTGCCCCACCAGTTTGAGGAACTCGTCACCGGCGGCATGACCGTACTGGTCGTTGATCTGTTTGAAAAAGTCGACATCGATCATGATGATGCCCAGCGTGCTGTTCCGGCGCACGACGCGGCTGACTTCCCGAGGCAGCGTATCGTCGAGATAGTGCCGGTTATACAGGCCCGTCAGGGAATCACGGGTGGCCAGGTCGCGCAAGGCAGTTTCATTGGCCATCAGCTTTTTGTTCTGCTGGTCGATCTGGTGAAGATCGGCCCGGATGATATGGCTGATCCCCAGGCTCAGCAAGGTGATGAAAGCCATGAAGGTCAAAAGGCTCTGCCAGTTGAGCGAACTCCAGGCATCCTGGCGCTCGAGCAGCCAGACGAGGCCGGCGATCTGGGCCAGCGCGATCACGCACGTCTCCAGGCTGGTGAGCAGAAAAGAAGCCAGCAGTATGGAAAGGGAGATATAGAACAGGGGGATGATGTCCAGCTGTTCCAGGAACTGGCTGTCGAGCAGGATCGAGGCCCAGATGGCCGCAAGGCCGCCCCAGACTGTGACAAGGGCCGCCAGCCGGCCGCAGCGCTTGCGGTTCAGGACGAAGCCGGACGCCAGCAGGACGGCATAGATCACAGGGATCGCCACGTAGAACAGGCGACGGCTCGAAGAACTGCGTTCGAACAGCAAAACGACAGCCAGCGTCAGCAGCATCAGGAAAAAAAGCAGCAGGATCGTCCAGGCCAGCAGCCGTGAGCGGCGGTCGATCGGCAGATCCGCGCCGTCCTGGGGCAAGTCTGCCAAGCTGTTGCCGGCCCGGACGATGGCGTCTTGCATTTTTTCCGTCAGGGAGCGCACATCCTTCTGACCGGGTTGTTGGTTAAGCTCTGTCATCGTGCGTCCTCCATGCTGGCTGTAGGCTAGCCGTCCAGGTTAAAACCGGAGCAGGCCGGCACAGCTGTCTGAAACGGGCATCTCGTCATCGTGCAGCAGGAACACGGTTCCCCCGTGCTCGAGAACCAGCAGCGCGGCTTCGCTGAGCAGATCGGGATCGCCGAACTGCGCCTGCTCCTCCTGGATTTCCAGAACAGCTCCGCTGCTGGCATCCCAACGTCCCCAGACCGGCTGGCGGCTCAGCAACAGCGTGTCGACCCGGCCCTGCAGTGCCAGCGGGAGCAGATTCCCGATCCCGATGCTGGTTTTTCCTGTTCCGGCCAGGTTGCCGTACGACCGGATCGCCTGGTGTTTGCCTTGCTCAAAGAAAGGCCGGGCGATCTGCCAGCCCTTATCGGTCAGAACTTCTTTTTTCAACGTGTCGGGGGAGCCGGAAATATGCGTGTCCTGCAATCGGCAGTCCTTGCAGAGCGACCGGAAAATGGGGAAAAGGTAATCGACACAGGCGACCACCAGCGGGGCATCCGGAAGCGTCAGACTGCCGGCCAGGTTGGCGGACATCTGGCGCAAGAACTCCTCAACCATGAGCTTGTCCTTGTCATGGGCCGATTCTGATCCGTGGTAGACCGTTCCGCTGCTGCCGGACGAACCGTGGTGCTGCAGCTGTTTTTCCAGTGTATATGTGTCTCGGACGGATTTGACGGAACGTGGTTCGGCCAGCTCGCATTCGGTCAGGCTGGCGCGGGTTCCCAGGTAAAGGCGCGTGCCGTCGAGGCTTAGGCTCAGCAGGTAGTAAGCCTGGTCGCGCTCCGATTCGGCGAGCAGCGGCAGAACCATGAACCGGTCGGAAATCGTGACAGACTCGGCGCATTTTTCGATGAGCTGATGGATTTTCAGGCTATCCTGGCTGGCAAACAAGGCCAGTCCCTGTTCCTGGTGCTCCCAAAACAGGGCATCCTCCACCAGGGCCTGGACCGGGGATAGCAGCTGTTCGGCCTGAGGTGTCCGAAGCCCGCGCTCGCGCAGGGCCTCGTGGCTGGCCTTGATCAGTTTGCGCAGGCGGATCGCACCCTGGCGCGTGTCCTGGCCGACTTTTTCGACGGGCAGATAGATGCTGACGCAAGGCTCACGGCGGATGTGCAGCATCTCATTCAATTCGGCAGCGGTAAGACGGTACATGAACGGTTCCTCCATTTCGGTAAGTCAGGTGAGAACCTGTCCCTGGCGATCTGCGCTATGAACACGTTGTGTACCTTTATTATATGCCGAGCAGGAAACGCTGGCAATGTAACCGGGCGGCAGCGCTCACATGAACAAAAGCAGGCTGATCGCCATCACCATCATGCCGCCGATCAGGCCATAGATGGACAGATGCGGCTGGCCGTATTCGCGGGCGGTCGGCAGCAGCTCGTCCAGGGAAATATAGACCATGATGCCGGCGACAGAGGCGAACAGGACGCCGAAAATGACATCGTTCATGAACGGGGCCAGGATAAGGTAGGCGATCAGGGCGCCGGCCGGCTCAGCCAAGCCGGACAGGAAGGACAGGCCGAAGGCGCGCTTCTTGCTGCCGGTTGCAAAATAGATGGGGATCGCGACGGCCAGGCCTTCAGGGATGTTGTGGATGGCGACCGCGACGGCGATGGCGATGCCCAGGGCAGGATCCTTGAGGGCGGCGGTGAAGGTGGCGATGCCCTCCGGGAAATTATGGATGGCGATGGCCAGCGCGCTCATCAGGCCCATCCGCATCAGCTTGCCATGATCATGCGGGTGTTTATGCGCAGGATTCATTTCTTCGACCACACGTGTTTCGTGCGGGTTTTCACCCGCCGGCACGAAACGGTCGATCAGGGCGATCAGGAACATGCCGCCGAAAAAAGAGGCGACCGTCAGCCAGCTGCCAGGCTTGGCACCCATAGCACCGGTCAGGGCATCCTGGGCTTTGACGAAAATCTCAATCATGGAAACATAGATCATCACGCCGGCCGAGAAGCCGAGAGTCACGGAGAGGAAGGTCCGATTGGTCTTCTTGGTCAGCAGCGCCAGCAGGCTGCCGATGCCCGTTGACAATCCGGCAAACAGAGTCAGCCCGAACGCGATCAGGACGTTGGACAGTTCCACAACAGATACCTCCTGGCCGGTCCTGTGCGTCCGCAGCCGGCCCTTGCGCTTATCTTATCACAAGCCGGGGCTTGTGCGCAGCAGATTGTTACTTCAAACGGGCAGCAACCGGCGGGCGTTACCGGCAAGCACGGCCTGGCGTTCGCCGTCGCTAAGACCAAGGCTGTTGACAAAGGCAAGCTCCTGGAGCGGATCGCTCCAGGGCAGATCCGAGCCGAAGAGCAAACGGCTGGTGCCGTGGCGCGCGATGAGCCGGCAGGCTTCCGGAAGCGGTATCCGGCCGGAGCAAAACGCCGTATCCAGGTAAACCGGCTGCCCGGCCAGGTATCGGAAGGCTTCCTGCCAGCACAGGCTGCCGCCCAGGTGCGCGGCCACCACGGGGGCAGAACCGAAGCAGTCCAACACGGCGGCCAGGGCCCGCGGCGCAGCCTGTTGGCTGTCGGCAAAGCCGATGTCATACCCCATGTGAAAGACCGTGACCAGGCCCAGATCGGCCGCCTTACGGTAAATTGGTTTCATGCGGGGATCGTCGATGGCAAACTGCTGGAAATACGGATGCAGCTTCAGCCCCCTCAGGCCGAGGGCCGCCATCCGGTCCAGTTCGTCGCAGGCGTCCGGCGATAGGGGATGGACAGACCCGAAGGCGACCAGGGCCGGGCTGTTGATCGAGGCGGCGAAGTCGTTGACCGGCCGCATCTGCCGGGGTGCCGTGGCGATGTTAAGGACCCAGGCGGCTTTTAGGCCGCAGCGCGCCATGACCTTGGACTGGCCCCTGGCGGTTGCGTCCGACCAGGCCGTCAGGCCGCCGGAACCCCGTCTCAGCCTGGCCAGGGCAACCGGTGCGAGTGAATCGGGGAAAAGATGGGTGTGGCAGTCGATCGGCATGGCGTCATCCCTTTGCTTTTTCTGGTTGCATCTTAACATAAAAAGAGCCGGCTTGCGCCGGCTCTTCGGAAGGTGTTTGGGGGAAGCCTTATTTCTTCTCTTTGCGGAAGCAGAGGAACCAGTCAAGGCAATAGACATCGTCGCCATGCTGCTCGACGCGCTCCTTGGCGGCGCCGCAGGATCCCGGAGGCGGGACGATGACATCTTCGCCGGGCTGCCAGTTTGCCGGTGTGGCGATGGCTTCGGCATCCGCTTTCTGCATCGCGAGGATGGCGCGCTTGATCTCCTGCATGTTGCGGCCGGTCGAAGAAGGATAGTACATGATCAGGCGGACAATACCCTTCGGGTCGATGATGAAAACGGCGCGGACGGCTTGTGTCGTGGACACGTTCGGCTGCACCATGCCGAATTTCTTGGCGACCTCCATGCTGATGTCCTCGATGACCGGGAACATGACTTCAAGGCCCTTGTGGCCGTTCCACTCGATCTTTTCCTTGATCGTGCGCAGCCAGGCGATGTGGGCGTACATGCTGTCGATCGACAAGCCGACCAGCTCGGTATTGAGCGCGCGGAATTCCTCCTGCATGCTGGCAAACGTCATGAATTCAGTGGTGCAAACCGGGGTGAAGTCTGCCGGGTGGCTGAACAATATGACCCATTTCCCTTTGTAGTCAGCGGGGAAATTTATGTCACCCTGGGTTGTTTTGGCCTTGAATTCGGGGGC